>Ga0081455_10001221_pt1 | contig 32147 bp, 31 predicted proteins | sample TabmetS3T2R1_FD_70207 | JGI IMG/M metagenome (GOLD analysis project Ga0081455, IMG submission 70207) | Tabebuia heterophylla rhizosphere microbial communities from the University of Puerto Rico - S3T2R1 | ecosystem: Host-associated > Plants > Roots > Rhizosphere ...
CTGCGAACGCGGCATGCGACCGGAACCTGGCGCGCTGCTCGTCGCTCGGCAGCTCGTCGCGCACGGCGATCCCGCCCGCCTCGTCGCATATGCTGAACAGCAGCTGGCGTGCCGCGGCGATCGCCGCCGACGCCTCGGCCACCTTGACATGCTGCGTCGGATAGCTGCCGACCTTTTGGCGCGATACCAGCGCCAGGCGGCGGCGGGCGGCCTCGAGATAGAATTCCAGCCCGGACTCGGCGATGCCCAGGCAGGCGGCGCTGATATAGACGCCGAAGATGCAATAGCTCGGCGTGCGGTAGAGCGGGCTCTTGTTGTGTGCATTGCCGGGTGTCGGCCCGCCCTTGAGATGCTTGATCGACAGCGTGCGATGCTCGGGAACGAACACATCGGACACGACCACATCGTTGCTCGCCGAGCCCTTCAAGCCGATCGATCGCCAGGTGTCGACGATCTCGATATCGCTGCGCGGCAAGGCGTAGTAGCGATCGATATCGACCCCCTCCTCTTCCGTGAAGGCGGCAAACAGGCACCAGTCGCTCGTATTCACGCCGCTGACCAGCGGCCAGCGCCCAGACAGTCGATAGCCGCGGTCGACGCGGCGGCCGCGGCCGCAGGCGGGAATGAAGATGCCACTGACCAGGCAGGCCGGATCCTCCCAGACCTCGTGCTGTCCCTGGTCGGGCCATTGCGAAAGCATGAAGTTGTGGGTGATGTGCTGAACCATGCACCAGGCGGTGGAGCCGCAGCCGCGACCCACGGCCGACAAGGCCTCGACGCCGCGCTGCAGGCCGGCCTCGCAACCCCCGAAACGGGCAGGCTGGAACAAGCGGGCCGTGCCGGCCGCTTTCAGGTCGGCGACGCTCTCCGGCAACATCTGGCGCAGCTCGTCGACGGCAGCGGCCCGCTCGCGAAGAACCGGAACGAGGGCCTCGGTCCGAGCCAGGACCTCGGCCGCAGCGCCGGCCGGTGGCGTTGGCGTATCAAGCATGGGCTTCCTGGAGCAACGTCCATGCCATGCGACACCGGATCGATGCGCCCTACTCGGCAGCGATTGCCGCGTCACCTCGATCGGCGCCGCCACGATAGGCCCTGCCGAGCTCGACATACTGCGCGGCGATCCGCCGGAAAGACCCGAAGTCCTTCTCCGTCAGGTCGCGCAGCTTCTGCGCCGGATTGCCCGCCCAGAGCTCGCCTCGCCGCACGACCTTGCGCGGCGTGACGACGGCGCCCGCCGCGACCATGGCACCGCTCTCGACCACGGCATCGTCGAGGACGGTCGCGCGCATGCCGATGAAAGCATCGTCCTGGATCTCGCAGGCGTGCAGGAGCGCCATGTGGCCCACGGTCACGTTGCGACCGATCACAGTCATCACGCCGCGCGCGGCGATGTGGACCACCGTGCCGTCCTGCAGGTTGGTGTTCTCGCCGATCCGGATTCCGGGTCCGTCACCGCGCAGCACGGTGTTGAACCAGATGCTGCTGTTGGCGCCGATCTCGACCTCACCGATCAGAGTCGCGTTGGGTGCAATGAAAGCCGATGGCGCGACACGCGGCGTGAAGCCCTTGAACGGAATGACGAGACCAGACATCGATATACACGCTCCGAGAGTAGACAAATGTGCAGTGCAAGCGTCGCGCATATTTGCGGTTTCTCGAAAGTGATCGAGATGCCTCGCGCCACCAGCAAACCCACACAGATGAAATTTCCAAGACAATACGGCGGATTGCAACTGCATCCCCACATCTGCGGCGCTTCAGGCCGACCATGATCCGGCGTTTTGAGATCATGTTTCAGTATGAGTATGGAATGCACCCTCTCTTTCGTTCAGCCCCCATGATTGCTGTCGTGCTGGCCGCGGCCATATCGAGCCAGGCTTCCGCCCAGAGCCAAGCCACCACACAAAACCAGCAGGATCTCAAGGCACGTTGCAACCAGTTGATCTCCTATTACGACCGCTACGGCTCCAGTCGCGGCGAGAATTCCGACGGTGCGCGCAACTTCACGCGAATCGGCGCAGGCGTCGATTGCGAGAAGGGCCGCTACCAGGATGGCATCGCGGCGATGGAGGCTCTGCTGAAGCAAAAGAGCTTCGAGGTTCCCCCGCCGCCGACGGGCGTCGCGCAGAGCCCTTCATCCGGTGGCGCAAGGTCGTCCCAATAGCTCGGACGATGCACGAATGGAGGGGTGCCGCTCGGCGCCCTTCCTAATCGTAGAGATGGCAGGCGACCACGCGCCCTTCCACCTGCGCCAGAGCCGGCACCTCGGTCGCACAGCGCGCCGTGGCGTGCGGACAGCGCGGATGGAAGTGACAGCCTGACGGCGGATTGAGCGGGCTCGGCACCTCGCCCGGCACCACAACGTCATCACGCCTCTCGTCGGGATGGCTCGGCAGGGCGGCAGAGAACAACGCCTTGGTGTAGGGATGCAAGGGGCGTTGCGCGAGCGTGCGTGCATCGCCAGCTTCCACGATCCTTCCCAGATACATGACCACGATCTCGTGGCTCATGTGCGCCACGGCCGCGAGGTCGTGGGCGATGAAGAGATAGGAGAGACCGAGCCTCGCCTGCAGATCGCGCAGCAGATTGAGGATCTGCGCGCGGATGGACACATCGAGCGCAGAGACCGGCTCGTCGAGCACCACCAGCTTGGGCGACAGCACCAGCGCGCGAGCAATCGCGATCCGCTGGCGTTGTCCGCCCGAGAACTCGTGCGGGAAAAGATCGGCCGAGCGCTGCGGCAAGCCGACCAGATCGAGCAGTTCCAAGATGCGGCGGCGAACCTCGGCTGGAGCGACCTTCTCGTTGGTGGTGAGCGGCTCGGCAACGATGGCGCTGATGCGCATGCGCGGATTGAGCGAGGCGTAGGGATCCTGGAACACTGCCTGGACCGACTTGCGGTAGTGGCGACGCCCGGCATCGTCCAGCTCGCCGAGATCGCGTCCCTCGAAACGGATGGTGCCCGCGGTTGGCTGCTCCAGCCCGAGCACGAGCTTCGCCGTCGTGGTCTTGCCGCAGCCCGATTCGCCAACCACGCCCAGCGTTCTGCCGCTTTCGATGGCGAACGAGATGCCGTCGACCGCGCGCACGACGCCGCGGCTCGCCCCGAGGAAACCGCGTCGCGCGGAAAAATGCTTGCTGAGGCCCGCGGCCTGCATAACGGCGTTCATGCCACGTCGCTCCCCACGTCGCTCCCCATGTCGCTCCTCGTCATTGTCGGCTTCGCCCTGCCGTGAGGCGTCGCCAGCCAGCAGCGCGCGGTGCAACCGTCGCCGACGGGGATCTCCGGCGGCGCCTCGGCGTGGCAGCGGGCGAACGCCTCGGGGCAGCGCGGTGCAAAGGCGCACCCGGCCGGCAAGGAAGCGAGATCGGGCGGCTGTCCGTCGATCGCCGTGAGACGCTCGCGACTATCGGCCATGCTCGGGATCGAGCCGAGCAGCGCCTTGGTATAGGGATGCGCCGGCGCCGAGAAGAGACGCGACACCGGCCCCTGCTCCACGATCCGGCCTGCATACATCACGGCGAGCCGGTCGCACATCTTGGCGACGATGCCGAGATTGTGGGTGATGAAGATCAGTGCCAGGCCGTGCGCGCGCTGCAGCTCGCGCAGCAAGTTGAGGTATTGCGCCTGGATGGTGAGATCGAGACTCGTGGTGGGCTCGTCGGCGATCAGGAGCCGCGGCCCACACGAGATGCCGATTGCGCCGACGATGCGCTGGCGCATGCCGCCCGACATCTCGTGGGGAAACTGTGCCACGCGTGTCTCGGGCGACGCGATGCGCACCGACTTGAGCAGGCCGACGGCGCGTTCCCAGGCGCTGGCGCGGCTCGCGCCGTCATGCACGCGCAGCGGCTCGCCGACCTGGTTGCCGATCGAGAACAGCGGGTTGAGCGAGGCCATCGGGTCCTGCAGGATCATGGCGATGCGCTTGCCGCGCACCTCGCGCATCTCGGCGTCCGACTTGTCGAGCAGGTTCTCGCCCTCGAACATCATTCGTCCGCTGACGATGCGCGCCGCCGTCGGCAGCAGCCGCATGATGGTCAACGCCAGCGTGCTCTTGCCGGAGCCCGATTCGCCGACGATGCCGAGAGTCTCGCCGGCCCTGAGGCTGAGCGTCACCTCGTCCACGGCTCGGACCACGCGCGTGCCCTGCTGTGAAACATAATGGGCCGACAGATTTTGAAGCGACAGCAGCGGTTCCGATGACATGACGGCCGTCACAGCTGCCGCAGTTGCGGATCGAGCTTCACGCGCAGCCAGTCGCCGAGCAGATTGGCCGACAGAACCATCAGCATGATGCAGAGACCGGGGAACACGGTAAGCCACCAGTAGCCGACCATCAGGCCTTTCTTGCCGTCGGCCATCATCAGGCCCCAGGCCGGCTTGGGCGGCGGCACGCCGACGCCGAGGAAGGACAGCGAGGCCTCGGTGACGATCACGACGCCGAGCATGAGCGTGGCCAGCACGACAGCAGAATTGATGACGTTGGGCAGGATGTGGCGCCGCATGATCAGCGATTTGGAGCAGCCGGCAACGACGGCCAGCCGGACAAACTCGCGCTGCTTGAGCGACAGCACCTCACCGCGGATCACGCGCGCGTAGCGCGTCCAGTAGACGAGGCCCAGGATGACGATGATGTTGAGCTCGCTGGGCCCCACGATGGCGGCGAGGAAGATGGCGAAGGTCAGCGCCGGCAGCGCCAGCCACGTATCGGTCACGCGCATGACCACCTGGTCGACCCAGCCGCCGAGATAGCCCGACACGATGCCGAGCACGGTGCCGATCCCACCGGCCACCAGCACCGCGGTGATGCCGACGACCATGGAGACGCGGGCGCCGAAGATCAGCCGCGACAGAACATCCCGCCCGACATGGTCGGTACCCAGCAGATGGGCCATGCTGCCGCCTTCCTGCCAGGCCGGCGGACGGAAGCGGCGGGCCAGGCTGCCAATCTGCGGATCGTATGGCGCCAGCGCATCCGCGAAGATGGCGACGAGGGCGATGAACAGCAGGATCAGCACCGGGATCAGGGGAAAGCCCTTGAGCCGCCAGAAGGCGACAGGCGCCGCGGCAGCAGCGGACGTGGCGGCAATGGGAGGCGTAGTGACAGTCATGGCCGTCAGCTCTCCAAGCGGATGCGGGGATCGATCAGGGCGTAGAGGATGTCGACGAGCAGATTCACCAGTATGATCATGGCACCGCCGATCACGACGACGCCTTGCACGACCGGAAAATCGCGGAAGGAGATGCCTTCGAAGAGAAGCCTGCCGATGCCGGGCCAGGCGAACACCGTTTCCACCACCACGGCGACATTGATCATCACGACGAGGTTGATGCCGGCGAGCGTGATCACCGGGATCAGCGCATTCTTGAAGGCGTGCTTGCCGATCACCCAGGCCTCCGGCAGGCCTTTGAGCCGCGCCAGCTTGATGTATTCGGAGCCGAGCACCTCCAGCATGGAGGAGCGCGTGAGCCGCATGTGCGCCGCCGCGAAATACCAGCCAAGCGTGAAGGCGGGCATGAGCAAATGCGACACGCCTCCGGAGCCGGACGACGGCAGCCAGCCGAGATAGACGGAGAAGAACAGGATCAGCACCAGCCCGACCCAGAACGACGGCAGCGACAGACCCAGCAGCGCGAAGATCTTGCCGGCGCTGTCCCAGAACCCATCGACCCGCACGGCGGCCAGGATTCCGCTCGGGATGCCGATCAGGAGGGACAGTGCCATCGCCACCGCCGCAAGCAGCAGCGAATGAGGCAGGCGTTGGAAATAGAGATCCATCACCGGTGTGCGGTAATAGAAGGATTGACCGAGATCGCCCGTAGCCAGGCTCGCCATGAACTGCCCGTACTGCTCCCAGAGCGGCCGATCGAGGCCGAGCTGGCGATGCATGTTCTCGATGTCCTCGGGGCTGGCGCCGGGCTCGACCAGGAGGCTCACCGGATCGCCGGTCACGCGCACGAACAGGAAGATCGTGAGCGACAGCAGGAACAACGACAGCAGCGAATAGCCGACACGGCGAAGGATGTACTGCCTCATCGTAGCTGCCTCACGCCTTGCCTTTGAGGGTGACATCCTCGTAGGGCGCGGAATACGGGTGTCCGGCGATCAGGCCGAACGCCGATTCGCCCACCCGCGGGCCCTGGCCGTTGAGGAAGGCGAGCTGCCACAGCGGCGCGTACACCGTGCGCTCGTGCACCAGCTGCTGCATCCGATGCAGGATCAGCGTCCGTTTGGCACGATCGGTTTCCGCCGCCTGCTGGGCAAACAGCTCATCGATATCGGGGTAACTGCCATAGACATAGGCGCCGCCCTTGACGACGAAGGTCTCCATCCGCGTGGCGGCGTTGCCGAATGCGCCGCTGCCGCCCTGAATGATGTTGCGATACTTCTTCTCGGCATATCCCTTGTTGAAGGCGGCGCGCTCGATCGGACGCAGCTTCAAGCGGATGCCCACCTCCTCCAGGCTGTTCAGCGCCGCCTCGGCGAGGTTGGCGTAGGACGCGTCGCAGTAATACTCGCCGGCATCGAAGCCGCCACGGAAGCCGGCTTCCACCAGCAGCCGGCGTGCAGTTGCCGGATCGTAAGGGACCTTCGGCGGCTGCCAGTAATACTCGAAGTCCTTCGGCACGATGCTGCCGGTGAGCAGCGAATGGCCGAGCGTGAGCGCCTGGTTGATGCCTTCGCGATCCAGCGCCAGGGTCACGGCCTTGCGCACCCGAGCGTCGCGCCAGGGCGATTTCGGGTCCCACTGGTCGGCGAAATAGATCCAGAACGGGGCGTTGATCACGACCGGTTTCAGTTCCAGCCCCGGCGTGCGCCGCAGTTCCTCGGCGAGCTCGCCGCGGATCGAATAGGCGAGATCGACCTCGCCGCGCTTCAGTGCCGCGAGCCGCGTGGTCTCGTCGGGGATCACCTTCCAGACCAGCTTCTTCACGGGAGGCACCTTGCGCCAGTAGCCTTGGAACGCCTCCATCACCAGCTCGACGCCAGGCGTGAAGGAGACGAACTTGTAGGGGCCTGCGCCGATCGGCTCCTTCTTGAAGCCGTCCTCGCCGACGCTCTCGAGATATTTCTTCGGCACGATCCAGCCCGCGCCGGTGACGCTCGAATAGTAGATGAGGAAATCGGGCCATGGCTGGTGCAGGCGGAAGATCACGCGCCGCGGATCGGGCGTCTCCACCGCCGCCACCTTCTCCTTGATGAAACCCGCGGCGTTTCCGCGATAGCGCTCGAAGGAGAATTTTACGTCCTCCGCCGTCACCGGCGCTCCATTGTGGAACATGGCGCCGGCGCGCAGCACGAAGCTGTGGCTCAGCCCGTCGGCCGAGGCGCTGTACGATTCCGCAAGACACAGCTCGGCCGGATTGCCGGGCATTGGCTTCACCAACCCGTCATGCAACGCGTAGAGCAGCATGAAGGGGGTGACGATGCCCGGCGTTTCCGCTGGATCGAACCAGGTCGGAGCCAGCGAGATGTGCGCGGCATAGACGAGCTGGCTGTCCGCTGCTGCGGCTGGTTTCGTGCCAGCCGACAGGATGCCGAGCGCGGCGAGGCCGAGCACCTCGCGCCGCGTCGCGCGCAAGCGGGCGATCCTGGAGATGCGAACTCGTTGGTGACGTAGGGACGAACGCATAGAGGCACTCCCTGTTGTCAGCTCTGCTTGATGGTCACATCCTCATACGGTGCAGAATAGGCATGGCCGCGGATCAAGCCGAGAGCCGACTCGCCCACGCGCTTGCCCAGGCCGTTGATGAAAGCGAGCTGCCAGATCGGCGCGTACAGGCTGCGCTCATGAACGATCTACTGAATGCGATGCAGCATCTCGGTCCGCTTGCCAACGTCGAGCTCGACAGCCTGCTGGGCGAACAGTGTGTCGATCTCGGGCTCGCCGCCGTAGGCGTAGGCGCCACCGCTGACGGCGAAGGCCTCCAGCCGTGTCGCCGCATTGCCGAACGCGCCGGACGAGCCTTGGATGATGTTCTTCAGCTTCTTCTCGGAATAGGCGCTGAAGAAGGCGGCGCGCTCGAGCGGCCGCAGCTTCACGCGGATGCCGGCTTCCTGGAGATTGTTGAGCACCGCCTCGCCGAGATTGGCGTATGAGGCGTCGCAGTAGTAGTCGCCGGCTTCAAAGCCGTTGCGCAACCCGGCCTCGGCCAGCAGCTTCTTCGCCTTCGCGAGGTCATAGGCGGCTGCGGGCGGCTTCCAGTAGAAGTCGAAGCTGTCGGGAATGATGCTGTTGGTTACCGGCGAATGGCCGAGCGTCAGCGCTTCGGAGATGGACTTGTAGTCGATGGCGAGCCGCGCCGCGTCGCGCACGCGCTTGTCGTGCCACGGCGACTTCGGATCCCACTGGTCAGGGAAGTAGAGCCAGAACGTGCCCTGGATCACCACCGGCTTAAGGCTGAGCCCCGGCGTGCGTTGCAATTCCTCGGCAAGCTCGCCGCGGATCGAATAGGCGAGATCGACCTCGCCACGCTTCAGCGCTGCGAGCCGTGTGGCCTCTTCGGGCACCACCTTGAAGACCAGCCGCTTCACCGCCGGCATCTTGCGCCAGTAGCCTTCGAACGCCTCGCAGACCAGCTCGACGCCGGGTGTGAAAGAGACGAAGCGATAGGGCCCTGCCCCGACCGGCGCCTTCTTGTACCCGTCCTCGCCCACTTGCTGAACATACTTCCGGGGCACGATCCAGCCGGCACCGGTGGCGCTTGCATAGAAGATCAGGAAATCAGGCCACGGCTTCTTCAGCACGAAGCGCACGCTCCGCTCGTCAGGCGTTTCCACCGCGGCCACACGCTCCTTCATCAGCGCTGCCGAGGTACCGCGATAACGCTCGAAGGAGAACTTCACGTCTTCCGCCGTCACCGGCTCGCCGTTGTGGAATTTCGCGCCGGCGCGCAGGACGAATTGATAGCTTAGGCCGTCCGGCGCCATCTTCCAGCTTTCCGCCAGGCAAGGCTCGGCGGCGTTGGCGGGCATCGGCTTCACCATGGCGTCATGTAATGCGTACAGCAGCAGGAAGGGCGTGATCATGCCCGGCGTCTCCGCTGGATCGAACCAGGTCGGCGCCAGCGAAAAGTGTACTGCCCACGTCAGCTGCCCTGCCGGACTCCCGGCCCATGCCGCGCGTTGCCCAGCGCCAGCCAACCCGAGCGCCGACAGCGCCAACATGGCGCGACGACGGGTAAGGTCGGATGAATGGCTGAACGCCTGATCGCCCATTCTCGCCTCCAGCGGGCTGCGCTCATTGTTCTTGCAAGCGGTTTCGGCGCGCGAGTGCTGACCCACACGTACGCGCGCGCCGGCGACATGAAAGCTAGCCGCCGGCCCTATCGACCCTGCTGGAAATCATTGTTGCCTCCCTGTGGCATGCCCGCGTTCACACGGGACGTTGCCTTGACGTTAGGGACAAGCTCGCGTCCGGGCAACGAAATTCCGCTGTCCAAGGCCGATGAGGCGAAGGCAAAAAAGAAGGGCGCCAAAGGCGCCCTTCGTGACAGTTCGCTTCGTGACAGGCCAACGTCGCTGCTTCAGCGCTTGGAGAACTGGAAACGGCGACGCGCACCGGCGCGGCCGTACTTTTTGCGCTCGACGACGCGGCTGTCGCGCGTGAGAAACCCGCTCGCCTTCATGGCCCCGCGCAGGGCGGGCTCGAACTTGGAAAGCGCCTGGGCGATGCCGTGACGCACGGCGCCAGCCTGCCCCGACAGGCCGCCGCCCGAGACGGTGGCAATGACATCGAACTGGTCACGCCGCTGAGAGACATCGAACGGCTGCTGGATGACCATCTGCTGCGTCGGGCGCGCGAAGTAGATCGTCTGGTCCCGGCCATTGACGGTGATCTTGCCCGTGCCGGGCTTGACCCACACACGCGCCACCGCATTCTTGCGCCGACCGGTGGCGTAAGCGCGGCCCTGCGCATCGACTTCTTTTTCGCGAATTGGAGCCGGCGCCTGAGTGGGCGCGATCGGCGTCTTCTTCAGCTCGGCAAAGGACGAAAGTTCGGTAGCCATATCAGCCGATCCTCGAGTTCTTGCGGTTCAGGGCAGCGACGTCGAGCTTCTCGGGCTGCTGCGCCTCATGCTCGTGCTGCGGTCCCTTGTAGACGCGCAGGTTCTTCATCTGCTGCCGCCCCAGCGGGCCGCGCGTGATCATGCGCTCCACGGCCTTGACGATGACGCGCTCGGGAAAACGGCCTTCCAGCCGCTTGCCCAGGGTCTCGCCCTTGATGCCGCCGGGATGTCCGGTATGCCAGTAGAAGCTCTCGTTCTCGGCCTTGCGGCCGGTCAGGCGCACCTTCTCGGCATTGACGACGATGATGTTGTCGCCGCAATCGATGTGCGGGGTGAAGGTCGGCTTGTGCTTGCCGCGCAGACGCATGGCGATGATCGAGGCGAGCCGGCCCAGCACCAGCCCCTCGGCGTCGATCAGCACCCACTTCTTCTGCACGTCGGCAGTCTTGAGATTGAAGGTTTTCATGGGTCTTTCTTCCGTGAGCGGGCGCTTATGGGGAGGAAGCCGTTAAATGTCAAATCGCTCCAAAAAATCATTGTAATTCAATGAACTAGGATAGAGGTATTATTTTACCGCGCCCTTTGAACGCGGGGGGATCGCATAGGTCAGGGTGGCGTGTGCCACCGGGTCCGTCTCACCCTCGCTCCAGATCGTGAAATCGCCGACGGCGAGCGTCTTGCCGACCTTCATCAGCCTCCCCTCGCCCAGAAGGTCGGCAGGTTCGGGCCTGCGCATGAAATTGATGTTGAGGTTGGTGGTCACCGCCTGGGCGACGGTGCCAAGCCTGCCCAGCAGCAGGAGATAGAAGCCGAGGTCCGCCAGCCATACCAAGGTCGGGCCGGAAATCGTGCCGCCTGGCCTGAGGTGACGCTCGTGGGTGGGCAGGCGCACACGGATGGTGCGGTCATCGAGATGCTCGACCTTGAGGTCGAGATGGGCAGCCTGCGGGAAATGCTCCTCGAGGAACTTGTGCAGCTCGACCGGCGTCATCAACGGCATGACGCCCCTCCCCCGACCTCGTACAATGACTCCATGACCACCAACTCCAACGAACCGGTCCTGCTGCGCCGCGACCAAGGCCGGGTCGCGATCCTCACGCTCAACCGCCCACACGCCATGAACGCGCTGTCGGGCGAGCTTATAGACGCCCTGCAGGCTGAATTCGACAGGCTTGCCAAGGACAAGGAGATCCGCTGCGTCGTCATCGAAGCCAACGGGCGCGCCTTCTCGTCCGGCCATGACCTGCGCGAGGTGCGCTCGACCGACGATTACGGCTTCCATTTCGACCTGATGTCGCGCTGCTCGACGATGATGCTGTCGATCCGCCGCCTGCCCCAGCCGGTGATCGCCAAGGTCCATGCCATCGCCACGGCGGCCGGCTGTCAGCTGGTCGCCGCCTGCGATCTCGCCGTCGCGTCCTTCGACGCCAAGTTCGCAACGCCGGGCGTCAATATCGGCCTGTTCTGCGGCACGCCGTCGGTGCCGCTCGGCCGCAATGTCGGCTCCAAACGCGCCCTCGACATGCTGTTCACCGGCGAGCCGATCGACGCTGCGACGGCGCTGCGCGACGGTTTGGTGAGCCGCGTGGTGCCGCCGACCGAACTCGACCGCGCGACGATGGCGCTCGCCGACACCATCGCGGGAAAGTCTCCACTCGTGCTGGCCCAGGGCAAGGAGCTGTTCCACAAGCACATGGAGATGGATCTCGAGCAGGCCTACGCTTACGCCTCGGCCTACATGGCCGGCGCCGTCAAGCGCGAGGACGCCAAGCTCGGCATCGACGCCTTCGTCAACAAGCAGGGATTGCCGGAGTGGAAGGGGCGATAGCGCGTTGGAGCGCGGACCTCCAGGTCCGCATCTTCCGGTCGGCTTAGTTCCTTCATGAGCGGACCCGGAGGTCCGCGCTCCATTGATATGCAAAAATAGATGACTTGCCATCTATTGGTAGATCATTAATTATAAGCCTAATGACCACCTCCAAGACCTCCAACCGCGCCGCCTTCGGCTCGCTGCTGTCGCGCGCCGCCCGGCAATGGCGGAGGGCGGCCGATCTGCGCCTGCAGCCCTTCGAGCTCACGGAGGCCACTTGGCTGCCCTTGGTCCACATTTCTCGCGCGCCTGAGCCGCCGCGTCAGAAGGACCTGGCGGCGTCGATGTCGCTCGACGGCTCGTCAGTGGTGCGCCTTCTCGACAATCTCGAAGCCGCGGGCTTGGTCCAGCGCCAGGAAGGTGCGCACGACCGGCGCGCCAAGATCATCCTGCTGACGCCGCGCGGAAAGGCCATCGCCGACCAGGTCGAGACGGTGGCACGGCGTGTGCGTAGCGACGCCCTGGCCGGACTTTCCGACAAGGACATCGAGACCACCGTGCGCGTGCTCAATCACGTCTGTCGCGCCCTCGAGGCTCAGCAAGAGGTCGCAGTGTGAGCGCTCCTCTCTGGCTTCTCACGCTGATCACCTTCAGCGGTACGCTTGCCATGCACATTTTCGTGCCGGCCTTGCCCGAGGCCGCGCGCGATCTCGGCGCCAGCGTTGGCGCCATGCAAACGACGATGAGCGTCTACATTCTCGGGCTCGCCGTCGGCCAGCTCGCCTACGGCCCGCTGTCCGATCGCTTCGGTCGTCGGCCGGTGCTGATGGCGGGACTGGTGCTCTATGCCATCGCCGGTCTTGCCGCGGCGATGGTGCCTGACGTGCACAGCCTGATCGTCGCCAGATTGTTGCAGGCGCTGGGCGGCTGCGCCGGCCTCGTCATCGGCCGAGCCATCGTGCGCGACACCGCCCTGCCGCAGGAAGCCGCACGACGGCTGGCCCTGATGAACCTGATGGTGGTCATCGGCCCCGGAGCCGCGCCGCTGGTCGGCGGGGTGCTTGCCTCGAGCCTGGGTTGGCGCTCGATCTTCTTCGCGCTCGCCTTTCTGGGTTTCGTCAATCTGCTGTGCAGCTGGCGGCTGCTGCCGGAAAGCAAAGCGCCGTCCCCAACGAGCGCCATCTCAAGCCTTGCGCACAACTATGGCCGCCTGCTGAGATCGCCGGCCTTCCTCGGCTATGCCGTCGGTGGAGGCTGTGCCACCACGTCGATGTACGCTTTCATCGGCGCCTCGCCCTTCATCTTCGCTCACCAGCTGGATCGGCCCGACTACGAAGTCGGCCTCTATCCCGCGCTTACGATGGTGGGCGTATCGATCGGCAGCATCGCTGCGACACGCCTCATCCCGCGCCTGCCGATCGACCGGCTCGCCGTCTGGGCAAATCTACTCAGCGTGCTGGCGTCGCTCGTCTTCCTGGGTGCGGTGCTTTCGGGTCACCTCTCGGTGCCGTTGGCGATCGGCCCGATGATCGTCTTCGGCATGGGCGCCGGCGTGGCCTCCCCAGCAGCGCTTGCGCAGGCCGTCAGCGTGAACCCCGCGGTGATCGGCTCGGCCTCAGGCCTCTATGGCTTCTCGCAAATGGGTGTAGGTGCGATCTGCGCCGCACTGGTCGGCACGGGCAGCAATCCCGCGCTCGCTGCGGCAATCATCCTGGTCGGCGCCGGCATGATCGGCCAGACCGCCTTCTGGATCGCGCTACGCCATCGTTCGTAGCGGAGCCTATTGGCGCCAGTCGGTCCCCTTGCCCTCGATCTGGCGAACCGCCGCCTTCCAGTCCGCCATGCCAAATTCGGGAGAGGCGCGTTGTTGACGAGCGCGCTCGCCGTACATGCGGACGACTTCCGGGTCGATCGGTGCCGGCTCCTCGTCGAGGCCACGAGCGATGATCTCCACCTCGCACGCACGCTCCAGCATGTAGAGACGCCGCAGAGCCGCTGGGATCGTTGCGCCGACCGAGAGAAGCCCGTGGTTGCGCAGCACGACCGAGCTGCCGCCCTGGCAGGTAATGCCCAGCGCTTCGCACTCCTCCTCCGAGGTCGGCATGCCGTATTCGTGATAGACGACATCATCAAGAACGCTCAGCGCATCCTGGCTGATCGGCCGCAACCCCTTTTTCAGGGTCGAAAGACCCGTGCCGGCCCGCGTATGGGTGTGCATCACAGAGTTCGCGTCCGGCCTCGCCTTGTAGACGCCGCTGTGGATCGTGAAGCCGGCGGCGTTGAAGCTGCCGTTGGTGCTGTAGACCTTGCCGTCGAGATCCATCTTCACCAAGCTCGAGGCGGTGATTTCGTGGAACAGATCGCCGTAGTTGTTGATCAGGAAGCACGATGGCTCGTCGGCAATGCGCACCGACATGTGGGTGTTGATGGTGTCCGTCCACCCGTAGTGATCAACGATACGGTAGAGGGCCGCCAGATCGCAGCGTGCCTGCCATTCCGCTTCACTCATGTTGACGCGATCCTGCTGCATCACCGTGTCCATCACATGCCCTCCATTTGGCCGGCCTTCATGCCTTTCATGTAGGTCGACGGAACTACGCTCTTCACCGACTGCGCACGCTTCGCCAGCCAATAGGCTTGCGGCGGCGGCACCGAACCGAACTGCCGGTCGACGCCCAGCTTCTGAGCCGCGTCCATCGGCCAGTTGGGATTGTAAAGCAACTCACGGGCCAGGGCGATCAGGTCAGCCCTTCCGTCCTGCAGGATCTGCTCCGCTTGATCCGCATGGACGATCAGGCCGACCGCCATGGTCATGATCTCCGCATCGCGCCGAATCCGTTCGGCATAGGGCACCTGATAGCCGTAGGTGACCGGCCCGGCGCTCACCACCGGCGAGCCGCGCATGCCGCCCGAGCTGCAGTCGATCACATCGACGCCCTTGGGCTTCAGGATCCTGGCCAAGGCCACGCTCTGGTCGGGTCCCCAGCCGGCATCGTCCTCGACCGAGAAGCGCACGAACAGTGGCTTGTGCGCCGGCCAGTGCGCCCGCACGCTTTCGACGACCTCGATGCAGAAGCGCATGCGGTTGAGCTCGCTGCCACCATAGTCGTCATTGCGCACATTGGAGAACGGCGAGAGGAACTGATGGATCAGGTAACCGTGCGCGGCATGGATATCGAGCACGTCGAACCCCGCCTCGTTGGCGCGGCGCGCCGCCTGGCCCCAGCGCTCAACGACCTCCGGAACCTCCGCACGCGTCAGCGCTCGCGGCGTGGGATCGGTTTCGGGGGCGTTCCGGGCGCTGGATGACACGAGCTCCCACTGATCCCAATCGTCGAACTCCGCCGAGGGCTTGAGGGGGGCGCCACCTTCCCACGGCCGGAAGCGCCGCGCCTTGCGCCCGGAATGGCCGAGCTGGATGCCGGGCACGGCGTTGTGCTGGCGTATGAAGTCGACGCAGCGGCGCAGTCCGGGAATGAAGGCGTCATCCCAGATCCCGAGATCGCCCACGGTACCGCAGCCCCGACGCTCGACCTTCGTGGATTCCATGATCACCAGGCCGGCGCCGCCCGCGGCATAGCGGCCGGCATTCATCAGATGCCAGTCGGTGGCGAAGCCCTTGACTGCCGAATACTGATGCATCGGCGCGACGACGATGCGGTTCTTCAGCCTTACATCGCGCAGGGAAATCGGTTCGAACAGCAGCGGCTGCGCCATGTATAATCCCCCCCATGCCCGCCGTGAATCACGACCGTTACGACGACACCTATCTGCGCAAGATCCTGCGCGACACCAAGACCATCGCCATGGTTGGCGCTTCGGCCAACTGGAATCGTCCGAGCTATTTCGCCATGAAATATCTGCTCGACCGGGGATACAGGATCATCCCGGTCAACCCGGCGGCGGCCGGCCAGGAGATCATGGGCCAGAAGGTCTACGGCGCGCTGGCCGACCTGCCCGTGAAGGCCGACATGGTCGACATCTTCCGCAACTCCGCGGCCGCGGGTCCGATCACCGACGAGGCGATCAAGCACGGCGCCAAGGTGGTGTGGATGCAGCTCGGCGTGCGCAACGACGATGCGGCTCAGCGCGCCGAGGCGGCCGGATTGAAGGTGGTGATGAACCGCTGCCCCAAGATCGAGCACAGTCGTCTTTCCGGCACCATCGAATGGCATGGCATCGCCAGCGGCGTCATCTCAAGCCGGAAGCGCGCCCTTTAGAGTCCTCAGGCGCCATCAACCATTGCCATCAGCGTATCCGCTTCGGCAGGCACATCCTCTGCCATCCGCGCGCCAGCGACGATAGGAAGCCAGGCCAGAATAGCATCCCGCGATACACCGCTCTCGGTTGCGTACGCGTCGACATAAGTCGATGCCCACGTCGTGTCGAAGCTCCTCATGAGCACATACGACCGACAAACGTCGGCCGCCGGCTCACCGCGCGCCGCGTCCAACCAGTCGACGATGGAGACTTTTCCCGATGTCTCCAAGATATTGAAGGGATGGAAATCGCCATGGCAAAGCCGGTCACCGTCAGGCATTTCAACCAGCCGCTTCAGCAAGGCGCTTTGCCTCGCGGTGCCTAGGACCGTCGCCTTGCGGATATTTTCTCGCAGCCTGAGTTTCAAACTCGGCAGCAGCACGGCCATATGCCTGTGACAGGCAAGCTGCAAACGGGCCATTTCCCTCATATAGTCTGGCATCATCGTCGGCCGCAGGTTCAGTGCGTCGGCAAAGCGCTGGCCTTCCGCGCGGGTCATGAGCACGCCCCAGCGTTCTCCAACCTGCCGGACACCGATTGCGCGAGGCGCCGGGACTTCGAACGCTTCTACAATCGCAAGGGTGGCGGCCTCACGAAATGCCGAGCGCTTGGGAATATTGGATCTGTAGAGCTTCAGGACAGCCTGACCGTGCTCGAACACCTCGGCCTCTTTGCCGGATCCGATGAGGCGTCCCAATGTCGGCTTACTGGTCATTCCGCGCAGACCTTGTAGCATCAGCACAAAGAGAGGAAATGCATGAAGTTCGGCATCTTCGACCATATGGACCGTGCCGGTCCGGATCTCGGCCGCCAGTTCGATGAACGGCTTCGGTTGATCGAGCTCTATGAGCGTGCGGGCTTCCACGCCTATCACCTGGCCGAGCATCATGCCACGCCGCTCGGCATGGCACCCTCGCCCAGCGTCTTCCTCGCCGCTGTAGCACAGCGCACGACGCGGCTGCGATTCGGTCCGCTTGTCTACACGGTGAACCTCTATCACCCTCTACGGCTGATCGACGAGATCTGCATGCTCGACCAAATGAGCGACGGTCGGTTCGAGCTCGGCGTTGGCCGCGGCATCTCCCCCTACGAAGTGGGCTACTACGGTGTCGATCCCGCCACGGGTCCCGAACGCTTCGCCGAAGCGTTGGACGTGATCCTGAAGGGCCTGACCCAGCCGCGGCTCGATCATCAGGGCAAATACTTCACGTTCAACGACGTGCCGATGGAAATGCAGCCCATCCAACGCCCCTATCCGCCGATGTGGTATGGCGCCAATTCGCTGGAGAGCGCCGACCGGCTCGCCAAGCAGGCCTGCAACGCAGTGGTCGGCATGCGGGCTGATGGCGTCGGCCAATTCGCTGCCCGCTATCGCGCGAGCTGGAAGGCGCTCGACCGTGACGAAGCCGATATGCCATTCATTGGCTTGAGCCGCCACGTCGTGGTCGGCGATACCGACAAGGAGGCGCAGAGCGCGGCAAAGCGCGCTTTTGTACTATGGTACGATGCCCTCATCCACCTCTGGCGCGCGCACGGTGTCGGCCTTCCTCGCCAGCTTATCCCGGAAAAGTTCGAGGATGCACTCGACCAGGGCTACATCATCGCGGGCTCGCCTTCCACGGTGCGCGACCGGATGAGGCGCGACAACGACGTGGCTGGCATCAACTACTGCATCTGCCGTCTGGCATTCGGCGATCTGTCGTTCGAGGAATCAGCGCGCTCGGTCGAGCTCTTGAGTAAGGAAGTGATGCCGGCACTTCAGTAGGACCAAACAACAAGAGGCCCGCGGTCCCACTTACGCCTGGACCGCGGACCTCCCGCCCCCTCCGTGAACGCGTCCTCCCGCCTCCCTTGTGCCACCTTCCCACTCGTGGCGGAGGCTGGGCCAGGGCGCGCCCCCCTGCTGAAGGCTGCCAAATGGAGAGGGGCTGCTAAGACAAAGCCGGCGGTGGTGGGGCCACCGCCGGCTCGTTCGAGAGGATCAGCTACGCCGCCCGGGGAGAGATAGCGACGAACCTGGACATCCCCTCCCGATAGACTTTCATGAGCACCGGCTTGCCGGTCTTCTTGGCTTCCTTGAGCTTCTCGGCGGCCACCTTCGGGCCGTCGATGGAGTCCTTGCCGACCTGCTGCAGGACGTCGCCCGCCTTCAGGCCCTGCTCGTCGGCCGGGCTGCCCGGCTCGACCGCGGCGATGACCGCGCCCTTCACCGAGTCTTTGAGCTTCAGCTCCTGACGGGCCTCGTCGGTGAGCGGCGCCAGCGAGACGCCGTAGGACAGCTGCTCCTTCTTGGCATCAGGCTTGTCGGCACTGGTCTTGACGACGGCGCCCTCGTCCTTCTGGTCACCAACCTTGGCGGTCACCGTCACGTCCTTGCCGTCGCGCCAGACGCCGAGCTTGACCGAGGTGCCGGGCTTGGTGGCCGAGATTATCCGCGTCAGGTCGCGGATGCTGGCGACTTCCTTGCCGTCGACGCTCTTGATCACGTCGCCCGACTGGATGCCGGCTGCCTTCGCAGGACTATCCGGCTGAACCTGAGCCACCAGGGCACCCTTCTCGCTGCCCAGCGACATGCTCTCGGCGATCTCGGTCGAGACCGGCTGGATCTGCACGCCCAGCAGACCGCGCTCGACATGGCCGTCGGTCTTGAGCTGCGCGATCACCGGCTGAGCCAGGCTCGAGGGAATGGCGAAGCCGAGGCCGATGTTGCCGCCGGTCGGCGAGAAGATGGCAGTGTTGATGCCGACCACCTTGCCTTCCATGTCGAACAGCGGGCCTCCCGAGTTGCCGCGGTTGATGGCGGCATCGGTCTGGATGTAGTCGTCGAACGGACCGGAGTGGATGTCGCGGCCGCGCGCCGACACGATGCCGGTGGTCACGGTGCCGCCCAGGCCGAACGGATTGCCGACCGCCATCACTGCCTGGCCGACGCGCACCTTGGTGGCGTCGCCGAACTCGACATAAGGCAGCGGCTTGTCGCTCTCGACCTTGAGCAGGGCGAGATCGGTCTTCTCGTCCCCGCCCTTCAGCTTGGCCGCGAGCTTGCGACCGTCGGTCAGGGTCACGGTGATCGAGTCGGCCTTTCCGGCGACGTGATAGTTGGTCACGATCCAGCCGGCCGGATCGATGATGAAGCCCGTGCCGACGGCCTGCGCCTTTTGCGCCGGACGCTGCGGCTTCATCTGCGGTCCTCCCGGCATGCCAGGCATTCCGCCGAAGCGCTCGGCGAAGCGCTTCATGAACTCTTCCATCTGTTGCTGCTGGCTACGGTCCGACATCTGGACGTCGTCGCCGTCGTCGGCACCCGCCTTCATTGTCACGGAAACATTGACGACTGCGGGAGTGACCTTTTCGGCGAGGTCCGAGAAGTCCTGGACGCCCGCTACTGGCGCAGCCGCGATGGCTGCCGGAGCGGACAACATGGGAACGATGAGCGCCGGCGCCGTGAGCGCAGTGGTCACGCCCAGCGCGGCGAGAATGGCTTTGGTCTTCGTCATATGAACAACCTCCTACGGGGGCTTTGGCGAAGGAAATATGGGCGTGGGGTCGTGGCGACCGGATGGCCGCTGCATTGAATGTTTGTATAGTTGTGGAACGTTGCTTTTGGCCGGGAATGGCGGCAGATGCTGCAACTGGCAATGCCGTCATGACATCCATTCTCGGGCTGACGAACGTGAAGATCCTTCTGGTCGAAGACGACAAGCAGACCGCCGACTACATCGCCAAGGGCCTTCGCGAGCATGGCCACGTCGTCGACCGGGCCGACAACGGCCGCGACGGGCTCTATCTCGCAACGGGAGAGAAATACGATGTCATGATCGTCGACCGCATGCTGCCGGCCATGGATGGGCTGTCGTTGGTCAAGGCCGCGCGCGCCACGAACGTGCGCACGCCGGCGCTGTTCCTGACCACCATGGGCGGCGTCGATGACCGCGTGGCCGGTCTCGAAGCCGGCGGCGACGACTACCTGGTCAAGCCCTTCGCCTTCGCCGAGCTGCTGGCCCGTGTCGGCGCGCTGGCGCGGCGGCCGCCGATCGTGGCCCCGACCTCGCTGTCTGTCGGCGATCTCGAGATGGATCTCCTGTCGCGCACCGTCACGCGCGCCGGCAAGCGTGTCGATCTGCTGGCACAGGAATTCAAGATCCTGGAGTACCTGCTGCGCCATGCCGGCGAGGTGGTGACCCGCACGATGCTGCTCGAGAAGGTCTGGGACTTCCACTTCGATCCCAAGACCAACATCGTCGAGACCCATATCAGCCGCCTGCGCTCCAAGATCGACAAGGGCTTCGACAAACCGCTGCTCCACACCGTCAGGGGGGCAGGCTATGTCGTCCGCGCGCCGGATGCCTGAAAAGCCATAATTTTCGGCCTTTCTGAACGCTGTCCAACTACCTACCCGTCATTCTACCCATCATCCAGCTGCGGGTTGGGCTCTTGGCTATTCACAGCGTTATGCTCGACCAGGGTATGTGGTCCCACTCAAAACGAGCTCTGGTCAGTCGAGCCTAGCCTAAGCGAGCAGGTCGCTCGCGAGGTGCGTCGACGCGCCAGCCGGCAGCAAGTAGGCCCGCACTTCGATAGCATCTCAATCGTGCGCGGCGATTAAGGGCCAGAGCTTGAGACCGTATTTCTGGCACGCACCAACGGGTATGCCGCTCTTCGGGACTGGGCCGCCCTAGTTCACGACGTTGCGGCCGAAGTGCGCGGCCCCCAGCCAAAGCGGTGATGATGGAACCGACCGCGGGAGTCAAAGGCTGTAGAGGGTGCACCCTTTGCTGCAAAGTCCTAAGCATCAGCGAGCTGGCGAAGCCGCAAGGCGTCTGGTGCCCGCATTGCAACGTGGGGCGCGGATGCTCGGTGTATGGGCAGAGGCCAAAGGAGTGCACCGTCTTCTTTTGTGGGCACCTGCAGATCGACCTGGGCCCAGCGTGGTGGCCCGCGGAATCCAAGATCGTTCTGGTTTCAGAGCTAGTTAGTTCGACGTTCGAGCAATCAAATGGCCCTCTGTCCGTCGAAGATCTTCGATCGCCTTGGCGACGGCCTTGGTAAGTGCCGGGCCCGTGAGCCTGCGCTGAAGGTACTTGATTTGCTTCGGTGGGTCTTCCTCGAACGTGGGAGGAGTCTCGAAGCAGGCTTGACAGAGTAGAAGGCGTTCTCTGCGTCGGACAGAAACTCTGTGTCCTCTTGGCTGTCGGCGAGCTCATCGAACTCTGGTGCTGTGCTCGCGGCGGCTGTGACCAAAGCAAAGGCTCCCAGGCATTTGCCGATAGCAACATTGTCCCCGTCGGCGACTGCCATGAGAACCGTGGGATCGCGGGTGACATTGGAAAACCCCACAAGGGCTCGTCTCAATCGACGCAACTTCAGGTACGCAATATTGGCCTTGCGTCGCTTATTCCTGATGTCGGCAAGGGCAGCCATTGCTCTCGAGGCGACTAGGCCCAGTGCGCCGCCCATCATGACAGTGAGTATTGCCATGTAGACACGGAGGGCGTCGCCACCGATGTCGACCGCTTTGAAGAAGACAGACCCAAACGCTCCTGTGCCCGCACCCCAGACTCCCCAGAAAATGTACTGCGCATGATCCGCGACCCAGCGGAACCAGCGTGTGTTCGTCTCGTCCATGTGCCACCCCTCCCCTTTAAGGTAAGACAACCAGCTCAGCGTGTCGTTTGTCGACACGTTCCAGGGGGCCGCCTGGCAGCGGAAGGACGGCTATGTAAGGGCCGCCCTTCCGTCACCGCATCACATCAGGGGAAGCAGCAGCATCAGCGAAAAGCTGAAGCGGCGAAGCTTGACCACGAATAGCAATGGCATCGCGGCACCTCCTTTCGCAGCTGACAATAGGGCCCCCAAATCGTGCGGGGAGATGGTCCAGCCGAAATGGTTCGCCCTTGCGGCCGCACGGTCTGGGCCGTGGACCTGCAGGGGCGGCGATGGCCGTCAACTGCGACGGCGCGAGGGCATCCCGGATCCAGAATGGTCCAGCCGGATCGCAATCCAGTCGTCCTCGGCTGCATAGACGAGGAGCGGCTCGAGCTGGCGCCGCTAGATGACATGCTCGATCGGCGTCGATCCACCAGCCGCGGGCGACTTGGCGAGCTTACCACTGCCGCGCTTGCTGCTCAGCAGCGGCACGAGCACAGGGGGACGTTCTGGTTTCCTTGTACGCATCGTCAATCGTCCCAAGCCGCGAACTGCTCGGCGTCGTAATCCGGCTCGTCGTCGGCGTCGCCGTCATCTTCAGTACCGAATGCGGCGAGCGCGCCGGTTTGCCGGCGCCCGACTTTTGTAATACGTTTCTCTCCAGCCCTCAACAGAAATGTATTACAAATGTCACGAAAGAAGGCTGAGGCGAAAAAGATGGGGCGCCCCGTCACTGTCGGCGCGTCGACCATGCTAGTGCTTCGATTGCCGCCATCGATGATTGAGGCTTTGGACGGATATGCCCAATCGGTGGGGGCCGGTCGTTCGCAGGCTGCTCGGCAGCTGATCGACGCGGGCTTGAAGCGCTCGCGACCAAGTGGCTCGGATTGAGGCTCGCCCTATGATGCGCGCCTACTTCGATGACAGCGGAACCCACAGCAACAGCCGCGTCGTAGTAATCGGCGGTGTGTGTGGCACCGATGAGCAGTGGAAAATCTTCAACGAGGAATGGGCTGCAAAGCTGGCAGAGCCCCTGCAGGGCAAGCAATGCCTGCGCATGTTTCACTTAGCTCAGTGCAATGCCAAGAAGGGTGAATTCATCGCTTACACAGATGCCGAACAAGACGCCGTCACGCACGACTTTCGACAGATAGTCATCGGGGCAGGCCTTCGAAGCGCAGCATGGGGAATCGACCGACGTGCATGGGACGATGTTGTGGTCGGCATCCATCGCGATCGCTTGGGCGAGCCGATTCCCAACTGCGCGGAGCAGTGCGTAGCGTGGGCGCTCGCTCAGGCAGAGGACGACGTGGACGGTAAGGTCGCCATCCTGTTCGATCAGGGCATCTATAGCGACAGCCTCAAGGCGTTCTTGGAACGATGGACATATCCACTGGGGCGCCCTCAAGTATCGGCAATCGGCGCCGGGAGCGTGGAGTTGCATTTGCCGCTCCAGGCAGCCGACATCGTCGCGACCGAGAACTATTGGCACATGGCCCAATCGTTGAACCTTGGGGTCGACGCCGAACCGCGCCCTCACCTGCGACACTATTTGGCCAATATGGTGCACGAGGGTCGCATCCAAGACCGCGCCACACTTGGGGCTTGGCTTTCTTCTCCCGAATACATCGAGCGGTACGCATAAGCGGGCCGCGCGAAAGGCCAAACAGGCGGGCCAGATTTCCCAACCTACTCCTGACTCCCCCCGCTGCCCTGGGGGCGGACATCAACGCCGCGGCCCCTTCGGATCTCCTCCCAAATCGGATGGTTGTCGAACCATAATCCGCTGTTGTGAAGAGCTGTCGTCAGTTGCTCCAGGGTGGTCTTCTGACGAATCAGCTCATTGTCGCGCGCATAGGGGTACAGTTCATCGATCGCCGCGTGAAGGTCGGCTGCATCTTCCATGCAGCCCAACCCTTCGATGCGTCGACTTTCATCGACCCCGCTCGCATTGTTCACCCTCTCGACCCAACCGGTGAGACGCGATCTCTGAACCTGCAGCTTCCCGAGCGCCTTCGCCAATCTCTCGACGTTGCTTCCCTCGGCATAGCGCGCACACAGTTGCATCGCAGAAATCACGGTTTCAGGGATGCGAGGCACTTCTAGCCGTCGGAAATTTACCGGACCGCTAGCCGTACGCGCAGCGACGTCGACCGCCCTCCATGTCCACGGTTCGAGCAACTGGATCGACTCACGCGCGTACTGGCTCAGCTGAGCCAACGCCAACGGCAATACCACCACTGCCGCGCGCTCTTCTCGGCGCCGTCGTTCCTCCGCTAGTCGGTCCGCTGCCTCAATCTGCCGGTGAGTGGCATCGATCTGCCGATGAACGCCTTGGAGAGCGATGTAGGCGGCAACGATGGCGAACAGGCCGGCAACCAGGGTCTGCCATTCGTAGAGTGGCTTGCCGAGGTTCAGCACGGCGCCCCCAAACGCTCCGACAAATGCGCCCCATAGCAGCCAGAAGAAATACCGGCTGTGGTCCGCGACCCATCGATACCACCGGGTCTTCGTCTCATCCATGCGCCACCCCCACGACCTCCGTCTGCCGCCGCCGCAGTTCGGTCTTGGTTTCCATGCTACCGTCTTTTCATGTTGTTTCAGGGCCTGGTTGCCTTGTGCGCCGCTGCAGTGACGGCCGTTTTGCTTTCAGAGGCCCGCGACCCACCGCCGACCATCTTGTATCTCCCCATAATGGTTGCCGCTGTTTGGGCGGCGACATGGCTTTTGGCACGTTTTGCGCCACAGCCCAGACGTCACGACACGCCCTGTCGTTCCTGACTGGTGGGCCGGCGGCAAGCCCACGCGATGGCTGGGCAGACCGACAGGCGACCAGTTCGGTGGCTTCTGGCGCGCCGGCCGGGCCTACGACGCTCCGATTCAGGCACGGAAGCGCGGGGCGCGGTCATCATCGTACGGTTCCATGACCTGAAGGCTGAAACTTCCGACGTTGAGGAAGTCGGGACGGAACCGTTCGATGATCCGCTAAGGTCCGATCCACATCATGCCTTCCGCAATCATGCGGTACTCGAGCTCTACCAACGGCTGCGCGTGATCGTCGACAGCAACAAAACCGACTGCCGACGGCGACGCATGCAGACCGGATCCCCCGCTGATCGCCGCCGGCCCTCTCGCCTGCGCGCAGGGTCCCATCTCCCGCCGTCGCTTGGCGAGCATGTAGCGATAGATCCAGCTCTTGGCGCCGGCGTCTGTCACCTGAAGGTAGAGTCCATCACCGTCGGCATAGTACCCTGGTGCCATCTTTGGGGAGATCGACAAGGCCGTGAGTCATTGATGGGTGCGAGCCAATTCCTACCCCTCATCCTACCCACCACCGGGCGTCGGATGCGGGCGAACAAAGGCGAATATTCACGGCCGGAAATCCAAGCAAAACGGGGCTGATCTGTGGACCTTGTGAACTACAGCGAACATCGACGAACAAGAAAGCTTCGGCTATGTCATCCGCGCGCCTGACTAGGATCCTGCGCTCGGCCAGCTTCCGGTTGACGCTGTTCTACGCTGCGCTGTTCATGGCATCGGCCGGCGTGCTGTTCGCCACGGTCTACTGGACGGCGACCGCGGCGATGCAGAGCGACATGGCGGCGGTGCTGCGCTCGGAGGCTGCGCAGCTCGCCCAGGTGCATAGCCGGCTCGGCCTCGCCGGACTGGCCGAGCAGATCGCGCGGCGCATGAACTTCCGCACGCGCGGCCCAATCTTCTACCTGCTGCAGGCGCCCAACCGCCGCGTGGTGGTGGGCAATCTGCCAGGCATGCCGCCGGTCGACGGTGTGGTTGATTTCGTGCCCCAGCCCGACACGCCGGAGCCCGACATTCCGCCCTCCAAGTTCACCGGCTTCGGCCTCACGTTATCCGACGGCTCATTCCTGCTGGTTGCCCAGGACGCCAACCGCCTGACCGAGATGCAGCATGCCATCGTGCGCGCCTTCATCTGGGCGGGTGGTCTTACGCTGTTGCTGGCCGTCGCCGGCGGCGTGCTGATCGGCTCGAACTTCCTACGCCGCATCGACACCATAACCCGGACCAGCCGCGCCATCATGGAAGGCAACTTGTCCGCGCGCATCCCGGTCCGCGGCACGCATGATGAGATCGACCAGCTCGTCGCCAGCCTGAACGCCATGCTGGACCGCATCCAGCAATTGATGGACGGGCTGCGTCAGGTGTCGAGCGACATCGCGCACGATCTACGCACGCCGCTCGGCCGCTTGCGCCAGCATCTCGAGGATGCGCGAGACCGGGCGAAGAGCACGGCCGATTACGATGCGGCGACCGATGCCGCCATCGAGGAAGCCGACGAGTTGCTGGAGACCTTTTCCGCGTTGCTGCGCATCGCCCAGGTCGAGGCCGGGGCGCAGAGGCGCGGTTTCGTCGATGTCGATCTTTCCGATTTGATCCGCAGCGTCGCCGAAGTCTACCAGCCGGCCGCAGAGGATTCCGAGCATCGACTGACCTACAAGGTCGAAGACGGTATCCACGTCTCGGGTGATCGCCAGCTCCTCGCCCAGATGATCTCCAATCTGCTTGAGAACGCGCTGCGCCACACGCCGGATGGATCGCTGGTATCGCTTGAGCTGCGCAAGACGGTAGCCGGCTTCGAGCTCGATGTGGCGGACAACGGCCCAGGCATCCCCGAGGTCGAGCGAGAGAAGGTTTTCGACCGATTCTACCGCCTGGACCGCAGCCGCTCGACGGCCGGCAGCGGGCTGGGGCTCGCGCTGGTCAAGGCGATCGCCGGGCTGCATGGGCTCTCGATCCGGCTGGAAGACCGCAAGCCAGGACTAGGCGTCATCGTGAGCGGCTGACACTCGAAACGATTGTGGCCCTCGATCGCCGGCGCCACACTCGATCGATGAAAACCACCATACGCGGCACCCTGCTCTTCGCCTATGTCGGCAGCTACACCACACCCGAGCGCACGGGCCACGGCGATGGACTGAACGTCTATCGCGTGGATTCCAGGACAGGTGTCTTCCATCATATCCAACACCTCGATGGCCTGGAGAACCCCTCGTTCCTCGCCATCAATGCGGCCGGTACCCGTCTCTATTCGGTTCACGGCGATCGCACCGAGGCGACCTCGTTCGTCATCGATCGCAGCACCGGCAGTATCAGCGTGCTGAACCGCCAGTCCACCGGCGGCTACAATCCCGTGCATCTCGCGTTCGATGCGACAGGCCGGTTTCTTGCGGTCGCCAACTACGGTTCGGATTCGCTGGCCGTCCTGCCGATCGCCGACGACGGCAGCCTGCTTCCCTACCGCACGCTCACGACTGTCGCCGGCACGCTCGGCCCTCACCGCTTCCAGCAACGCACGATGTGCGTCCATCATATCCCGCTCGATCGACAGGGCCGGTTCTTCTACGTGCCCTGCAAGGGCTCCGACGCCGTCGTGGCCTACCGCCTGGACCCTCGGCGCGGCGTGCTGGTCGAGGCCGCACGCGTCAACGCGAGGCCGAGCGCTGCGCCTCGGCACATCGACTTTCACCCGCGCAAGCCTCTGGCCTATGTCATCAACGAGCTTGATTCGACAATCACGACCTACCGACAGAACCTCGCCAGCGGTGCGCTTGTCCCAGTGCAGACCATTCCATCCACGCCATCCGACTTCAGCGGCTACAGCACCGGCGCGGAGATCTGGGTCGATCGCGGCGGCCGCAACGTCTATGTCTCCAACCGGGGCCACGACAGTATCGGCGTGTTCGGCATCGATCAGGCCAAAGGCACGCTTTCGCCCCGGCAATGGGTGCCCACCTTGGGCCGCACGCCGCGTTTCTTTGCTTTCGAACCGGCGCAGCGCTTCCTTTATGTTGCTAATCAGGATAGCCGTACAATCGTCGGTTACAGGGTCAAGCCCGACGGACGCCTGTCGCCGACCTCCATTCGCGTCACGGTCGGCAGCCCCGCTTGCATTGTCTTCTCCCCGCAACAGGCCAATCGTTGACATGCAAGCCTATTGGCAAGCAGGGATGGCCCTACTACCATGAATTATGTCACCAAGCGCTTCCGGCGCGAACCTACGGGCCGTTGACATGAAGGCGCTTTCTCAGCTTCGCGTAATTTCCCTGTTCGAAGACTTGTCCGATGCGGAGCTGGCGCGCATCGCCGAGCTGTGCGTCATCCGCAACTACGAGAAGACTGCTCAAATCGTCGGGCAGCAAGACCGGACGACGGACGTCTTTTTCGTCCTGTCGGGCACCGTTCGGTTCAGCAGCTACGCACCGACAGGCCGCGAAGTCATTTACAATGAGATTTCTACCGGCGGAATTTTTGGCGAGTTCTCGGCTGTGGACGGGCTGCCACGGTCGGCGACGTGCCTTGCCGTGACGGACTGCATGCTGGCCCGCATGACGGCCACCAAGTTCCACGAGCTGCTGGTCGGCAATGGTCCCATAGCCACGCGGCTCGTCGAGCTGCTCGTCGCCAAGATCCGCCAGATGTCGGAACGCGTGTTCGAGGTCAGCGCGCTGGCCGTTCGGGAACGCGTGCGGCGCGAGCTGCTGAGGCTGGCAGAGAGCGGCACGACGCTGCGCGACGGCATCATCATCCATCCGGCGCCGACCCACTACGAGATCGCTGCCCGCATCGGTTCACACCGCGAGGCAGTCACGCGCGAGTTCAATCGCCTGGAGGCCGAGAATATCGTTGAGGTCCGGCGGCGTGAGATCCGGATCGTCGATATCGGCCAGCTCCGCGATGTCGGAGACGCCTGAGGAGGCTCGCCCTCCTCTGGCCACTCGACCCTCTGGCCACTCGACGGGCAGCCACTTCTTGTCGACACTCGCCTCTCCTACTTCGATCGGAGAATTTTGGTGAGCGACAAGACCTACGGTTTCGAGACCCTGTCGATCCATGCCGGTGCTGCCCCTGATCCCGCCACCGGCGCGCGGGCCCTGCCGATCTATCAGACCACGGCTTACGCCTTCGAGGACGCCGATCACGCCGCCGCCCTCTTCAACCTGCAGACAGTGGGTTTCATCTATTCGCGGCTGACCAACCCGACCAATTCAGCGCTCGAGACCCGGCTCGCCACCCTTGAGGGTGGCCGAGGCTGCACGGTCACCTCCTCCGGCCATGCCGCGCAGGTCCTTGCGCTCTTTCCGTTGATGCAGCCGGGGGCAGAGATCGTCGCTTCCTCGCGACTTTACGGCGGCTCGCTGCAACAGATGCGCAACACGTATCCCAAATTCGGCTGGGCAGCGAAGATCGTCGATGCCGACGATCCGGATAATTTCAAGCGGGCACTGACGCCGAACACCAAGGCATTCTTCATCGAGAGCCTGGCCAATCCTGGCGGCGTCATCAGCGATATCGAAGCGATCGCTCGCATCGCCGAGACCGCAGGCGTGCCACTGCTGGTCGATAACACCCTGGCAACCCCCTGGCTGTGCAAGCCTATCGATTACGGTGCCACGCTGATCGTGCATTCGACCACCAAGTTCCTGAGCGGCACGGGCACTTCGATGGGGGGTGCAGTCATCGACTCCGGCAGGTTCGACTGGGCCAAGGGCGGCAGGTTCCCCAGCCTGGCCGGGCCGGAGCCGGCCTATCACGGCCTGAACTTCTTCGAGACTTTTGGCGACATGGCCTACACCTTCCACAGTCACGCCGTCGGCTTGCGCGATCTTGGGCCGAGCCAGGCGCCGTTCAATGCCTGGATCACAATGCTCGGCATCGAAACGCTGGGCCTGCGCATGGAGCGTCACTGCGCCAATGCCCAGAAAGTCGCCGAACACCTGGAGGCGCATCCAGCCGTAGCCTGGGTGAACTACGCGGGTCTGCCCTCCAACAAGTACCATGCGCTGGCCCGGAAGTACCTGCCCAAGGGCGCGGGCTCGATTTTCACGTTCGGCGTCAAAGGCGGCTACGACGTCGGCGTCAAGGTGGTGGACAGCGTCGAGCTGTTCTCCCATCTGGCCAATATCGGCGACGCCAAGAGCCTGATCATCCACCCGGCGTCGACCACGCATCGCCAGCTCACCGACGAGCAGCGTCTTGCTGCCGGCGCCGGCCCGGACGTGCTGCGCCTGTCGATAGGGATCGAAACGGTGGACGATATTATCGCCGATCTGGACCAAGCTCTGGCCCAAGCAACAGCCTGAGGCAGGAGATGCTCAGCCAAGCCGACAACGAGTTCCTGACCCGCAGCGGCAAGGGTACGCCGATGGGTGAGCTGCTGCGCCGGTTCTGGATGCCGGCGCTGTTGTCCGAGGAGCTGCCGGAGCGCGACGGGCCGCCCAAGAAGATCAGGATCATGGGCGAGGATCTGCTGGCTTTTCGCGCCACAGATGGCCGGATCGGCATCGTCGAGCCACACTGCCCGCATCGCGGCGCCAATCTCTACTACGGCCGCAACGAGGACTGCGGCCTGCGTTGCGCCTTTCATGGATGGAAGTTCGATGTCGAGGGCAACTGCGTCGACTTGCCCACCTCGCCGCCGGAGTCGAGCTACAAGGATACCATCAGGTTGCTCGCCTATCCCACCCGCGAATGGGCCGATATCGTCTGGGTCTATATGGGGCCGCGAGAACGGATGCCGGAGCTGCCGCAGCTCGAGATGGGGCTTGTGCCGGCTGCCCAACGCTACGTCTCCAAGAAGTGGCAGGATTGCAACTGGGTGCAGAGCCTGGAAGGCGGCATCGACACCGCCCATTTCTCCTTCCTTCATGCCGTGCTGACCGGGGACGAGAAAGAAGCGCTGGCGATCTACAGCCGCTCCGCCGCACTCGGTGATCAATCCAGGCCGGACGACCGGGTGCGCTGGGTGCGCAACGATCCCCGTCCCAGGTTCAGCATCCTGGGCCACGATGCCGGCCTGGTGATCGGAGGGGCGCGCAAGACAGATGGACCGGATCTCTATTGGCGCATCGCCCAGTTCCTGATGCCCAACCACGCCTTCGCGCCAGCGGCCTTTCCTGGGGAGGTCTATTACGGTCAAGCATGGGTGCCGGTCAGCGACACCAATTGCTGGATCTATACCTACAGCTGGCGGCCCGATCGCGCTTTCACCAATTCCGAGCGCACCCAGTTCGACAGCGGCTTCGGCGTCCACTCGCAGGTCGATGGCAATTACATGCCATTGCGCAACTTGCAGAACGACTACCTGATCGATCGCCACCAGCAGAAAACGACCAGCTTCACCGGCATCACGGGCGTCAGCGAGCAGGACTCGGCCATCCAGGACAGCCAGGGCCCGGTCCAGGACCGGACCAGGGAGCATCTGGGCCCGACCGACCTCGGCATCGTCGAATTCCGTAAGCTCGTCATGGGAACGGCGCGCGCCCTGCTGCGCGGCGAGGAGCCCAAAGCGGCTCAGAGCGCCAAACGCTATGCCGTTCGTTCCGGCGGCTGGGTCGCTGCTCCTGACAAGGATCTCGCCCAGGTCATGGCGGAACGTTTCGGCCATCGACACGGCTACGTCGGCAGCGAACATGGCCTCGGGGAATAGTTAGACCGCCGCGTTCACCTGCTCTATCGTCCCGCGCTGTATCGGGTTGGGGAGATTTCACGGTGACTATGAAAATCTACGGGCCCACCGCATCGCGTGCATCGCGCGCGCTCTGGATCGTGCATGAGCTCGGCATACCGTTCGAGCATGTCGGCCTGGAAATGAAGGAGCTCAAAGGCGCGGACTATCTGAAGATCAACCCCAACGGCAAGGTGCCGACGCTGGTCGATGGCGACTTCAAGCTGTTCGAGTCGATGGCGATCAATCTCTACCTGGCAGCGAAGCACGGCAAGGAAGGCTTCTTTCCCGCAAGCCTCGAGGACCAGGCCATCTGCTTTCAATGGAGCTTCTGGGGCATGACCGAGCTGGAGAAGCCGCTGCTGACGATCCTGATCGACAAGTTCATGACGGCACCAGACAAGCGAAAGCCAGAGGCTGTGGCCGAAGCGCAGAAAATGCTGCCCAAACCGTTCGGCGTATTGAACGCTGCCCTGCAGGATCGCGATTACCTGCTGGGCGCGACTTTCACAGTGGCCGATCTCAATCTCGCCTCGATCTGCAGCTGGGCCAAGCCCATAAAGTTCGACTTCGGGCCGTTTCCCAATGCCGGCGCGTGGCTCGATCGCTGCCTTGCGCGGCCAGCGTACAAGGCAGCGCGCGGCAACAAGTAGACCGAGGTTGGAGTGGGGCCTATTCGGCCGGCGCCGGCACGATCCGCGGCGCTGCCTGTTCGCGGCCCGGCAGCAACATCGCCACGAGGGTGATGATCATTGCCACGCCGGAAAGGCTGATGAACAGGAGATCGAGAGTGCCGGTGGCCTCGCGCACCCAGGCGATCAACACGATGGCGAGCGGGCTCGCGCCCAGCGCCACGACGAACTTGGCACCAAAGCCCAGGCCGTGATAGCGGCTGGGCGTGTAGCGCGCGATCAGGATGTTCTCGACCGGCCCCG
>Ga0081455_10001222_pt1 | contig 32130 bp, 35 predicted proteins | sample TabmetS3T2R1_FD_70207 | JGI IMG/M metagenome (GOLD analysis project Ga0081455, IMG submission 70207) | Tabebuia heterophylla rhizosphere microbial communities from the University of Puerto Rico - S3T2R1 | ecosystem: Host-associated > Plants > Roots > Rhizosphere ...
AAGGCGGGCCGCTGCGACAACTGCTGCGCAACGTCGAGCAGGTGGCGCCCACCGAGGCCACGGTATTGATTCAAGGCGAAACCGGCACCGGAAAGGAGCTCGTGGCCCGCGCAGTTCATGATCGTAGCCGGCGCAAAGATCGGCCGTTGGTCAAAGTCAATTGCGGGTCGATTCCCGCAGGCCTGGTGGAGAGCGAACTTTTTGGACATGAAAAGGGCGCGTTTACAGGTGCGACACAGCGGCGGGTAGGCAGATTCGAGTTGGCAAATGGCGGCACGATCTTTCTCGACGAGGTTACCGAACTGCCCATTGATACGCAGGTAAAGCTTCTGCGGGTGCTTCAAGAAGGGGAGTTCGAACGGGTCGGCAGCAGCCAAACCATCAAGGTGGATGTGCGGGTGATCGGCGCCACTAATCGAGACCTCAAAGAGGTGGTCAAGAACGGAACCTTTCGCTCGGATCTTTTTTATCGGCTCAACGTGTTTCCCCTAGAGGTGCCGGCGCTTCGCGAGCGCCAAGATGATATTCCGCTTTTGGTAAACTTTTTTCTCAGCAAGTTTGGCAAGAAATTGGGCAAAGAGCTGCGCGGCGTATCTCAGAAGGCGATGGATAGCCTGTTGCGTTACCACTGGCCGGGAAACGTGCGTGAATTGCAGAACATCGTCGAGCGCGCCGCGGTGCTCGCCACAGGTCCCATTGTTCAGATCGATGAAGCGATGATGGGCTGCGGTGAGACGGTGCAAGAATCGGCGGTAGATACGCTGGAGAATGCGGAGCGCAATCACATCCTGCGGGCTTTGAACCAAACCCGTTGGGTTGTGCACGGCAAAAAGGGCGCCGCGGATCTCCTCGGCATCAACCCCAGCACCTTGCGATCGCGGATGGAGAAGCTTGGATTAAAACGGCCGGCACAATAGCAAAAGTTCCAGTTGTTTCAATCGTTCCAAAAAGTTTGACGACCAGCGTGATTGTTTTACGACGACGACTTGAACGATTGGAACAACTGGAACTTTTGGAACGGCCATCGCTGTGCCCATGTCATGACCAGTCGACACCCTAGCAGCAGTGCCAACACCGCGGCGTATTGAACCGGCCGGCGAATATCGGCTTTCACCAACCAATAGAAATGGATGACGCCGGCGATCGCCGCGACATAAACCAACCGGTGCAACTGCTGCCAGCGTTTTCCCAGCCTACGAATCATAACCGCCGTCGAAGTGGCCGCTAGGGGAATCAAGAGAACGAAAGCCGTGAATCCCGCCGTCACGTAAGGCCGTTTGTAGACGTCTTTGACGATTCTGTCAAAATCAAAGAAGTGATCGAGCACCACGAAAGTTAAAAAGTGAAGCACGACGTAGAAGAAGGCAAAGAGGCCAAGCATCCGCCTAAATTTGATAAGATCATTCCAACCGGTGATCTTGCGCAAGGGTGTTATACTCAAGCTAGCTAGCAGAAAGAGCAGCGCCCAGGAGCCGGTAAAGCGGGTGATGTATTCAATCGGATTAGCAGTAAGGTCATCCGTGAAGCCATAATAAAGAAGCTGACCGAACGGAAACAGGCACGCGCAGAAGACGACGACCCTTAAGCGAGACAACATAACTGAGCTGGTCCTAGCAGGTTGCTGAAAAATCTTTCGGAGTCCTTCGACGGAGCTCGGGCCGAACGAAAGGGGTTTGATAGTGTTGATGATTTTCCGTTCATGCAGGTTCTCGAAGCATTCCTAATCCTTTTTTCAGCAACCTGCTAGTAGTATTTCTTCAAATCCATTCCACGGTAAAGGTCCGCCACCTGTTCGCCGTAGCCGTTGAACATTAAAGTCTTTCGCCGGAAGAATTCACCGATGCGCCGCTCCGTGGCCTGGCTCCAGCGCGGGTGGTCGACTTCCGGGTTCACATTGGAATAAAAACCGTATTCTTGGGGCTGCATCATATTCCACGCCGTTGGCGGTTGTTTCTCGACGAAGCGGATCTTGACGATGGATTTGATGCTTTTGAAACCGTATTTCCACGGTACCACGATCCGGATCGGCGCTCCGTTTTGCGCCGGCAACGTTTCGCCGTAAAGTCCTATGCCAAGTATCGTCAACGGGTGCATCGCTTCGTCCATGCGTAAACCTTCAACGTAGGGCCATTCCAGCACCGGATATTTTTGTCCTGGCATCCGCTTTGGGTCCTGCAGGGTAATAAACTGAACATACTTCGCGTTGCCAGTCGGTTCTGCGAGCTTGACGAGGGCGCTCAACGGAAATCCAACCCAAGGAATCACCATCGACCAGGCCTCGACGCAGCGCAGCCGGTAGATTCTTTCTTCGGGCGGGGCGAGCTTGACAAGTGTGTCGATGTCGTAGGTCTTCGGTTTCTTGACTTCCCCCTCCACCGCCACCGTCCAGGGGCGAGTCGTGAGGTATTTGGCGTTCTCAGCCGGATCGCCTTTGTCTGTGCCCAGCTCGTAGAAGTTGTTGTAGGTGGTGATGTCCTTAAATGAATTGAGTTTTTCACTTGTACTGAACGCGCTCTTGCGCAGGTCGGCGATTTTTTCCCCCGCCAGCGCGGGTGAGTTCGAGAGAGAGCCGTCGAGTCCACTGAGGACTGCGCCGGTGGACAACGCGGTAGCAGAGGCGGCAATAATAAACTGGCGCCGGTTCATGTAAAGATCTTTGGGGGTAATTTCGGATGACTTGATATCGCTCGCCTTCTTAATCAGCATTGGCTTTCTCCTGAGTCTATTTACGCGCGGTTTTTACCGACAGATTGGCTAAAAGTCTTCAGCGATCAGCTGGTTGATAAGCGCTTCGGTCTTTTCATAGGCTCCTTCGCCGACGTGGCCATACCGAATGATACCTTTTTTATCGATCAAAATCGTGGTCGGCCAAGCCCAGATTCCGTAACGCTTCCAAATGTCGAAACCGTTGTCCTGTACCACAGGATAGCGCACCCGCAGTTGTTCGACCGCGGCTTTGACTCTGTCCAGGGACTTCTCCCAGAAAAATTCAGGCGAGTGGACGCCGACGATTATAAAGCCTTGCCTTTCGTATTTGTCGTACCAGCTCCGCAACTGCGGTATTACATTTTTGCAATTAATTCAGCCGTAGGTCCAAAATTCCACGAGGACAACCCGGCCCTTCAAGTCACTGATGGTAAGGGGTTTACTATTGAGCCATGGCCCACCGGAAATGTCCGGAGCAGGTTTCCCGGTAGCAAAGGGTTGACCGTGAGCGGGCCAAAAACACCATGTGGTCAATGCAATTGTGAAAAGAATCCATCGAGGAATCCGACGGCACAGAGCTTTTCTCACGTCTCTAGCAATATTACCCATCGGTAGCCCTTTCCACGCTTAGATGATCAATCAACGCCGAGGGATGCAAACCCGCGCCGTCTCATTTAGAACGGCCTAGCGCGGTGAAAGTTCCCAATGAGGATGCCGAGCCGATAATTAACGGGGGGAATTGGGGAGCAGTGGCTCCCAAAACGATTGTTACCGAGATTAGTGCAGGTAGGTTTTTCTTGTTGCGGTGTTAAAAATGTCGTCCTCCACATAAAAAGGATGTGAAGCCTTTTTGAGCATTTCGATCAAAGCAAGCCGTGCTAGGAGGTAGGCATCTCTTTCGTTGTCGGAATATTCGAACGCCACTTCACTTGCTGCGGCGATAAGTTCGCCCAGAGTCGTATCAATTCTCTTAACGCTGCGACTGTTCATTGTTTTGGCGAATCCTTTCTCCGGGCTTGCAGATAAAACAGCTCTGCTAGGTCTCCGGATTTCCGTGATCTGACGAGAATTTTCCCGCCTTACTTGTTTAGACGATCAGGAGCCCAAAAAGGTGCACAGGGCGGAGAAAATTTTTAGGAATCGGGAAAATACGCGCAGGAATGCCTATTTCGGTGCGGGAACTAATCTGACGGTGGATGAAGAGAAGGCCTGTTGGCGACCTTCTTGAGAATCGGCGCTTGCCTGGCGCGATTGAATTCGTCGGTGCTCACATAACCGACCTCTGCCATGCGGCTCAAGATGAGATTTCTTCTGTAGGTGAGATTCTGTTCACGAGTATTGCGGGGGCTTGGGAGCAACGCGGCGAGTGTCGCGGCTTCGCTAATGTCGAGATTAGCCGCCGGCTTGGCGAAATAGTGGTGTGCCGCTGCCTCGGCGCCATAGACGTTTGGTCCCCATTCCACGACGTTTAGATAGATTTCGAAAATGCGCGTCTTCGACAGAGCTTGTTCAAGTTGCCAAGCGATGACAATCTCCTTCGCTTTCCGGAGCGGGTTTTTCGATGGATTGAGATAGAGGTTTTTTGCGAGTTGCATCGTGATCGTGCTACCACCGCGCGCGAAGCTTCCAGTCTCCCAATCCTTCTTTAAAGCCTCCTGCAATTCTTTGACATCTACTCCCCTGTGGCTAAAAAATGCGGCGTCCTCGCTGATCAAGACGGCCTTCTTTAAGTGTTCGGAAATTGCGCCGTAGGAAACCCAGGTTTGTTGGCGCGAGATTTTGTTGCCCTTTTGTCGGTATTCCTGATCTCTCAGCTCCATCAATGCAGTGGGTTTCGGGTTCTTCGTCCTGAGAGTTTTAACATCGGGAAGTGTAGAATAGAGATAGGCGATCGCAGCGACCACGGCGGTCACGAGCAAACTCTTAAGAAGAATTCTTTTCATGAGTCGCGAGCATCTTTGCGGCTTTGAAAGTCATGGACGATACGGGAAATTCCTTCAGCGAAGCTGGCGATAGCCAACGCCACCGCAGGTTGGGTAAGCGGAAGTTCATCCCTTCAGGGCAATCGATGAGATAAACCGACGAACGGATTTTTCGATTGGTGATGCTGTGGCGAAACTCACCGATACACCGCCGCGGTCGCAGGGGCAGGCTTAATTCCGCGAGTTGGCTCGCCAACGACTGTCGCAGACCTCTGCCCCCGGTCCTTTCAGTCCCGGGAAATTCCCATAACCCTGCCAGAAGTCCTTTGCGCATCCGTTGTCGCAGCAGAACTTTCCCGTCTCGTCGAAGAATCGCCAGTGGCCATTCGACGTCTCGCATCGGAGCGGTTTTCTTGGTTCGAAAGCGCTTTGCTTGTCGATCCATCGCGAGGGTTGCGCAGTGAGCCGCAAGTGGGCACCGCGGGCAACGTGGAATTTTGGCGACACAAATCGTCGCGCCGAGCTCCATCAAACCCTGGTTGAAATACCCCGGACGTGATCGCGGTACCAGCGCCGCCGCCGCTTTCCGCAACTCCTTATCGTTTTTTGGAAAGAACAGGCGATGCAAAACACGCTGGGCATTGCCATCTACCGCCGGATAGGATTTCTGAAAGGCGATACTCAATACGGCTCCCGCTGTGTAGTCGCCGACGCCGGGCAGCGCCAGAAGCGCGTGATAGTCATTGGGAAGATCGCCGTCGTATTTACGCACGATCTCGCGGGCGCTTTTTTTCAGATTCTCCGCGCGGCGATAGTAGCCGAGCCCGGACCACAGAGCTAAAACTCTGCTGAGGGGCGCTCGGTCTAGGGCGCGTACGGTAGGAAGCGCTCGCAAGAACCGCTCATAGTATGGCGCCACGGTCGCCACCTGGGTCTGCTGGAGCATCGTCTCAGCAATCCAGATAGCGTAAGGATCGCGGGTTCTGCGCCACGGAAGGTCTCGGCGGTGTTTGTCGTACCAGCGTAGCAGCTTGCGGCGGATTACCCGAAGATTATTGGGCGCCATCAATGAAATCGAATGAGAATTCTAGTATGGAGGTAGATTAAACAAAAAAAACCGGGAAGAAAACCAGGATCTCATGCTCGCCATCGTGTTCGGCATCTTAGCCTCGCTTTGTTTCGCGGTCGCCAGTCTGCTCGCGCAGCGTGGTCTTTATGTGGTGTCTACTCCGTGGGGCGCCTGGATTACCCTGGTTGCGAATACTGTGTTCTTATTGGCGTTTCATTTTGCGCTTTACCGCAACGCATCGATCTTTGTGTTGGACAATCTGACCTTTGTGGCGGTTGGGCTTTTCGTGCCCGGCATGACTCGTGTCTTGACCTTTCGCGGAATTGGAACGATGGGTAGCGCGATAACGTCGACCATAGTCAACACGACGCCGATGTTTTCCACCGCGCTGGCGATGCTTGTACTGGAGGAGCGCCCCGGCCCGTTGGTGCTGGGCGGTGTGGTTCTCATTGTCGGCGGGCTGGCGTTCATCTCCTGGGAGGGAGCTGAGCGCTCGTGGAAAAGAGCAGAGCTAATTTTTCCGTTTCTTGCCGCTCTGCTATTCGCCATGAAGGATGTCACGGTGCGGTGGGGGTTGGGAGGAAGTGATTCACCGGTTTTGGCCGCCGGCATTGCCGCCTTCACGTCTACCATTGAAATCTTTTTGATCAACCTCTACATCTACCAAGAAAAATTCGTGCTGCCGCCGAAGCAGGCCATACATTGGTTCGTCGGTTCCGGGCTATTTACAGGAGGTTCGTTTCTCTTCATGTATCTCGCGTTTAATATGGAGCGCGTCTCAATCGTCGCTCCGCTGATCAATAGCTATGCGGTATTCGTCCTGGTTCTGGCGCCGTTGATAGCAAGGCAGATTGAGAGAGTTACTTTGCGCAAAGCTGCAGGAGCAGTGTTCGTCGTCACGGGTATTTTCTTAATTTCAGCAGGAAGAAACTAGCACCTACAGTTGCCTGGAATGACGGCCAAGTTATTCAGCGGATTTCGGAAACACCACACTAGTCTTTCTTGATGATTTGTTGGGCCAGGTAGTTTTGATATCCGACTTCATCAATTTGATGAAGCTGTGCTTCGATCCAATCAATATGTTTTTCCTCATCCACAACGATGTGTTCCAGTAGCTCTCGCGACGCATCGTCGTTTGTCTCAATGCATGTTTTGATACCGGGATGTAGAACCGCCAGCGCCGCCGCTTCGAGTGCGCGGTCGTTCTCGAGTTGCTGTCTGACGGCAGTACCGATCTGAATTCTGTCATAGGCGGCAACATTAGGTACTCCTTCAAGAAAAAGAATGCGCTCAATAATGTCGTCGGCGTGCTTCATCTCGCCGATCGATTCTTCCCACAGAACTTTATAAAGCCTCTCGTAGCCCCAGTTTTCGCACATTTTGGCATGGACGAAGTACTGATTGATGCCGGTCAACTCTTTGCGCAACACTTGGTTCAAGACCGTGATCACTTGTTCGCTCCCCTTCATGATAGTCCCCTTTCTTTTATGTCAAATCCATAGAGTCTCAGCGCCGGCGATCAGCGCTCAAGGTTGAGTCCCGCCCGCGATAATCGCCATGCGGGCGCCGCTGTCGGTTTTTTCAACGGTGATAATCACCGTTGTGCTGTCCTTTACGTAAGTTAACATACCTCCCTTAGACAGCAATCTGATACTAGGTTGCCAGCCACGGGCGGGCATTTCCTTGCGGTAAAACTCAATGACCTTGTCCGGATCTAGTTTTCCTTGATAAGCGGTTTGAGCACCGCCGAAACCCAGCAAGGAGACCTCAATGCCGCTCTCTTGGGACCTCGTCATTCCAGCGGGAATTGGAATCTTGACGCCGCCGACTGTCTCTTCATGGGAACCGCTGCACCCGGATGCACCCATGGCGCAGCAAAGTAGAAAGGCGGCGAGTCGCAGCCATCTTCTCATCTCAGCTCTCATTATATGTCTTTTTAGTGGTTCGTACATCAGTGTTCTGATCCGGTCAAATCAAATTCAGCTCGGATTCCGCAGTTGAAGGCGAAGCACAGGGACAGGGCGCAAGCCTTCCGTAGCGAACGCAACGGGCCTGTGCCACTGAGCGCAGTTGCGGGCATCGGTGCGATGAGCGGCGTCCTCAAGCGTTGCGAACGAAGTGCCAAGTAACTAAAAAACTTTGAAACATTACGGGTCAATGCGTTCGCTTGCTCCAGGCTCACGCCTCGCCCAGCACAAGTCATACAATTGAACTGCGGAATCCGGGTTCAGTAGAACAGGAAGGGTGCGATGGATGGTTTGCGCAAGATTGTCTTGGAGCCTCGTCCAAAAGGTCTCAACTACAAGGGGCGCGAAGAAGCGCAAGTGGAGGCATACTTTGGTGCGCTTCGAGCGCAACGAAGGAGATGGGCCTTGGCTCCCTAGGAAATGGAATCGGGTCGAGTGGGCAAGCCCAAGAAATACCAGATGACCAAGAGCATGACTCCGACAAACTCCGGAAGAGACGGAGAGAGGTGGAGCAACCCGCCCCCTAACATGCCGCCAAGCGAAGATCCGATGAACCCGAAAAACGTGTAAACACCGGTGGCCGTGCCACGACCTCCCGGTGGTATTTGCTGTGTCAGAAAGGCCGGCAAAATGGGTTGATAGAGACTGTAGCCAAAGAAAAAGGCCGCGCCGCTTGCGTAGAGGAGGAAGTCATACTGAGCGCCGACAAGATAGACCAGATAACCTAGAGTCGCGGCCAGCCAGCCGATAAAGATCGGTAGACGGAAACGACCTCGTTTCTCCGCGCGGCGCATGTAGGGAAAAACCAGTAGCACGCTAGGTAGAAAAATGATCAGATAGACTTTCCAAAGCTCGGCCTTTTCGAGGCCGAGTTCTGTCCAGCTGATCGGGTAGGTGAAGAAGAAGAGATTCAGCGCGAACGAAAGAACAAACGTGGCGATGAATATGGGCCGCAACTCGCCGTGTAAGAGAATCGGTTTAAAAGCCATCGGCGGATCTTGCGGTTCGGGGGATGGAGGTTTCTGTGGAAAGGAAGTGGCAGCGAGAACCATCGCCAGAAAACCAAGCGCGGCCAAAACATAAAAAAGGCCACTGAGGCCGATGCTCGCAGCCAATAGTGGACCGCCAAGTATCCCGATCATGAACGCCGAACCGATGGCGATCCCTGTAACTGTGAACGCCTGTGTCCGAACTGTGGGTCGAGTGAGGTCGGCCAATGCAGCCAGTGCGACGGATCCCACTGCGCCGGTTCCTTGGATCATCCGGGCGATGATCAGCTGAAAAATGTTCTGGGCCAGTCCGCAACCAATGCTGCCCAAGCCGAATAGAGCCAACCCGATAACCAATACCGACTTGCGTCCCCAGCGGTCACTGGCCCAGCCCAAAGGAATTTGGAAAATACACTGCGTCAGAGCATAGATTCCGAAGGCAATTCCGGTAAGGCCGACACTCGCTCCGGGGTAGCGGATGGCGTAGACGCTAAAGATCGGCAGCATGAAGAAGATACCCAGCAATCGCAGTGCTGAAATAAGACTGACGACAAAGACAGGCCCGATCTCAGCGCGATTAAAGGAATGATAGCTGTCAACCAAAGGGGGCGTGCGCTTTCCGTCGATGTTTAGATTACCAGAAGGAATTCCTTTTAATCTACACGCTTCAACCAAAATGGGGAAGGGCCGCGCGGTCTTTTGACAGCGTTTCGGCTGCTGTTTTGTCTCGAAACTCGTTGGCGTCTTCACACCCCGCTGGGAGGTTGGTTGGCTTCCCCGGAGCGGCTCGCTCGCTAGGACAGACGCAGTTCGATCCCTGCGGCCTCAAAAGCTATTTTCAATCGTCTCCGGTACTCCCGACCGATGGCAAATTGTTGTTGCGGGCGGGTCTTCAGCCGGGCTTTGATCGTGACCGCTGATGCGGTAAATCCGTCGACACCGATAATCTCAATGGTTTCCAACATGGCGGATCGGTACTTCGAGTCAGCGTACATTTCTTCAGCCACGTGGCGCATGACATCGGCGACCCGATCCGTGTCCTCCTTGTAGGCAACGTTGACATTGAGAACGTAAGCCGACCAGTCCTTGGTCATGTTCGAGAGTGTATTGATGGATCCATTGGGGAATACGTGAACGACGGCGGCTTCATCACGTAGGATGATCGTTCTAAACGAGATGGCTTCTACCAATCCTCCCGTGCCGTTGATGACGGCGACATCGCCAACTCGAACCTGATTTTCCAGAATCAGAAAAAAGCCGCTAACCAGGTCTTTGACAAGATTTTGCGCGCCGAATCCTACCGCAAGTCCTACCACACCGGCGCTGGCGAGGATCGGCGCGACGTTGACTCCGACCTGCCCCAAACTCGTCAAAACAACAACAAACCAGATAAGCACGAAGACGATGGTCCAGAGAACGCTGGTCAAGGTCCGCACTCTCTTCATGGCGGCCCCCGGCACCGTCTCCGTCATCTCCCCAGCGCGAATGAGGATCGCTTCAAGCCGGTTGAGCGCGAGGCGCAGTAACCTAAGCCCTATGTAGGCAGCGACAACGATGAGAACAATGCGAAGCGATGCCTTGGCAAAATCCACTCCAACATCGATGAGTTTTGGCCAGAACCTTTCCATCGAGTTTGCAAACATTGCAGATTCCTCCTTCTTGAGTGGGACTGTTATTGTCGATGGCCCTCAGGAGTTACGTGGGCGTAGGTTTCCTGAATGGACTCTAATGCACCTCAAAAAATAAACAGTGACCATTGTAAGGTCTTTTGCTGTTGAATTTCACCCTTGACAACGCTGTCGAACGCGTTAAGTTCCGGCCATCTAACGGAGGTCAACCATGAATGGTCGCGGCAAAGCTCTTTCTCTCCTGTTCCTGGCGTCGACATTGTTTTGGTTGAGTACGACCGAGGCGGCGACGTTAGAAAAAATCAGGTTTCCGTATTCGCCGATCGCGTGGAACAGCTTGCCCTGGTGGATGGCCAAGGAGGGCGGATCCTTTGAGAAGTATGGCCTGGACGTCGAGTTGAATTACGAAGGTGCATCGTCCGTCATAGTTCAAGCGATGTTGGCCGGGGAGGCGAATTTCGCCGGCTTGGCTGGGCCGGCTGTCGTGTCAAATGTCCTTAACGGCGGGGATGTTATCCAAGTGGCTGCTGTGGTGAAGACGTTCACGATTCCGATGTATTCACAGGCTTCGATCAAGGACGTCGGCCAACTAAAGGGACAGAAAGTCGGCGTCAGTCGCTTTAATTCGATTTCTCATATTGCCGCTCTCAATATTTTCCAGAAGGCAGGCGTCACGGGCGCAACCCTCATCCAGACGGGCGGCATTCCGGAGTCCGCTGCTGCGCTGATGTCAGGCAATGTGGCGGCGGCTATGGTGCCGCCGCCGCAAAGCGTCATGCTCAGAGAAAAGGGGTTTCGCGAGCTGGTCAGCGTCAGACAATTTAGGGAATGGAATATTCCGGTGGTTGAAAATGGTGTCGCCGCCCGCCGCTCCTATGCGGAGAAAAATCCGAACGTGGTCAAGCGCTTTATCCAGGCGGCCTTTGAAGGCATTCGGCAGACTTACGAAAACAAGGAGCTGGCCATCAAAACCTTGGCCAAGTACACCACGCTCACGGATGAAAAGTTATTGGATGAAAGCTATCGATTTTCCGTGGAAGCTCTCTCAAAAGATGCATCCATGCCTGCCGAGGCTTTTGTCGCTCTGGTAGATCAGATGATCAGCCAGAAATCCGTCGATGCCGCCGCCGCGAAAAAACTCCCGGTGTCGGCGTACTATGATAACCGTTATGTGGATGAACTGGAGAAGGAAGGATTCTTCAAGAAGCTTTGGCAGTGATCGATAAGGGTTTCGGTTTCAAGTTTGGAAACTCGGGTGCTCAAGCAAAATAAGCAGAACTCAAACCTCCAATAGTGATAGAACAGCGCGCAACTCCTTGAGCCAGGGATCGGCTTCGATCAGGTGCAAAAAATTCTGATGGATGGTTTGGGTCAACAACTGAGGAGAGGAATTTCGCACTCGGGCAGTCACGTCGATCACGTCCTGTACGTGCCTGGGCATGCCGACGACTTCTTTTAGCCACTTAAGCCCGCCAGGGTTGTCGGTCTCTGTGAGCAGTAGATGATCCGGAATCTCACGCGCGATGGCTTGTATGGTTTCGGAATAGGAAACTTCGACGCCGACGGTGAAGTAGGCGCCGAATTGAATCAAATGACGAACGATATCCAGCGGTCCTGAATACCAATGAATAATTGCGCGCTCGATGTCATAGCGCTCCAAGAGATCGAGGATTTTTTTCTCCGCGCCTTTCGTATGTAGATTAACCATCTTTTTTTGCTCCCTTGCCGCGGCGAGAAAATATTCCAGCACCTTCACTTGTGCGGGATACTGGGAGCTGTCTTTCACCCAATGAAAATCCAATCCGATTTCCCCGATGGCGGGGCTCTGCTCGATGAGCGGGCCCAGCTCGCTCAACCGATCCACATATTCCGGAGCCCGCCTGGGATGGATGCCGAAGGTGGGCAGCACAAGGTCACGCCCGTCGCCGATCTCGAGACTCCGTTTGTATGAAGGCACATCCATCGCCACCGCAATGGTAAAAATGCGGCGCGTTCGAATCTCTTGGAGCGCCTCGTCTAAGTCTGGTCCGTACTTGTCGATATGCACGTGAGCGTCGATGAACATCCTTAGCCCTTAGCAAGCCGCTACAACTGCTGTCAATGTTGCCGAGTATGGCTGGGAGGAGTAAAGTCGAGCCATCCTCTAAATAATGCTCGCGGATATGTTTAGGAGGTCGCTATGCGTGTCGGATTTGCACTACCGCAGGTGGGCTCGGCGGTCGGACCGGAGTCCTTGGTTACAGTCGCGAAACGAGCCGAAGACTTGGGGTTTGACAGCCTTTGGGTCCTTGACCGGATACTCTGGCCGGTCAATCCGCAGGTGCCTTATCCCATCGGCGACGGCTCTCTGCCGGTCAAGTACAAAAGCGTGCTGGACCCATTGGACACCTTGACATTTGCCGCCGCGCACACGCGTCGTATCGCTGTAGGAACAAGCGTCCTCAACCTTCCTTGGTACAATCCTGTCTTGCTCGCGCGACGGCTAACGACGCTCGATATCCTGTCTGCCGGAAGATTGAAAGTCGGATTTGGCGTCGGCTGGTCACCGGACGAATACGAGGCCGCTGGCGCGACGTGGCAAGAACGCGGCAAACGCGCTGACGAACTGATCCAGGCCCTCAAGAAAATCTGGACCACCGACCCGGTAGAATTTCACGGCAAGTATTATCGCATCCCGAAATCCGTTATCGGTCCCAAGCCCGTGCAGAAGCCTTATCCCCCGGTTTACATGGCGGCCTACACGCCATCAGCTATGAAGCGCGTTGCAGTCGAGGCCAACGGCTGGTTTCCGGTCGGCATTCCGCTGAGCGGTGTTGGGCCCATGTTCGAGGGGATCAAAAATATGGCAAAGGAAGCCGGCCGCGATCCTTCCGCACTGGAGCTTATCGTCCGCGCTAACGTCGAAATTCACAACAGTCCCATCCAGAAAGACCGCGTCGATTTTACCGGCACCCTCGAACAGATCGCCGAAGACGTGAAAACGACGCAAAAACTCCTCGCAACAGAGATTGTCTTCGACGCGCAGTTCTCGCCGGGTGTAGAGACGACCAACGATCTTGTTTCACGGATGGAACAACTCTGGCGAATAGTGAAGTCAGTGTGACCTTTAGGAAGACATGAAGCTTGACGGCTTCGATGTAAGCCAGTAGCTTTGGGGCACAAATTTAATCTACGCTCTGAGCAGGAGAATTCGACATGGGAACCACTCGACGTAAGTTCGTCACTCAATTGACCGTCGGCGTTGCCGGCTTACCACTCGTGCGCGGGCTGAGTTGGGCTCAAGCGAAGGGCAAGCTCGGCTATATGAAAATTGTCGACAACGCTGCCATGTTTGTGGCCATGGAAAAAGGATTCTTCAAGACGGAGGGCTTGGAACTGGAAACCGTCCCCATGGCAGGCGGCGCGGTGATCGTACAAGGCGTGACTTCCGGCGATCTGCAGATCGGCTGGACGAATGTGATCTCGCTTTACCAGGCGCACGTCGAGGGCTTTGATTTCAAGCTGATCGCGGGCGGTGCGACCAACGTCAAGGGCAAGGGCGAGAGCCACGCGATCCAAGTCTTGAAAACCTCTCCCATTAAAGGCGCGAAGGATCTAGAAGGGAAAACCGTTGCGGTCAATACGTTGAACAACATTGTTCACTTGATGGCGATGGCGTGGATCGATAAGAATGGCGGAAGCTCGAGCAAGGTAAAATTCGTTGAGGTGCCGTTTCCGCAGATGGAGGCAGCTCTAGTCGGAGGAAAGATCGATGCCGTCAGCATTCACGAACCGTTCGCGACAGCGGCGCTGGAAAAGGGCCAGACGCGCGTGCTTGCGTACCCCTGGGGCGACGTGCTGCCGAAGTTTCTGATCGCCAGTTGGTTCGCTTCGGAAAAATGGATCGTCAAGAACAAAGAAATGGGTCAAGCCTTTGTGCGGGCAATCGGTCGGGGAGTTGATTCGATTCACGCAGATCCGGAAGGAAGTCGCGCCGCCATGGTGAAGTGGGCTGGCTTGAATCCGGATTTAGCCGGTAAGATCGGGCTGCCGGTCTTCGAAAAAGGGGTTTCGGAGAATGATCTTCAGGCGACGATCGACTTGACGCAAAAATACAAGCTGATCTCGCGGTCCATTAAAGCACGCGATGTCATCAGCGGCCTGGCGCCAAAGGGTTGAATGAAGGAATGGAGTGTTGGAGTAAAGGAGTATTGGGGGGATCGGGATATTGGGAGGAGTGGGGATTTGACGCAACGAATCGAGAAAGGAATGAACTCTGCCGTCTTCCAGTACTACGCGACTCCAATACTCCAATCTCCTTCGGACTCGTCCCAAGTGTCCATCTACTGATCACCTGTGCCCATTCTCGAAGTTCAAGGTCTTTCCAAGACTTATCGCCAAATAGGTGGCGAACCGACAGTGGCGATTGCCGATATCTCTTGCCAGGTGGAAGCGGGAGAGTTCATTTCCTTCGTTGGACCCTCCGGTTGCGGCAAGACCACTTTGCTCATGTCCATCGCCGGACTGATTGCTTCCACGACGGGAAAAATCGTCGTGAAGGGGCGCGCGATCAGCGGTCCGCCGCCGAACCTGGTCCTGGTTTTTCAGGAGTTTAATAAATCGCTCTTCGCCTGGCGCTCCGTGCTGGGCAACGTGCTTTTTGGATTCGATGCTCGAGGAAAGAAGCTTCGCGAATCCGAGGACAAAGCCAAACAACTTATCGACCTTGTCGGACTGAAAGGATTTGAAAGCCATTATCCTTGGGAGTTGTCCGGCGGTATGCAACAACGTGTGGCGATCGCGCGGGCGCTGGCTTACGAACCCGAGGTGCTACTGATGGATGAGCCGTTCGGCTCGTTAGACGCTTTGACCCGCCTGGAATTGGAAGACACGTTGCTAAGACTATGGGAAGAACTCGGCACGACGATTCTTTTCATCACCCATGACATTGAAGAGGCCATCTATCTTTCGGATCGGATCTGGGTGCTCAGTCGCCGGCCTTCGAAAATCATCGAGGAGCTGCGGATCGACTTCCCCCGACCACGCCAACAAGTGACGACTCGCGCCGAAGCACGCTTCATGGAAATCCGAAACCAAATCTACAAACAGATCAGTAACCAAAACACGGCGTGAACGGCTCCGGGAAATACAATTGGACCGGCTGGCTGGTGCTCGGCCTTTTGCTGTTACTGTGGGAATGCGGCTCTCGCGCGAGCCCGAAACTCCAGCTCTATATACCCCCGGTCAGTCAGATTTTAGGTTCCCTTATCCACTTGATTGTTTCCGGGCAAATGACGGTGCACTTCCTGACGACTCTTCGTCGCTTCTTGGAAGGTTATCTTCTGGCGGCGGCGATTGCAGTGACTCTCGGAGTTGTTCTCGGTTATTTTCGTTTCGCCTATAATCTGCTCGAAATGTTGATCGAGTTCCTGCGGCCTATGCCCTCCGTGGCGATTATTCCTGTAGCCATACTGCTGCTCGGCATCGGCGATGGGATGATCGTGGCTGTAACGGTATATGCAAGCACTTGGCCCATCCTGATAAACACTATCGATGGCGTGCGACATATCGAACAGACCCTGATCGATACCGGCAGGACCTTCGGCCTGGCTCGCCGGCGCATCCTTTGGCAAATCGTCTTGCCTGCAGCCGCGCCTTATATCGTCACGGGTTTGCGGGTGAGCTTGTCCATCGCTTTGATCCTGGTCACGACGGCGGAAATGATCGCCGGCAGCAAAGGCCTCGGCTTTTTCATTCTCGACGAAGAGCGATCGTTACAGTCGAGCAACATGTACGCCGGGATCATTCTGGTGGCGGTGCTAGGTTACCTGCTCAATCGTTTGTTCGTGGCTTTGGAGAAAAAGGCGCTGCGATGGCGTCACAGCATGGTGCTGCGGGAAGCAATTTAAATATGCGCGAATCCAAGCTCAATGGGGTTCTCTTCTTGCTTGCTTTGCTGCTTGTCTGGGAACTGGCGGCCCGTGCGGAATGGTTCAACCCACTGATCGTTCCCGCTGTGAGCAAGATCGTGGGCACGTTTTCAGAACTGTTTTGGTCGGGGCAGATACCTGTGCAGATTCTTGCGAGCCTAAAACGAGCCGCAGTGGGTTACGCTTTGGCGGCGTTTGTTTTCATTCCGCTGGGAATCTTCATGGGGCTCTTTGATAAAATCCAGCGCGCGCTAGAGGTCACGGTGGAAATGTTGCGGCCGATTCCGCCGCCGGTGATCATTCCCGCGGCGATGTTATTTTTCGGGTTGGAAGACGCGATGAAAATCTTTGTGATTTTCTTTTCTTGTGCGTGGCCGATCCTTTTAAACACCCTCGATGGGGTTAGAAACATCGATCGGGTTCTCTTGCATACAGCCAGGACCTTTGGGTTGTCGCAAAGAGAGATCATCTGGCAGGTGATCTTACCCGCCAGCTCACCGCAAATCATGACCGGTCTGAAAGTCAGTCTCCCGATCACGCTCATTCTCGTGGTGATTTCCGAGATGGTGGGAAGTACCGACGGGATCGGCTACTTTATTCTAGATGCGCAGCGAAGGTTTAGAGTCGCTCAGATGTATGCCGGCATGCTGGCTCTGGCGATTTTAGGCTACGTGCTCAACCAGCTCTTCAACTTGGCGCACCGTTCGCTTCTCCCGTGGCATTGGGGGATGACACGAAGAAAGGATGAAGGATAAGGGATAAAGGATAAAGCAAGCCGGATCTCCTCGGCCGACTCTTATTTCATCCTTTCGCCTTTATCCCTTATCCTTTTTAAACTCTATGCATCCCGCCGCCTTCAGGCGGTTTGGGCTGGTCGCGTCCCGGCAACCAATCCGCCTCTTTTCGTGGACTGTCGCCTTTCACTTCGAACTTCGCACGGCCCATATTCTCAAACTCGATCTCAACCGTATCGCCGGGATTCATGGGACGCAGCCCCTCATGAAAGGTGCCGGTGGCGACGATGTCTCCAGGATTGAGCTGGACAAATTTTGTCAACCAGGCGATCTGTTCAGGAATTTTGTGAGCCATGTATTTCGTGTTGTAGTTTTGTCGTGGCTCTCCGCTGGTCCACGACTTCACCACGACGTTGTGCGGATCTTGAATCTCGTCTTTGGTGATGATCCACGGCCCGCAGGCGGCATGGCTATCCTGACCCTTGGGAATGAACTGGGTGCGCCGCATCATGCCGCGGGTTGAAACATCAAAAAACGGGACATAACCGAATACGTAATCTAAGGCTTTGGACTCCGGAACGTCTTTGGCGGTCTTGCCGATGACGAAGGCAAACTCCGCTTCCGGCTGGTAGACCACGGCTGCGGGGATGTCTCTCAGTTCGATGGTTCCACCGGGTCCGACGAGATCCGGGGACTTGTAAAAGTATTCATTGGGCAAACTGTCGGGACTGCGATCGGGCCTGTCGACATAGTTCACAAAAGCCGCGAGGCACTTGCTCGGTCTCGGCAGCGGGCATTGAAGCTGAACACTGCTCAACGGCACCCCTTCTTGTTCGGCTAAGATCTTTTCAAATCTCCGCCGGTATTTGCGCCAGCCCTCGATGATCTCTTCCATCACTCTTTGCGGGCCTTTGGCCTTGCGCGAGCTGACTGTGTCACTCACATCTACAACCATGTTGTCGTTTTTGATTACGCCGATTCTATCGTCGTTGAATCGTAAAATCTTCAATGGTCTCTCCTCTCAGAGCGAGATTTGCGCCTATCTTTGCGACAAGGCCGGTCAAATGTCAATCCAAGCCCAGGCTTATCAACGTCACGAATTAGTTTGCCTCGGACGGGTGCTTTCCAAAATCAGGCGATTAGTGTAAGCGAATACTAGGAGGACACATGCTGCTTATCAACAACCAGGAAGTGGAAAAGCTTCTCGACATGAAATCTTGTCTAGAGGCATTAGAAGATGCTTATGAGGATCTGCTTAGGGGCGATGCGGTTTATCGGCCACGCCTCGACGTTTGGATGCCTTGCGATCGACCGGATGGATACTATCGTTGGGGAACGATGGAAGGGGCAAGCCGTAAGATCGGCGTATTTGCGATTCGAATGAAATCCGACATCGTTCACTGGCCTAATGGCGACACCGAAGAAAAGTACTGTGTGCAGCCGGGAACCTGGTGTGGCTTGGTGATGGTTTTCAGCGTTCGTAACGGCGAACCGCTGGCGATCATCAATGATGGACTGATCCAGCACATGCGCGTGGGTGCCTGCGCTGGCTTGGGGGCCAAATACCTCGCGCGGCAAGACGCCGCCGTCGTCGGTATGTTCGGCTCCGGGGGGATGGCGCGTACTTATTTGGAAGCGTTTGCTGAAGTGCGTGGAATTGAGAAGGTCAAAGTTTTTAGTCCCACGAAAGCCAACCGGGAAGCGTACGCCAGAGAAATGACGGGGAAATTGGACTTGGAAGTCATCGCCGTGGACAACCCCGAGATGGTCGTTCGCGATGCCGATATCGTAGCGACGTGCACGGATTCCGCCCGGACGGTTTTTGATGAGCCGCAGTGGCTGAAGGAGGGGGCGCATCTTACCTGTGTGCGCGCTTGCGAGATCGGGCCGAGAGTCCTGAAGCGTTGCGATCTTTCCATAAAGCTTGGCAAGAATACGATCGAAGCGATGGACGAGGGAATGGTGCGGCTACACGGAAATGTCGGTTACATCGCCGGCCAGCCGGAGGAGAGAAGCAAAATCCCCAATCCTGTGGTGGACAACTACAGAGGCGACCACTTTAAGTATTTTATGGCCTTAAAAGCCGGCAAAGTTCCAGGGCGAACCAGCAATCAGCAGATTACTTTTTTCATCAATGCCGGCACGCAGGGACTTCAGTTCGCCGCATGTGCGGGAAAGGTTTATCAGCTAGCGAAGGAAAAGGGCGTTGGCCGCGAGCTGCCGACCGAGTGGTTTCTACAGAATATCAGGGATTAGTCTTTGTTTTCTGGTTTCTCGTTTCTGATTTCTAGTTATCCAGAGCAGTTGGGCCTAAAATTTTGTCTTCGAACCAGAAACCCGGAACCTGAAACCAGAAACCTGACTTTTAATACCCCAGCTTATCGATCTCATCATCGTCAAACCCGAAGTAGTGGGCGATCTCGTGCAGCACGGTGGTGCGAATTTGCTCGCGCAATTCGTCGGGGTCGGGAAAATCTTCCAGCAGAGGCTCCGCGAAAATTGTAATCTTGTCTGGTAAAATGGGCGGGTAAAGGCTAGAGCGATCCGGCAGGGGAATGCCTTGGTAGAGCCCATAAAGTGTGTCGTGTTCGGGGTCGAGTCCGGCGTCGAGAAAAAGCTCTTCACCCGGCCGCTCCTCGACCACCACTTCGAGGTTGTGCAGCTGCTTACGAAACTGCTTAGGGAGCTTGTCGAGAACACGCGCGACTTCTTTCCGAATTTCGTTTTTGTCCACCGATGAAGAGTTTGTATCAAGTAAAGAATCGGTGCAAGAGACGCAGGTCGGTGCTCCAAATGGCGGTCGCTCTTCTCCACTCCGCGCTTATCCTCGCTTCCTGCACTACCGGTCGGGCGCCGGTTTCGACTATGCCGATGTTGAACGACGATCTCGATTGGGAGTCGCTTCACACGGCGCTACGCCGCAGCGTCTCTTATTTGGAGAAACTGCCGCCGGATCGGATTGTCGGAGAGCAACCTCGACGCTTCACCGCCGGCGAAGTTTTGGACTCGCTTCTGGCTTTTGAGAAATCACTCGATAGTTGGGACTGCCGAGAGTGCTGGATGCGAGATTTCAACGCCCGGTTCGACCTGATTCCGTCCTCCAGCGATGTTGAATTGGAGTCGGTCTTGTTCACCGGCTATTACCAGCCGGTGATAGAAGGGAGTTTGTCGCCAACCGCCGAGTACTCTTATCCGATTTACGGAATGCCGGCCGATTTGATCGTAACCGAGCTAGCGACGCCATTGCCGTCGCTAGCACCGGAGAAAGTTGCCAGTCGTCTGGAAGGGGGCAATCTCGTGCCTTACTATTCCCGGCGGGAGATCGATGAATTGGGATCTCTGCAAGGGCGCGGTTACGAGATTGCCTGGGTGAAAAATCCCATCGATCTTTTCTTTCTTCATATACAGGGCTCCGGCATACTGCAGTTAGCAGATGGCCGGCGCCTTCTGGTCGGTTATGCCGGCGCCAACGGCAAACCCTATCGAAGCATCGGCCGATTGCTTATCGATCGCGGCAAGATCCCGCAAGAAGAGATGTCGATGCAACGCTTGCGGCGATATCTATTGGATTATCCAGAAGAGCAAAACGAGATTTTCTTCTATAACGAAAGCTACGTCTTTTTCCGCTTTTCCCAGGAAGGTCCTCTGGGAAATATCGAGGTGCCGCTTACACCCGGCAGATCCATCGCCACCGATGCGCGGCTGTTTCCCAAAGGCGCGCTGGCTTTCATCGTCACGGAAAGGCCGGTTCTCGATGCCGCAGGTCAGCTTGTTGGTTGGCAACCCTTTGCTCGTTTTGTTTTGAATCAAGATACCGGCGGCGCAATCCGCGGTCCGCAGCGCGCCGACCTTTACTTCGGCACTGGCTTCGAGGCCGAAGCCGGAGCCGGTTATATGAATCGGCGCGGCAAACTTTTTTTCCTATCTTTGAAAAATCCCTCGATGGCTCCTGCTGTCGAGCGGTGACCTCTTGAGCGAATTCCTCGGGGAGAGTAACCTTTCCAGACGTGGAGCGGCATACTGAAACCTTACGGTTGAAACTCGCACTGGCCATCAGCTGCATCTATTTTTTTGCCGAGCTGATCGGGGGTTTTTTGACCAATAGTCTGGCTCTCTTGTCGGATGCCGGACATATGCTATCCGACATCGCAGCTTTGGCGATGAGTCTATTTGCTTTCCGAATAGCCAAACGACCGGCAACGGTGATCAGCACCTATGGTTATCATCGCGCCGAAATACTGGCGGCGCTGTTTAACGGATTGACGTTATGGCTGATTGTCGGAGTTATTTTCACCGCCGCCTACAATCGTTTCCTCGATCCGCCGGCAGTCGCAAGCTACGGCATGATGATCGTGGCGTCGCTGGGATTGCTTGTAAATGTTGTTGCCGGCGCCGTTCTATACGGTTCACACCATCACAACCTCAATCTGCGCGGAGCTTTTTTGCACATCGTGAGCGATGCCTTGGGTTCGGTGGGAGCCATTGCGGCGAGTTTGATCATGCTGTTCACCGGTTGGTATGCTGCCGACCCAGTGATCAGCATTCTGATTGGGCTGTTGATTCTCCATTCTTCCTGGAATCTGGTCAAAGAATCTCTGATTGTGCTGATGCAGGCCGTTCCGAAAGGCATCCGGCTTGAAGATGTTCAACAAGCGCTCGAGGGCGTGGAAGGTGTCAGCAAGGTCCATGATCTGCATGTATGGGCGGTAACCTCGGACATCTTTACCCTAAGCGCTCACGCGGTGGTAGAAAACGGCGGCGATTTTCATCAGGTTCTCAACGATATTGAGGACACGCTCAAGGAGCGCTTCAATATCGAGCACACGACGATTCAATTGGAAACCGAAAGCCGCGAGGAAAAGGAATTCAAAGCGTTTTGACGCCTTAGGATGCACTTTGGCTGGACACGACATGCTTGGGTCGTGGCAAAAGACAGGCCATCAAACCAACACTGAGAAAAGAAAGAATTCCCAGAAACCAAAAAATGGTGGATAGATTGGCAGAAACCAGCAGCAAACCCACGATGGAGGTCGACGTCGTTTTTGAGACCTGCTGAATCAGCCGATCAAAGGAGACGATGCCGCCGCGCAATTCCGTCGGCGCATTTTGGGTTAAAAGACTTTTTTGCATCGGTGAGATCACTCCGTTGGCCAGCCCATAGAAGAACAGCGCCGCACCGGTTAGCCATAGACCGGAAATAAAGGGGACGGCGATTACCGCTAGCCCGCTAATCAGAAAAGCGACGAATAAGAGATGTGTTTTGTCGCGCCCTGCTGCTAGCCGGCCCGCTTGGCTCGATGTAGTCATGGCGCCGATAGAAAAAAAGATATACAGGAGTCCCGCGGTGGCGGTCGAGACACCTTGGGTGCGCACGATGAAGAGAGGGAAGTAGGTCAGGAACCCGTAATCCAGAAAAAATCTCAAAAAGCCAGCTGAAAAGGCGATGAGGAGCCGCGGATGGCGGGTGAGACGGATAACGTCTCCCAGGTAGCCCTTGGCGCCGTTAACCCTTTGTCCTTTGGTCTCGGGCATCCAGAAAAACGCCGCAATCCCAAGAGGTACAGTCAAAAAATAGCAGGTAAACGGCCAATACCAGGCGACCGTCGCTAGCAAGCCGCCAATAGGGGGAAGCACAAAGTATCCAACGCGATCCAAAAATACCTTTAGCCCTTGCCCGCCGATCTCCTTGTCTCCTTCGAGCAGATCACCGATCAAAACGATTGTAAGCGGGATCACGGCGCTATAGGCGACTCCCTGGACGGCCCGGAAGACGAGCAGCCAGGTGAAAGTTGGAGCGAGGGCCATGGCGGCGCCGAAAATTCCGTAAACTATGAGTCCCCATGCCAAAAGCAGCCGCCGTCCAAAGAGATCGGCCACGACTCCGAACATCGGCGCCAAAAAAATCGCCGGCGCAGTCAACATGGTCATGACCAATCCCAGGGCGGCATCGCTGATCCCGAATGGCTGCGTGAGGGCGGGCAGGGCAGGCTGAATGAAATTGACACCCATGACGAGGGCGACGCTCGTGGAGAAAACGAGGGTGAGCGCACGACGACGTTCGGGGACCAATTCACCGAGACCGAACAAAGAAGTTAAGGAAGGCGCGCGCATTCGCCGCAAAGTAAATCAGTTCATTTTGTGAGTCAACAGAAGCCGATCGCATCCGGGAAGACAGGTCCGCGGCGAATCTTAGAATGCAGGAACGGGTGCGCTTGCCTTGTGGTGACTGCGTTGACTCCGTGATATGGATGCGCGAAAAAGCCGAGTACGTCTAGAAGAGAGGAGATAGCTTATGGCGCAAGATATGCGCTCGTGGATCAACCAGTTGGATGAAGCCGGGCTGTTGGCGCGAATAAAAAAGCCGGTGGATCCTCGTACACAGATGGGAGCTTTACTCTGGCAGGCGAGGGATCGGGCGCTGCTCTTTGAGAATCTGCCGGGGTTTCCCAATTGGCGCTGTTTAGGGCAAGCGCCGGGCGATGTGTCGTTGGCTCCGGTGGCTTTCGGCACTCATCGTGACGAGATGGTCCCGGAATTTGTTCGACGAACTGAACGGCTCGGCGCCACTCGTTTGGTGAACGCGGGTCCGGTCAAAGAAAAGATCATCGTCGGCGATAAAGTTGACGTGACAAAAATGCCGATCCATCAAGCCGGCATCCGCGACGGCGGTCCCTACATCGGCTCCGGACTGATGATTACCAAGAATCCGGAGACAGGTCGGCGCAATCTGAGTTTTCATCGCCTGCAGATGAAAGATTCCAAAAAATTTGGAATTTTGCTCTATCCGCGCCATGCCTGGGCCAACTACCAGATGTATGAAACCCAGGATAAACCGATGCCTGTTGCCATCATGATCGGCCACCACCCGATGTATTATTTCGCCGCGGCCACAACGACGCAATACGGTGTGGACGAGCTAGAGATCGCATCCGCACTGCTGCGCGAAGAGGTGGACTTGGTAAAGTGTGAAACCGTCGATCTCGAAGTCCCTGCCGGTGCGGAGATCATTTTGGAGGGTGAGATTCCGCCAAAGGTGCGAGAACAGGAAGGTCCATTCAGTGAGTTTCAGGACTATTATCTTACTGGCGCTGGGATGAATCCGATCGTAAACATCAAGGCGGTCACGATGCGACACGATGCCATTTTCAAGAACGTCCAGAACGGCACCGAAGTCGAGGGTTGCGTCTATCACAAAGTTCCCATGTCGGCGCAAATCTTGCGCCGCATCAGAACCGTAGGCGGCTTCGCCGACGTAAAGAATGTTCTGGTGTTGCCGGGAATTTTCGGCGTCGTGGTGCAGATGAACCCGCGCTACTACGGCGAGGCGAGAAACGTGTTGTTGTCTGTCCTTTCCAGCGAGTATCAACATCCAAAGGTCGCCATCGCCGTCGACGAGGACGTGGATATCTTCAATTACGCGGAAGTCTTGTGGGCCATTTCGACTCGGGTGAATCCCGAGCAGGACATTGTCGTTATCCCGGGAGCTAAGATCCATGCGATGGATCCTTCGTGCCCGGAATTCGGCGCTCCGGGAGCACCGGGCTGGCATCGGATCGGCGGCAAAGTGATCATCGATGCGACCAAGCCGCCCGAGTGCGATCCCAAGCGTCGCTTCGAATTCGAACGTCTCCGTCCAGTGGGCTGGGAGACGGTGCAATTGGAAGACTATCTGACCGAGGGCTCGCCGCCGTTACGTTATAAACCGAAAATTCCCGGGTAAAAAGTTGAAGCGTTGTGGCGCTGGAATAACGGCCCGCTCTTATTCGTCGGTTTCGCCGAAGTAATCTCTGAGGATTCGCTCTTTGATATACTCTAGCGCTCCCAGATCCTGAATGATGTCACCGCCGGTGTCGTAGAAGAAGATGTCGCCTTTATGGTTGCGTCCGATGGCCACCAACCATTCCAGTTCATCGCGGTCCTCTAACAGATAATTGATCGCCTGATTGGCGCCCTTGCTCGCGATAATGGTGACTTTAGGATTGGCGGATTTTTTGGGTTGTGACATGCAGGGTCCTCCCGGTACGACGAGAAGTCTATACCAGAAAAAAGGCTTCCACAACTTGTGGCATGGAGGCTGACATTCATGGCCTTCCCGCAGTGAGTCCATCCCCGACTGCGCCGTGCGCGTCGCGTCTGCTTCAACAAGCGGGGCCGCTCGTCGCTCATCCCACTCCGGGATGCCCACCGACGGGAGTGAGTTCCTTCTATCGAGGAATCGCAAGGCTGTATATTGGATTTTTATCCAATACGAGGAAGATGAATAAAGTCGCACCTTCCTCATTTACTCGAACCACGTCCCTTCAACTAGGAATAATATTGATGGCATGCGCCAAGATGATCACCATGGTCAAGAGCGAGATTGTGCTTTCGATCATCATCAACATTTTGGCGCGACGCGTAAGCGGCAAGCAGTCGGTGGGGCTGAAAGCCGTGGCCGTGTTGTATCCAAGATAGAGATAGTCGAGGAACAACGGCCGCCAGTCGGGCGGCAGATCCTCGGGTGTCGCCGGTTGCGGAAAGACCCAATCCGGCTTTAAGCCCGAGTGGGATGCCCGAGCGTGCGGTCCGCCCCGATCAATCTGCCAGTACAGCAAGGAGAAAGTCAGCACGTTGGCAAACCAGATCGCGACCGAAGAGGAGAGAAGCGAAAAAGCGTTGTTACCCGACGGGTGGAGCGTGATCGCACCGATCATATCCGCCAACTCCGCGATGGTGTTGCCAACATAGACGGTTGCAAGCAGAATGATCACCGCTCGCTCGATGCCGAGCCACAGCGTGTTTCCGCCGGTGAGCGCGACGGCAGCCATTGGCAAGAGCACCGCGACCACGGTCAGATAGAAAACCCAAACTGGCAACGCGGTGACGTGGCCGGGGAGCACCTCCGCCAAGACGAGCGCCGAAAATAGTGTCAGCGCAGGGGGCCAGCGCGACTCTTCACGGCTTGCTTGGTCTGGTGCGTTCATGGGTTCCGAGCTTCCTTGACGAAAACATCTGCGCGCATGCGCGCCGCGAAGTGTTGTGTCAGAATCGGCCCCAGAGTGGCCGTGATCGGCATCAGCGCGAGAATTACATCGAGCATGCGGTCATCGCCGGATACGGCGTGATAGCGGAGGGATGCCGAAAATAGCGCCATGCCCAAGGCAAACTTTCCCAACGGCGGCAAGAAAAGGGGCATGTGTGAGTAAGTATTCCCATAACGCTCCGACGAACGTCATAATTACTTTATCTGAATCTGGATAACACCAGAGCCAGGCTCACTTGGCTGCCTGACTCTTTGCCACTGTTCTTCAAGATGACGATTGTCACGCTATGATTAGAGCTTTTCTCAGAGCGCTAACTGGCATCTCATCAACGAACGAGTTTGATCTCGCTTGGCCGCCATTGCTTGCTGAGATCCACTTTCATTTATTGAATTTTGCTCCAACAGCTGGGAGGGATGTAATGTAATGAAAATCTGAAATCCGGAACCTCAAATCCGAAACAAACCTGACAGGCTAAATCGGGACTATGAATTCTGCAAGCAGGGTGTTTAGAATTCTATTTTCCCATCATGGGAATGTTTTTAGTTTCGGCGCTTCGAATTTCGCGATCGAGTTTGTTGGCGGCCCTTGAGATCATCTAAGCCGTCTGGATGTAAGACGTTACGTCCACGACACCAGGCACCGAGCGTGCGTCTGAAATGAACTTCTGAACACTCGCTTGTGAATTAACAACCCCGACGAGGACGACATGGCCCGCGAAAACCGCGATGTCGACCCGGCCCGATACCAGCGCAGGATCGGCAATGAGGACTGCTCTGATCCGTTCCTTAATTGCGATGTCGCTTTCCCAGGAGGGTCGAGAGGGGACGAAGTATGTCTCGACTCGTTTCACGCCCGGCGTCTGACGCGCGATGGCGACTGCTGCCTGGCCCGCCTGCGAGCCCGGTGGCACGACGCCCACGAGCACCACGACTCCCTGGCGGCAGTACACGTCGATCCCGCTAGTGCCATTCACCGGCGAAGCCAGAAGCGCAGCCTTGATCTGAACTTCTGCCTGCGTGTCCGTGGCCTGCGTCAAGACCGAACGGGGGTCGGTAGCAACTTCATAGGTTTCCCTGACCGCAAGCGCATAGGGGGCGCAACCGGCGAGGGCCAGTATCAGCGGAAGCACATGTTTCATTCTAATCATCGGATTCCTTTCGGGGTTAATAGCGAGAACACAATTCGGATTCCCCCGAGCGATCCGTATTTGAACCATCAGAGAAAACGAACTGACATGACTCGATTTTTTCGGAGCCTATCTGTTATTGAGCGATGATGTCAACCTGATCAGGAAGATTGGAATACTGGAACGGTGGTCTCTTGAATGGCGGGCCGGGATTAGGTCGGTTCTCAACCTTCTCTTTATGTTATTCCAGTTGATATTCGGTTTAAAAAACAATCGCCACCTGTGTGCCCAATACCAATGCGTTTTTGATTGCGCTGCTGCCGCTCGGCCTGATGACATACTGGATATCAGGGGTAATCGAGAGCCAGCCGGTTAAGGCGATCTGGTAGTTCGCCTCGATGACCGTCTCCGCTGTTGTCCGCGGAATGTAGCGGCTGAACGCTCCCCAGATGGCGCCCACTGACGCGATGTCGCTGTCGCGGCCCGAAATTAAACCCTGGTAGCTTAAACCGCCGCCCACAAAATAGGGCATGATGTTGACTTTCGATTTAGGCGCGAGGACGGTCGCCCCCCACACGGTCAAGCCTTTTAGACTGCCGGGTTCTCCGTCGCGGTAAACCATCTGTTGGAAGAGACCGTAGATGCTGTAAGTACCGCTCTCGGTTGCATTGGGGTTTTTCAGACTGTTGAATCTGTTGCTGTCATAGTAGCCACCGAAACTGTACTGCCCTGGCAAACCGGAATCGCTCGCGGCGTGGTTGACCAGATAATTTATCTGGGCCACCGAGAGCGCGCCGCGGTTGCCTTGCTGAAGGGCAAAGTCCAGTCCGCCCTTGCCGCCGCCGGCGGAGCTCTGATTGGTGTTGAACACTCCGACCACTAGCTCAAACCTCTGAGCGAGGTTGTAAATCGCCTGGGCGCCCCATTCTACGCCTGGAGGATAAACCGCAAAGGTCAAGTTATTTATTGCGAAACTGCCAGGAACGGAATTAATCCCTGTGTTCAGATAATTATCGAAGACCGACAGCGTGCCGAAGGTAGCACCAGGGTCCAAGCGTCCGGCCGCAATCACCAGTGAGTTGTTGAATAATTGCTGCTGCAAATAAATTTGCCCTAAGGTAAGGTTGTTGGTGCCGCTATCCGGAGCAGTGTACGCGCTCTGAACCGTAAACCTGTTGCCGATGTAACGAGCCGAGAGATCCTTGCCCGTCGACCACGCGCCCCCAATATTAAACGAGAGACCGGGGATGTGCAGAAGCTTGTCAAAGTCCCAGACTATCGAGGCCTGCAAGGTCCCGGTATAGGTGAACCCTCTTGATTTTCCGCCGCTGGGATTCCCCATCAGTTGGCTCGTATAGGATGCCACAGGAGTGATCCCGATACGGTCCAGATCGGTACGCAGCCCTCCCCAGTCTTTGGTCAGCGTTTCTTCGAATAAGTCAAAGGGCCGGCCGACGCACTCAAAATACAACTTATAGGGGTCGGCGGCTGGCGGACAACGAATTGCATACGGATCATTCATCGGCCTCGCTTGTCCGTGGGCGGTTTTTCCGCAAATAACGACGCACAAGGACAGCGCGAGTAGGAGCAGCGTGATTGTTCGCCGCACGCAAACAAAAATCCAAAAGCCGAAGCGAGCAAGGGTCGAGGGTCGGGTGTCGAGGGGAGGATAATTTCTCTCGCTACTCGTCCCTCCGTACCTGACACCTGAATACTGATTACTGATCACTGTTTCCAGCACTCGTCACTCGACACTCGTCACTCTTTTCGAGCGCAGCAGGTACACCAGCAAGGCAACCAAGGCGGTTGCGCCAAGCACGAGCAACAACGGGCGATGCCGGTGAAAAAACGCCGCAATGACGTGAATGTCTCGGCCCAAGTAGTACGTTCCCAAACCCCAACTGCATGTCCACAGGAGCGCGCCGGCGACGTTGTACGCAGTGAAGGTCCACCACGGCATCCGCAAAACCCCGGCAACGATCCCGTTCAACTGCCTCAAGCCGTCGAGAAATCGAGACAGCAGAATTACCATGCCGCCGCGGCGTTTGAAAAGATCATCGAGATGTTGCTGTCGCTGTGGGTTGACCTTGAGCTTGTTCAGCGCGGCCCGGCCGCCCCAGCGACCAATTGCGTAACCGACGCTGTTGCCCAGCGTGGCTGCAATTGTTACGAGGGTGACGAGTAACGCGATGCTCATCCGTCCCTCAGCGGCCTCTGCCGCGCCCGCCATAAGCAGCGTTTGCCCGGGGGTAGGAATCCCCATGCCTTCCGCCATCACGGCAGCGAAGGCCGCGCCGTAACCGTAGCGCTGCAACAGCGGCTGCACTCTGACAAGTGAACGTTCGAACCTCCGCACCGCTGCGCTTTGTTGGTGGTCCGGCGCTACGACTGAAGCCCCACCAGATCCACTCGATGACAAATCGACCGCAGAGAACGCACAGTTAGCACAAAAGACCGCTGCCAGGACCAGCGACCAAAGCAGCAGACCTAAGAATCGACCCATGCTAATATGGAGCTTGAGCGAGCGATTTCCTCTCGACACCCGACCCTCGACCCTCGCTTATGTTCAGAGATCAGTTCGGAGATAATACCTTTGGGAGTAAAAAGGACACCAGCTTATCCACGGATTCGTTAATGATGTTCAGGTGAGCTTCGTCTTCGTCGATCGTACTGTCACCTAGGGTTTGGTCAGAGATGACAAAAAACGCCGACATTTTGAGATCATCATGGTTTCGAGTAAATCTCGCCAGATAAATCCCTTCAACATCCATTGCCGCGACCGATCTTGACTTCCAATCCAGTATCAACTCCTCGGTTTCCTGATATACGGTCTGCACCCAGCCGTGCTTTGTTCCCTCGTGAACGGTAATCCGGTTTGAGAGATCTGTGCCATAAGCGTGAGCAAGGTTTCTTCGGAAGGGCACAGAGCTCTTGTTATCGACAACCTCATCAGGAATCGTCACATCGCCAATTTGATAACTTGCTATGGCGCCCGAAGTTCCCAGATAGACAACCTGACGAACGCCCTTTTTATAGAACGTATCCAGAATGATATTCGCATCATGGCCATAGACATTGCGCGCAACCACGAGTCGCTGCTTGATCGTCGGGTGCGTAAAGAGTCCGATGTCCAATCCTTCCTTTACCAGCGGCTGGAGCTGCCAACCTTGCTCCAGCAGAATCTTGGTCCATTTTCCTTTAAAGCCAAAGAGCAGCCAGTCCTTGTCATTGAGCTTTAAAGAGGTCCCGCTTGGATTGAAGACAAATAAACGCAACCCGGGCGTAGCCCGAACCCAATGAAAACTCGAAAAGGTGCCCGAATGGTAAATTTGACAAAAGACATCGGCTTCTTGGTCACGACCCCGAACATTAGTGAAAACGACCCGATAGACCTGGCCATTCGTCTTTACGGCAAGATAGATGTTGCGATGGAGCTGACCGCGCCGCGTTTGTAAAAAGTAAAAAGTGTCAAATCCATCGCGGCGATGAAACGCATAGGCCTCTTCGACGGACTGATTATGCACATAAAGTTCTGTGGGTGAGATTGAGCGCTTGCCGAATTGTTCTTTCAGGAAAGCGGCAAAAGCCATCGGGAAACGGTCGGAAGTGTAGTCAACGATGTCCATATGATACGGGCCCCGAGGCGGGGAACAACTCGCAGGCTTTTGGCTAACTTTGAGAGGGTCCATCGGTGGCCGTTGCTTTTGAACGAAGACCTTTCTCAGATGAAAAAGTTTATCGTCGGGATAGCCTTGGTAAATCTTAGAACTCATATCCTCTGCGACGGGTTTGAACTCAGCGTAGCGCGCGGAACCCTGCAAAGGTTTTAGCGCCGTGTCCGTGAATTTCTCTGCCCACCGATCTCCGGATTGCGCCTTTTTGTAAATCAGAACATCGGCGGAGGACTTCTTGCCGTCCGTTCGGTCCATCGAGTCATCGGTTGCTATAGAAATGCTGTCCCAGGCTGATGCTAGATCCGCGCACTCTTTCTGGTTTGAAATACTGGGGCATGCGGATTTGAGGTCCATTAAGAAACCCTTCCAACTTTCTGCGAACAGTGACTTTTGCAGCGCTGCGAGATCTTCGCTGACCGGCTGGTACAAACCCAATCTTTCTATGACCTCTTTCACCGCAGGATCGAACAGGCCTCCCATTGTCCCACCCGCTTCAATGGCCTTCTGAACCGCTGCCGAAGATTCGCTCTTCAACTCCCCGATCCCAGAAAGAAGTTTCACGTTGGCAGAAGTATCAATGGCGGGAGATGAGCGACCCTGCTTCTTTAGGGGAACTACGACCCATAGGAGTCGCGGATCTTGATTGCCTGGAGAAGATCTCGCCGCTTTATAAGACTCTTCATCGATAAAGCGGATCAGTTGTTCAACGTTTTTATCTCCCAGAAGAGATCGTGCCTTTTCCTCCCTGTCTCCGGTAGCCGTTACAATCTCCACCCGATCACCGTATTTTTGTAGCGCTTTCTTGACCATCAATACGCGTTCTCGGGTAGAGGCCAGAGGATCCTCGTCACCGGCCTGATTCACCACAACCACTACGTGTGAAATGTTTTTCCCGATGTCCTGGCAGTCTTTGTGAACACTGGCATCCCCGAAAGCGCAACCAACCATTGCCATCTCTCGTAGAGTTGGCGGATCAAAGGTGCCGGCATAAAAGCCGACCTTAGCCGCGATGGCCATCGCCGGAAACAAAACCGCTGTCGTAGCAAAAGCCACCGGAAAGTATTTCATCACGAAGCTCGCCTTACTTCTGAGCCGAAGTCTTACGCCTCAAGCGACCATATGGTCAAACCGAGCGCAACGATGGCACGCGTATTAACGCGCTCTCTAAGTCGACTCAATAAATAATTGCCGAAATGTTTGTTGCTGTTGTGCCACACCCAGACCTACCGCCTCTCCATCGGCGAATAGTCTGGGCCACTCGACGTTGCCGCTGGAAATCATGGCGAGAGCATTTTTGATGCGGGCCTGGATTGCGCCACCGGGGTCCCAGCCTTCGCCGGGAAAGTTTCCATTCAGGTAATTGATCCAGCTATTGATTTGTTT
>Ga0081455_10001223_pt1 | contig 32117 bp, 22 predicted proteins | sample TabmetS3T2R1_FD_70207 | JGI IMG/M metagenome (GOLD analysis project Ga0081455, IMG submission 70207) | Tabebuia heterophylla rhizosphere microbial communities from the University of Puerto Rico - S3T2R1 | ecosystem: Host-associated > Plants > Roots > Rhizosphere ...
CCACGACCGCGCGCGGACTCTCGGCGGCCCCCTCCTCGCCGCCTTGTTGCGGCGTCTCTTCCGCCTCGTCGGTGTCGATGACGTTGATGCCCATGTCGGACAGCATCGACATGGTGTCCTCGATCTGCTCGGAGGACACTTCCTCGGAGGGAAGCACTTCGTTCAGCTCGTCATAGGTCACGAAGCCGCGCGCCTTCGCGGTCTTGATCAGCTTCTTGACTGCCGCGTCGGACATGTCGAGCACGGGGCCGTCGGTCGGCTCCGCTGGGGTTTGCTCTTGATCCTCGGCTTCAGCGGCTTTGGTTGCCATTCAGATACTCCGCGACCTTCAGGTTTCGTTCTTGCTTGGCAACGCGCTCGCCAAAAAGACGAACGGCGTCGCGCCATTCTCGCGCTCCGCCCGGGCGCAAACTCCGACAAGCGATTAACGGGTGCTCCGTTAATCGTCAATTAAGCATGGACCCGCTCCTTGGCCTGGCGCTGAACTTTTTTACTCGCGCCAAGCTTCGGGTCTATTGCCACGCTCCCTAAAGAATACGGGCCAAGGGCCGGAAAACCCTAGGCTCTCACGTGCTCTTACTTTCACAACACTACCCGGCGCGGCCAGTTCCGGCGGTGCGGCTCGACGCGATTTTAGGGTCTGTTCGGGCCCTTGCGGAGCCTGCTCCGCCCCGAAAAACCATGGCCACGCGTGATTGCACGTCTTGAAGCCTCACTTGGCGAGGGGGTTTGCACCTGTCAAGGCCGGGACCCCTCGGAACCCGTGATTTTCTTAGGTTTTCACTTGGCTCTTTGCCACCACATCGCGTCATTCGGGCCTAGTCCTGCCGTTCCGGACGGCGTCCACGCTGGGCGCCGATATTGGCGCCCTTGAGCCGGGCAATTGTCTCCTCGAAGCGCTTGGCGGCGTCGCGGTCGCCGGCATCGTCGGCCGCATGCTGATTGCCGATCCCTGCGACCTGCTGCTGAAGGGCGGCGAACCGCTCGAACTCGGCCTCGCTCGCCTCGGCAAGACGATCGGCCCCTTGCGCAAGCTCCCGCGTCAGGCTCGGCAGCGCCCGGAACCGGTAGATGAGATCGGCGAACTGCGCCTCGACGTCTTGCTTCGGGCTTTCGGGATCGAGAAAGCCGACGCGCTTGAAGGCGCTGTCGCGCAAAAGCTCGGCGAAGAACTTGCCATGGCCGCTCGCCTCGATCCGCTCGGCAATGCGTTCCGCGGTCGGCCGTCCGTCCTCGAGGATGATGTTCGCCACCGTGCGCAGCAGGCTCGCGAGCTTCCGGTCCCTGATGTCGAGCGCCGCCACTTCTTCCGCGAAACGGTCGATCAGCCAAGGATGATTGATGAGCGCAAGGGTGATGACGGTGGCGAAGCCATAAGGCGATTGAATGGGTGGCGGCCCCATCCGCCGCGTGCTCTGCGGCGCATCGGCGGCAGGCTTGCCGCGCCTTGAACCCTGCTCGCGCCACAGCGCGAAGAGCCGGTTCTTGACCTCGCGGCGATAATGGTCCCTCACCCGGGCATTCGCGATCTCGGCGAGCAGGGCGTCGAGCCGCGCCTCGAAAGCAGCGCGCCGCTCCGGCGTGTCGGTCGGGTGAGCCTTGAGCTCCCTCTGCCACAGCGCATCGATCAGCGGCCGGGCGCCGGCAAGACAGTGACCGAGCGCGCTCGCGCCCTTCGTCCGCACCAGATCGTCGGGGTCGGAGCCCTCGGGAAGAAACGCGAAACGGAACGAGCGGCCCTCGCGCAAATTCGGCAACATGCGGTCGATGGCGCGTGCCGCCGCCGCTTCGCCTGCCCGGTCGCCGTCGAAACAGACGACGGGTTCGGCTGCGAGTTGCCACAGCAATTCCATCTGGCGCTCGGTGAATGCGGTGCCGAGCGTGGCGACGGTGTTGGCGAAGCCCGCCTGCTGCAGCGCGATCACGTCCATGTAGCCTTCGACCACGATCAGCTCGCCAGAGTCGAAGGCGGCCTTCCGCGCGCGGGCAAAATTGAAAACGGTCGAGCCCTTGTCGAACAGCCTCGTCTCGGGCGAGTTGAGATATTTCGGCTCGGCGTCGGGATCGAGCGTGCGCGCCCCGAAAGCGATGACGCGCGATTTCACGTCGAGAATGGGGATGACGAGACGGTTGCGGAACCGGTCGTAAGTGGCGCGCCCGTCATCGGGCTTGACGAGCAGCCCGGCCTCGAGCAGCTGCGCCTCGGCGAATCCCTGTTTGAGCAGCGCCGCTTTGAGCGCGTCCTTCGCGTTCGGGGCAAAACCGATGCGGAATTGCTGCAAGGTCTCGGGCGACAAGCCCCTGCGCTCGGCGTAGCCAAGCGCGGTGCGCCCTTCGCGCGCCTGCAACGCTTCGGCGAAGAAGCGCGCGGCGGCTTCGAGCGCATCGAACAGGCCGAGCCGTTGCTTCTCGTTGCGTTCGAATTGCGGATCGGGCTTCGGCAGCTCGAGGCCCGCTTCGCCCGCGAGCTTCTCGACCGCCTCCGGAAACGAGAGCCCTTCCGTCTCCATGACGAAGGTGAAGATGTCGCCGTGCTTGCCGGAGGAGAAGTCGTGATAGAAGCCCTTCTGGTCGTTGACGGTGAAGGACGGGGTCTTCTCCTTGTTGAAGGGGCTCAAGCCCTTCCATTCGCGGCCCGCGCGTTTCAGCGGGACGCGGCGCGAGACCACCTGCGAGACAGGCAGGCGCGCGCGAATCTCGTCAAGGAACGAATCGGAGAACTTCATCGCTTCGGAGTGAGCGCCGCCTTTCGCGTCGAGCCAATCGGCGAATCGGATGCTTCACCGATATCCACGCTACAACCCTGCCGGAACAAGTCGAGAACATAAACAAAAACGCCCCCCCTATGATAGGGAGGGCGCCTCCTCATACCTCCCCCCTGTGGGGAGGGATGTTGAGTGGCTATGGAATGCTCAGTTCTGTCCGCTCGAACCGGTGAAGATCAGCTCGGCCGGCGCCACGACCGCTAGCGTCGAGGCATCGGCGCCGCAAAGTAGGCTCATCGATTGGCGCTGCGCGCCGTCGAGCGCAAGGGTCTGCCCAGGCTTCAGGCTGACGCGAACCCGCGTCGAAGCGTAGGGCGCGGTCGCCTCGGCATCCTTCCAGGTGACGGCGTTCACGGCGCATCCCCCGCGCTCCGGGGCAAAGTAGGCGATGACGCGCTGCGTGCCGGCCGTCACAAGGATCGGCTCGGCCGGGCCAACGGGTCCGAGATTTTGCGCGGGCGCCTCGGCGCCGAGGACGGGTCCTGCGGCGGCGGTGACCGCGAGTGCGACGAGCGCGCTCACAGCGGCGCGAAAACGGGAAGGTGAGAGCTTTGCCATGACTGGCCTCCTTTCAAGGCATGCATCGAATCAAAAGAGCTGCCGTTGCAGCGTGTGTGCTGCATTGCGGCATCCATATTGAAAACATGTGACGATTCGATGTTGCGGTGCGAAGGCAAAAGGCCGCGTGGCTTCCCGTCGCAGGCGAAACCCGAAGGGGCGATTTGAATTCCCGATCGCTCGCGGCCGTCCGCAAGAAGACGCGCGGCTAGCCGAGCTTCGCTTTCACGAGCGCGCTCGCCTTGGCGAAGTCCATTTGGCCGGCGTAGCGCGCCTTCAACTCGGCCATCACCTTGCCCATGTCCTTCACGCTCGCTGCGCCCGTCTTGGCAAGCGCATCGGCGATCGCCTTGTCGAGTTCTGCGGCAGAGAGCTGCTTCGGCAGGAACTCGCGGATGATGACGATCTCCTCGGCCTCCTGCTTGGCGAGCTCGCCACGGCCGGCATCGGCATAGATCTTCTCCGACTCTTCGCGCTGCTTGATCATCTTGGCGAAGAGCTCGAGCAGCTCGGCGTCGGTCGCTTCGCCCTTGCCGGCTGTGCGGGCGGCGATGTCGCGATCCTTGATGGCGGCGCTCATCAGCCGGAGCGTCGAGATGCGGCGCTTGTCTTGCGCCTTGGTGGCAGCCTTCAAGGCGGCGGTGACGGTGTCGCGCATGGATGTTCGGCCGGTTCGGGAAGGAAGTTTCCAAACTAATCGAGGGTGAAAACTGGAGCAAGGGATTTTGTTGACCTAAGCTATTGTTCTAACAACAAAATATTTTGGCCTGTGGATTGACCCTTGCGGTCGCGTGGCCTAAGAGTCCGCGGGCCTTGCGCGGATTCTGCTGGCCGTTGGCCCTTGTAGTCGTAGTCCTTGCACCCGACTTAGCAACCGGGCGCCTTCCGCCGAGCGGCGCCTATAAGAGACGATGACCGACACGCGTGAAACTCTGGCCGCAGAGGCCCAGCCGCCGCGCGCGCGCGCGGAAGCCGGATGGACCGACCAGACGGCGACCGGCCTGCTCATTCTTGCCGACGGCACCATCATCGAAGGAAGGGGCGCGGGCGCAGCCGGCATCGCGGTTGGCGAAGTCTGCTTCAACACCGCCATGACCGGCTACCAGGAGATCCTGACTGATCCCTCCTATGCCGGGCAGATCATCACCTTTACCTTTCCCCATATCGGCAATGTCGGCACCAATGGCGAGGATATGGAGGCGGGCAGCCTCGCCACCGGCGGGGTGCGCGGCTGCGTCTTGCGCGCGAGCATCACCGCGCCCTCGAATTGGCGCGCAGGCCAAGACCTCGACGCCTGGCTCAAGGCGCGCGGCATCATCGCTTTGACGGGAATAGACACCCGCGCGCTGACGACGCTGATCCGCGAGAAGGGCATGCCGAACGCGGTGATCGCGCATGCGCCGGACGGCAAGTTCGACCGCGAGGCGCTGAAGCGGGAGCTCGCCTCCTTCCCCGGCATGGTCGGGCTCGACCTCGCCAAGGACGTGACCTCGGGCCAGAGCTATAGCTGGGACGAGACGGCGTGGCAGTGGGGCAAGGGCTATGGGCGCCAGGAGAGCCCGCGCTTTCACGTCGTCGCCATCGATTACGGGCTGAAGCGCAACATCTTGCGCGAGCTTGCGACCGTCGGCTGCCGGCTCACGGTCGTGCCGGCGACGACGACGGCCGAAGAGATTCTCGAGCGGAAGCCGGACGGCGTGTTCCTGTCGAACGGACCCGGCGATCCGGCCGCGACGGGCGTCTATGCCGTGCCCGAGATCCGGAAGCTCGTCGCCACTGGCCTCCCCGTCTTCGGCATCTGTCTCGGTCATCAGATGCTCGGGCTCGCGCTTGGCGGCACCACGGCCAAGATGCATCAGGGCCATCACGGCGCGAACCACCCGGTCAAGGACTTCACCACCGCAAAGGTCGAAATCACTTCGATGAATCACGGCTTCGCGGTCGACCGCGACAGCCTGCCCGGAGATGTCGAGGAGACGCACGTTTCCCTGTTCGACGGCTCCAATTGCGGGCTCAAGGTGAAGGAACAGCCTGTGTTCTCGGTGCAGTACCATCCCGAGGCATCGCCCGGACCGCAAGACAGCCACTATCTCTTCACCCGCTTCGTCGCGATGATGGAGCAACGGCAGCGCGAGGGGGCCGACTAAAGATGCCCAAGCGCACTGACATCAAGTCGATCCTGATCGTGGGCGCAGGTCCGATCGTCATCGGTCAGGCCTGCGAGTTCGACTATTCGGGCACGCAGGCGTGCAAGGCTCTCAAGCAAGAGGGCTACCGCATAGTGCTCGTGAACTCGAACCCGGCCACGATCATGACCGACCCGGACGTCGCCGACGCCACCTATGTCGAGCCGATCACGCCCGAGTTCCTCACCCAGATCATCGAGAAGGAGCGTCCCGACGCGCTGCTGCCGACGATGGGCGGGCAGACCGCGCTCAACGCGGCGCTCAGCCTCGAGCGGGGCGGCGTGCTCAAGAAATACGGCGTGGAGATGATCGGCGCGCGCGCCGAGGTGATCGACAAGGCCGAGGATCGCGAGCTGTTTCGCGAGGCAATGCACAAGATCGGGCTCGAGACGCCGCGCTCGCGGCTCGCCGACGCCGCCACGCTCAAGCGCGCCGACCGGAAGAAATACAAGGACGAAGTGGCCCGCATCGAGTCTGCCCACACCGATGCGGGAGCGCGCGACTTGGCTCTTGCCGAGTTCGAGATGGAGTGGGCGCAGCGCGAGAGTGAGCGGCGCCGGCGCTATGTCGAGAAGGGCCTGATCGAGGCGCTCGATGCGCTGTCCGATATCGGCCTTCCCGCCATCATTCGGCCCTCCTTCACCCTCGGCGGCACCGGCGGCGGCATCGCCTATAACCGCGAGGAGTTTCTCGAAATCATCGAGCGCGGGCTCGATGCCTCGCCCACCTGCGAAGTGCTGGTCGAGGAATCGGTGCTGGGCTGGAAGGAGTACGAGATGGAGGTCGTCCGCGACAAGGACGACAACTGCATCATCATTTGCTCGATCGAGAATGTCGATCCGATGGGCGTGCATACCGGCGATTCGATCACGGTGGCGCCGGCGCTGACGCTCACCGACAAGGAATATCAGATCATGCGCAACGCCTCGATCGCGGTGCTGCGCGAGATTGGGGTCGAGACCGGCGGATCGAACGTGCAGTTTGCGGTGAATCCCGCCGATGGCCGTCTCGTCATCATCGAGATGAACCCGCGCGTGTCGCGCTCTTCGGCGCTGGCGTCGAAGGCGACGGGCTTCCCCATCGCCAAGGTCGCGGCCAAGCTCGCCGTCGGCTACACGCTCGATGAGCTTGCCAACGATATCACCGGCGGAGCGACGCCTGCGTCCTTCGAGCCCACCATCGATTACGTCGTGACCAAGATCCCGCGCTTCGCCTTCGAGAAATTCCCCGGTTCGCAGCCGGTGCTGACCACGTCGATGAAGTCGGTGGGCGAGGCCATGGCCATCGGCCGCACCTTCCCCGAGTCGCTGCAAAAGGCGCTGCGCTCAATGGAGACGGGGTTGACCGGGCTCGACGACGTCACCTTCCACGGCCTCGGCCAGGGCGACGATAAAAACGTGATCCGCGCCGCGCTCGGCACGCCCTCCCCCGACCGCCTGCTGAAAGTCGCCCAAGCGCTAAGGCTCGGCTTCGACGAGGCGCAGATCTTCGAGGCGTGCCAGATCGATCCCTGGTTCATCCGCCAGATCAAGGACATTGTCGATATGGAAGCGCGCGTGCGGGAGCACGGCCTTCCCGGCAATCAAGCTCAGTTCCGCGCCTTGAAGGCGATGGGTTTTTCCGATGAGCGGCTCGGAACGCTCGCCGGCGTCGAGGCGAGCGAGGTCGCGGCAAAACGCCGGGCGCTCGACGTGCACCCGGTCTACAAGCGCATCGACACCTGCGCGGCCGAGTTCGCCTCGCCGACGGCCTATATGTATTCGACTTACGAGGCGCCGTTCGCGGGTGTCGCGTCTTGCGAGGCGCGGCCGACAGAGGCGCAGAAGATCATCATTCTCGGCGGCGGCCCGAACCGCATCGGCCAGGGCATCGAGTTCGATTATTGCTGCTGCCATGCGGCCTTTTCACTGTCAGACGCGGGCTACGAGACCATCATGGTCAATTGCAATCCGGAGACGGTCTCGACCGATTACGACACCTCGGACCGGCTCTATTTCGAGCCGCTGACCGAAGAGGACGTGCTCGAAATCGTCCGCACCGAGCGGCAGAACGGGAATGTTTTGGGCGTCATCGTCCAGTTCGGCGGCCAGACGCCGCTCAAGCTCGCCCAGGCGCTCGAGCACGCGAAGGTTCCGATCCTCGGCACCTCGCCCGACGCCATCGACCTCGCCGAGGACCGCGACCGCTTCAAGGCGCTGATCGACCGGCTGGGCTTGCGGCAGCCGCGGAGCGGCATCGCCCGCTCGGCGAAGGAGGCCAAGGCGATCGCGGCGGAGATCGGCTTCCCGCTCGTCATCAGGCCCTCTTACGTCCTTGGCGGCAGGGCCATGGAAATCGTCCACGACGAAACGCAGCTCGATCGCTACATCGCCGAGGCCGTGGTCGTGTCGGGCAAGAGCCCGGTCCTGATCGACTCCTATCTGCGCGACGCCATCGAGGTCGATGTCGACGCCATTAGCGACGGCGATGAGGTGTTCATCTGCGGCGTGATGGAGCATATCGAGGAGGCGGGCGTCCATTCGGGCGACTCGGCCTGTTCGCTGCCGCCGCACTCGCTGAAGCCCGCGATCGTCGCCGATCTCGAACGCCAGACCAATGAGCTTGCCCGCGCGCTGAACGTGGTCGGGCTGATGAACGTTCAGTTCGCCATCCAGAACGACGAGATCTACATTCTCGAGGTCAACCCGCGCGCCTCGCGCACCGTGCCCTTCGTCGCCAAAGTGATCGGTCTCCCCATCGCCGGGATCGCGGCGCAAGTCATGGCCGGAAAAAAACTCGCCTCGTTCGGTCTCAAGCGGCGGAAGCTCGACCATATCGCGGTGAAGGAGGCGGTGTTCCCCTTCGCGCGCTTCCCCGGCGTCGATCCCGTGCTCGGACCCGAGATGCGCTCGACCGGCGAAGTGATGGGCATCGATCGCGATTATGCGGTGGCCTTCGCCAAGAGCCAGCTCGGCAGCGGCTCACGCCTACCGCTGTCCGGCACGGTGTTCGTCTCGGTCAAGGACGCCGACAAGGACAAGGTCATGGCTCCGGTCAGAGCGCTCGCCGAGATGGGCTTCCGCATCATCGCCACGCGCGGCACGAAGCGTCATTTCGACGCTCACGGGATTCCGTGCGAGAGGGTTAACAAGGTGCTGGAGGGCCGCCCGCACGTGGTTGACGCCATCACCAATGGCGAGGTCGATATCGTGTTCAACACCACCGAGGGGGTGAAGGCGCTCGCGGACTCCTTTTCCATTCGCCGGTCGGCGCTGCTCAACCACATCCCCTATTATACGACGCTCTCCGGGGCCCAGGCCGTGACCGAGGCGATCCGGGCGCTCAGGGCAGGCAATCTCAGCGTGGCCCCGTTGCAGAGCTATGTCGGCAAGCGGCCCTAGACCCGGGTCGAGACCACCTAAAAAATAGCCCAAATCAACGGATTCTTGACTTAGACTGGGCAATTCCTCGACAGTGAACGGCCCTGAGGGAAGCCAAAGGAGCTTTGACGGATATGGAGAAGGTGCCGATGACCGCGGAGGGCTATGCCGCGCTTGAGGCTGAGATCAAACATCTCAAGACCGTCGAGCGCCCGCGCATCATCAAGCAAATCGCCGATGCCCGCACCCATGGCGATCTCTCGGAAAACGCCGAATACCATGCCGCCAAGGAGCAGCAAGGCATCACCGAGGCGCGGGTCGCCGACCTTGAGGACAAGCTGTCCCGGGCCGATATCATCGATGTCTCAAAGCTCAAGGGCGATCAGGTGATGTTCGGGGCGACTGTCACCCTGATGGACGAAGACACCGACGAGAAGGTCAAGTACCGGATCGTGGGCGAACTCGAAGCGGAGGTGAGAAGCGGCAAGATTTCAATCACCTCGCCCATTGCGCGCGCCCTCCTCGGCAAGCGCAAGAAGGACATCGTCGAAGTCTCGACGCCTGGCGGCGGCAAGTCCTACCAGGTGCTCAAGGTCGAATACAAATAGCCCGATAGATGTTCCCATCAGTGCTCTTTGCATGCGCCGATGCCCGCCCATGCCCGCCGGGTCGCAGCCGATGATGGCAGCGATCGTTCGTGCGTTTGCCCTCACCGGGGCCGTGCTCTTCTCGGCCGGCATCGCATCGGCTGAGACGGCGGGCGCAATCGCGGTCGAGAATGCCTGGTCGCGGGCGGTGCCGGAGGGCGCGAGCGTCGGGGTGGGCTACCTTGCCATCAGGAATACGGGCGATGCGCCGGACCGACTCGTTTCGGCAAGCGCGTCGCTGGCCGCCGAGACGGAGATCCACCACACGACGATGGCCGACGGGGTGATGCGGATGCGCCCGGTCCCCGATGGCGTCCCCGTGCCGGCCAAAAGCACGGTCATGCTGGAACCCAACGGCTATCACTTCATGTTCATGGGTTTGACGCAGCCGCTCAAGGAAGGCGACACCTTTCCGGCGAAGCTGACATTCGAGCGCGCCGGGAGCGTCGAGGTCACGTTCCAGGTTCTCGGCATCGGCGCGCAAGGGCCGAAGGCGGAGTGAGGCAACTCGCTGCCGGTTTGGAGAGACGCTTGAGGAATTCGCATCAGGAGGACGCCCTATGATCTCAAAGCCGCTCTCGTTGACACTGCTTGGATGCGCATTGTCCGCAACGCTTGCCCTCGCTCATGAAGGCGCGACCGGCGTGGTCAAGGAACGCATGGACCTGATGGAAAGTCAGAAGGACGCGATGAAGGTCATGGGCGACATGGCCAAGGGCAAGACGAAGTTCGATGCGGCCGCGGCGACCAAGGCGGCCAACGACATCCACATCACAGCCAAGAAAATCCCCGATCTCTTCCCAAAAGGGAGCGGCGGGGAGGAGAACAAGAGCGATGCGCTGCCCGCCGTGTGGGAGAAGTGGGACCGTTTCACCGGCGACGCCGACAACCTCGCGACCGCGGCGGACGCGCTTATCAAGGCGCTCGGCGACAGCGCGAGCGAGGATTGGAAGCCCGCGTTCCAGAAAGTCGGCGAAGCGTGCAAATCCTGCCACGAGGATTTTCGCGCTGAGAAGAAGGAAAAGCACCACTAGCCCGTTAAGCATCGCGGCACGATCGGCGTTGACGGGGCATGGTATAATCCGCGCCGTGTGTGGCATGGCGACATGATCGACAAGCTCGAATTCATCATCGCGCTGGCGCGGGAGCGGCATTTCGGCAACGCCGCCGAAGCCTGCGGCGTCAGTCAGCCGACGCTCTCGGCCGGCATCAAGCAGCTCGAGGATTCGTTCGGCGTGCTGCTCGTGCAGCGGGGTTCGCGCTTCCAGGGCTTCACGCCGGAAGGCGAGCGCGTGCTCGACTGGGCGCGGCGCATCGTCGGCGACACCCGCGCCATGCGCCAGGAGATCGACGCGCTGCGGAAAGGCCTTGCCGGCCATATCCGCATCGCGGCAATCCCCACGGCGCTCGCCATGGTGGCCATGATCACGACGCCGTTTCGCGCGCGGCATCCCGATGTCCGCTTCACCATTCATTCCCGCAACTCGATTGAAGTCTTGGGCCTCCTCGAAAACCTGGAGGTCGATGCGGGCCTGACCTATCTCGACAACGAGCCCTTGGGCCGGGTGCAGACAGTGCCGCTCTACAGCGAGCAATACCGGCTGCTCGCCGCCGCCGACAGCCCGCTCGCCAATCGCGACAAGGTGACGTGGGCCGAGGTCGGCAAAGTGCCGCTTTGCCTGCTGACGCCCGACATGCAGAACCGCCGCATCATCGAGCAGCTGCTTAAAGAGGCTGGCGCGGCGGCCGTGGCGCCGACGCTTGAGTCCGACTCCATTCTCGTGCTCTTCGCCCATGTCCGCACCGGCCGCTGGGCGAGCGTCATGCCGGCGAAGCTCGCCGAGGTGCTGGGGCTCACCGAGAGGGTCCGCGCCATCCCGATCGTCGAACCCGAAGTCACCCATTCGATCGGGCTGGTCGTGCCTCACCGCAACCCGCTCACGCCCCTCATCAATGCGCTGGTCCACGAAGCGCGGGAACTTGCCCCGATTCTCGGCGGCAGTTTAGAAGCCGGGGCGTCTCGCCCTAAGCGTGCGGGAAGGGCCACCGCCCGCTAAGTTCGGCCGGGTCGAGGCGCTACGCGCGAGTGCCATTTTTCACGGCGATTTCAGTCCCTTCCGCAGTTCGCCGACGACAGGCAGGACGATCAGGTTTTCCGATCGGGCCACGAGACAGCTTTATTGATTCCATTAAGTTTTTTCCGCATTTTTGTCATTGCTCAAAAAAGCGGCTGGGCATGCCACGACACGAGCCATGGAACGCCGAGCGCGCGAGCGAAATCATCGCGCGGTACCGGCATCTCAAAGGAGCGACCCTCCCCATCCTGCATGCGTTGCAGGAGAGGTTCGGCTGCGTGCCGGAGGCTGCCGTCCCGCTCGTTGCCGAGGCGCTCAATCTCTCCCGCGCCGAAATCCACGGCACCGTCACGTTCTATCATGATTTCCGCAAAGAGCCCGCAGGCCGGCGCGTGCTCAAGCTCTGCCGTGCCGAATCCTGCCAGGCCGCGGGCGGCGATGCGCTTGCCGCGCGCGCCGAGAGCCTGCTCGGCGTTCCGATGGGCGAGACGACCGCCGACCGCCGCGTGACACTCGAGCCCGTCTATTGCCTCGGCCTCTGCCACTCCTCGCCCGCGGCCATTCTCGACAACCACGTGCACGGCATGCTCGACGCGGCCAAGCTCGATGCGCTGGTCAAGGAGGCGCAGAGTTGAGCGCGCGCATCTATATCTCCCGCGATTCCGGCGCGCTTTGCGTCGGCGCCGAGGACGTCGCGACCGCGTTCCGAAAAGCGCTGGAGAAGCGCGGTCTCAAGGCCGAGATCGTACGAACCGGCTCGCGCGGCATGTACTGGCTGGAGCCGCTGGTCGAGGTCGCGGCGCCTGAGGGGCGGATCGGCTACGGCCCGGTCCGCACGAGAGATGTCGATGGGCTTATTGACGCCGGCATGCTCGAAGGCAAAAGCCATCCTCTCTCAATCGGCCCTGTCGAGGATTATCCCTGGCTCAGGAGCCAGACGCGACTGACCTTCAAGAATTGCGGCATCATCGATCCGCGGAGCCTCGAAGACTACCAGGCGCATGGCGGCTATGACGGCCTGAAGAAGGCGATTGCCGCCGGACCCAAGGCCATCGTCGAGGAGGTCATCACCTCGGGCTTGCGCGGCCGCGGCGGCGCGGGCTTCCCCACCGGGATCAAATGGCGCACCGTCGCCGAGACGCCGCCGCAACAGAAATACATCGTCTGCAACGCCGATGAGGGCGATTCCGGCACCTTCGCCGACCGCATGATCATGGAAGGCGATCCCTTCGTTCTGATCGAGGGCATGACCATCGCCGGAATCGCCGTCGGCGCCACTTACGGCTACATCTACATCCGCTCCGAATATCCCGACGCCATCACGGCCATGGAGATCGCCGTCGCCAAGGCGCGCGAGGGCGGCATGCTCGGGCGCGGCATCGCCGGCTCTCAATACAAGTTCGACATGGAGGTGCGCGCGGGCGCAGGCGCTTACGTTTGCGGCGAGGAAACCTCGTTGCTCGACAGCCTCGAAGGCAAGAGGGGCGAGGTCCGCGCCAAGCCGCCGCTTCCCGCCCATGTCGGCCTGTTCGGCCAGCCCACCGTCATCAACAACGTGCTATCGCTCGCGACCGTGCCCATCATCATGGTGCAAGGCGGCCCCTTCTATCGCGATTTCGGCATGGGCAAGTCGCGCGGCACCATGCCGATCCAGCTTGCCGGCAACATCAAGCATGGCGGCCTTTACGAGACCGCGTTCGGCGTCACGCTCGGCGCGCTCGTCGATGAGATCGGCGGCGGCACCCGCTCCGGGCGCCCGGTTCGCGCCGTGCAGGTCGGCGGTCCGCTCGGCGCCTACTTCCCGCGCGAGCTGTTCGACACGCCGTTTGACTACGAGGCCTTCGCCGCCCGCGACGGGCTGATCGGCCATGGCGGCGTCGTGGTCTTCGACGACACAGTGAACATGGCGCGGCAGGCGCGTTTCGCCATGGAGTTCTGCGCAATCGAATCGTGCGGCAAGTGCACGCCGTGCCGCATCGGCTCAGCCCGCGGCGTCGAGCTCGTGGACAAGATCATGGCGGGCGAAGCGGTCGATGAGAACCTGATCGTTCTCGAAGATTTATGCAACACGATGAAATTCGGATCACTTTGCGCTCTGGGGGGTTTCACACCATATCCCGTGATGAGCGCGCTGAACCATTTCCCCGAGGATTTCGGGGCCAAGCGCAGGCGTCTGGAAGCGGCTGAATAAAGGACACGCGAGATGGCGACGATTCAACAGATCGACTATGGGACGCCGAAATCGACCTCGGAGAAGATGGTCAATCTGACCATCGACGGGGTCAAGGTCGCGGTCCCCGAGGGCACCTCGATCATGCGCGCCGCGATGGAGATGGGAACGCAGATCCCGAAGCTGTGCGCTTCCGACATGATGGAAGCGTTCGGCTCCTGCCGCCTGTGCCTGGTCGAGATCCAGGGCCGCAACGGCACGCCCGCTTCCTGCACCACGCCGGTCGCCGAGGGGATGGTGGTTCACACGCAGACCGATCGGCTGAAGCGCCTGCGCAAGGGCGTGATGGAACTCTACATCTCCGAGCACCCGCTCGACTGCCTGACCTGCTCGGCTAACGGCGATTGCGAACTGCAAGACATGGCGGGCGCCGTGGGCTTGCGCGAGGTGCGCTACGGCTATGACGGCCAGCGCCACCCCAATCCCGGCATCGACGCTTCCAACCCCTATTTCACCTACGAACCTTCGAAATGCATCGTCTGCTCGCGCTGCGTACGCGCGTGCGAGGAGGTGCAAGGCACCTTTGCGCTCACCATCGCCGGGCGCGGCTTCGACTCGGTGGTGTCGCCGTCGCAGCAGCAGCCCTTCATCGATTCTGAATGCGTGTCGTGCGGCGCTTGCGTCCAGGCCTGCCCCACCGCGACGCTCAACGAGAAGCGCACGATCGAAATCGGCACGCCCGAGCATGAGCGCATCACGACTTGCGCTTATTGCGGCGTGGGCTGCGCCTTCAAGGCCGAGATGCGCGGCGAGGAATTGGTGCGCATGGTGCCGTGGAAGGACGGCAAGGCCAATCGCGGCCATTCTTGCGTCAAAGGCCGCTTCGCTTTCGGTTACGCCACTCACAGGGATCGCATCCTGAAGCCGATGATCCGGGCCAAGATCACCGATCCTTGGCGCGAGGTGTCGTGGGACGAGGCGATCAACTACACGGCGTCGGAGTTCAAGCGCATTCAGGCGAAATACGGCCGCGCCTCCGTCGGCGGGATCACCTCCTCGCGCTGCACCAACGAAGAGACGTTCCTGGTGCAGAAGCTGGTGCGCGCCGGCTTCGGCAACAACAATGTCGATACCTGCGCCCGCGTCTGCCACTCGCCGACCGGCTACGGGCTCAAGACCACTTACGGCACCTCGGCCGGAACCCAGGACTTCGACTCGGTCGAGCATAGCGACGTGATCATGATCATCGGCGCAAATCCCACCGATGGGCACCCCGTCTTCGCCTCACGCATGAAGCGGCGACTCCGGCAGGGCGCCAAGCTGATTATCCTCGATCCGCGCCGCATCGATCTCGTGCGCACGCCGCATATCGAGGCCGACTACCATCTGCCGCTGAAACCCGGCACCAACGTCGCCGTGGTGACGTCGCTCGCCCACGTAGTCGTGACCGAAGGGCTCGTGAACGAGGCCTTCGTCCGCGAGCGCTGCGACTGGGACGAGTTCCAGGACTGGGCGGCGTTCGTGTCTCTGCCGCGCCATAGCCCCGAGGAAGTCGAGAAAGTTTCCGGCGTTCCGGCCGAAGCAATCCGCGGCGCCGCCAGGCTCTACGCCAAAGGCGGCAACGGCGCCATCTACTACGGGCTCGGCGTTACCGAGCACAGCCAAGGTTCGACCACGGTGATGGCGATCGCCAATCTCGCCATGGCGACCGGCAATATCGGCCGCCAGGGTGTCGGCGTTAATCCCTTGCGCGGCCAGAACAACGTCCAGGGCTCGTGCGACATGGGCTCGTTCCCGCACGAGGTCTCCGGTTACCGGCACGTCTCCGAGGATGCGACCCGCGCCATGTTCGAATCGCTGTGGGGCCGCCCGCTCGATTCCGAGCCCGGCCTGCGCATCCCCAACATGATCGACGCCGCGCTCGACGGCTCGTTCAAGGGCATCTACATCCAGGGCGAGGACATTCTCCAGTCCGATCCCAACACCCAGCACATGGCCGCGGGTCTCGCCGCCATGGAGTGCGTCGTCGTGCAGGACCTGTTCCTGATCGAGACCGCGAACTACGCCCATGTGTTCCTGCCCGGCTCGACCTTCCTGGAGAAGGACGGCACCTTCACCAACGCCGAGCGGCGCATTCAGCCCGTGCGGCGGGTGATGAGCCCGTTGAACGGCTTCGAGGATTGGCAGATCACGCAAATGCTCTCGAACGCGTTGGGCTTCCCCATGAACTACACCCATCCCTCCGAGATCATGGACGAGATCGCGCGGCTCACGCCGACCTTCGCCGGCGTCTCCTACAAGAAGCTCGACGAGCTCGGATCGGTGCAGTGGCCGTGCAACGAAGCGGCGCCGGAAGGCACCCCGATCATGCACATCAACGGCTTCGTGCGCGGCAAGGGCAAATTCGTCATCACCGAATATGTGGCGACCGACGAGAAGACAGGACCGCGCTATCCCCTCCTCCTCACCACCGGCCGCATCCTGTCGCAATATAATGTCGGCGCGCAGACAAGGCGCACCGACAACGTCATCTGGCATGAGGAAGACGTTCTCGAGATCCATCCCCACGACGCCGAGCAGCGCGGGATCAGGGATGGCGATTGGATCAAGGTCGCAAGCCGCGCCGGCGAAACGACGCTCCGCGCCCAGATCACCGAGCGCGTGGCGCCGGGCGTCGTCTACACCACCTTCCACCACCCCACCACCCAGGTGAACGTGGTCACGACCGAGTTTTCGGACTGGGCCACCAACTGCCCCGAATATAAAGTGACGGCGGTGCAGGTCAGTCCGTCCAACGGACCGTCGGAGTGGCAGGAAGAGTATGAGGAGCTGACGCGGCAAAGCCGCCGCATCGCCGAGCGTTTGGTCGCGGCGGAATAGACGAGAGCCCGCCGCCCATGTCGCCCGACCGCCTCGTCTATATGGCGAACCAGATCGGCAAGTTCTTCGCCTATCAGCGCAAGGACGAAGTCGTTCCCGGAATCGCCAATCACATCAAGAAATTCTGGGACCCGAGGATGCGCACCGCCATCTTCGCCTATATCGACGCCGGCGGCGACGGGCTCGACCCGCCGGTCAAGGACGCGATCCTCAGCTTAAGGGGTCACGGCGCCGCATCAGGGGCGGCCAAGGAATCGAGCTTCCAAGGGACTTAAGCCTCCGCGACACCCGCCGCCTTTACGGCATGATGGCGACGCCCCAGGGCAGGCGTCCGACCGGCACCGACTTCTCCGCTTTGAGCGATTCCACGTCGATGACCGTGATGTCGTTGGTGAGGCCGTTGGCGACGTAATACTTCTTGCCGTCGGCGCCGAGCTCGCCGTGCCAGGGACGCTGGCCGACCAGGATATAGTCCTTGACCTCCTTTGTCGCCGTGTCGATCACGGCAACGCGATTGGACGGACCGAGCGGGACGAACATGAGCTTGCCGTCGGCGCTGAAATCCATGCCCACGGGCTGGAGTTGCTCGGGGCGCACGCCCTCGACCTCAAAGCCGATCTTCTTGACCACCTTCCAGCTCTTGGGATTCTCCCAGTTGCTGGTATCGACGATCGAGATCGTGCCGCCGACTTCGGAGGAGACCCACAGCTCCTTCTTGTCCTTGGTGAACTTCGCCTCGCGCGGGCGGCTGTCGACGAGAATGTTTGCGACGAGATTTCTCGACTTGTTGTCGACAATATGCGCCATGCTCGTGCTTTCGGACGTCGCGGCAGTGTAGCGGTCGTCGGGGCTTACGTTCATGCCCTCGGGCTCGACGCCGACCGGCACCTCGCCCAGCACCTCACCGCTCTTAATGTCCATGATGGTCACGAGCGAGTCGTCCTCGTTGGCGATGTAGATGATCTGGCCGGCCGAATCGACCGCCATCAGCTCGGGGTCGGGACCCGATTCGAGCTGGCGGGTGACCTCGAGCGTCTTGGTATCGACCACGTCCATGATGTCGCCGTCGCCGGCGGCAACGAACAACTCCTTGAAATCGGGGCTGAGAACGATGCCGCGGGGGCGCCGCGAGACCTTGATCGTCTTGATCGTCTCCAGCGTTTCGCCGTTGAGCACGGTGATGGTGTTGTCCTTCTCGTTCGAGACGAAGATGGTCGCGGCGGAAGCCGGGGCCGCGCAGAGAAGGAGCGAGGCGCTCAAGGCGATGGCGAGTTTGCTGCTATTCATGTCCTCTACCTTTGGTCTGACTATTTGAACTTGCACTTGGTCTCGGGAGCGTCGAAGCCGAGCGTGTCGGTGACGTTGGTGGGATGCAGGAAGCCTTCCTGCGGCGAAGTCGAAACCGGTACGCGGGTGCCGCCGCCGAGGATGATCGGCTGGCGCATCTGATGGTCCCAGGCCCGGAAGCTCATGGCCTGGCCCTTGAAGCCCTCGAGCTTAAATTCCGGCGACAGCATGTAGGCCTTCACCTCGGCGGGCGAGGTCTTGCCCGACTTCATCGCGGAGTCGGCGATGGCACGAAAGGCGAGCCAGGCGGTGTAGTCGCGCTCGACGGGCGGGCGCTTGGCGAGGCGCGGAATGGCGTTCTGAAAATGCATCGCCCCCGATTCGGTGTAGGACTTGTCCCAGGAGGTGGCCTGCAGTCCTTGGGTGCCGACCACCGGGCGCGGCAAATAGGTCCGGTACATGAGGTAGTCGCCGAAATCGTCGTCGCTGTTCAGCACCCAAACCGCATCGTGATCGTACGCCTCCTCGGTCACCATGGGGATTTGCGCCTGAACCTGCTGGTGGCCGGAATCGAGATTGCGGGCTCCGGGCGGCAGGTCGTAGACCTTTTCGCTGACCACCTTGCCGCCGAAGCGGGTGGCGGCGCGTTTCACTTGCGCTAGATAGTCCTTGTCCTCAGGCGTATCGCGCCTGATGACGAACCAGCGCGGCCATTTCTTCCACACGAGATATTGCCCGAGCGCATCGGCCCGCATCGCGTAATCGGGAATCACATGAAAGACGTTGACGCGGCAATCCGCCTGCCGGAGCGAAGTGGCGCTCGAGCGGATATTCAAGATGATCGCGTCCTTGGCATCGGGGAGATCGGCGACGGCGAGCAAATCGGCAGGCTCGAGATCGGCGATGATGAAGCGTTCGCCCGCGGCGAGAACTTCCTTGGCCTTGGCGACAACGTCTCCGTCCTCCGGCACGATCGCCTCGATCAGCTCGAAGGAGTGACCGACCAAGTTTCCGGCCTGGTTCCCCTCCTTCAGCATGAGACGCGCGCCCTGGATGCCCTTATCGGTGATGGGCTTCTCGGCATAGGAAAGCGGGAGCGGCTCCGGATATTCCTTGCCGAGATAGACGATCCGCAGGTTCTTCTTCGGAGCCTCGCCGGTTTCCGGCGCGGCGTCAGCGGGAGGCGCTTTGGGAGCCTCGCCGGTTTCCGGCGCGGCATCAGCAGAAGGCGCTTTCGGAACCTCGCCGGTTTCCGGTGCGGCGTCAGCGGGAGGCGCTTTCGGTGTTTCGGTTGCCGCGCCTGCCTCGGGTGCTTCTGCGGCGGGCGCAGCCGGCGCCGCGGGCGAAGCCGGCTCCGGCGTTTCGGCGCGCGCAGTTGCGAACGAGGCCGGGACGAGAAGCGCGAGGGCGATAAGCGTTACGAGAAACTTGCGCCGCTCAGTCAGGCGAACGAACGATGAACTCCACATCGGCGAGAGCGTTGCTCCTACGGGGCTTTTGACAAATCGGGGTGGGGCGAGCGATCTCGCTCGAACATGGGGGACCAGGGCACTTTCTTTCAAACCTGCCTGACCTTGGCAAGTCGCGCTGCACAATAGGGTAAGCACACGCCGAAGTTAATAAGCGCGAGTGCCCCACTCCATATGGGAAACCGGCAAAGCTGCTTCCAGGCCGCGGCAAGCCTCTATGCCAAGAGTGGCATGGCGAGGCGCGCGAAAAAGCCGCCAAGCCCGGTGGAGCTTGGCGGCTTACCAAAATTTCATGCGGGCTGAGCCGCTGCCGACGTCGCTATTGCAGCGGCGGCTTCTTCTCGGAACCGGGGTTCACCGACCGGATCCACGCGATGACCTTCCACATATCATCGGAGGTCTTGATGATGCCGCCGAAGGGCGGCATGGGTCCAACCACGACCTCGGACTTGACCCGCTTATAGCCCGCCTTGGTCAAATCGGCCGAGCCGAGCGCGATCAGCCTGAACAACGTGTCGTCGTCCGGACCATAGACCCACGTGTCGTTGGTGAGCGGCACGCACATGCCGCCGCCACCGCCGCCGCCATGACAGCCGTTGCAGCTGAAGGAGAGGTATTTCTTGTGACCCGCGTCAGCGATCTCGGCGATCTTGTCGTTGTAGGGGTTATGCAATCCGCCCTTGGGCGTGGCCTTGATGAGGTCGAGCGGGGGCGTGGTGTCGTCAGGCTTGCAGCATTCACCGCCGCCGCCTGCGGCTGCTGGCGCTGCCGCGTCTGCCGGCGCTGCTCCGGCTGCGGGAGCCGCCGGCTCCGCGGCCGGCTGGGCTGGAGCCGCCTGCTGTGCCGGCTCGTCGGTGGCACAGGCCTTCCAGGCGAAGGCTCCCATGCCGGCTACAATCACGATTGTCAGAATTCCGGTGGTGATCTTGTGCACTTTGCGTTTCCTTGCCCTAGCTGCAGTTATTGTTGATTGTCGATGCGTTCAGTCGATGACCCATGGTGATAGCGCCAACCATGATGCAGCGATAGCGGCGGCTGCACGGTGCGGCATTTTCTCCCACGGGATAAAATCGCGTTATTTCAGTTGGTTACGTCGAAATCCATGCCCTCGAAGGTATAGCGCGGCACTTGCGTCCAGATGCCGTCCTCCTGCACCGGGACCTTGTGCATCTTGACCTCGCTGACCGCAAGCTTCCCGCTCTTCTGCGTCACCCAGAAATCGATGTCGTAATATTCGTCGGTGCTCCCGGGTTTGCGGAAGTCGGTGCAGACAAAATACTGGCCATCCTTCTTGAGATGGCGCACCGGCTGGTGAATTTCGACGAATTCAAGCGGCACGGTCTCGCCCGTCTTGTCATCCTTGACCGGCAGGTCGCCGTTCGCGTCCTTGTTGGTGGCGATGTAATTATGGATCGCGCCCATCACCTGCCAGGCGCGGGTCACCTCCATGTCGCCGGGATGCTCCTGCACCGGCAGCCACCACCAAGCGACGGGCAGGCGCGTGACCATGATCCAGCCGTCGCCCTCCGGCTTTGGGCCCTTCTGCACGCGAATGTCCATCAGCGTGAGCTTGTCGCCGTCGGGCTTGAACCAGAAATCGATGGCGTATTGCTTCTTCGGGGTGTCCTTGTCGTGGAAGATGGTGTTGGCGAACCAGCCATAGCCTTGCATGCCGCGCACGATCTTGACCTGCTCGAAAACAAGGTTGAGGTCGGCGTCAAGTTTGGGATCGTGGAAGACGAAAGTGCCGTCCTTGGAGCGCTCCGCGATAACGTCGGCGACCGCCTGCTTGACCGTGCCCTCGTCAATCTCGGCCGAGACCGGCCCAAGCATGCTGAGGCTCAATGCCGAGGCGAGCATCGCAGCCCGCACGGCGTGGAGCCAACGAGAAAGACCTCGCATGGTCACTCGCTCTTCGTTTCGGCGCCGCTGCCGGGTTGCGTGGGTGCGGCTGCCGAACGCGCCGAGCCCAAGACCAAAATGGCCTGGGCCGCCTCGAGATTTCCGTTCTTCTCCGCGACATCGGTTGCGGTCAAGCCTTGCGCGTTCTTGAGCGCCGGGTCGGCGCCCGCATCCATGAGAAGACCGATCATCGGCGCGTTGTTATGCGCCGCGGCGACCATCAGCGCCGTCATGCCGTTCTTGGCTTGAGCGTCGATTGCGCCGCCGCGATCGACGATCGCCTTGGCAATGTCGGTCGGCCGGGCGCTCCCGGGCACAAAGCGCGCGCCTTCAGCCGGCGCGGCTTGCGCCGAAACCACCATCAGCGGCGTCAGTCCCTCCGGGCCCGAGGCAGCGCTCACGTCGGCTCCGCCTTCGATCAACGCCTTCGCCACTTCGTATCTCGAATCGGCGAGCGCGAGCGTGAGGGGATGAACCCCATCCGGGCCAGGCTCGTCCACTTTGGCGCCGTTCTCCAGCAACATCTTGATCGAGGGAACGTGGTCGCGCATCGCGGCAGCCGCGAGAGCCGTCGTTCCACTCTTGTCGGCAAGATTGGGATCGGCGCCGAGATCGATGAGCGTCTTGATCATGCGATCGTTGCGCTGGCGCGCCGCGTTGATGATGGGCAGCCAGTCCTGCGGGTCGGGCTTGTTCACCTCGGCGCCCTTCTCCACGAGGAACTTCACACGCTCCGCATCGTTGGCGTTGATCGCGTTGCTGAGCTCTTGGTTGAGGTCGGCACCCTCGGCGATCCAGCGCTCGAGCTTTTCTTTGGTCACGACCTGGTCGGGCGAGGCGAGATCGGGACGCGGCTCGAATTTCTGGTCGGCCATGGCGATGTAGGCGCCATGCGCGGGCAGATCGCCGGCGACGATGCATTTGCTGCACTGGACCAGCGGCACGCCATAATCCTTCAGGATCTTCTCGACTTCCTCGGCGTGATCCTCGAGCGCGAATTCGAGCATGTATTTCAGAAAGGCGTCGGTCTTGCGCACCCCGATGGCGAGCTCGAACTCGAGCGGCACTTTGTCATCGTCGAGATTGACCGGCAGGATCGTGATCGGCTCGCCCTTCATGGTCTTGACCCAGCCGGCGAAGGGACCGAACACGGCGGCGACGTCGAGATCGCCGTCGACCACCTTCTGCACCACGTACCAGGGCTGATGCTCGATGACGAGATCGCCGTCGTGGGTCTGGGTCTGGAGTTTCACGTTGCTGACGACGCCGCGCCTGGCAAGAGCCGCGCGAATGCCGGAGGTCTGGAACACGCCGATCTTCAGGTCTTTGAGCTTGGGATCGTCGAGGCCGCTGAGTTCGAGGCCTTTATCGTTGCGGTAAGCGAGCACGTAAGGCGTCTTATAGACAGGAAACGTGGTGAGCAGCCGACCGTAATTGGCCGGCATGTCGAACATGACATCGCACATGTCCTGATCGAAGGTCTGCCGGGTCAGGCCGCGCTCGATGAAGGGACGCCAGGAATAAACCACGCGCGCGCCCATGGCCTCGCCGAGAAGCGTGGCAAGCTTGTTCTGGAAGCCCTCTTGTTTGATGTTCGAAAGGGGCATGTTGCCGGGATCGGCGCAGACCATGAGGGTTTCGAGCTTCTTGCCCTTATAGGCCGCCTTGGCCGCGGCCCTGATGGCGATCTGCTCGCTCGGCGTCAGATCGTCGAATTCCTTGCTGAGGTCTCGCTTGACCGGCTTTTTGGCCGCGTCGGCCGGCACGGCGACGAGGATGAGAGCCAAGGCCGACAGGATGGCGGTAAGAGTTCGCAGAGACATGGGGGACACTGCCGCTGTTCGTTTCACAGGGGATGCAACGGTCGGGGGGACCGATCTTGCGTTCTACCCGGTGTATTAAAGCAGTGACGCCCGGTGCCGCAAGGGCACCGGGCGTCGTTAATCTAAGCTGGCCGTCCGCTTATTCGTAGATGCGGAAGACGTTCAGCTCGCCACCCTGGGGAATCTTGTCCAGAGAAGCGGCCTTGGTCATGGCCGTGGCGCCGATGGCACCGAACTTGTCGTTCAGGTCAAGACCAGCGGTGACCGGGAGACCGATCCAGCCGCCGATGCCGGAGTAAACGCCGACATACTGCTTGCCGCCAACTTTCCAGGTGGCGGGGTTGCCGATGATGCCTGAGCCAAGTTTGCGGCTCCACAGGATCTTACCGGAAGACCGGTCGACCGCGCGGAAGTCACCACCCAGCGAGCCATAGAACACGAGACCACCGTCGGTGACCATGGTGCCGCCCCAATTCGGGTACGGATCCGGGATCTCCCAAGCGGTCTTGCCGGTCAAGACGTCGTACTTCTTGATCTTGCCGGTCGTGCCCTGCTTCTCAGGATACATGTACACGTTCGCGAACACGTAAACCGTGCCCTGGTTCGTGTGCGTGCGCTCCTGAGGCTCGAGCTCCATGCACCAATTGTTGGTGGGCATGTAGAACATGTTCGGCTCTTTGGGATCGACCGAACCTGGCTGCTGGTCCTTGCCACCCATAGCAGACGGGCACGAGGACACGTTGCGGCCAACTTCGAGCGGGGACTTGTCACGGACTTTGACCGGACGACCCGTCTTCATGTCGACCTTCTCGGCCCAGTCCGTCGTCACGTATTTCGTGGCGCGGAGAAGGGTACCGTCAGTGCGGTCGAGCACATAGGCGAAGCCATTGCGATCGAAGTGCGTGAGGACCTTACGCTTCTTGCCGTCGACGTCCATGTCAGTGAGCATATTCTCGTTAATGCCGTCATAGTCCCACTGATCGAAGGGCGTCATCTGATAGGCAAAGACTGCCTCGCCGTTGTCGACTTTGCGGCCGAAGATCGTCATCGACCACTTGTTGTCGAAATCACCAGCGTTGCACTCTTCGTGGGTCTTGTCCGGGCAACGATAAGACGGGCTCCACAGGCCGGGGTTACCGGTCGCGTAGTAGACCATCTTCAGCTCGGGATCATAGCTGTACCAACCCCAAGCAGCACCGCCGCCGATCTTGTAGTCCTCGCCCGGGAACGTCTTGATACCCAGGTCCGAACCAGCCTGCCCGAATTGCGGGTTGGCTTTGTTGGTGTCGGCCGTCAGGCACACGTCCTTGTCGGAACCCGTGCTGTGGCAGACCCAAACCTCCGAGCCGTCCTTCAGGTTGAAGGCAGCGACACGGCCGCGCGCAGCAAACTCGTCACCACCGAAGCCGATGATCACCTTGTCTTGGGCAATCAACGGAGCGGGGGTGATGGTCTCACCACGCTCGGGATAGGCGTACTTGACAACCCAGACTTCCTTGCCGGTCTGGCCGTCGAGGGCAATCACGAAACCATCGAGAGTGCCATAGACGAATTTACCGTCGGCATAGGAACCACCGCGATTGACGGTGTCGCAGCAAGCGCGCGGAACAGCGGACTCGTCGCGATCGGTCTTCTTCACGTAGCTCCAAACCTGCTTCGGATTGTCAGGATCGGTCAGATCGAGAGCCTGAACCACGTTGCAGTTTGACATGGCCGGGCAGCCGGAAACCATGAACAGCATGGTCTTGCCACCAACGTCCTTGATCACGAGGGGCTGACCCTCATGGCCACGCAACGCATTCGTTCCTTGCAGCCAAGCCATCTGCAACTTGCCGATGTTCTTGGTGTTGATGTCAGCCAAGGAACTGTGACGCGTCAGCGCGAAATCCCGGCCGGGGGCAGGCCACTGATCGGGATCAGCCATACGCGCAAGCTGCTCCTCGTCGGAGCCAGCGACTGCCTGACCGGACAAGCCCATCATCACCGCGATGACGGTCCCGGCCAGGACACCAAACTTCATTTTCATGTTTTTCTCCTCTCCCTAGCTACTCAGTTCACCGAAAAAGCTGAGCTATTCTGATTGCCGAGGCGCGTTTCTCCCTTGAGCGAAATGCCAAGAGAGCACCGGGCCCTTGCAAGTTTTCAAGCTGTCACAGTGGATATGGGAGGCAACCCGAAAGCGCGGAAGCACAAAAAAACGCCTCGCGCCCGCTCCAAGCGGCGGGTCCTCCGATGAACACATCACGCGGTGACACCTCACGAGGAAACACAGCCTAGCTCAGAGAAAAACGCGGCGTTATCGAATTATCGATGGAAACCGGCATCTCACTCGTTGCCAAGCTGTCCGCACATAATTGCCAAATGTAATGGCTTTGCAAGCAAAAAGTGCTCGTTGCAACGAAATCTGCATGCTTCTTTTGCTCTCGCTGCAGTGCATCAAGTTGCGAAGGCCGGGGTTTCCCGTGTCAAGCAAAAAACATGCATAATTTATACGCAGTGCCTGAATGTATTAACGGGCGCGGGTCGAAATGCTCGCGACGATGGCGGGGGCCGCGTGTGGAATTGTCGCTCGACTTGAACGCTTCTTCGTCCGAGCCTCGCCCGAGGGCGAAATTACCGGTCGCGCGGCGCCTTGGTCGCGACCGCGGGAAGATGCTGGATCGCGATCCGCATCAATTCCGGCAGCGTCCGCACCCCAAGCTTCGCCTTGAGCTGGGTGCAGGTGTTGGCCACGGTCTTGTAGCTCACGTGAAGATGCTCGGCGATGACGCCGTAAGGTTTGCCTTCGGCCACCAGCGCGAGCGTCTGAAGCTCGCGCACCGTCATGCGCTTCAAGGGGTTGGACGTGCCCCTCGCCTCCATGAAAGCGACCTCGGAGGCGAGGTCGTGACTGAGATAGGGGCGGTTCTCCCGCACCTTCTGGAAGGCCTTCAGCACTTCGTCCGAGGAGGTGTCCTTCAACACGTAGCCAGTCGCGCCAACCTCGAGCGCACGGCTGACGATCACCGGATCCGAATGCATGGTGAAGACCAGGATCGGCGTGCCCTGATCGTGCAAACGAAGCCTACGGATGAAGGAAAGCCCGCCCAGGGCGCCTGTCCGCATTGCCAAATCGACAATGATCAGGTCGGGCTTGTGGGCGCGATAGAGGCGGAAACCGTCGGCCAGGCTCTGCGCCTGGATGATCTGCTTGATGCCCGCGTCTTCGAGCAGCTGGCGGCACCCCTGCAGCACGATCGGATGGTCATCGATGACAAGCACGCGGGTCATGACAGCGCTCCAACCAGTTCCGATCTGCGCGCACGATCCTTGGCCGCACGCTCCACCGGGATTTCGATGTGAATGCGCGTTCCTTTTTTGGGTGCGCTCTCGATCATGCAGCTTCCTCCGAGAGACCGTATGCGCTCGGTCATGGCGGTCAGCCCGAATCCTTTGGGCGTGGATTGCGGCATGCCTATTCCATCGTCGCTCAGGGCGAGGATGAGCCTGGCGCGCTCCCTTCGACCGCCATTGCGGCGCGTGGCTTGCATCGTCTCAAGATCGACGCTCACCGTTCCCGCCTTGCCGTGGCGGATGGCGTTGGTGATGCCCTCCTGAATGCAGCGATAGAGCGTGAGGTCCACGGCTTCGCCATAGGACTCGGCCAGCCGGCCAAAGGTCACGGCGATGTGCACGTCGGGGTGACGGCGCCTGAACCCGGCGATGAGCTCTTCGAGCAACTCGGCGAGCTTGGTGCGGCCGACCGGGATCGGGCGCAGCTTCTTCAGGAGCGCGCGGTTCAAGAGTTTGAGACGCTCGGTGATCGACATGATCTCGCCGACGCGCCGGGAGATTTCGGGGCTGCTCTTGTCAGCCCTCTGGTTGGCGAGGTTCTGGATCGACGAGGCGTTGGCTGTGATCCCGAACAGGCACGGCCCCGCTTCGTCATGCAGCTCGTTGGCGATCTCGCGCCGCTCTTCCTCCTGCACGGTGATGAGCTGGCGATAGAGCCGGCTGTTTTCGTCGCGCGCGGTCTCGAGGGCGCCGGCGAGCGTGTTGAACCGCTGGGCGATGCCGGCGAGTTCCTTCACTTTCGGCAAGGCAACCCTTGTCGCATAGTGACCGTCTTCGAGGCTCAGCATGCCCTTCGACAGATGCGCGAGCGGATCGAGCACGCGGCCGAGCACGACGTAAAGCAAGGCGAGGATCAGCCCATTGAGGACAAGCCAGACGAGCGCAAGCGATGAAAAATCATGCCAGGCCTCGGCAATCTCGTCGGCCGGCTCGCCGACAATGATGACCGGATTGACATGCGGAAGGGCAACGACTCGGACCGCGCGGCCGGCCAGTTGCGGGCGCACCAAGGACGCAAACCAGCGCGGCACGTAGCGCTGTTTTGCTTGCGGCGACAACACCGTGAGCTCGCCCATCCTGTCCACGAACATGATGCGGACGTGCCGCAGGTTCTTGAGGTGAAGGGAGAGGTCCTCGTTGAGCTGAGCGTTGTTGCTGCGGGCCGAGAGGTCTTTCAGGGTCGCGGCGACGAAATGCTCTGCGACTTCCAGTGAAGCTTCGATTTCGACGCGCGTGGCGGTTCGCGTATTGAGGATCGAGACGGCGCCGGCGAGAAGAGCGGCAAGGAGGTTGATCGCCCCAACCGCTATGAGGAGTTGCGTCCGGACGGGCCGCTCATACCAAAGCCTTTGCAGCATGCCGCGTTGCAATCTCATCGTCATTGGCCCCAAGCGGGGCCTTTCCTCGTTCCCGCGGCCCTACCGCCTGGTTGCCACGCTGATTTCATAACTTTTTTCGCGAGCCTCGGCATCAGCTTCCAGTCGAAGCCCGATGCCGGACAAATAGCAATGGTAAACCTGGCATTGGAATTGCCAAACTTTCCCGGACGCAATCGGGACGGGCTGGGGAAAAGGGCTTAGGTCGCCCGTTTGCCGAAGGCGAGAATGCCCGCAAGCGGCACGACGAAGCCGATCGTGACCGCGACGATGACGAGCGCCGCAAGGTCGGCGTAAGAGCCGCGATCGACCGCGAACAAGAGATTGAGATACTTGGTCTGAAGCTGGCCCGCCACGAGCGCGATATTCATCAGAGACGCCATCAGCGCAAACCAGGTAGCGCGCTTTCCGGCCGGGGCGTTGATGGCGACGATGGTGAGCGCCGGGATCATGCTGAGCTCGGCGAAAGGCGCCGCCGCGGTCGTATCGACAAGGGCGATGGTGCGGGCGCCGAAGCCGAACGTCGCCTCGGTCCATTGATCGACCCGGAGCGCAAGCCCGATGCTCGGCAAGGACAGCACCGTGCCGATGATCGTCAGCCACAGCAGCACCTTCGCGACCGGCTTCCTGGTGATGACATCGGAGAAGAGCCAGGCGCCGGCGAGACTGAGCGCCGCGCCGATTTGCGCGAGCGTGCCATAGAAGGCTTCGTCGAAGCCGAGCACGTCGATGGTGAACCAGCGATAGCCCTCCCCTACCCCCGGACTTGCGCGATAGAGAAAGATCACGAGCGCGGCAAAGAAGATGCGTTTGCGATGGACTTCGTCGAGATCGCCTGCGATGCGGGCAAGCATCAGCGCGATGACGGCGAGCGAGATGGCAAAGATGAGCTCCTGCCCGAAGGGAAGGCCGCTCAGTCCAATGGCGACGACCGTCAAACCGAACACGAGGCCGCCGCCGAGGATGCGCCAATCGATCGGCCTTGGCGCGGCGCTGTCGAGACGGACCAGAAGCGCGCCGGTGAGCGAGATGGCGGGCACGGCGAGCCCGAGCAGAAAGACCGTCTCGTAGCTCAGGATTTGCGCGAGCCAGCCCGAGAGGCCTGCGACCGAGAGGATCCCCGACCACAACGCGAGCCGCCCCAGCACCTGGACCAGGCCCAGCTCGCGATCGATTTCCGCTTTCGGTCGCGGGCCTCCGTCGGGACGCACCCGCTCCACCACCTCCGTGGTCATGGCATCGGCGATGACGTCCTGGAGCACGACGCCGATCACGATCATGAGCTGCGCCGTCACATAGAGCGCGTTCTTGCTGGCGAAGGCGATCCAGCCGCCAGCCGCGCCGGCGAGAGTGACCATTCCCGCGGCGACGAGGCTCGCGCCGATGAACACATAGACGCGGCGCTGGGAACCGAAAATCGGAACGGAGTCGGCGAGCTGCCCGAATACCATCTTCACGGTCCAGGGCAATGTCAGCCACACTGCGAGCGCGGCCAATTCCGCAGGCGTGAAGGTGAGCGCTTCCTTCACCCAAAAGGCCTGGGCAATGGCGACGAGACCCAGCGCGCCATAGGCGTAATAGATCATGAGCAGCGGCAGATAGCGCAGCCGCATGGCGCGGACGGGCGTCACCAGCGCCGCCTTCAGTCTGTCGAGCAGCGCCCGCCGCTCTCCGGTTTCAGCCTGCGATGCAGCCGTCATGATCTTTGATTTTAGGACCCCTCGCCCGATGCCGTCAGGCCATCGACCTCACGACGTGCCGGCTTGAGTGGCCGGTTCCCCGCGCTCGCTCGCCCTTTTCGTGCACTCTCGCCGCAAGGACCAGCCTTTTACCACGGCGTAGATCGCGGGGATGACGATCAGCGTCAGCAGGGTGGACGAGACCATGCCGCCGATCATGGGGACGGCAATGCGCTGCATGACCTCCGCGCCGGTGCCGTGGGTCCACATGATCGGCAAGAGACCGGCCATGATCGCGGCCACGGTCATCATTTTCGGGCGCACGCGATCGACCGCGCCCGTCATGATCGCGGCATGGAGATCGGCGCCGGTGAAGGGACGGTCTTCGCTTGCGCGCTTCTGCTTGAGCTCCTTCAGCGCGTGGTCGAGATAGATCAGCATCACCACGCCGGTCTCGGCGGCGACGCCGGCAAGCGCGATGAAGCCGACGGCGACGGCGACCGAGAGGTTGAAGCCGAGCCACCACATCAGCCAGAAGCCGCCGACGAGCGCGAACGGCACCGACAGCATGACGATCAGCGTCTCGGTGATGCGCCGGAAATTGAGGTAGAGCAGCAGGAAGATCACGAGCAGGGTCACCGGCACGACGATTTGCAGCCGCGCCTTGGCGCGCTCGAAATATTCGAACTGGCCGCTCCAGGTGACGTAATAACCGGGCGGGAAATCGACCCCGTCTGCCACGGCCTTCTTCGCGTCGGCGACATAGCTGCCGAGATCGCGGTCGCGCAAATCGACGAAGATATAGAGTGCGAGCTGGGCGTCTTCGGTGCGGATGCTCGAAGGACCTTGCGCCAGGCTGACCTTGGCGACCTCGGCGAGCGGAACCGTGCCGCCGCTCGGCAAAGGGATCAGCACTTCACTCGCGACCTCTTGTGGCCGGCTGCGATAGTCGCGCGGATAGCGGACGCTGACGGTGTAGCGCTCGCGGCCTTCCACCGTCGTCGTCACGGGCTCGGCGCCAAGCGCCATCGCGATCACGTTCTGAACGTCGCCGACCATGAGTCCGTAACGGGCAAGTTGCGTCCGGTCAGGATCGACATTGAGGTAATAGCCGCTGATGGCGCGCTCGGCGTAAGCGGAAGAGGTGCCGGGCACGTCGCGGAGCACGGCTTCGATCTTGCGCGCGAGCTTCTCCATCTCGGCAAGGTCCTTGCCGTAAACCTTGACGCCGACCGGCGTGCGGATGCCGGTGGACAGCATGTCGATGCGCGCCTTGATCGGCATGGTCCAGGCGTTGGAAACGCCGGGAAATTGCAGCGACCGGTCCATCTCGGCGATGAGACTGTCCACGGTCACGCCGGGGCGCCATTCGCTCTCGGGCTTCAGATTGATGACGGTCTCGACCATCTCGGTCGGCGCCGGGTCGGTCGCGGTCGCGGCGCGCCCGGCCTTGCCGAAGACCGATTCCACCTCGGGGAAGGATTTGATGATCTTGTCTTGCGTCTGAAGCAGCTCGGCCGCCTTGGTCACGGAGATGCCCGGCAGCGTCACGGGCATATACATCAGTGTGCCTTCGTTGAGATTGGGCATGAACTCGCTGCCGAGCTTCGACAGCGGCCAAAGGCTTAAAGCGAGAACGGCCAAGGCGACCGCGATCGTCGCGACCTTGAATTTGAGCGCGAGCTCGATCGCCGGCCGGTAGATCCAAATCAGGAACCGGTTCACCGGGTTCTTGTGCTCCGGCATGATGCGGCCCCGCACGAAGACTGCCATCAGCGCCGGGACGAGAAAGATCGACAGCAGCGCCGCAGCGGCCATGGCGAAGGTCTTGGTGTAGGCGAGCGGCTTGAACAGCCTGCCCTCCTGCGCCTCCAAGGCGAAGATGGGCAGGAACGACACGGTGATGATGAGAAGGCTGAAGAAGAGCGCGGGGCCAACCTCGACAGCGGCCTCGACCACGATCTCGGCCCGCGGCTTGCCGGGGGGCGCCCGCTCGAGCCGCTTATGCGCGTTCTCGATCATGACGATGGCGGCATCCACCATCGCGCCGATGGCGATGGCGATGCCGCCGAGGCTCATGATGTTGGAGCTCAAGCCCAGCGCCCACATGCAGATATAGGCGATGAGAATGCCGAGCGGCAGCGTGATGACGGCGACGAGCGCGCTGCGCGCATGCAACAGGAAGATGACGCAGACGAGCGCGACAATCAGGCTCTCCTCGATCAGCGTGCGCTTCAACGTGTCGATGGCGCGGTAGATGAGAGCCGAACGATCGTAGACCGCCTCGACGCTCACGCCTTCGGGCAGGCTCGGCGCGATCTCGGCGATACTCCGTTTCACGTTGTCGATGACCGAGAGCGCATTCTCGCCGGAGCGCTGAAGGGCGATGCCGCCGACAACCTCGCCTTCGCCATCCATTTCGGTGATGCCGCGGCGCTCGTCGGAGGTGAGCTCGACGCGCGCCACGTCCCTGAGCAGCACCGGAACGCCGCCCTCGTTCTTGACGACGATCTGCTCGAGGTCGGACAGGCTCTTGATATAGCCGCGGCCACGCGCGGCGAACTCGGTCTCCGACACTTCGAGGGTGGGGCCGCCGACATCCATGTTG
>Ga0081455_10001224_pt1 | contig 32111 bp, 30 predicted proteins | sample TabmetS3T2R1_FD_70207 | JGI IMG/M metagenome (GOLD analysis project Ga0081455, IMG submission 70207) | Tabebuia heterophylla rhizosphere microbial communities from the University of Puerto Rico - S3T2R1 | ecosystem: Host-associated > Plants > Roots > Rhizosphere ...
CATCACCGGCGACATCTATTTCGGACCCACACGCTCCCTCTTCCCGCTGTGGCCGCAGTATCACTGGCCGGAGATCCATGGCCTGCTCGGCATGACGCTCGTCTTGCTGTTCGGACCGAAGCTCCTGGCCCTCACCCTGCGCCTGTGGTCGACCCGCGGCGCGCGCCGCTTCGGCGGCCGTCTCGCCATGACGACGAGCTTCCTGGTCGAAACCGGCTTCTCGACCTTACTGGCGCCGGTGATGATGCTGTTCCACACGACGTTCCTGGTCCGCATCCTGGCCGGCAACGCCGTCGGCTGGCCGCCGCAGCCGCGCGGCGATCGCGGCATGGACTGGCGCCAGGCCTTGCAGCGCCATGTCGGCCATGTGCTGTTCGGCGTGGCCGCCCTCACCGCGCTGGGCGCCATCGTTCCCGACTACGTGCCGTGGATCCTGCCCGTGGTGACCGGCCTGCTGCTGTCGGTGCCGCTCGCCGTGCTGTCGAGCCGCCGCGCCATGGGGCTGGCGGCACGGCGTTTACGGCTGTTCCTCACGCCGGAGGAGCGCGCGGAGGCCACGCTCGCCATCAGCCACTGAGCTTGGCTAGACTTCGACCATGAAATCGATGCGCCCGACTCTTTACGGCAACCGCCATGCCATCTCGGCAGGCCACTATCTCGCCGCTGCAGCCGGCTTCGCCATCCTCGAAGCCGGCGGCAATGCCATCGATGCCGGCTGTGCAGCAGGCATTGCGCTTGCGGTGCTGCATCCCGACGAGGTGAATGTCGCGGGCGTTGCGCCCATCATGATCCGGACCGGGCAAGGCAAGGTCGTCACCATCGCCGGCCTCGGCCACTGGCCGAAGCGTTTCCCCGCCGACCTTTTCATGCGCGAGCATGGCGGCAAGATGCCGCTCGGCATCCTGCGCACCGTCGTGCCGGCCGCGCCCGATGCCTGGATCACCGCCCTGTCCGATTACGGCACGATGTCGTTCGGCGATGTCGCAGGCGCTGCGATCCGCCATGCCCGCGACGGCTTCGCCGTCTTCGAGTACATGGCGACCATGATCAGGCAGTACGAGGACGGCTATCGCTCCTGGCCATCCAATGCCGCGATCTTCCTGCCCGGCGGCAAGCCGCCCGACGTCGGCGACCGCTTCCTGCAGACCGATCTTGCCGGCACCTTGCAGTACATGGTCGACGAGGAGCGAGCGGCGGCGAGGCGCGGCCGCCTCGCCGGCCTGCAGGCGGCCCGCGCCGCCTTCTATTGCGGCGATATCGCCGACACCATCGTCCGTTATCACGAGCAGGAAGGCGGCTATCTCCGCCACGACGATCTTTCGAGCTTCCACAGCCGCTACGAGCCGCCGGTGCGCGTACGCTGGCGTGATTTCGAGGTCATCACCTGCGGACCATGGTGCCAGGGGCCGATGCTCGCCCAGGCCTTGCGCATGATCGAAGCGGCCGGCGGCTTGAAGGGCCTGGCGCACAACAGCGCCGACTATATCCACCTCGTCACTGAGATCCTGAAGGCGACCTGCGCCGACCGCGAATATCGCTACGGCGATCCGCTGTTCGTCGACGTCGGCCTGGACGAGCTTCTCTCCGACGCCCATGTCGCGGCGCGCGTCGGCGCCATCGACATGCAGCGCGCCATGCCGGACATGCCGCCGCCGCTCGGCCGGCATCCCAGCAACCTGCCACCGGCCACGGCGTCGAGCGCGAAGAGCGATGCCCTGATCGAGCCCGACACCTCCTACTGCTGCGCCGTCGATCGGTGGGGCAATGCGATGTCGGCGACGCCGTCCGACGGATCCTGGCGTTCGCCGGTGATCCCCGGGCTCGGCATCGTGCCGTCGGGTCGCGGCACTCAATCGCGACCCGATCCTCGCCATCCGTCCGGCGTGGCGCCGGGCAAGCGGCCCCGGCTGACGCCCAATCCCGCCATCGCGGTGCGCGACGATGGCAGCGTCATCCCGTTCGGCGCGCCGGGCGGCGACGTGCAGGTCCAGGCCATGCTGCAGGTGTTCCTCAACACCTTCCATTTCGGCATGGACATCCAGGAAGCGATCGAGCAACCGCGCTTCGCCACCTTCAGCTTCCCCAACTCTTTCGCGCCCTACATCCACTTGCCCGGCCGGCTCAACCTCGAGGACCGGCTGCCGGCGGCAACGCTCGACGAGCTTCGGCGGCGCGGCCACGACCTCGAGATGTGGCCGGCCTACACCCGCCGCGCCTGCTCCGTCGAAGCCATCCTGCTCGACAGCCGCAGCGGTTTCCTGCGGGCCGGTGCCGACTTCCGGCAACCGGCCTACGCGATGGTGAATTGAGGCCCCCGCCGCATCTTGCGCTCTCGCTTGCCGTCGCATGGCTGCTGGGATGCACGCAAGGCGCCGTCATCGGCGGCGCCTACTATGCGCCGGAATACGACTGGTCCGAATTCTTCGCCGTCACGGATGGCCGGAATTTCCAGGTGATCGTATCGGGCAACCCTTTCCCGTCGCTCACCGAGCCTGAAATGAAACGGCGGTTGCTGCCGGTCATGCAGGCCAGCAAGCCGCGCCCCAACCTCACCTTCACATACGATGCGCCGCCGGACACGCCGCATCCCTACTATCGCATGGTGCTGATCTTCAACGCCGCCAACGATCTCAACGCGTCCAGCGTGTGCGCCGGCCAAATCCGCCACAAACCGGAGCCGACACAGCCGTTCGACCTGTATGCGATCTATTGCCGTGACGACCTGGTGCTGTCCTACACCACGGCCTGGACTGCGGCGAGCAGCCCGGAGGATCCGCGCGTCGGTGCCTTGTTCGCCCAGCTCTTCCTCGTCCTGTTCCCCGACGCACCTTTGTTCCGCCGGCGGCCATTGACACCGTTCATGCGATGGTAGCAGTGGACGTCGAGCCGCAACCGAGGCAAGGTCGCGGTCGTGTTCCAGCTGCTGTTCGATCGCCGCCATGCCGTTCTGATGTCGCGCTTCCACGGCACCTATGTCGCCGCGGATATTGCCGTGCGCGACAATGCAGCGGCGCGTTTCGTGGCCCGCCACGGGCCGGCGCGCGGTATCATGGATTTCACCAACGTCGAGGCGATCGACGTACCGATGGATTACATCGTGGAACGGGCGCACGCGCCCCCGATCCTGCCCGGGCAGGCGCGCGTAATCGTGGCCCCACACGAACCCGCTTACAGCCTCAACCGCGTCATCGCTGCTCATCAGCTCTATAGCCGCAAGGTCGAACCCCTGCTGGTCGGCACGCTCGAGGACGCCTATCGCGCCCTCGATATCGACGAACCTGCGTTCGAGCCGGTGGAAGTGGACGAGGCCACGAGATTGGAGGTGATGGCGTTCGACGCCCTGGCCGGCATCGAACGCGCCAGGCTGGTCAATGCCGACCGGCAGAGCATGCGGCGCAAGATGCTGCGGCTGCTCGACACCGTGATTGCGACCAAGGGCTCGCCGGGACAGACCGTGGCCATCTCCGCCATCACGTTGAGCGACGTTCTGAACACGCTGTTGCGCCGGGCCACCCTGAGCGACGCCGACCTGTCGGCGCGTTGTGCGCATTGCAGGCGCGAGACCTTCCTCAACGCTTGCCAGATCGAAGCTGGCCGGGAGACCAAGTATACCTGTCCGGGCTGTGGAAGCATGATGCTCGCCCTCGCAGCGACCGATGAATCGCCGGCACGAATGCACGGCTATACGCTCGGCAGCTTCCAGCTGCGCGCGATCGTCGACATCGAATGTGCCGGTGGCACCTTGCCCAAATCGTTCACCCGATTCGGCAATGGATAGGCATATCATGCATCCTCCGCTGCGCAACGAACGTTGCACCCGCGGATAGCGGAGGAGGACATGGCCAAATACTCCCGTAGTGCCGGCAAGGACGTGAAAAGCGCCGTGCAACGACGCAAGAAGGGCACGCTCAAGAGCGGCAAAGGCGGCAAGGGCGGAACGGTGAAGAGCCGCAAGCAGGCCATCGCCATCGGCCTGTCGGAAGCGCGCAAGAAGGGCAAGAAGGTACCCGCCAAGCGCAAGAGCAGCGCCAGGTCAAAGTCGAAGTCGAAAAAGCGCTGATCGGCTATTCGACCACCATCCCCGCCTCGCGCACGATGTCGGCATAGCGCCGACGTTCGGCTTCGATGAAAGCTCCGAATTCCGCCGGCCCGCTGGCGACCATGTCGCCGCCTTGCTGGGCGACGACGGATCTCGCCGCGTCGCGTGCGGCAGCGCGGACTGTTTCATCGGCGATCTTCTTCAGGAGTTCCGGCGGCATGGCCCTTGGACCGACCAGGCCGTACCAGGAAACCGACTGGTAGCCCGGGACACCCGCCTCATCGACCGTCGGCAGGTCAGGATGGAAGCTGCTGCGCCTGGCCGAGCTGACAGCGAGTGCGCGCATCCTGCCCGAGGTGATGAGCTCCCTCGAGCTCGGCTGCGTGATCATCATGTTCACGTTGCCGGCCATCAGGTCGAGCTGGGCGGGATTACCACCCTTGTAGGCGACGTGGGTCATCTTCAGCCTGGCCATGTGCTCGAACAGCGCGCCGGCGAGATGCTGCGACGAGCCGTTACCACCCGAGGCGTAGGTGAGCGGCGGCGATGCCGTTCTTGCCAGCACGATCAGCTCGGCGAGCGTGGCGGCCTTCACCGCGGGATGGACCAGCACGAGCTGAGGAAAGGTGGCGATCAGGCTGATCGGCGTGAAATCGGCAACGCCATCGTATGGCAGGTTCTTGTAGATCAGCGGATTGATGGCATGGCCCATCGCCACCATCATGAGCGTATAGCCGTCGGGTGCCGCCTTGGCGACGATCTCGCCCGCCACCACGCCGTTGGCGCCGGCGCGATTGTCGGCGACCACCGGCTGGCCCCAGGTCTGCGACATATGCTGGCCCAGCGCGCGCGCCAGCAGGTCGGTCGTGCCGCCGGCGGCGAAGGGAATCACCAAGCGGATCTGCCTGTCAGGCCAGGCGGCCTCGGCGCGCACGATCGAGGGCGAGGCCAGTGCTGCAGCCCCCAGGCCTTTCAAGAAGGCGGCTCGGTTCATTGCAGGTAGTATCCCGAGGGCGTGCCTTTCACCGTGGTGCGCTCGAGATGGCGGATCTCGCCGTCCTCGTAGTCGCCGAGCGCGATGTGCATGGTGCAGCGATTGTCCCACAGCACGATATCGTTCTTGCGCCACTGATGGCGGTAGACGAACTGCGGCCGCGTCGCATGCTTGACGAGATAGTCGATCAGCGGTCGGCTCTCCTCCGTCGTCATGCCGACGAAGCAAGAGACTTTCTCGCCGATATAGAGCGCCTTGCGGCCGGTCTCGGGATGGACGCGCACCACCGGCTGGGCAATCGGCGGATTGATCTTCCTCTGCTCGGCGGCGCGATCCGACGACAGGTCGACGATCTTGCGGCTGCCGGTGTGAATGCCGTGCAGGCCTTCGATCAGCTTCTTCATGCCGTCGGAGAGCGCATCGTACGCCCGTACATGTTGGTGAACATGGTGTCGCCGCCGATCGGCGGGATGATGATGCCGCGCAGCAGGGAGCCCAGCGAGGGCACGGACGTGAACGACATGTCGGAATGCCATTGCTGGCCGGTATACTTCGAGTCCGACGGCTTGCCGTTCTCCTTGGGGATGTTGGTGACCAGCAGGAGCTCAGGATAGTCGGGATGGCGATCGCGCGGCAGCGAATCGTGGGTATCGAGCTCGCCAAAGCAGCGGCTGAAGGCGATGTGCTGCTCGCGTGTGATCTCCTGGTCGCGGAACAGCAGGATGCCCTTGTCCAGGAAGGTGCGGTGAACCTGATCGAATTCGGCATTGCTGAGCGGCTTGGCGAGATCGATCCCCATGATCTCGGCGCCAAGCGCGTGGGACAACGATCTGACGGACAGCGGCATGATCATCCTCGGGAGCGATGAGGCGACGACGACCGTGCGCCGAGCCCGCAGGAGCGTCAACGGTGACCGGCAGGCGCACCGCGACCTGCGGAATCACATCGTGGCCAGCGGAGGCGAGTTTAACATGCTCTCTACGGACCGAAACGCGCGGACGGCGACGGTGCACCACGACCGCGGCGATGATCATCAGGTCCCAGCAGTCGACGGCGCCTCAAACAGGAACCGTCGGCCCCGAGGTGAGTCGCCGCATGTGGCGGCGCATGCCGTGATAATCGTTGATCGCGTTGTGCATGACGCGCCTGTTGTCCCACACCGTAAGCGTGCCGGGCTCCCAGTGCACGCGGCAGGTGAACTCGGGCCGCGTCGCATGATTGACCAGCCACTCGATCAGGGGCTGGCTCTCGTCGCCGGTCATGCCCTCGAAATGCGTGGTGTGGACCTTGCTGCAGTAGATCGCCTTCTGGCCGGTCTCCTCGACGGTGCGCACGATCGGGTGCACGGCCTCGTAGCTGTCGGCGGTCTCGCCCGCGGTCACTTTCATGCCGCCGATCTGCGCGTGATGCGAGGAGCGGCCACCCGAGTTCTTCAGGCCGGCACTGAACACGCCGTTCAGGCTGAGGAGCATCTCCTTCATGCGCGGCGACAGCGAGTTGTAGGCCGCCACCATGTCGCAATAGAGCGTGTCGCCGCCGCGCGGCGGCGTCTCGAGGGCGTAGAGCAGAGTCGCCATCGGCGGCGCCTTCATGTAGGTCGTATCGGAATGCCAGCCGCCGCCGAAGTTGCGCTTCTCGCTCGGCTCCTTGATCACGTCGAACAGGAACGGGAAGCCGTCAAGGCCCCTAACGAACGGATAGTGATTGGGCTCGCCGAAGCGCGCGCCGACATCCATCATGTCCTGCGGCCCGAGATCCTGGTCGCGGATCGCAATCACCTTGTAGTCGAGGAACGCTTGGTGCACGGCCGTCCAGGCGCTGTTGTCCATGGTGCGCAGGTCGACACCGCGCACCTCTGCGCCGAGCGAGCCGGCGATCGGGGTGACTGTGATGGTGCTCATTGGGAAATCCCTCGAATGCCGAGACGATAGAACGACGACGCCGGTACCGTGGACAGATCGGCCTTCCCGGACGCATTCGCACCCGCGTCAGCCGCGGCACATGTGCCGATCAGATAGCCTTCAGGAGCGCCCGACAAGCCAGAGCGCAGCAAGTGCTCGCCTATGGTTCGCACCGCGGACCCAATGACCCCCGCCGCCATTGCCAATGCCCTGCAAACACCAGAACGTATCTGCCTGTTTAGATTGAGTTGGAGAAGCGTCCGCGTAGACCAAGAAACAAGTCAGGAGGGATCGCCAATGTCCGCGTCCAGTGTACCCGTGTCCAAGGTGCCGTGGTGGAAAGAACCCACCAAAGATCAGTGGTACGCCTATTGTGCGGCATGGCTGGGCTGGACGCTGGACGCGTTCGACTTCACCGTCTTTCTCCTGATCATGGCGCCGATCGCGCAGGAGTTTGGGGTTCCCCTGATCGAGGTGACCGCAGTCTTCTCTGTCACGCTGATCATGCGCCTCGGCGGGGCGACCGCGTCCGGCTGGTTGGCCGATCGCCTCGGGCGTCGGGCGCCCCTGATGATCTCCATCCTTTGGTACTCGGTCTGCAACCTCGCCGCGGGCCTGTCGCCCAGCTTCATGTTCCTGTTCGTGGCCAGGGCCTTGCTGGGCATCGGGATGGGTGCGGAATGGCCGGCTGGCGCGGCACTGGCAATGGAATCGTGGCCCGCGCGATCGCGCGGCTTCATGTCCGGCGTGTTGCAGGGCTCGTGGGGCCTGGGTTTCGCGCTATCGGCGCTGGCCTATGGGCTCCTTTATGGCCCGCTCGAGAACATGGGGCACGGTTACGGTTGGCGCGGCATGTTGATCCTGGGCGTGCTGCCGGCCTTGGTGTGCGTCTGGATCCGCTTCTATGTGAAAGAGCCGGAGGTCTGGACGGAAAACAAGAAGATCCAGAACAAGACCAAGAAGCAGGTCACGCTTCCGCTGTTCGCGATCTTCAAGCGCAAGTATTTATGGAACACCGTCACGGGTTGCTTGTGGATGGCGGCGAATTTCTGCGTCTATTACGCGATCTGGGCCATGCTGGGCACCTACCTGCAAAAGGAGCTTGGCTGGACGCCGGCGCAAGTGGCGGTCCCGGTATTCTGGGGCAACATTCTGACATTCCTGGCGTGCAGCTTTTGGGGCGGGATATCGGAACGGATCGGCCGGCGTTGGGCGCTCATGCTCCCCTGCGCCATCTCCATCATTTTCGTGCCGATCTATCTGACCACAACCGATCCGACGTGGTTCCTCGCGTTTTTCCTGCTGTTCATCTGCTTTGTCGGCGGCAAGGATGCCCTCAACCCCGGCTGGCTGTCGGAACGTTTTCCGACCGAGGTCCGGGCAACTGCGGCAGGCTTCGTCTATCACCAGGGGGCGGTTTGGGGTGCGGCCGTTGCGCCGCTGCTGACCTATTTCGCAGTCAACCAAGGCATGGGCTTCGCCAAGCCGATGATGTACGGCACGATCGGTTCGCTGGTCGTATATGTGGTTGCGGTCTTCCTCGGCCCAGAGACCAAGGGCAAGGTGATGACCGCCGATCTGGAGGTAATCGAGGTCGAAGTGCCGGCCTGACATCGGGGTCCGACCTTCGAGAGCAAGACGATCGGGACCACCTGATGGAACGGCGCCCGCTCTAGTAGTCCCATTCCATCTTGGCGCCAACGCGGCCATTGGAGTCGGCGCCGATGTCGCCCTCGAGCTTGACGTTGTCGAGCACCTGGATCTCGACGACGCCGCGACTGGAGTTGCCGGCGGCGCCTTGCCTGGCGCCGACATAGACGCCAGGCGCCACGTAGCGGCCGGCTTCGAGCGACATCGACGAGGCGCCCGACGAGCTGTTCGACGAGCCCAGCCGCAGCTGGTCGAGACCCAAGCCCTGCCGCAAACGTCCCAGCACGCCGGTGCCGGGATCCTTGCCGGTGAGCTCGGCCAGGCTCTGCGCCACCTGGATGAGCTCGAAGGCACTGAGGTTGCTGGAAGACTTGCCGAACAGCAGCAGCGCCATGGCCTCGTCCTGGGGCAAGGGCGGCGTCGACGTGATGGCGATGTTGGGCGCGCGTGGGGTGCCGGTGATCGCGACCTGGATCGTGGTCGACTGGACGCTGGTGCTGGCGACGAAGTCGAGCCGGGGATCGATGCGGTCGAGATTGTCGAGCGTCACGACCCCGCGGCTGAACACCAGACGCCGCCCTGCCAGATTGAAGTCGCCGCGGCGCAGCGTCAGCCCGCCCGTCACCGAGGGATTGGAGGGATCGCCCGTGACCTGGAAGTTGCCGCTCATCTCAGCATCGAGCCCGCGACCGCGCACGAAGATGGCCTGCGGCGCGCTCACGGTCAGCGCGAGCTTCACCGGCATCGCCGAGGGCTGGCTTGGCGCGCCGTGCACCGGTTGCGGCGGCGGAGGCGGCGCGTTGGCAACGCCGGGCACGTTGATCTCGCGCACCTCTACGGTGGGGAAGCTCGCCGTCTGTCCCGCCCCGACGTTGATTTCAGCGCGATCGATGGTGATCGGGCCCGCCACGTCGATGCCCGTTCCAGTCGAGCCGGTGATCTTGAGGTTGCTCGACACCGTCGCCGCCAGGTCGGGACGGCTGACCAGCAGAGCGCGATTGCTGACGACGCCGAGATCGACGGCAACTCCCTGCGACGGGTCCAAGCGAATCGTGCCGTTCGTGGTGATGCCGCCGCTGCGGCCGGTCTGGAAGGCGAGGTTCTGCACCTGGATCGACTCGCCCTGGAGCACCAGGCGGCCGTTGCCACCGCTCAAGCGCATGCCAGCATCCGGCAGGCTGAGGTTGGCGTTGGCGAGGTCGATGGAGCCGCTGCCGGTGACGCGCGAGCCCGCAATATCGATCGTGAGATTGCTGCGCACGGTGCCGGTGACGTTGCGGATCTGGTTGCCGAGCAGCGGGGCGAAGGGCGCAAGGTCGATCGCCCCGGTGATCGTGGTGGAACCCGCCAGCGGCGCCGTCGCCATCTTGCCCTTGATCGCCAGGTTGCTGTTGGGGCCGGCGGTCAGCCGGGCGTCGAAGTTGGCCTGATTGTCCACCAGCGAGGCCGAGCCCTGCACGGCGAGCACCGGCAGCAGCGCCGCATCGGATCGCCGCAGCCGCACGTTGGACACGGCGTAGGTCGCCTCGATGCGTGGCCTCGCCATCGCACCGGTCACGCGCGCGCGCGCCTGCGCGGTACCGTCGACGCCGGTGCCGGGGGCCAGTGTATCGAGCAGCGACAGCGGCAAGGCCGTAAGCTCGACATTGAGATCGCTCGCCGCGGGGTCAACGACGCCCCGCACCGCCAATCTTCCACCTCCCAGGCTGAGGTTGGTCGGATCGATGGTAACCCGCTGGCCAGCGATGCTGACCCGTGTCGGTGCCGCCAGGACGACGGGAATGCCTTGCCGCCGTCCATCGAAACGCGACAGCGCGATGCGAATTTCACTTGGTGGCAGCTCGACCTTGGCGGCCAGGTTCGCGTTCGTCTGGCCGCCGGCGACCTGCATGGCGATATCGAACCCGGCCTGGCGATCCCCTTTGACCGTGCCGTTGACGCCGGTGATATCAGCGGCGCCGCGCAGCCCGTGGGCCGCGATGCGCGCATCGGCAACGGCCGTCCCCATCGGATCGTCGATCGTGGCATCGACTTGCAGCTCGGCCACTCCCGTGCCGCTGCTCTGAAGGTCTTTCCCATGCACATGCGCCTGCAGGCGGCCGGCGGCGAGCTGCGGGTCGGTGTTGACCTCAGCCTCGATCGAACCCGCCATCGGTGTGCCCAACAGCTCGCCGATGTCCTGCAGCCGTTCGACCTTCAGCTTGCCGCTGCCGGACGTGCGATCGCGGGTGATGGCGAGATCCGTCACGTTGACGGTGGCACTCGCCCAACGGCCCTCGAAAGTCGGCACGACGATGCCGCCGGACGCATCGAGCTCGAACCGTCCGGCGAGCGACAGGGGTTGGTTCTCGGCGTTGCCTTGAGCAGTAAGGCTGCCGCCCGCCGCACCGTCCTGGCGCAGCTCGATGGATGCCGCAGCCGTGATGGCGCCGTTGACGCCCTCGCGCAGGGTCGAGAGCTGCCGCAGATCGACGGAAAGATCAAACCGGCCGATTGATCCCTGCCCGTTGCCGGTCAAGCCGAAGCTGCCGGCTTCGGTTGTCACGCGGACATCAGTGAGCGACCAGCGATCGTCGCGGCTGAGCGTGCCCGTACCCGACAACCTCACCTCGTGCGCGATCAGTCCCGGCGGCACGCCTGGTGCGCCGGCATCGGCAAGCGTGCCCTGCCAACCGATGGTCATGCTCTGCGCGTCCTTGCGCGCCGACAGCTCGACATGCGCCTTTCCCGCCAGCTCTCTTTGCGCCAGCTTCGAGAACGGTGCCAGGCTCGGCGCATCGATCGTCGCCTTGACCTCGGCGGCCTCGGTCTTGGGAGCAAAAGAGCCGTCACTGGCCCTCACCGTAGCCAGCGCCGACGTGGTTTCCAGCGACTCGAGCGTGAAGCTGCCATCCACCTTCATGCCGGCATTGGCGCTGAAGGTGATGCGGCCGAGTGGCGGCAGGCGGTCCTCGAGTGCCGCAACGACCAGCTCCCCGGCGCTACCCTTCAGCGAAACATTGCCGTGCGGTTGCTTGGCCACACCGTCAAGGACAGCATGGGCCTCGAGCTCCAGATCGCGCCAGCGTATCCCTTCCACGTATCGGCCAAGCGGTCCCGGTTCGCCGATCCGCGCCGTCACCGTGCTGTCGAGATGGTCGGCCTTGAGGTCGTAGCGGCCGGTTGCGGAAAGCATCAGGGGGCCGGCTGTAACGGTAGCGGCTGTCAGGTTGACAAGTACCGCATCGACGGTCGCATCCGCCGTCAGCTCAATCGGACCGCCGCTGTACTCGACTACCTTCGAGCCTTGCGCCTGCAGTCGCGCCGAGATCGCGGTCGCATTGCCGGCTGGCTGCCAGCGCACATTGCCCGTCACGGCCGCCGCATCGCCAGCCGACAACGTCAAGTCGCCGGTGCCTGACGCGGCATCGCCTTTGGCGATGAGCTTCAGAGAGACGCGGTCGAGATCGGGCCGCTGCAGGAGGCCTGCCAAGACACCGCCTCGGCCTTCTTCGAGCGCGATCTCACCGTCGACAGTACGCTCAGCGAGGTCGAACCGGGCATCCGCTGAAAGCTTGCCTTCAGGTCCGTCGCGCCGCTCGCCGGTGAGGCGAACTCGGCCTTCGTGCACGTCGGCGGACAACGAGCCATTGCCCTGCAGGCGCCAGCTCGACTCGACGTCGGCCACCGCCGGTCCGAGATGCAGCGTCTCGACCGACAAGGCCTGAAGCTCGACGCCAACCGGCAACTGGAACGAGCCGCTCGTCTTCTCCTCGGTCTTCTCTGAAACCGGTGCACGCTGGACGTCGATCAGCGATGCCGACAGCACCTCCACGCGCACGCGGCCTTCGAGCAACGAAGCGAACGACCAGCGCAAACGTGCGTTCTCAATCTTGAGCCACACGCCCTGCTGATCCGCCAAGTCGATCCGCGCGACCTCGAGATCGGTTGGCACGAAGCCGCTGAGGCCGGAAATCTGCAGGCTCTTGCTAGATATCAAGCTGGCCAGCAGCCGTTGCACCGGCGGCGTCTGCAGCGCGCCGAACAGCAGCGCGAGCAGCGCGACGACGCTGACCAAGGCCATGCCCAGGATCCGAAACACACGCATCAGAAGGCCTGTCCCAGACTGACATAGACGCCGAAAGCCGGATCGCCTTCCCGACGGTTCAGGGGAAAGCCGACATCCAGCCGTATAGGACCGAAGTCAGTGTAGTACCGCGCGCCGACGCCCGCACCTACGCGCGGCGCAAACAGATTGAAGTCGGGCAACATGTCGGGATAGGCACTGCCGGCGTCGACGAAGGCGACGGCCCCGAAGGATCTGCCGATGCGCTGACGGAACTCGACGCTGCCCTCGACCACGCTGGCGCCGCCGAGCGGGTTATGGAAGGCATCGCGCGGCCCTGCGCTCTGATAGACGAAGCCACGCACGGAGCCGCCGCCGCCCGCATAGAACAGCTTGCTGGGCGGGATGCCGGGAATGTTGTTGGTCGGTTCGCTGCCGAACGAAGCCCGCAGCGCCAGCACGCTGCGGCCGGGATCGCCGAGGTCGAAATACGTCCGGCCTGTCAGCCGCAGGATGGCGAAGAAGTCGTTGTTGGGACCGACATCGACGTAAGGCGTGGCGTCGAGCTGCAGGCGCCAGCCACGTGTCGGATCGGTGTCGCTGTTGGCCTGGTTGATCAGCACCGTCGCGGGAACACCGATCAGCCGGTAATCCGTCCAAATGGATTCGCTGACGCGCCGTTCCTGCGAGATCTCTCCGGCAAGGCCGACACGAACCGTCCATACCGGCGAGATCACGCGATCGATGCCGCCGGTGAACGCGACGGCGTTGCGGAAATAGGCCGGCAGGACGGCGCGCACCACCTCGGCCGACGCGCGTCCGTCTTGATCGGGCAGCCACCAGTCCGGCTTGCGGAAGTCGGCGCGAACGAGGAAGCCGGTATCGGAGATCGCGAGCCCCTGACCGATATGGTTGACCTCGGCGGTGAGCCGCAGGCTCTCGGCCTCGCCGAACAGGTTGCGGTGGACCCAGAAACCGCTCACGCCAAAGCCGAGCTGGGTCTCGTAGCTGGCGCCAAAGCCGATGGAACGCTGCAACCGATCGGTGAGCTCGACGTCGATCGGCAGCTCGCCGTTGGGGTCCAGCGCCGTTGGCTGCTTGATTCGCACGGCATTGAACACGCCAAGCGATGTGAGCTTGCCGCGCAGCGCCTCGATCTTCGCTGGATCGTAGACCTCGCCCTCCTTGAAGGGCACGCGGCGCTGCAGGAAGGCGGTGTTGATCTTTTCGGTGCCGGAGAACGTCACCGGGCCCATGCGCGCGATGGGACCGGTCGTGACATAGTAGGTTATCTCTGCGGCGTCCTTCGCGCGATCGATGATGACTTCGCGCTTGACCGAGGCCAGTGCAAAGCCCTGTTCGCGGTATTGCGTAAGGACCTGGTCCTGAGCCGCGATAATGGCGGCTGCATCGGCCGGATCGCCTATGGCGAGCCCGAGCTTGCTCATGTCGATGTCCGGCAGCGACGCTGTCTGGGCCCCACGAATCGCGAGGCTGCTCACCTTGAAAACCGGACCGGTATCGACGTTGAACGCAAAGGCCAGATCCTCGCCGTCGGGATGGGAGTCGATGGCATCAAGGGCAGCGGGCTCGTCGACCGGATGATTGTCGATGGCGGCCGTCGCACGGCCGCCATAGAAGCCGCGCGAGCGCAAGGCCGTGTTCACACGCGCCAATGCCGCCTGGGCACCCTGCAGCAGAGCCAGGCCATCGCCGGTCAGAGGCTGGTTCTTCTGGAAATCTTCGACGAGCTTCTTGAGATCCTCGCTCATCTGCTCGTTGCCGGTGACTGTGAGGATGATATGAGCGGTCCGCGCTTCGGCTGCGCTGCACACGAGCACCATCGCCGCCAGCACCTGGAGCAGGCACGCAAGCCGGCGTGCGGCAAAGTCAGCGGAACTCAAGATCATGGCAGCATTGCACTAACGCTCGAGGGCCGCGCAGGATGCAATAATGGCGTGCTCCGTTGATTTGCCACGACGGTTACTCCAAACTCTTCCCGCATGCAGCTCCGAGGCAGGTTGGTCGCAGCAGTGCTTGCACTTCTGGACACGGGATCGGTGTGTGCCCAACAAGCACCGTGGATCCAATACCAAGGACTCAAGGCTCTAGAGATTCCTTACGCCAACGGACCGGTTAGTGCAGCCCAAGTACCGCATATCTGGTTGAAGCTACGCGGCAGTGAGCCGCGACGCTTCGGCATGGACACCGGTTCGACCGGCATCGTCATCGCCGCCGAGCACTATACGCCAGGAAGCGGCGATGTGGCTGACGGACTTGGCCGGATAGTATACAATAGTAGTGGCCGCATCCTGAACGGTGAACGCTACCTTACCGACGTCGTAATCCAGCGCGGCGGCGACACGCCGTTGGCTACGGCACGCGTGCAGGTGCTACGCGTGACCCATATCACCTGCCTCGAACACGCACGCGACTGCCAGCCTGAGCGACGTCCGAGGGACGTCGCGTTCGTGGGGATAGCTTTCGATCGCAATTCAGCGCAGGACACCGAAGCGACGGCGCCGCGAAATCCGTTCGTCAGCCTCGTCTCTCTTGCTTCGGGAGTTCCAGCCTCTGCCGTGAGGCCCGGCTACATCGTCACACGCACCGGCGTCCATCTCGGCATGACGGCGGAGCTCGCGCGCGACTTCGCCTTCATAAAACTTCCGCCAAGCCCGGCATCGCGCGCCGGCGCGCCCGAATGGAAAGCGGCGCCCATGACCGTGTCGGTCGATGGTGTCGAAGGCAGCGGCACCATCCTGGTGGATACCGGCATCAACTACATGTTCCTGTCTCCGCCCGCCGGCACGCGTTTGATGCATGGCACGCCTGCACAGACGGGCACGAAGATCGCGATCTATCTCCCCGAGCGGGACCATCCGCAGCCGGCCTTCTATGCCTTCACCGTCGGCGACGGCAGCAATCCCCTGCATCCGGAGAAGGTCGAAGTGGTCCGCGATCGGGGCGTGTTCGTCAACACCGGCCGGATGTTCCTCGAGGGCTTCGACTATCTTTACGATGCAGCCGACGGTTATGTCGGCTTCCGGTGGAATCGCCGGTTGAGCTCTGCATTCGGCGGCGTGACGCCAGGACTGTCGAGACGCTAGACTTGTTGATGAGCCGTCGAAAACGCGCAGCCAAGTCCTGGGAGGGACACTCGATGACGACCCGCCGAAGGTTTCTGAAGGGCGGCACCGCCGCCGCAGCCGGAATCGTTTTTTGCAGCTGTGGTCTTCTCGAACGCGCGCATGCGCAGGGCGGTCCACGGGGCTTGCCCGTGACCGTCGCCGGCAAGAAGGTCAAGACCATCGACGTGCATTCGCATTGTCACTTCCGCGAAGCTGGCGCGCTGTTGGGGGCCGATGCGGCGTCGGTGCAGCGGCCGCCGGTGCGTGGCGCGGAGGAGGCCTTCATCGAGATCGACAAGCGGCTGAAGGCGATGGACGCACAGGCCGTCGACATGGAGGTCCTGTCGATCAATCCCTTCTGGTACGGCAGGGATCGCGATCTTGCTGCCCAGATCGTGAAGCTCCAGAACGAGAAGCTCGCCGAGCTCTGCGCCTCCAAGCCCGATCGCTTCGCTGCCTTCGCGTCGCTTACCCTGCAGGCGCCTGATCTTGCCGTGCAGGAGCTGGAAACCGCGGTCAAGAAGCAGGGCCTGAAGGGAGCCGCCATCGGGGGCATCGTCGCCGGCGTCGAATTCTCCGATCCCAAGTTCCATCCGGTGTGGGCAAAGGCCGAAGAGCTCGGCGTGCCGCTGTTTATCCATCCGCAGGGCGTCCCCGAGCTCGGCAAGCGCCTCGCCGGCAATGGCTGGCTGGGCAACACCGTCGGCAATCCGTTGGAGACGACGATCGCCCTCTCGCACCTGATCTTCGAGGGTACGCTCGACCGCTTCCCTGGACTCAAGGTGATTGCAGCCCATGGCGGCGGCTATCTGCCGTCCTATGCCGACCGGTCGGATCACGCCTGCATGGTCGGACCAGCCGGCTGCAGCGCGAACGTCAAGCTGAAGAAGAAGCCGACGGAATACCTGAAGCAGATCTATTTCGATTCTCTGATCTTCTCGCCCGAGGCGATCCGCCACCTCGCGGCACAGGTCGGCGCGAGCCAGATCGTGCTGGGCAGTGACTATCCGTATCCTTGGCAGCTCCGGCCAGTGGACCACATCTTCGCCTGCGAATCGCTGAGCGACGAAGAGAAAATGGGGATTCTGGGGACGACGGCCGGGAAGTTGTTCAATATCCAGGCTTAGACGACATCAAGGCGTGGACGGCGGCGGGCGCACCGGACATGCTGTGAGCAGTACGATGCCGCTGTCGCGCCGATCCCTTCTTGCCGGTGCCGCTTCTCTGGCACTACCCGCCTTGCCTCTGCCGTCCGCCAGAGCAGCGGGACAGACGACAGTGCGGCTTACCACCCGCGTCGTCGAAGTCGATGGCAAGGCTGCCAGGCGCTACGCAGCCTTGCAGCCGTCCGGCACGTCAGGCCTCGTCCTCGACGAAGGCGACACGTTCGACGTTCGCGTCGAAAACACGCTCGATGTCCCTTCGAGCCTGCATTGGCATGGGCTCAATCCACCCTGGCGACAGGACGGCGTGCCTTACATCTCGGCGCCGCCGATCCCGGCCAACAAGCAGGCCGACTACAAGTTCCCGGCCCAGCCTCCCGGTACGCGCTGGATGCACTCGCATTTCGGGCTGCAGGAGCAGAACCTGCTGGCCGCTCCCTTGATCGTGCGCGAGACGAGCGCCCTCAAGAGCGACATTCAGGAGGCCGTGATCCTGTTGGAGGACTTCTCCTGGACAAAGCCGGCGGACTTGCTCGCGGAGCTGCGCAAGCCCAAGCCCGCCATGACGAGTGGCGTCATGAGCGCGTCGACAGACGCCAAGATGGACTTGAACGACATCACCTACGATGCCTTTCTCGCCAATGACCGCACGCTGGCCGACCCGCAGGTCTTCGAGGTCGATAAAGGCACCGACGTTCGGCTACGCCTCATCAATGGCGCTGCCTCGACGAACTTCCTGATCGATCTCGGGGTGCTTCAGGGAACGGTGTTGACAGTCGACGGCAATCCAGTCGTGCCGTTCCAGGTGAGACAGTTTCCACTGGCCATCGCGCAAAGGGTCGACATCAGGATGCGTCTCCCCGATGACGACAAGGCCTATCCCGTGCTGGCGCGTGGCGAAGGCCGCCGGCTGCAGACCGGTGTCATGCTGCGACCACGCGGCGGCGCCGTCGCCAAGATCATGGACATGGCCGCAACCGAAGCGCCGCCGCTCACGCTGATGGACGAGACGAGGCTGCGGGCCACGCAACCGCTCGCCAACCGGCCGATCGATCGATCCATACCCGTCGACCTCACCGGCTTGATGACCGGCTACGTCTGGGGAATGGAGGTGCACGGCCAAGGCGGTGCGCCGGTCACGGTGGCCCAAAGCGAACGCATCGAGCTGGTGATGCGCAACACCACGATGATGTCGCATCCCATGCACCTGCACGGCCATTCATTCCAGGTGACCGAGATCAACGGCCACGCCTTTGCCGGCGCCGTGCGCGACACTGTGCTGGTGCCGCCACGCACGACCGTGAAAGTGATGTTCGACGCCGATAATCCCGGGCTGTGGGCCTACCACTGTCACAACCTCTACCATCTCGCCGCCGGGATGTTCACGACGCTGGTCTACGACGGATTTACCTGACCTCGCTGCGAGTTGCCGTCAGCGGGTCAGGGCGGAGTCCACCTTCCACAACCGCATCAGCGGCCCGCCTGCGCCATCGACTGGATCCATCTCCGGCATGGGTACCCGCGCGATGGCCGCGACAGCCCGTGCGTGATCGATCTGGCGTGGCCGCTTCTGGTCGACGGATACGTTTCTGGGATATGCGCCGACGACCAGCAGATCGCCGCTTGCCTCGATACACCGATGCCCGGTGCCGGCCGGCAGCACGACGACGTCACCCGGCTCTACCGCAAGGACCCGGCCTTTGGCACCGCCGAATTCCACCTGCGCGCGGCCGCGCGCGATGCCCAGCACCTCATGCGCCGTCGTGTGGAAGTGCAGGAAAGAATAGATGCCGTTGCGCCATCCGCCGCCCCAGGTATGCCGGGCGAAGACCCGCTCGAAGGGAGCGGCAGGATCGCCTTCGGCGGTAGTGTCCACCGCCGCCCGGTACAACAGCAGCGGCAAATGCGGATTGTTGGGCGTCTCGCCATCGTCGTGGAAACGGAAGGTCTGCACCTCGGTCATCTGTCACTCCTCCTTCATTCGTCCACCGGCAACCCGAAGAGACCTGGTGCGTTCCCAGTTGATGCCAAGTTTTCACCGTGGAGGGCCGATGGTCCACCGTCGTTCCATGCTGGCTGGCGGCGTGGCGCTCACCGCGTTGGCCGCAGGACAGGGACTTCGGGCCCAACCCCAGGCCCAGGCCCAGTCCCAGGCGCTGGCGCCCAGTGCCAAGCCTCCCGCATTTCGGCTGGAAGAGGCGGCACACTTTGATCATCAAGTGACTGGCGTTGCAGCATCGGCGGACGGTCGCCTCTTCGTGAACTTTCCGCGTTGGACGGAGGACAGCCCCATCTCGGTCGCCGAAGTCGGTCGCGATGGCTCCCTGAAACCCTATCCAGACGACAAATGGAATGCCTGGCGCAATGCCGAGGCCACCACCCTGTCCCCCCGCGAGCATTTCGTCTGCGTCCAGTCCGTCGTCGCCGACAACCGAGGCAATCTCTGGGTACTCGACGCCGCTTCGCCCGGCAACGAAAAGGTGATCACCGGTGGCCCGAAGCTCGTGCGCATCGAATTGGCAACCAACACGGTCGCGCAGGTGATCCGCTTCGGGGAGGATCTGGCATTGCAGGGAAGCTACCTGAATGACGTGCGCATCCATCCCGATGGCGGCACCGCCTTCATCACCGACTCTGGAGCACGCGGTGCAATCGTCGTCGTCGATCTGCAAAGCGGCGAGGCAAGACCGCGCCTTGACGGCCATCCCAGCACCCAACCCGAAAAGGGCGTCGAGATAGCGGTGGATGGACAAAAGTTGCAGCGGCCCGACGGGCGGGCGTTCCAGGTCGCCTCCGATGGCATTGCCCTTTCCGTCGATGGCCGGACACTGTACTGGCAGGCCCTCACCGGCCGCACGCTTTATAGCGTCGAAACGGATGCATTGATGTCCGACAACCAGGACGACGCGGCGAAGAAAATCAAGAAAGTAGGAACAAGCTGCATCGCCGATGGCTTGATGATGAGCCGTGATGGACGACTCTATCTCACGTCACCGGAAGACAGCTCGGTCAAAGTATGGACGGGAAACCGGGTGGAGACCGTGATCTCCGACCCGCAGCTGGCGTGGCCGGACAGCTTGGCGGAAGCTCCCGACGGCACGATATACGTTACGGCTTCACGTCTGCACGAGATGTCCTGGTTCCGGCACGGCGCCGCAAATGTGCTGCCGACCAAATTATTCCGTCTCGAACGTGGATAGAAGCGCTGGGTTGACGGAACATCTGCTCGCGCCGCCGGTTTTACATGCCGGGGCTGCCCCCAGGGAGATGTTGATGCGCTACTGCATTCAACCCGCCACATCGGTAGACGTGGCCTTCCTTGCTGCCGTGATGGACGAGAATCGCGAGCAGTGGACAGGCGAAAGTGAAGCTGTTCCCATCGATCGACTGCTGCAGACCTGTGCCTGCAGTGCCCAGATCTGGGCGGCCCGCGACCCAGAGGGCACGCCGACTGCCTTGTGGGGTGTCGCACCCGGGTCAGACGATCCGCAGGTCGGCCATCTCTGGATGCTGGCGTGCGAAGCCTTCGACAACGACCCCGAGGAACTGGAGGAGCTGTCGCGGCTGGTGTTCGGCGAAATGCTGAACCAGTTCCCGCGCCTCGAGAACTTCATCGACTCGCGGAAGGTGCGCGCCATCGCCATGCTGCGTTCGCTTGGCTTCGCCATCGAGCCGGCGGTGCCTCAGCCAGCCTTCGACGGCGACCTTCATCACGTGTGGATCGACTCCGATCGTCTGCATGGCGGCAGGTCAGCCGGCATGTTGCCGAACTGAGCCATTGATTTCATTTGCGAGCGGATCGCAAGTCTGGCTAACGTGCCGTCCTCAGGAGAGGAGATGGCATGGGTCAAGACCGTCGTTCCGTTCGCGTGTTGGCTGCGTTGTTGCCGGCAGGGGCCTTCGGTCTTTCGATCAGTCTTGCATCGGCGGACGCAGCCGCCGCACTTTCCCAGGACGGGACCGGCGATTCCATAAAACCTGGCGATGTTGCCAAACGACTGCAGTCGATCCGCGCCACGGTGTCGGAAGCAGTCGAGCAATATGCCAAGGACGGCGAGCCATTCGTCGCCGTCGATCCCGGGATGCGGCTTGCCTGGTGGGGCAATGGCGGGTGGCGCAACGGTGGCTGGCGCAATGGCGGCTGGCACAATGGCGGTTGGGGCAACGGCGGCTGGCACAATTGGGGCAATGGCGGCTGGCACAACTGGGGTAATGGCTGGCACAACTGGGGCAATGGTTGGCACAACGGCTGGCTGAACTGGTAAGCCGATGTCTGGTAGCCCCTGCCGGCAGGAGACTGGCCGGCCAGAGATCGGCATGGTCGTGGTGCAGCCGACGGCGTTTTGCAACATCAATTGCACCTACTGCTACCTGCCGGATCGCAACAACAAGCACGTCATCGCGCAATCCACCGTAAGGCGGCTGTTCGAGGAGATCTTCGCGTCGGGTTGGGCGTGCCCGGAGATCACCGTGGTCTGGCATGCCGGCGAACCACTGGTCGTACCGGCCCCCTTCTATCGCGAGGCCTTCGAGGCGATCGAACGCATCCGGCCGGCTTGCTTGATCGTGAAGCACTCGTTCCAGACCAACGGCATGCTGATCGACGACGACTGGTGCCGGCTGTTCCTGGAATGGAATGTCGGCGTGGGCGTGAGCATCGATGGTCCGCGAGAGCTGCATGACCGCCATCGCAGGACACGGAGCGGCGCGGGAACGTTCGACCGCACCCTGGCCGGCATCCGCTGCCTCAAGGCCAATGATGTCCCATTCCACGTCATTTCCGTGCTGTCGCATGACAGCCTGTCGGTGGCCGACGAGCTTCTGGACTTCTACCTGAGCGAAGGCATCGACCAGGTCTGTTTCAACGTCGAGGAGTCCGAAGGCAATCACGTCTCCAACCTGTTCAAGGGGTCTGAGCTGCAGGCCCGCTACGCTGCTTTTCTTCGACGCTTCTGGCATCGGGCGAGAGCGAGCGGCAAGGTAAAGTTCGTGCGCGAGATCGACCTTGCGCTGCCGCGCGTGTTCCGTCCCGGAGGCGAGCCGGTACGCAACATCCAGACAGAGCCGCTGGCCATGCTGAATGTCGATAGCCATGGCAATGTCTCGAGCTTTTCGCCGGAGCTGCTTGGGCTGAGGAACAAGGACTACGGTGACTTTCTGCTGGGCAACATCAACCGTGATCCGCTCGCCAAGATCCTGCAGACATGCCTGGAATCGCCGCTCTATCGCGACATCCAGGCCGGCGTGCGGGCCTGCGAGGCCGCTTGCGAGTATTTTTCAGTCTGCGGCGGCGGCGCGCCCGCCAACAAGCTGTTCGAGACCGGCTCGTTCTCAGGAACGACCACGTCGTACTGCACGCTCACGCAGATGGTGCCGACCGACCTGATCCTCGAGGCCTATGACCGCCTCGAGCAAAGCTGGGCGGATGCCGATCCCGCGTCCCCTCTTTCTTCTCCAACGACGGCTTCGGCCGCGCTGTCCCCGAGGATGACATGACCAGACCGCAACTGCTCGCACTCGCCTCCCTCCTGGCTGCGACCATGCTCGGCGCGCCATCGCAGAGCCAGCAGGCACCGGCCGGCGGTGTGCGTCCGCCCGCAACCACGGGCGCCGCGCCACAGAGCGGACAGCAGCAGCCCCCTGGCAACCAGCAGTCGGGCCCGCCGCCGGAAGAACAGAACGAAGGACCGCCGTGGCCGGTCATGATCGTGACCAGCGTCGAGGTGCTGCGTTCGCCGCGCGCCGGCGGCATGGACATCATCCGCGCGCGCGGTCTCGTCACCTCGAACGCCTGGGGCGAGCCGCATCTGCTGCCGATCACGCGCGGGGAGCCGATCGACGGCGTCCTCGACCTCATCTTCCAGGCCAATTCGCCGGCCAGCGTGATGAGCCTGGGGCCGTTCATGCCCGTGGAAGCCATCCTCCCTGTCGAGCCCGGGCATCCCTACAAGGGCGTGCGCGTGCGCGCCAGCAACAACGCGCTCACCCTGAAGACGCTGCCGGGCTATGCCGAGGTCGCGCCGCCAACGGAAGATTGCGCGAAGTGCCTCGGCAAGTACTTCGTCGCCAAGGGTGCCAATCCGCCCGCTGGCGTGCCGGCCGACAACATCGTGCGCGAGGCCGACCTGCCGTGGCCGCTGCGAGTAATCAAACCGACCGATGGCATACCAAGCTACGCCTACGATCCCAACCGGCTGACCCTGGTTCTGTCGGAGGACGGGCGCATCGTCGATGCAGCCTGGGACTAGGCACAGCCTTTCAATACGTTGAGAGTCGCAGCGCTCCGATCAAAGCCCGAGGCCGGCGATCTTGGCCTCGCGGTCCCGCTCGGCGAGCCACGCGGTCACCTGCTTGCGCAAGCGCTCCAGATCGGGTCCGCGCAGTTGCGCGGCCTTGAGCTCGGGATGATTGATGGGATTGACGGCCTTGCCGTCGACCTGCAGCTCGAAATGAAGATGCGCGCCCGTCGAACGGCCCGTGTTGCCGACAAATCCGATCAGCTCGCCGCGCACCACGGACTCGCCCGGTTCGATGCCCGGAGCGAAGGCCATGAGATGGCCGTACACCGTTGCAAGCTTGCCGCCATGCTCGATGCGGATCCAGTTGCCGTAGCGGCCGTTCGGCGCAGCGCCGACGACAATGCCATCGGCTGCGGCATAGATCGGCGTGCCGACCGGCGCCACGAGATCAACGCCTTCATGCATGAACAGGGCCTTGCTTGTTGAGCTTGTCGACGGGCTGGCCGCTGCACTGGCACGCGGCGTGGCCGACCAATTTGGTGCCCCCGCATAGGGTGCCAATCCCAGCGATGCGCCAAGCGGAGTGGCCAGGTTGACCGTTGAAGAGCCGCCACTCACGCCTCCCGTCGGCAGGCCCGGCGGCAGGGCGCCGCGCTTGGGGCCACCCATCGGTGCAGGCTTGCCGATCGCGGCGAGCGGCGGCGGCTGGTCGAAGGGGTCGGCGCGCAAGCCAAACCCCGATGAAATGGAAATGGTGTCGAGCGGCATGCGCATCGAGGGCGGCGTTGCCGCCTGGCCGCTGGCCAGCCAGAAACGCTCGACCTTGTCGCGCGTCCGGAAACGGTAAATTGCGATCGTGCCCTTGGCCTTCGTGCGCAGTTCCGCCCACAACACGCGGCCCGTATCGACGGCCGCACCTTCGGCGGTGAACATCTGCTCGTAGCGAACATAGAAGCGATCGCCAGGACGCACGTCGCGGCCGAGATCGAGAGAGGTGGCCAAAGCCTGGCGTACCTCCAGCATCGCCGCCGGAGGTACGGCCGCCTCGGTGATCGACGCATCGAACGACTGGGCGACAACACCTTGAGCCGCAATTTCGCGTGTGAAGGGCAAGGAGGCTTTGAAGCGTTCGTCCTCGTTGTCGCAGCCAAGCAGCCGCTCCTCGGCGACACGCGCTTCGTCGAAGCGCTTGTCGTCGGCCTTGCTGGAAGCCCAGCCCAAAATCATGGAAGCGGCGAACGCCGCGGCGAGCGATGCCCTCTTCATGATCCTCTTCTGACGCTGAAGCTTTTCTTCTAGCGCTGAAATGGGCCTGTTCGCCAGCGCTCGCGACGTGACAAGACGGTGACTGCGAGAAGTGTAGTCCAGCTAGGGTAGCGGCTTCCAGGCCTTGACGCGAGCCTCCGCTTCAGCGATTTGCGCGCGGCTCATGCGCTTAGCCAGCGTGGCCAGATCCTTCTTCGCCTGCTCCCGCCGATCTTCGTTCTTCGACGTATAGCGTTGAACGGCCAGCGTCAGCCACTTGTACGCTTCGACATCGTCACGTGGCGGGATGCCCTCGCCGAATCCCAGCATGAAGCCGATGTCGTTTTGCGCACGGGCATAACCCTGGTTGGCCGCCAACAGATAGAGACGTGCCGCTTCCTTGTGATCGCGCGGAACGCCTTCGCCACTCCAGTACATGGCGCCCAGCAAGGTCCGTGCTTCGGCGTTGCCCTTCTCGGCCCAGATCTTCCAGAGCCGTGCCGCCGTGGACATGTCCTTGCGTTCATAGGCGGCTGCCGCCGTGCGCATATCCGCCTCAAGCGAGGACTGGCCGGCGGCCGGCACGGCGAGGGACAATGCGATCAAGGCGGCGACGATTGCTTTCATGGCCGCTGGTATCGCCTCCGCCGCGCCGCGGTGCAACCTCGCGATAGGCCCGGCGTTCTCCCGCAAGTCGGAGAGACCTCGCCATGGTCGATACTCTTCATGATCCGCAGGGCATTGCGCAGGACTTGCGCGAGCACCGAAGGACGTTTCAGACCTTCAGCAAGCTGGTGCTGTTCTCCATCCTGCACATTGCGCTGGTGCTGGCGTGTCTGGCTCTGGCCTTTGTCGGTAATTCGCCTCTGATCGCCTTGATCTTCGGTGTCGGCGGCAGCATCGCGATCATCACGGCGCTGGCCGTGCTCTGATCCTGGAGCTGTCGGGCCAGGCGCAATCGGCCAGGGTCGTTCGCGCCAGCTCCGTCAGGAAGACCTCGCGAGCCGCCGCCAGCTTTCGCTTGAGCCGACAGCGCGGGGTCAGCACGCACGATCCACCGTCGAACCTGAAGCACTCGACCAAGGGCTGCTCCTGCTCCAGCGTGCGCACGACCTCTCCCAACGTGATGTCCTGGGCCGGTCGGGCCAGCTTGAACCCGCCGCCAGCGCCGCGCCGCGTCTCGATGTAGCCCGCTCCCGCGAGCTCCCCCACGACCTTCGTGAGGTGATTGCGCGAGATCGAGAACTCGTCGGCGATTTCGGCCGTGGTGAAGGCGCGACCGGGCTCGCCAGCCAGGCGCATGAGGACACGCAGGCCGAAATCGGTGAACGCCGTGAGGCGCATTGTCACTCCATTCAAATAGGTATTGGCAATACCACTTATAGGACCATAAATAGGTATTGTGAATACTATTTTGGAACCCTCCGAAGCAGCCGCTCGCCGCGCGCGGGCCAGCGCCGAAATCGCCGATCGGACCGGCATCGATGAGGCGATGATCGCCCGACTCGTTCACGCCTTCTATACGCGGGTGCGGCGCGACGCGTTGCTCGGGCCGATATTCGAAGCGCGGATCCGGGATTGGGACGTCCATCTCGACCGCATGCGCGCCTTCTGGTCATCGGTCGCCCTGATGTCAGGCGACTATCACGGCAACCCGATGGGGCGGCATCTGCCGCTGCCCGTCGATGCCCGGCATTTCGATCATTGGCTCGCCCTGTTCGAAACCACCGCTGCGGAAATCTGTCCTCCGATGGCGGCAACGCATTTCATCGAACGCGCCCGACGCATCGCGCAGAGCCTCGAGCTCGGCATCGCCGCCAGCGAGGGCAAGCTGCTGCGCCGCGGCGAACGCTTCTGCCGCAACGACCTCGACAGCGCAGTCCAGGAGGACAATCATGAACGGACCGATCATCCAACAGCCGCGTAGCGACCTCACGGTCGGCGAGATCGCGGCCACCTTGCCGGGCGCTACAGCCGTTTTCCGCAAGTACGGCTTGGACTTCTGCTGCAAGGGCGACATTCCTCTTGTCGATTCAGCCCGCCTGCGCGGCGTCGACCTGGCCGAGATCGAGCAGGCGCTGGACTCGCTCGATGCGTCGGCTGTCGTGATCGAGGCCCCCAACGGGACCGGCGCTCTGATCGCCCACATCCGCAGCCGCTACCATGACGTCCATCGCCGCGAGCTGCCCGAGCTGGTCAAGCTCGCGCGCAAGGTGGAGAAGGTCCATGCCAAACACGCCAAGGCGCCACGCGGGCTCGCCGACTTGCTCGAGCGTATGGCAAGCGAGCTCGAGCTGCACATGATGAAGGAGGAGATCATGCTCTTCCCCGCGATGGTTCAGGCGCCGGCGGCCATGCTGGCCGCGCCGATTGCCTGCATGCGCCACGAGCACGACGATCACGGCCTTCACCTGCAGCGCCTGGAGGCGATCACCGATCGCTTCACCGTGCCGGCCGATGCCTGTCGGTCCTGGCAAGCGCTTTACGCCGGTGCCTATAAGCTCGCCGAGGACTTGATGGAGCACATCCATCTGGAGAACAACGTCCTCTTCCCACGGTTCTCCGCCGCGAATCAGTCGAGCGTCACGCGATAGCGGCTGATCGCCAAGGTCGATACGATCAGCAGTATGGCCACCAGGGCCACGAGCTCGGCCGAGATGCTGCCGAAGCCCACGCCCTTCAGCATCAGGCCGCGCACGATCCGCATGAAGTGCGTGGCTGGCAGGACCTCGCCGATCCATTGCGCCCAGAGCGGCATCCCGCGGAACGGGAACATGAAGCCCGACAGCAGGATCGAGGGCAGCATCATGAAGAACGAGGCCTGCATCGCCTGCAGCTGGTTCTGCGTCAGCGTGGAGATGGTGAAACCGATGGCGAGGTTGGCGGTGATGAACAGCGCCGTGCCCAGGCAGAACAGCGCCAGGCTGCCCTGCACGCCGACATCGAACAGCAGCCAGGCGACGAGCAGGATCACGACAACCTGCACTGCGCCGATGACGATATAGGGCACGATCTTGCCGATCATGACCTCGATCGGCCGCACCGGCATCGCCAGGAGGTTCTCCATCGTGCCGCGCTCTCGTTCGCGCGTGACCGCGAGCGCCGTCATCATCACCATGGTCATGGTCAGGATCACCGCCAGCAGGCCGGGCACGACATTGAGCCGCGACTTGCCTTCCGGGTTGTAGCGTCGCTGCAGCACGACATCGACGGCACCGGCCTTGTCGCGCAAGGTGGCCAGCGGACCGACGAAGTCGCGGGCCAGCGCCTGGCTGATTGCGGGTGCCGCGGCGGCCAACGGGTTGGCCGCGGCCAGCGGATCCGTGGCGTCGGTGTCGATCAGCACCTGGGCTCGCTCGCCGCGCACCAGGCGGCGGGTGAAATCCGACGGAATGGTGACCACGAACTGCACCTCGCCGCTTTCCAGAAGGGCGTTGGCTTCCGCCTCGTTTGCCGGACGGTGCGTGAAGCGCATGTATCCGGTATTGGTCAGCGCCGACACGATGGTGCGTGTAATCTGGCTCTGATCGGCCTGCAGGATGGCTGTCGGCAGGCGATGTGGATCGGCGTCGATGGCATAGCCGAACAGAAGCAGCTGGATGATCGGCAAGACGAACATCATGGCGAAGGTCAGCCGATCACGGCGCAGCTGAAGGACCTCCTTGGCGATCATCGCCGCCAGGCGTCGCCAGAAACCGCGTCCCCTGCCGTTACGAATCCAGCGCATTGTCGCGCGCCTTGCCCATCAGGTGGATGAAGATGTCCTCCAGCGTCGGCTCGGCCTCCTGCCATTTGAGCGCAGTGTCCTCGCGGTAGGGCTCGATCGCCTGCAGCAGCGCATCGCGGTCCGGACCGCAGACATGCAGCGCGGCACCGAAGGCTGCGGCTGCCGTGACGCCGGGCGCATCGCGCAGGCGCGCTGCCAGACGATCAGCGCCCATCCCGCTGGCGACGAAGGCGATCAGGCCGGACGCCTTCACGATCTCGTCGGCGGTGCCGCGCGCCATCAGCTCGCCATACGCGATGTAGGCGATCTCGTGACAGCGCTCGGCTTCGTCCATGTAGTGGGTCGAGACCAGCACGGTGATGCCTTGCGCCGCATAGCCATGGATCTCGTCCCAGAAGGCGCGGCGCGCCTTGGGATCGACGCCGGCCGTCGGCTCGTCGAGCAGCAGGAGCTTGGGCTCGTGCAGCACACAGGCCGCCAGCGCCAGCCGCTGCTTCCACCCACCGGACAAAGCGCCCGCCAGCTGACCTTGCCGCGTGGCAAGCCCCAGCCGATCGAGCGAGGCATCGACGCGCTCCTTGATCCGGTCGAGGTCGTAGACGCGGCCGACGAATTCGAGGTTCTCACGGATGGTGAGGTCCTCGTAGAGGCCGAAGCGCTGCGTCATGTAGCCGGTCTGGCGCTTGATGGCGTCGCGCTCGCGCACGAGGTCATGGCCGAGGCAGGTGCCGGTCCCACCGTCGGGCGTGAGGAGACCGCAGATCATGCGCAGCGTGGTCGTCTTGCCCGAGCCGTTGGGCCCCAGGAAGCCGCAGATGCGTCCTTGCTCGATCGCAAGGCTCAGCCGATCGACCACTGTGCGCGAGCCGTAGCGCTTCACGAGATCGTGGACGTCGATGGCGAACGTCATGGCCGGGTCTCGGCGACGGCGACCGCCGTCAAGGGAGCCACGGTCACCGGCAGGCCCGGCGCCAGCGTCACCTGCGATGGCACCGACTGCGGCCGCGCTTCGATCATGAAGACGAGCTTGGACCTTGCACTCTGCGAATAGATCACCGGTGGCGTGAACTCCGCGCGAGGCGAGATGTAGATGATCGAGGCCTTGAGGTCGGCTGGGCAGCCATCGCAGGTGAAGCTGACCTGGCGCCCCATATAAGCCTTGGCGACATCCTCCTCGGGCACGAAGAACCTGAGCTTGACCCGCGACGCCGGCAGCAACGACACCACCGGCGTGCCCGCCGGCACCCATTCGCCGACATTGAAGAAGGTGTTCTCGACCAGCGCATCCTCAGGCGCCACCGGCATCAAGTCCGCCAGCCGCTTCTTGGCCTGCTCGAGATTGGCCTGGTTCTGCTCGACCAGCGCGGCGGCAGCGCTGATCTCGGCTTGGCGTGCGGCCAGATCGCCAACGCGCTCCTGAGCTTGAAGCGAGGCAAGCCGCGCGCGCAGCTGGTAGACCTGCGATTGAGCCTGATCGTACGCCTGCCGCGTGGCAACGGCGCGCGCCACGAGCTCCTCCTGGCGCTTGAGCTCGGTCTCGGCCAACGCCAGACTCGCCTCGACCTCGCGGCGCTGGGCGCGCACCACGTCCTGTTCCTCGGGCCGCTTGCCGGTCAGCAGGTTCTCATGACGTGCCTTGGCCTCGGCCAGCGCGGCCTTGGCACGCGCGACCTCGGTGCGTGCGAGCATGGGATCGATGATGAAAAGCCGATCACCCTTCTTCACGCGCATGCCACGATCGATCGGGCGCTCGAGAAGCTGGCCCGCGACCGGTGGCGCGATCAAGCTGGTTTCGCCCTCGACATAGCCGAGATAGCGTCCCTCCTCGCCAACCAAGCCGAGAACACCGAGCATCGGTTGCTGCCAATACTCTCGCGTGACCAGCAGCACGGCAATCAAGCCGGCGAAGGCGATGAAGATGGCGCGCCGCTTCATGACACGTCGCTCCTGCCGACCGACAAGGCATGCACCATCAGGTCGGCGTGATGGCGCGCGAGCGCCTTGACGTCGAGCTTCTCCGCACCGATCGGCTCGAACACCGTGCGCCAGATGCCGGCCAGCAGCATCGGGCCGATCAGCGAGCGCACCGTCATCGCCGGGTCGACGCGGCGGAACTCGCCCTGCGCGATGCCGCGCTTGATCAGCCCCTCCATCAACGGCACGCCGCGGCCGATCACCTCCTTGAGATAGAAGCGGCCGATCTCCGGAAAGGCACGCGATTCGGAGATCACCAGCTTGGCGACGGATGCCATCGGCGTCTGCTCGATGCGGCCCGCCATGAACTCGAGGATGCGCGGCAACAGCGCCGCCATCGACCCCTGATGCGCTTTCAGCATCGCCTCGACCGTGCCGAGATTGGCGGCAACGGCCTGGCGAACGACACCTTGGAACAGCGCAGTCTTGTCCTCGAAGTAGAGATAAATCGCCGCCTTCGACAGGCCCGCGCGCGCTGCCACGTCATCCAGGCGCGTGGCGGCGAAGCCCTTCTCGACGAACAAGGCGAGGGCGGCTTCGAGGATCTCGCCCGGCCGCTCGGCCGGGGCTCGGCGCTGCTTGGGCATTTCCATATAAATAACTTACCAGTCAGTAAGTTTATCGTCAAATAATCCCCGTCCCTGGAAGATCGGCTCGATCTTTCAATGGCTTAGGCTGAACGCGGTGAACTGACGCTCGTTCCCTCGTCCCTCAACGACGACAACAGCGTGCGTGCCTCCCTCACGCAAAGCGCGGTCGCTCCCCCGTGTACGGCCGCGCATGCATCAGTCAGCACCTTGTACGCCATCGTGCGTTCACCTCGTCGCATCAGGAGGCTTGCCAGGTCGCAGGCGGCGCGCAGGGCATAAAGATGCGCCCCGTCCTGACGTGCCGTTGCAACCGCGCGCTCCAGAAGATCCTGGGCTGAGCCGGGGTCATCCTGACGGTCGGCGACCAAGCCCTTCAGTCTCAGCAACAAGGAGACCGCAAATCTCTCCTTCCGCTCTGCAGCAAGTGTGAGCGCACGGTCGATGGTTTCGTGCGCTTCGTCGATGGCGCCTGTCGCCAACAGGCCGTCGGCAAGCGCGGCATTCCATGTCGGAATATGGAGCTCGGCGCCGCTGCTCTGCCACGCATGCAGGCCATGACGCATCCGCTGGACGCCTGACGCGTCGGCATTCGTCAGGGCTTCGGCCCATCCCCCCATCATGTCCCCGGCCGCGATCCAGAACACCAGCCGATGTTCCTGCGCCACGCGGAAGGAGTGAGCGGAAAGTCGCGCACATTCCAGGGGATTCCCCACCAGGAACTGAGTGTTGGCTGCGATGTGATGAGCAAAAGCGAAGGTCAGCGGGTTCTTCAGTCGGCGGGCGATGTCGAGTGCTTCGTCCACGAAGGCTTCGCCGCGATCGAAGTTGCCGGCAATGGTGTGTGCAAACCCGGCGTAGACGCCGCCGATGACGAGCGGTGATTCGCCATGCTCGCGCAAGCCGGCGTCGATGGCGAGGCCGGCGCACGCGGCGACTCCCTTCTCGAAGGCGTTGACCGCATCATTCACCCTTCCCAGGCTGATGCACGCACCTCCCAGGGCGCGATAAGCAAGGCCTTGTGCCTCTCCAGTCGGATGATCGCTCGCCAGGACACAAAGACGCTCCGCAATCTCCAGGGAACCATCCAGGTCGGCACGGTCGTAGATGCAGTTCCACAAGCCGCGCAACGCCTGGAAAAGCCGCACCTTGTCGCCAGCCTGCTCGGCAAGCTCGACTGTCCGGCGGTATGTCGCCTCCACCTCCGACGACGCATAGCCGTGCAACGCAATGCGCGGCACGCCGGCCATTGCCAACGCGTCGAGCTCGAGACTTGCGCGCTCGTGATGTTCTGCCAGGCCGGCGATCAGGCGCAGCGCGCGCTCCAGGTGATTGATGGCCTCGTGGTTGGCGTAGCGCTCGGTGGCGCGCCGTCCCGCCTGCAGCAGGTAATCGACTGCCTTGCGGTCGAGGCCAGCC
>Ga0081455_10001225_pt1 | contig 32099 bp, 36 predicted proteins | sample TabmetS3T2R1_FD_70207 | JGI IMG/M metagenome (GOLD analysis project Ga0081455, IMG submission 70207) | Tabebuia heterophylla rhizosphere microbial communities from the University of Puerto Rico - S3T2R1 | ecosystem: Host-associated > Plants > Roots > Rhizosphere ...
GTCGCTGAGAGCGGCAAAGCTTCGGGGGCGATCGAGATCGTCTCTGACACCGCCGCGACAGAAGAGCGCTGCGAAGCTGTGCGTGCGAACCTCGTACCCCGGCTAGCTGCTGAAGTTGTACAAGTACGTGCCGGCATCAACTCACTCGCGATCAAGCCAGGCAACAGCGGGAAGTTGCGCTGCGAGTCTCATCAGCTCGGCCAGCGTTGCGTCATAGCGCTGAGCTCCTGCGGAGCCCAACGCATTCGGCTGCGCTGGACGGCACCGTCGACGTGGCAAGGACCAGTCTGGTTCTCCGCGGGTTTCGTGGCGACCGAAGCAACGTCTGGAACGCCAGAACGGGATTCAGTCCACGAGTTCTTGCACCCGATGGTTCAGGCGGACTCGAGCAGCAGCAGCTATCACTCGACACTCAGATCATCGTGCGCGATCACCCCTGGTGCTGCCGGAACAAATGACAAGGGACACGGCGGAGCGTGGCTATCGACGTACGTGCTGATGCTCTGCGTCTGGCGACGCGGGCGTTGGGTGCTTCGCATTCTGTTCCTCTTCGGCTGCGGATGCGGACCGACGATCGACAGCAACGCCGACCCGGAAGCCCCGTTGGCCGGGCTATACACCCCCGGCAGTGCGCTCGGCGCTAGCGACCCATCAGATACGCCAATGATCTCCACAGGCGCCGATTGTGTTCCCTTCAAAGCGTCAGCCGCTGATGGCGGCATGGCGAACCCGACCATTGCGACCGCAGGCTCGCTGAAGATCGAATATACGACGCAGCCCACCGGTGGTGCCTACGCGCCGAAGAACTGCGGGGCCACGTGGCTCGAGAGCGCCGATGGACGCTACGTCGCGTTCGCGAGCCTGGCCCCGAACCTCGTCCCCGGCGACAACACCGCGACGTTTGACGTGTTCGTGCGCGACCGAGTCGCCGGGACCACCGAGATGGTTTCGGTGGCCGGCGACGGCAGCCCGGGGCGGCCCGGATTCTCCCAGCAGCCCTCCATCAGTGCGGACGGCCGCTACGTCGCATTCTTCAGCCTGGCCTCGAACCTCGTGCCCGGCGACACCAACCAGACCGATGATGTCTTCGTCCACGACCGGGTCGCCGGGACCAACGAGCGGGTGTCGGTGGCCAGCGACGGGACGGAGGCAGACTTTGGCTCGCAAGAGCCGTCCATCAGCGCCGATGGCCGCTACGTCGCGTTCCTGAGCGATGCGTCGAACCTCGTCCCGGTCCCCGGCGACACCAATTTCGACGCCGACGTGTTCGTCCGCGTCCGAACGCCCTGAGCCCGCACGCGGTTCGCCGTTGAGCGTCAGCTCTGGAGCTATGGACGGTCCGCCCCGCTCTGCGGGGCGGGCCGTCTCGGACGTTGCGGGAGGAGTTGCCTATTGTGGGCCGATGGCCCCCGTCAAGCAGGTCCAAGTCACCTTCGATTGCGCCGAACCTGAGCGCGTCGCCCGTTTCTGGTGCGAGGTATTGGGGTACGTCGTGCCGCCGCCACCGGAAGGATTTGCCACCTGGGACGATTTCGATCGCGCGCAACCGCCTGAGCGTCAGGGTTCTTGGTTCGCGTGCATTGACCCCTCAGGGGTGGGCCCGCGGCTGTACTTCCAGCGCGTTCCCGAAGGCAAGGTCGTCAAGAATCGGGTGCATCTTGACGTGCGGGTCGTCACCGGGCTCGTCGGTGAAGAGCGCCTGGCCACCCTTGAGGCCGAATGCGCACGACTGGTCGCGCTCGGCGCGGTACGCGTGCGGCTACTGCCTGCCGATGGCGAGAACGAGTCGTGCATGGTGATGCAGGACATCGAGGGCAACGAGTTCGATCTCGACTGACCACTGCGGGAAGCGTCCCGAACGTCGGTCAACCGCTCGGCGGCGCTAATGCGCTGCCGAGCGATCATCCAGCTTGCGGCGGCGGGCCCATGTGTCGGTCAGGGCGGGCGGCTTCCAGGCGACATCGATCAGGTTCGTGCCGGGGGGCACGATCTCGTCGATCCGATCCAGCGTCGCGTCGTCCAGTTCGACCTTGTCGCCGGCGAGCAGGTCGTCGAGTTGCTGCGGCGTGCGCGGGCCGAGGATGACCGAGGTGACCGCCGGATGCACGAGCGGAAACGCGACGGCCAGTTGCGGCAACGTGCAGCCCAGGTCACCGGCGAGAGCGAGCAGGTCCTCGACGACGTCCAGCTTGTGCTGGTTCTCGGGCAGCTGCGGGTCGAAGCGGGTGGGGTCGTGGCGAGCCCGCCCGGTGGTGAGGTCGATCGGCGCACCTCGGCGGATGCGGCCGGTCAGGAAGCCCCAGCCGAGCGGACTCCAGGTCAGCACGCCCATCCGGTAGCGCTGGCACAGCGGCAGCACCGATCGTTCGATGCCGCGGGTCAGGATCGAGTACGGGGGCTGCTCGGTGCGAAAGCGCAGCAGCCCGCGCTCGTTGGCGACCGCATGCGCCTCGACGATGTCCTCCGGCGGGAACGTCGAACAGCCGAACGCGCGGATCTTGCCCTGGTGGACCAGATCGTTCAGCACCGACAGGGTTTCCTCGACGTCGGTCGTGGGATCCGGGCGGTGCACCTGGTAGAGGTCGATCCAATCCGTGCGCAGACGGCGCAGGCTGTCCTCCACGGCGCGGGTGATCCACAGCCGGGAGTTGCCGCTGCGGTTGCGCTGCTCGGCCATGGGGAAGTGCACCTTCGTGGCCAGCACCACGTCGTCGCGCCGTCCCTGCAGGGCGGCCCCGACGATCAGCTCGGATTCGCCGTCCTGGCCGCCGTAGGCGTCGGCGGTGTCGATGAAGTTGATGCCCGCGTCCAGGGCGGTATGGATCATTCCGATGCACTCGTCGTGGTCACGGTTGCCCTCCGAGCCGAACATCATCGCGCCGAGGCAGTAGCTACTGACCTCGATGCCGGTGCCGCCGAGTGGGCGATAGCGAAGTGTCATGCCCGCGACGCTAAAACCTAGAGTCGCCTCTAGATCAAGTCGTTAGGGTGGCGTCATGGTTGACCAGCCGGAACAGCTGAGCATCGGACAGGTCGCCGCCCGCACCGGGCTCAGCGTGCACACGCTTCGCTTCTACGAGCGGGAGGGAATCCTGGCCCAGCCGGTGCGCCGGGCGGCCGGCGGGCGTCGTGTGTACACCGAGGACGACGTCGACTGGCTGTTCCTGTGCACGCTCCTGCGCGGCGCCGGCATGCCACTGCCCGACATCCGCCGTTACACCGAGCTGGTGCAGGCCGGCGCCGGCAACGAGCCGGAGCGGCTGGAGTTGCTGCGTCGGCACGAGCAGCGCATCCACGCGCAACAAGAACAACTCGATCGCTGCCTGGACCTCATCAAGTTCAAGATCGGCGTCTACGAAGACATCCTCGCCACAACCGCGCCGAACGACGTAGCCGCGCCGGGCTGAGCGAGTTCGGTCAAGCGTCGACGTGAGCGCTCACCGCACGGCTCTCCCCCGTGCCTCACGCGGAGCTCAGCAGCGTCGCGATCCTGAAGAGCGGGAACGCGATCGTGTGGAACAGCCAGTACGCGACAGCCGTACCGCAAGCCACTGCCGCCACCAGGGTGATGACGAGAACGATCAGTGATCGCGACGATGCCGCGTCGGCCGAGTCGCTGGCCGCGCGTATGGACCGTTGTCCGGCGGCCTGTGCGGTCGCCAACGCCTGCTCATAGGTCTTGCGTATCGTGCGCTCCGGGCCGAGAGAGGCGGCGACGGCGGCGCTGTGGTTGCCTGCGTTGTAGGTCGCGAACTCGTCATCAACTGCCTGTACCCAGCTTTCGAATCCGCGTGAGGCGCGGCGCACCGCTTCGCGTTGTGCGTCCGTGCTGGCCTGTTGCTGGGCGGTGGCGAACGCGATGCGCGCCTCGCTCGTGCGCTGCTGGGCCTCGGCGATGAACGACCGATCGCCGGTGAGCAGAAAGCCGCGCTGGTCGGTGGCGATGCCCTTCGCGTTCAAAGCGGCTGCGGCCACCGCGCCGGCGTACGGAACGTCACGATCACTGAGGCTGGATTCGTCACGCCGCACGATCACCACCACAACCAGCGCAACTGTGATCGCCACGAGCAGCAACGTCAACAACCCGCCTAGCGCCAGAACCACCCGTACCGCCAGCCGCGGCCGGAGCCGCCGTGGCGTGATCGCCGCAGATCCGTCTGGTATCCCGCTTTTCATCTCGCCCCCCGACGCCGACCGCAGCACCACAGCATCCTCGCCGGAGCCCGCCACCAAAAGGCCTTGGCCAGCCCGTCTAGGTGCAACGTGCGATCTTCGGCCGACCGCCGGCAGCTCGCCGACCTCACGCCAGTGCGTGTCCCCGTGCCCAAGGTCGGTCAAGCCGAACCCGGACAAGCCTGCCCCGCAGACGCGTCCGACGTCGATACACCTTCCCGTAAGCGCGTGTTCGGCAGTGGTTTGATCGCCAGCTACCTTTCATTAACCCGCCGTTCATCTGATTGCGCCCCACTAGGAAGCACGCGGCGCCCGCGAGGCACGAGGCAGCCGACCTGAGCGGCGGGGGGAGTGCCGTGACCGAGGCGCGTTCCGAGGACTTGATCGCATCCCTCGACGAGGCTGAGCTGAGCAGGTTTCATCTGCGCGCCGTGCTCGTTTCCGGGATGGGGTTTTTCACCGATGCCTACGACCTGTTTGTCATTGGGATCGCATCCGCGCTGATCACCAGCGAGTGGGGGCTGAGCTCGGGCCGGCTCTCGCTGCTGAACAGCACGATGCTCGGTGCTGCCTTCCTCGGCGCGTTCGTGTTCGGGCGCCTGGCCGATGTGGTCGGTCGTAAGCGCGTGTATTGGATGGTCGCGGCGATCATGATCGTGGGTGCGGTGGGGTCGGCGTTGTCACCCTCGTACTGGGTGCTGGTCGCTTTCCGGTTCCTGCTCGGTTTCGGTGTCGGCGGTGACTATCCGGTCAGCGCGGTGTTGATGAGCGAGTACGCGAACCGCAAGGACCGCGGCAAGCTGGTCGGGATGGTGTTCTCGACCCAGGCGCTCGGGCTCATCGTCGGGCCACTGATCGCGTTGGCGCTGCTGGGTGCTGGAGCCGGCGACGACGCGACGTGGCGCGTCTTGCTCGGCCTAGGTGCGGTGCCCGCCGCCGCGGTGGTCTACCTGCGCAGTCGGATGCCGGAGTCGCCGCGCTATCAGGTCCAGGTGCAGGGCAACGGGAAGCAGGCGGCCAGCCAAATATCCGAGTTCACCGGCGGGCGAGTCAGCGGGACCGGGGCAAGCGCGGCCCGGCACCAGTTGGGGCTGCGGGCCTTTCTCACCGACCGCCGGTATCTGATCTTGCTGGCTGGAACCGCCGGCACCTGGTTCCTGCTCGACTACGCCTACTACGGAAACACCATTTCCACACCTCAGATCCTGAGCCTGATCTCGCCACACGCCTCGACGATGACCAAGATCGCCATCCAGTTGGCGATCTTCGTGGTGGCGGCGGTCCCCGGTTATGTGTTGGCGATTGCCTGCCTGGACCGGATCGGGCACCGACGGCTGCAACTGCTCGGATTCGCGGTGATGGCACTCTGTTTCGCGATCATCGCGCTGGTGCCGGGCATGACGACGATGGTCGTCCCGTTCCTGCTGGTCTACGGGGTGAGCTACTTCTTCACCGAGTTCGGCCCGAACATGACCACGTTCGTTATCCCTAGCGAAGTGTTCCCGGTGACGATGCGCGCCACCGGGCATGGAATCTCGGCGGGCGTCGGCAAGCTCGGCGCGTTCATCGGAGTGTTCTTGTTTCCGGTGCTGGAGACATCGCTGGGGCTGCGCGGCACGCTGCTGCTCACCGCCGCCGTGTCGGTGCTGGGTTACGCGCTGACGCTGGTCCTGCCCGAGACGGCCGGGGTCAGCCTGGAAGACATAGCCCAGCCGCCCCGCGTCAACGCAGATGATGCAGCCAGTTCGACAGTCACGAGCCTGGAAGATGCGGCCATTCGTAACACCGGCGCCCTGCCGCCGCGGGTGGCCGATGAGGCAGAAGCGAGCTGACTATCGCTATTCCGCAACGTTGCCGTGAGGGGCCTCTCTCAAGACGCGGCAGGTGCGGGGATCTCGGCGAGCGCATTCGCGGCAGTCAGCTCGATGAACGCCACGGCCCGATCGTAGATCTCGCCGATGGTGTGGCCCGCAAGCTGGGTCTGATACGCCCGGTACCGCCTCATCTCCCACGCCTGTGCGCGCGGGGCAAGGGACGCGAGCGCCGGTTGCGGCGCTGACTTCCACGTCCAGCCCGTGACCGGCCGGCTGTCTGCGCCGGGACCGGGCGCGCGAGGCTCGACGAACACCGAAAGATCGACATCCTGGGCGATCTGGTTCCGGACGAAGCGCAGTCCGGCCAACGTTCTCTCGATCAGCGGACGCTCTGCCGGACTCCGGCCCGCCATCACAGCGTCGTATGCCCCTGGGTGATGGCGCACCAGTGTGGCGTCGACGATGGTGACCGACCAGACCGCCTCACCGATCGCCGCGACCGCTAGCGGCTGATCCCACACCCTCACCCCGGAAAGCACGTCTACGGTGTCGCTCATCGCCGTGACCGACCAGCGAAGCGCGCTCGCCTCGACCGTCGGAGCACCCGTCCGCTCGCGGTTCCATGCCGCTCGGCACCGAACCGAGCAGAAGCGGGCGTGCTCGCGGCGCGGCGTGAAGACGGTGCCGCAATGCGCGCAGTTCCGAGTGTCACTCACCAATCGATGCTACGTCCGTCCGCCGGGATCGACGCCCAGGTCATCGCCCACACCGACTACGACCAGCCGGTGGCCGTGCGGCGGAACGGCGCCGCTTCGACCCCGCCGGCCCGGCCGCTGCCCCGCGAGGGGGACGTGTTCCGGCGCGTCCTCGACGGCTTCGCTACAAGTAAGGGGTCCGCGCTCCCCGGCCGAGCTGACCAGATCCGCGCCCTGAATCCGGTCAGCTGGGCCGGGAGGCGTCCGAGAACGCGTCTGGGTCAGCGCTCGGCTTCGGGCTGGTTGAGCGCGGCCTGCACGCCGGCCTGGAAGCGGGTGTGCGCGCCGAGCCGGGTCATCTGCGCGGCGACACTCCGGGTCCCTACGCTCGAGGTCGTGACGATCCTGCGGATGGACAACGTCGGCATTGTGTTCGACGACCTCGACGCCGCTGTCGCGTTCTTCGTCGAACTCGGCCTCGAGGTGGAGGGCACGATGACAGTGGAGGGAGAGTGGTCGGACCGCATCGTCGGACTCGACGGCCAACGCGTCGATGTCGCCATGATGCGAACTCCGGATGGCCACAGCAAGCTCGAGCTGATGAGCTACCAGAGGCCGACGATGATCAGCCCCGAGCCGAAGAACGCACCGCCGAACACACTGGGCATCCGTCGCCTCATGTTCGCCGTCGACGACATCGAGGACACCATCGCCCGCCTGCGGACCCACGGCGCCGAGCTCATCGGCGAGGTGGTGCGGTACGAGAACATCTTTCTGCTCTGCTACCTCCGGGGCCCCGAGGGCGTCATCGTCGCGCTGGCCGAGGAGCTCAGCTGAATTCCGGTCGGGGACCAGTCCGCCAGCACGTCGGGGAAGCCGAACGTCACGACCAGCGCGCGACGGCTGCGCGCCGCCCAGGAACGTGCTCTGCGAGATGTCGGCGAAGCCCGAATGCTCACAGTCAGGCCATCGACCCCTGCGAGGCGGCTTGGCGAGCGCGGTACGCAGCGACGGCGGCGCGGTTGCTGCATCCGCCGTCGCAATAACGCTTGGACTTGTTCTTGGTGAGGTCGATGGTGACGGCATTGCAGTCGGGCATGCCGCAGATGCGCAGTCGGTCGAGTGCCTGGCTGCGCACGACGTCGACGAAGGCCATAGCTGCTTCTACGGCCATGCGGGTGGCCAGCGGCGCCTCGGGCGCTGTGGCGTGCAGGTGGTAGTCCCAGCCGTCGTGCTTGGCGAGCTGCGGTAGTGCGTGTCCAGCGCGCAGCATGTCGTTCACGCGCTGGGCGATCTCGTCCTTGTCGCTGTCCCAGAGGGCGCGAAGTTGTGGTCGCAGCGCGCGGACCGCCTCGAGTTCCTGGGCGTCGTGGGTGCGCGTGCCGGTAAAGCCCCAGGTATCGAGAAACTTATCGAGCGCGGCGACATCGGTGAGGTGGTCGTCGTCCCCGTCGAGGGTGTTCACCAGGGCAACGGCTCCGGCCAGGGCCACTTCCGTGTCATGAGCAAAAACCACCTTGACTCCTAACAACGCGACCGGCTACCGTCAACTTCCGTCATCAGTATAGAGCCTGTTTGGATATTACAAGGAGGTGCGAGGTGTCGTCATCGGGGAACGCTGCCGCCGGCGTGGGCGTGGCGCTGCTGTCCGCGGCGACGTTCGGCACCTCCGGATCGTTCGCCACGGCCCTGCTCGATGCCGGGTGGACACCTGACGCCGTGGTGATCGCGCGGATCAGCCTGGCTGCGGTGCTGCTGGCGGTGCCCGCGGCCGTGGCGCTGCGCCGGTCGTCAGCGACGTTGCGCGCGGCGAAGACACCCACGCTGCTGTACGGGCTGGCCGCCGTGGGCGGTGCCCAGGTGTGCTTCTTCAACGCCGTCAAGTACGTGCCGGTGGGCGTCGCGCTGCTGCTCGAATACCTCGGCATCGTCCTGGTAGTCGGCTGGATGTGGCTACGGCACCGGCAGCGGCCGCGACCCCTGACGGTCGCCGGCCTGGCCGTCGTCCTCGTGGGGCTGAGCTTCGTGCTCGACCTGTTCGGCGGCGCCCACGTCAGTGTGTTGGGGGTGCTCTGGGGTCTCGGCGCGGCCGTCGGGCTCGCCGCGTACTTCGTCCTCTCCGCGAACTCCGCCGACACGTTGCCGCCGATCACGATGGCTTGCGCCGGGTTGGCCGTCGCAGCCGTCGGTCTCACGGCGGTCGGCGTCGTCGGAATCTTGCCGCTACACGCCAGCTTCGGCACGGTGAGCCTGGCCCATCACCAGATGAGCTGGCTGGTGCCCGTGGCAGGGCTCTCGGTTCTCGCCGCGGCCATCGCCTACGTCGCCGGCATCCACGCCGCGCGTCGACTGGGACCGAAACTCGCGTCCTTCATCGGACTGACCGAGGTGCTGTTCGCGGTCCTGTTCGCCTGGGTCCTGCTGGGCCAACTACCCAGCACCGTGCAGGGCATCGGCGCGGGCCTCATCATCACCGGCATCGTGCTCGTCCGCCTCGACGAATCCCCCCAGCCGTCCGAGCAGCCGGCCGAGCTCACCGAATCGCACCGCACATCGCCTGAGCTGGCGGTCGAACCGGCCTGACCCGGCGGCGCCTCAGTTGACGTCGAACTCGTTGCCCTCCGGGTCGGTCATCGCTACCGCGTAGTGGTCGAGACCGTCCTCGTCCGACGCGGCGACGGCGGTGGCTCCGAGCTCGGTCAGCCGGCGGACCTCGGCATCGACTTGTTCCCGCCGGGTGGCGAGTGGAAGGTCGCGGCCGCCGCTGGCGCGGACGTCGATGTGGATCCGGTTCTTGATCGTCTTGTGTTCCGGCACGACCTGGAACCAGATGCTCGGCCCGCCACCACTCGGGTCGGCGATGCGGTCCTCGCCGAGACCGAGGTCCTCCTCGGGCAGCCCCAAATCGCGGTAGTAGTCGTCCCAGGAGGCGAAGCCGTCCGGCGGCGGGGCCAGCTCGTACCGCAGGGCGGCGGCCCAGAAGCGCGCGAGCCGGTCGGGATTCGCGCAGTCGATGACGAGCTGATACCTGACAGCCACGATGCCTCCTCCAGTCGGTGCCTGCGGGCCAGCATGCCCGGCCCCTCCGACAGTCCTCACCTGATCAGCGCGGTGCGGGGGCGGCTCGCCCTGTACTGTGGTCGACGAGCACGGAGAGGCGCTGCGACGGGCGCGGTCCAACGGCCGGCCTGCCACGCTCCGGCTCTTCATTCGCACCAAGGGCGCCTCCGTTCCTGGAGGCGTGGATGGTGAAGTCACAAGCCCGGTCCGGCGCAGTCGAGGCGCTGAAGAAGCTGCTGTCCGAACGCGTGGTCGTGCTCGACGGCGCCTGGGGCACGATGCTGCAGAACGCCCAGCTCAGCCCGGCGGACTACCGCACCGCGGCGCTCGCCGACCATCCGCAGGACGTCACGGGCGACCCGGACCTGCTCAACATCACTCGACCCGACGTCGTGCTGGACGTGCACCGGCAGTACCTGGCTGCCGGAGCGGACATCACCACGACCAATACCTTCACGGCCACGAGCATCGGGCAGTCCGACTACGGGTTGCCGCACCTGGTCCGCGAGATGAACCTGGCCGGTGCGCGGCTGGCCCGGCAGGCCGCGGACGAGGCCGGCGGGCGGTTCGTCGCCGGATCGATCGGCCCGCTCAACGTCACGTTGTCGTTGTCGCCGCGCGTGGAGGATCCGTCCTACCGGGCGGTCACGTACGACGAGGTGAAGGCGGCCTACGCCGAGCAGATCGCGAGCCTGGCCGAGGGCGGCGTGGACCTGCTGCTGATCGAGACGATCTTCGACACGCTGAACGCGAAGGCCGCGATCAGCGCCGCGCAGGAGGTGGCGCCGCATCTGCCGCTGTGGATCTCGGTGACCATCGTCGACCTGAGCGGCCGCACGCTGTCCGGGCAGACCGTCGAGGCGTTCTGGAGCTCGATCGAGCACGCCCACCCGCTCGTCGTCGGCGTCAACTGCTCGCTGGGCGCGGCCGAGATGCGCCCGTACGTAGCGGAGTTGGCGCACCTCGCCGGCACGTACACGGCGAGCCACCCGAACGCGGGGCTCCCCAACGCCTTCGGTGGCTACGACCAGACACCGGACGAGACGGGGTCGCTCGTCGGCGAGTTCGCCGCCGACGGCCTGGTCAACATCGTCGGTGGCTGCTGTGGCACGACACCGGCGCACATCGCGAAGATCGCCGCGGCCGTCGCGGATCTCCGGCCGAGGCCGGTCCCCGCGGCACCGCACCGCACCCGGTTCAGCGGGCTGGAGCCGTTCAGCATCGGCGCGGACACCGGGTTCGTCATGATCGGCGAACGCACCAACGTCACCGGTTCCAAGCGCTTCCGCCGGCTCATCGAGTCGGGCGACTTCCAGGCCGCGACCGACGTCGCACTGGAACAGGTGCGCGGCGGGGCGAACCTGCTCGACGTGAACATGGACGCTGACCTGCTCGACAGCGAGCAGGCGATGACGAGCTTCCTGAACCTCATCGCCACCGAGCCCGAGGTGGCCCGGGTGCCGGTCATGATCGACAGCTCGAAGTGGAGCGTGCTCGAAGCGGGCCTGAAGTGCCTACAGGGCAAGGGAATCGTCAACTCCATCAGCCTGAAAGAAGGCGAGGGATCCTTCCTGCGGCAGGCCCGCACGATCCGCGAGTACGGTGCGGGCGTCGTGGTGATGGCCTTCGACGAGCAGGGCCAGGCCGACACGGCAGATCGCAAGGTCGCGATCTGCGGCCGCGCGTACGACCTGCTCACCCAGCAGGTGGGCTTCCCGGCCGAGGACATCGTTTTCGACCCCAACGTGCTGGCCGTCGCCACCGGGATCGCCGAGCACAACGGGTACGCCAAGGCGTTCATCGACGCGCTGCCGCGGATCAAGCAGCGCTGCCCCGGTGTGCACATCAGCGGGGGCATCTCGAACCTGTCGTTCTCCTTCCGGGGCAACGACGTCGTACGCGAGGCGATGCACTCGGCGTTCCTGCTGCACGCCGTGCGGGCCGGTCTGGACATGGGCATCGTCAACGCCGGCCAGCTGGCCGTCTACGAGGACATCCCGGCCGACCTGCTGGAACTCGTCGAAGACGTGCTCTTCGATCGCCGCCCGGACGCCACCGACCGCCTGGTGGCCTTCGCCGAGACCGTCAACGGGCCCGGGACGCAGCGCACCGTCGATCTCTCCTGGCGCGAGGCGCCGGTGGAGAAGCGGCTCGAACACGCGCTGGTACACGGCATCGTCGACTTCATCGAGGACGACACCGAAGAGGCCCGGCTGCAGCTGGACCGCGCACTGGACGTCATCGAGGGTCCGTTGATGGACGGCATGAAGGTCGTCGGTGATCTCTTCGGCAGCGGCAAGATGTTCCTGCCCCAGGTGGTGAAGAGCGCCCGCGCGATGAAACGGTCGGTCGCCTACCTCGAGCCGTTCATGGAAGAGGAGAAGGAGCGCGACCGGCAGGCCGGCGTAGTGCCGAGCGGCCAGGGACAGGGCACGGTCGTGCTGGCGACCGTCAAGGGCGACGTGCACGACATCGGCAAGAACATCGTCGGCGTGGTGCTCGGCTGCAACAACTACCGCGTCATCGACCTCGGCGTGATGGTCCCGGCCGCGAAGATCCTCGACACGGCAGTGGCCGAGAATGCCGACGTGATCGGGCTTTCCGGGCTGATCACCCCGTCGCTGGACGAGATGGTGGCCGTCGCCACGGAGATGCAGCGTCGCGGCCTCAAGCTGCCACTGCTGATCGGCGGGGCCACCACGTCCAAGCAACACACGGCGGTACGCATCGCGCCCGTGTACGAGCGGAGCACGGTGCACGTCCTCGATGCCTCGCGCGTGGTCGGTGTCGTCTCCGACCTGCTCGACGACGACCGCGCCCAGCGCCTGGACGACGACAACCGCGCCGACCAGGAACGGCTGCGCGAGCAGCACGCCAACCGCCTGTACCGAAAGCTGTTGCCGCTGGAGCAAGCGCGCGCCAACCGCGAGGTCGTCGACTTCACCGACCGGCCCGCGGCGCCGTTCACCGGCACCCGGTTCGTCACGCCGGATCTCAACGACCTGCGCGCGATGATCGACTGGACGTTCCTGTTCCTGGCGTGGGAGCTCAAGGGCAAGTTCCCGGCGATCCTCGACCAACCCGTCGCCCGCGAGCTGTACGACGACGCCAACCAACTGCTGGACGAGATCATCGCCGAGAAGCTGTTCACGGCGCGGGGCGCCTACGCCTTCTGGCCGGCCCACAGCGAGGGCGACGACATCATCGTCGACGGCACCGACTCCGGTGCAGCCGCCGACGTGCACTTTCCGATGCTGCGCCAGCAGACCGAAAAGCCCGACGGGCGCGGCAACCGCTGCCTGGCCGACTACGTAGCCCCCGCGAACGACGTCCTGGGCGGCTTCGCCGTCACCATCCTGGGCGCCGACGAGCTGGCTGCGCAGTACGAGGCCGAGCAGGACGATTACCGCGCCATCCTCGTCAAGGCGCTCGCCGACCGGCTCGCCGAGGCGTTCGCGGAGTACCTGCACCTGCAGGCTCGCCGCGAGTGGTACGAACCCGACGCCGAGCCCGCGCTGGAGGATCTGCACGCGGAACGGTTCCGCGGCATCCGGCCCGCGCTGGGCTACCCGGCCTGCCCCGACCACTCTGAGAAGAAGCAGCTGTTCGACCTGCTGCACGCCGACGAGTTGGGCATGACCCTGACCGAGTCCTACGCGATGGCGCCGGCGGCCAGCGTCAGCGGCCTGCTGTTCGCCCATCCGGACGCGCGCTACTTCACGGTGGGACGCATCGACCGCGACCAGGTCGCGGACTACGCGCAGCGGCGGGGCCTGGAAGTTGCCGAGGTCGAGCGCTGGCTGCGTCCCAATCTCGGCTACGAGACCGGCTGAGCCCTAGGCGCTGGCGACGAGCGGTCGCACCTCGTTGCAGAACCGCTCGAGCTGGCGCAGCTCGTCGGCAACCGGCCAGATGAAGACGCGTTGTGCACCTGCCTCGGCGAATGCGGTCAACTTCTCGGCGAACAGCTCAGGCGGGCCGATCGGGAGACGTTCGCGGAGCATCTCTTCGGGTCGGTGCACGGCGGGAGCTACCCGCTCCTTGAGGATGTGGTCTGCTTCGGCGCGGTCGCCGGTGATGTAGCACCACATCGTGGCAAGCGCGTTCGGGAAGGTGTCGGGAGCTTTGCCGTGCGCCGCCAACGTCGTGCGAAGCGCTCGCCACGCTTCGCCGAAGAGCTGCGGGGTCGTGTTGTAGGCGGATGCCAGCCAGCCGTCGGCGAGACGGGCCACGCGACGCAGCCCGGCGGCCGATCCCCAGCTACCCACCCAGATAGGGGGTCCATGCGGCTGGGCCGGCCGAGGTTCCAAGGAAATCCCCTCTGTCGAGTAGAAGCGGCCGACGAACGGCGCACCGCCCGGCCGCCACAACGCGCGGAGCGCGCCGATCACCTCGTCGAATCGTTGCCATCGTTCGGCGAAGTCGAGACCGACGGCCGCGTGGTCATCGGGCGAAGAGCCCGGACCTAGTGCCACGAGCAGCCGACCACCCGAGAGACGGTCGATCGCGGCCAACGTCTTGGCGACCGGTACCGGTCCACGCACGACCGCGAGCGCGACCGTCGTCGCGAGCGTCATCTGCTCCGAGTGCTCCATCACCGCGGCAAGGGCGACCGGCCCATCGAGCCACGGCACGGAGAAGACCAGGTGATCGTTTACCGACAGGGTGCCGAAGCCGAGTTGAGCAGCAGTCCGCGTGTAGGCGCTCAGATGGGCGAGGGTGTACGGATGGCCCCCGAAGTCCATCAGCGGAAGATGAGCCCCGAACTCGATAGCGCTTCCCCACCTCGCGAGATCAGAACGGCCGGCCGCATCCCAGGATCGGGCCGTGACGCCCCGACGGTAGCCCGAGCCGCTGCCGCCGTGCGAGTTCGCTGATTACGAACAACGATTCTCTCGCTGCCGGCCGCACGGTAAGTATCGATCCGTGGTGAAGGTCGAAAGCGTCGACCTCGGCAGCGTTCGGTTGTCCCAACGCGTGTGGGCAAGCGATCACCCGACGCGTCCTCCGGTCGTACTGCTGCCGGCGACGGGCAATACCGCCGCGGATTGGGACGGCGTCGCGGCTGAGTTGAGCCGGGACCGGGTCGTGCGCGCGATAGACCTTCGGGGTCACGGCGAAAGCGACTGGCCGGGCGAGTATTCCCTGCAATTGATGGCCGACGACATCGTCGCGTTGTTGCGGCGCTCGGACGAGCAGCCGGATCTGGTCGGGCACTCCCTCGGCGGGCTCGTCGCGTGCCTGGCCGTGGCCGCCGCGCCCGACGTGGTCCGCAAGTTGGCGCTCGAGGACGTCCCGATGCCGCATCCTCGCCCGCCGGCGACCCCGGCCCGTCCGCGCGGGCGCATCGACTTCGACTGGCGAGTCATCGAGCAAGTGCGCCCAGAGCTCGACAACCCTGACTCAGCGTGGGCCGATGTCGTCGGCCGCATCTGCGTTCCGACGCTCGTGATCGCGGGCGGTTCGCGCAGCCCGATCCCGCAACAACACGTGGCCGAACTCGCGGAGACGCTGGCGCGCGGTCAGCTCGCGACCGTGGACGCCGGACATCTGGTGCACGCCACCAAGCCCCAGGAGTTCCTGAAGCACCTCACCGCGTTCTTGGCGGACTAAATGTGGGGGCCGTTCGCGCCCGGACCGGCATGGCCTAGCGTTCGGTCGTGCCTTTGAGTCCAGAGGAGTTCTACGACCACGCGGTCGCGGCCGCCGACGGTGAGCGCCGGCTCCCGCTGTCCCGCATGACGGGGTGGGACATCAGCCCGTTCGAGCAGGACGGATTGCGGGTGGCGTCACTGCGCCCACCCGTGCTGCCCGAGCCGGCCCGGCCCGGGGAGGATCCGTCGGACTGCGCTTCCTGCCGTAGCCGGGACGACGGGATCTGGTTCGACGAGAACTGGCGGCTGACCCGCATCAGCGGCGTCGGCGTGCCGCTGGTGCTGATGCTGCACCCGCGCGATCACTACGACTTGGACGACCTGCCCGATGAGCTGGCCGCCGAGCTCGGGCGGCTCACCACGCATCTGGCCCGTCACGTGCAGGCCTTGCCCCACATCGCGCGGGCCCACGTCTATCGCATCGGCGACGGCGGGGCGCACCTGCACGTCTGGTTCTTCGCCCGACCCGAAGGGCAGTCGCAGCTGTACGGATCGTGGCTGGTCGTGTGGGATGACCTGCTGCCGGAGTATCCAGCCGAGCTGGCCGACGCTGACGCGGCGACCGTGGCCGATGCATTGGTCGCCTCCTACGGCGGTCACCGGTAGGTCGGCCTCTCGTTGACCGCCGGAACGGCCGCACCGGGCCGCCACGCCGCGTTGAGGCCGTTAGGCGGGCACCGGCTCGGGCGCGGTGGCCTCGGCCGGACGCTGTATGCGCAGCTGCCGGACCTCGGGCACGAGCGCCGGAGCGCTCATCGCCACTACGACCAGGACGGCCGCACCGGCCAACGGCCAGGCGGCGCCGTAGGCCCCGGCGAGCGCCGGCCCGAGCGCGTAGCCCAACGGCATCGCGCCGAGTGAGACCAGCCAGTCGTAGGCGGTCACCCGGGCCAGCACGTGCTGCGGCACCTGCTGCTGGACGACCGTCTCCCAGGTGGGGTTCATGAAGCCGAGGCAGCCCATGGCGATGCCGTACGTGCCGACCACGACCCACGACGGGGCCACGACGGCGAACAGCACCAGGGGCACCGCGTAGCTGGCGAGAGCGAGGTTGCCGACCAGGATCGGGCGGGCGACATGGACCCGTCCGGCGAGCACTGAGCCGGCAAGGTAGCCGATCGCCGACGCCTGCAGCGCGGCCAGCCATACGCCCCGGCCGCCGAGTTCCGTGACCGCGACGAGCGGGCCGACCGTAGCGAGCACGCCGGCCGCGAAGTTCCACGTCGCGTGGCCGATCAGGCAACTCCAGTACCAGGTGCGCTGCCGCACCTCCGTCCAGCCCGCGACCAGGTCCTCGCGCAACGATTGCCGGGGGACGTCCACGTGCCGCACGTGCAGCAGCGCCAGGGTAAGTGCGCTGAACGCGAAGCTGCCCGCGTCCAGGACGAATGCCCAGCCGGCGCCGGCGGTGAAGATGAGCAGGCCGGCCACGGCGGGCCCGGCGAGCCTTGTCGCGCTTGCCGCGACGCCCATGAGCGAGTTCGCCGCCTGGCGGCCGTCCTCGTCGACGGTTCCAGCTACGAGCGGTGAGGTCGCCGGCAGCCCGAAGGCCGAGGCCGCGCCGCTCACCGCGCCCGCAACCGCGATGAGCGCGAGGTTGACGTGCCCCGAGATCAGCTCCAGGGCGATCGAAAGCTGGGTGAGGCAGCGCAGCGCGTCCGCCGCGAGGGCGACCCGGCGCGCGCCCAACCGGTCGGCGGCCACGCCGCCGAGCGGCAGCAACGCCAACCGTGGCACGAGCGTGGCGGCCAGCACGAGGGCAAGCGCTCCGGCCGAGCCGGTGGCCTGCACGACGGCGAGAGTGAGGGCGGCGGGTGAGACCGAGTCGCCGAGCTCGTCGACGACCCGGCCGGTGAACAGGAGCCGGAATTCACGCTGGCGGAGCGGGTGAGCCATACGGCGGACGATACTTCGTTACCGAAATATCTGTCAACGAAAAATCCGGTGGTGAAGTAGACTGGGCCGATGCAGCAGGACTCGGTCGACCGGCACATCGCTCACTGGATCAAAGAGATCCCGGACATCGACCCGCTCGTCGAAGGCGTCATCACCCGAATGCAGATGCTGGCCAAGCATGTCAAGCAATACCGACATGCGGCCGCGGAGGCACACGAGCTGGAACCCTACGAGTTCGAGACGCTGCACATGCTCGGCGGCTGCGGGCCCGACTACCGCGCCACGCCCACCGAGATCGCGACCTGGCTGCAGATGTCGCCGGCTGCGATCACCGGCCGGCTCGATGCGTTGGAGCGACGCGGCTTCGTCCGGCGCCTGCCCTCTCCCGACGACCGCCGCAAGGTCATCGTCGAGCTGACCAAGGCGGGGCACCGCACCTGGCGGGCGGCCGGCGGCGAGCAAGGCGCCGAAGAGACGCGCCTGCTGTCGGCGCTGAAGCCGGCCGAACAACGCCAACTCGACGCGTTCCTGCGGCAGATGCTGTTCCTCGTCGATCGCCCGGACCTGCTGCCGACCCCCAAGGACGCCAGGTCGTCCCGGGTCGCCAACGGGTGAGCGGCTCGCTCTGCGATCAGGCGACGAACTCGGTTGTGGTGATGACCTGCCCGGTCGAGCGGGCCACCTGATCGAGCGCGAGGGAGTGCAAGTGTTGGCTGTAGTCGGCCACAGCGTCGGCAATCACGAAGACTTCGGCCACCTGCGCTGAGGACGGTCCCAGTCCCCACAGCCGGCCACCGACGCCACGCTGCCCGAGTGTGCTCGCCGGCCGCGGAGCCGAGGCGACGATCGGGAGGCCTTGCGCTCGAGCGCCGTCGACCACCCGGCCGCACTGACGCACCAGGTCTTGTTGGGTCGCCGCGGGCAGCACCCCGACGTAATACGGGAGAAGGTCGTGCACCAGTACAGCTGCCCGAGAGGGGTCGAACTGCCACCCGAGTCCACCGCCGGCCCGCGCGAAGTCTGACAAGGAGTACTGCGACACCTGCGCCGCAAAATCAGCCACGAGCCCATCGTGCCGACCGTCCTCGCCGCGGCTGCGATCGGGCGGCCCCGATACGCGAAACTCCAGCCAAGGCAAGGACTGTCCAGCACATCTGTCGGTTTCTCTAGCGAGTCGATCCACGCATGACGGGCTCCTGTGAGGTGTAGCGATTTGGACACCTCGAGCATCGCTGGGTAGGCCCTGTCCTCGCGTCCGGCGAGTGGCGGAGCAGCCGGAGGAACGCCGTGTCGGCCGATCGGGGGACGGGGAGTCCACCGCATGCGGTCCGGTCGAAGACGCGCCCTAGCCGAGGCGAGCGAGAACGGTCGCGGCGACGAGCACGGTCGCGCCGAGGGCGGTGATCGTCACGCCCGCTCCGACGAGGTCGGCGAGCGTCCCGGACAGCACCGGCCCGAGACCCTGACCGGTCATCAGCCCCGTGCTGAACAGCCCGAAGGCAAGACCGCGGCGTGCGTCCGGGACGGCATCGAGGAAGGCTTGCTGGCCACCGAGTTGGTACGCGGTGGCCGCGCTCGCGACCGCGAAGCAGCCGGCCGTCACCGTCAGCGCGGGGTGCCAGGCCAGCGGCAGCAGCGCCACTCCGAGGAGGACGAACAGCCAGGGCACGGCCCGGCGTCGTCGCGCCGGCGAGAGCCACCGGCCCACGACGAGGTCGCCGACCGCCGCTCCCGCCGGAAACGCCGCCAGCAGTAGGCCGGTCGGCGTGGCCGAACCACCTCGTTCCGCCACGTAGGCGACCACGAGCGACTCCGCGCCGACCAGCAGCGTCGTCGGCACCCACCACGACAGCAGGATGCGCCGGACGGCGCGGACGCGGAGCAGTTCGACGTTGCCGCGCCAGGTCTCCCCCGGATGCCAGCGGCCTTCCGGCGGCACGGCACTACGGGTCGGCGGTATCGCCGTCGCCGCCAGCAGCCCGGCGAGCTGAACCGCCGCGGCCACACCGAAGGTCGCCGACGGGCCGAGCACGGCGATCACCGTGCCGCCGAGGGCCAGACCCAGCAGCTGCGCCCCGGACGAGATGAGGTTGAACACCGACCGCCCGAGAACGTACAGGTCGCCGGTAAGCAATCGGGTCACGAGCGCCGACTGCACGGCCGAAGGCAGCGGTTGCCAGACCGCGACGAGCGCGACGAGGGCAATCGCCAGCCCCGGCGGCAAATCGCCGACCGCGAGCACCAGCGCCGAAGCCGCCCGGACGGCCGCGCCGAGGACGAGCATCGGCCGGGCCGGCCATCGGTCGGCCAGCGACGTCAGCAGGGTCCCACCGAGCAACTGCGGCAAGAACCCGGCCGCGAACGCGCTGCTCGACCAAAGCGCCGAGCCGGTCTGCTGATACACCAGCACCGAGAGCGCGAAGATTTGCAGCGACGCGCCCAGCACGTTCGCCAGCGCCAGCGCGAACAACGACGACACGCCACGTGTGCGCAGGAGCTGCGCATAGGTCGCCCGAGCCTCGAGCTCCGGCTGCATCCTGGTCACCGGCACAGCGTGTCGAGCGGGCTCGGGCGGGCGCTAAGGTTACGTCCTGGAACGAAACGAGATGGTCGGGTGCGGATCGAGGTGGGACCGGACGACCTGGCGGCCAGCCGGTTCGCCATCGCGCCGATAACCGAGCTGGAACACCTGCTGCGCAAGCTCGATCGGCCGAACACGCGCACCGCGACCGGCCGCGCCATCCGGGCGTCTCGGTGGGCGCAGCGTTACCAGCCGTTGCGCTACGACCTCGACGCTCGCGTGCTCAGAGCCTTACGACCCAAGGGGCGGTGGGGTGTCGACTTCACCGCCCCGCCGCCCACCGGCATGGCCGGCAATCCGACCGACGATCTTGCGACCATCCGCGCTACCCCCCGCGCGATCGCCCGCGACCAGATCCGCCACGCGCTCAGCCTGACCGGCCCGGTCGACGACGATGTGCGCGCAGTGCTCGCCCGCCGCGATGTCGCGGCGTGGCTGGCCGACGCCCTCGATCGGATGTGGCACGCCCTCGTCGCGCCGGACTGGCCACAACTGCTCGCCATCGCCGAGCGGGACGTACTGCACCGCGCCGATCGACTCGTCCGGTCCGGATGGACCGCCGCGCTCGAGGGGCTACACCCGACGCTGCGATGGCACGACGGCGCGGTCGTGACCCGCGCGCACCCCGGAGTGACCGTCCGGCTCGACGGCCGCGGCCTGATGTTCGTGCCGTCGGTGTTCCTGCACCCCGACCTGTCCACCTACGTGGACCCACCCTGGCAGCCCACGATCGTGTATCCCGCGCGCGGGAGCGCCGCACTGTGGGAACCGGAGCCCACGACGCCCGCTGCGCTCGCCCGCCTGCTCGGGCCGTCACGCGCTGATCTGTTGCTTCGACTCGAAGCGCCGGCGTCGACCACCCAGCTCGCCCGAACGACCGGGCACACGCTCGGCGCGGTCGGCGACCACCTGCGCGTACTGCGCGACGCGGGCCTCGTCACCCGGGGGCGCACCGGACGATCGGTGATCTACCGACGCACACCGATCGGCGACGCCGTCGTCGCCGGCACGTCCGGCTGACCCCCCGTTGCCGCGGGCCGTCGGATCAGGCGCCCGGGGCCGTGTAGCTCACCCTGCGCTGCGCCGCGGCGTCGACCTCCTCGGGCGTCAGCAGCACGACCGTCTTCACCCGCGTCCGCCCGTCGGCATTGACGGCCAGCGCCAGCGCCGCGGCGGCCGCATGGTCGGGAAGCTCGGCAATCGCGTACACGTCGTCGCCACCGAACGCGAAGTCGAAGCTATCCAACCGACCGCCGAGTTCTGAGACCGTCTTCTCGATCGTGGTCCGCCTGGCCGTGCCGCCCTTGCTCAGGACGCCCTTCGCGCCCTCGCTGGCGTAGGCCGCGATGAACAGATAACGAGGCATCGTCGCCACCCCCGAACCCCCGCGTGTGAACCTGCCTCCTGCGGCCACCATCCTCCGCATCATCGGTGATCACAACCCGCCGACACGGCCATCGGTCCTGCTCTGTACGCGTCGGGCACGAAGGTCCCGGATCTGACGTAGCCATCCGGGCGCGCGAGTGGCAACGTGAGTTCATAGCGCGTCGTGCTCTGGAGGCGACGAGATGGATGTGCGTCTGCTCGAGTTCGGAGCAATTGAGGTTGACGGGCAGAGATACGAGCACGACGTCGTCATCGACGGTGGCGAAGTGCGGAAACGGAAGAAGAAGCCCTCGCGGCCGTACCGCGGTGAATACGGGCACACTCCGTTGTCAGCAGCCGAGGAACTCCCTTGGGGCGGATCCCGGCTGATCGTCGGTACCGGGGCGTATGGTTCGCTGCCCGTCATGCCCGACGTGCTCGACGAGGCGGGCCGTCGCGGGGTGGACGTCGATGCTGTGCCCACGGTCGACGCGTGTCGCCTGATCGCGAGTCTCGATGCGCGGCAGGTCCACGCCGTACTTCACGTCACCTGCTAGCGGCGAACCGAGTATCAGCGGTTGTCGCGTCGCAGTGGGTGGTCCTCCGGAACCTCGACCAGAACAATGCGTACGCCGTCCGGATCCGCGATCCACATCTCCAGCAGACCCCACGGCTCTCGTTGTGGGGCCCGCACGATGCCAACGCCGGCCGCCTGAAGACGCTCGTGCTCGGCGCCGAGGTCCCGGACCTGTATCCAGAGAGCGAGATTGCGAGTCGTCGTCGCGTCACCGGCACCCGAGACCTCGAGAAAGCCGCCGCCGAGGAAGAAGACGACCCCCGGATCGTCGGTTGGGCCGAACTCGCGGTAGACAGCGAGACCGAGCGTGTCCCGATAGAAGCGTCGACTGCGATCCCGGTCGGCCGGTCGCAACAGAACACGGCTACTGAGGACTTCCATACCCCCGATCATGCCGCGCGCACGGCGAGACCGGTTGGCAACCGCAGGGTCGTAGCAGCACGATGGCTGGGTGAAGCTGAAGCTCGACCTGCACGACATCTACAACCGCGGCGACGAGATCGAGCGGGCGCTTCGGGGAATCATCGACGAGGCCGTGGCCAAGAAGGCACCGCTCGTCGAGATCATTCCGGGGAAGGGCTCGGGCCAGCTCAAGAAACGGGTCCTGCGATTCCTCGACCGCAAGGAGATCAAGGCGCTCTACCACCGCGTCGAGAAGGACTCCGACAACTTCGGCCGAGTCTTCGTCCACTTCCGCTGGAAGCGTCTGTGAGAAGCCGGACAGACTCTCGAAGTTAGTAGTTAGTGGCTACTAACTTGGCGGCATGCCGATAACCGCGCGCACCGCGTCACCGGCCGCCGACGCGCTCAGCCCGGCACGGGTCCTGGTCGCCGTCGTCGTCTTCGTCGGCCTCGTCGTAGCCGCAGTCGGCAGCCTGGGCGCTCCGCTGATCACTGCGGTCGCCGAGCACTACCACGTCTCGCTGGCCGCTTCCCAGTGGACGCTGACCATCGCGCTGCTGTCCGGGGCGATCGCCACCCCGCTGCTCGGTCGGCTCGGCTCCGGCCCCCGGCGGCGAACCGTCGTGCTGGCCACCCTGACCGTCGTCGTCGCCGGCAGCGTGCTGACCGTGATCCCGCTGCCCTTCGCGCTGCTGCTCATCGGCCGGGCCGCCCAGGGCGTCGGGCTCGGCCTGACCGCGCTGATGATGGCCACGGCCCGCGACCACCTCGACGAGCAACGCTCGGCCAGCACGATCGCACTGCTCTCGGTCGCCTCCACCGCCGGCATCGGTGTCGGCTACCCGCTGGCCGGGCTGCTCACCGACCTCGCCGGCATCCGCGCCGCTTACGCCCTGGGTCTGATCGTCACCGCTGCCGCGCTGCTCGCGGCGGTCGTCGTGCTGCCGCCCAGCCCGGCCCGACCGGCCGGCCGGGTCGATCTGCGCGGGGCGCTGTTGCTCACCGTCGCCCTGCTCGCCCTGCTCGTCGTCATCAGCCAGACCGATCTCTGGCGCCACCACGCCGCCGTCGCTGCCGCCACTCTCGTGGTGTCGCTGGTGCTGCTCGCCGGCTGGACGGTCATCGAGGCCCGCACCGACAAGCCGCTCGTCGACGTCCGTCTCCTTCGCCACCCGGCAGTTGCCGCCGCCAATCTGGTGATGCTCACCGGTGGGATCGGCATGTACCTGCTGCTGAGCCTGATCACCCGCTTCGTCCAGACACCGGCCGCAGCCGGCTACGGGTTCGGGCTGGACACCTTTCAGGCCGGACTCGTACTCGTGCCGTTCTCGTTGCTGGGCTTCGCCGCCGGCCGGCTCGTGCCGCGCCTACGCGGCAAGACCGGCGCCCGCGCGCTGCTCGCCGCCAGCACCGCGACTGTGCTCATCGCCTTCGTGCTCTTCGCGCTCACCCGCGACCACCTGGTCGAACCGGTGATCGCGATGAGCATCCTAGGCTTCGGTGTCGGCGCGTTCTCGGCCGCGATGCCCGCCGTGATCCTCGGCGCCACCCCGAAGGCCGAAACCGCAAGCGCCATGGGCGTCAACCAAGTCGTGCGCAGCGTCGGCTTCTCCATCGGCAGCGCTCTCGGCGGACTCATCCTCGCCGCTCACACCACCGACGTCTTCCCGCGAGAGACCGGCTACGCCACCGCCGCCTGGGCCGGCGCGGCCACCACCGTCGCCACCCTGCTCATCCTCGCCGTCCCGATCGGGGACCGGTCGGGTTGACCACGCTCAGCGGCGGAGAGCGGTTTCCCGCTCCATCCGAGACAGCTTCTCGGGATTGCGGACGGCGTAGAGCCCGGTGATCAGGCCGTCGTCGAAGCGCACTGCCAGTACGGTGTCGAGGTCGCCGTTGAGCCGGAAGATGAGCGCCGGGTAGCCGTTGACCTGCGCCGGCTGCAGGGATCCAGCGGTGGCGATGCGGCCGCCGACCAGCGCCCGGGCCACGCTGTCGGCCCCCACGACGGGCGCCAGCACGGCCGACACGACGCCGCCACCGTCACCCAGGAAGACGACGTCCGGCGCGAGGATGTCGAGCAGGCGTTGCAGATCGCCCGTCTCGACCGCCTGCCGGAACGCGTCGAGCGCGTCTCGGGTCTCGGCCGGCGTAACGACGCCGCGCGGGCGGCGCGCCGCGACGTGGGCCTTCGCGCGATGCGCGATCTGGCGAACGGCGGCCGGACTCTTGTCGACGGCTTCGGCGATCTCGTCGTAGGCCAGGTCGAACACCTCGCGCAGTACGAACACCGCCCGCTCGGTCGGCGTGAGCGTCTCCAGCACCAGAAGCATCGCCATCGAGACGCTGTCGGCCAGCTCCACATCCTCGGCAACGTCGGGCGCGGTGAGCAGCGGCTCGGGCAGCCACGGGCCGATGTAGGACTCCTTGCGTCGGCCGAGCGTTCGCAGCCGGAGCAGGGCCTGTCGCGTCGTGATGCGGACCAGGTAAGCCCGCCGATTCTGCACGCCGTCGAGATCGACGCCCGCCCATCGCAGCCAGGTCTCCTGCAGGACGTCCTCGGCGTCGGCGGCCGAGCCGAGCATCTCGTAGGCGACGGTGAACAGCAGGTTGCGGTGGGCCAGGAACGCCTCGGTGGCGCGGTCCGGGCGGTCGTCCTGGCTCATGCGGCCGCTGCGATCGTCGGACGTGGGCGGCAACGTGCCGGCCATGGGTGGCTCCTCATCAATGTCGACTGTGCCACCCACCAGATGCCTCGGCATGCCGTTTTGTGACATCGAGAGCGGGATGGCGCTCGTCACGTCACCGGATCTGTCACAAGCGATGCGTCGCCGACATCTCGTGTTCGTCAATGCCGAGACACCACGAGTGAGGACGAAGTCATGGAACCCCGTTTCGATCTGATGACCAACGAGATCGGCGGCAAGCTCGCCAAGCGGATGTACAACCTGAGCCTGGTGATCGAGCAGTCGCCGCTGCCCAAGTCGACCCAGGAGCTGGTGATGCTGCGCGTCAGCCAGATCAACGGCTGCGGTTGGTGCGTCGACATCCACACCAAGGAAGCCGCCGCCGCCGGGGAAACCCCGCTCCGGATCAACCTGGTCGCCGCCTGGCGTCACGCCAGTGTGTTCACCGAGGCCGAGCGGGCCGCGCTGGCGCTCGCCGAGGAGGGCACCCGACTCGCCGACACCAGCCCCGGCGTGTCCGACGAGACCTGGGCCCAGGTGCGCAAGCACTACGACGACGACCAGCTCGCCGCGCTGGTCTCCCTGGTCGCCATGATGAACGCCAGCACCCGGCTCAGCGTGATCCTGAACTACGAGGGCGGTTCGTACGAGCCCGGCATGTTCAGCAGCCTGGCAGGCTGAGCGAATCAGGCCCGGCCCTGGATCATTCGATCCGGGCCGGGCTGACCCGGCGGCCGACCCAGACCTCGCCGGCCGCCATGCCGCAACGACCGTGATCGACGCTGATGACCGTCATGCGCAGCCGGCCGTTGTTCATCAGACCCACTTGCCACCGTGATCGGTCGCCGGGCCGGCATTCCTGGCCGCCCTGAACCGCCAGGGTCAGGTTCCCGGCTCGGTACGTGAATCGACCGTACGCACCAGGATGGTCGAACAGCATCGTGTACCGATCCATCGCGAACGTGCCGTCCGGATTGAACTTGATCAGCATCTGCCGGGCGTAGATGTTCGTGTCGTCCACGCTCCACGCGCCGTCCAGGTCCCGACGGCTGGGCGTGCGGAGCGGCGGCGAAGCGCAGAGACGTTCGTACTCGCCGGTCAGAGCGGCCGGGATGGCGGCCAGCCGCAGCGTCTGCACCGTCGCCTGTCCGGACGACATCGCATGGACGATCACCGCGTCGGTGGGCGGCGGTGTTTGCCGGCAGTCCACGCGCACGTCCACCCGTACCTGGGCCGAACCGGGCGCGGCGATCGTGACGGGAGCGCTCGAAGCCTGCCATCCGGGCAGCGCAACGTCGGTGACCCGTACCTCGCGGTCACCGACGTTGTCGATGCTGACCACGAACTCCGGCCCCGCGTACGCCGACGCGCGGTTCGCCTCGAACGTGCTGACGGCCAGCGCGATCCCACGATTCGGCGGGATCACCCCGGTGTGCTTCCCCGACCGGTCCAGCCGCCACACCACGAGAACGCTCAGCGCGACCAACACCAGCGCGGCGACGCCCAGCCCGCGCCGGGCCGACCGCTTTCCCCCGGCGTCGTCCGGCCGGTCGACGTCCAACGCTTCCCAGCCGTCCATCGACCCGGCTCCGCCCTCCGACATCCTCTCGGATCGTCCCCCTTTCGGCACCGGCTCAGCAAGGACTCGTCGATCCTCGGACGGGGATTTGTGCCGGTCTAATCGGCTACCTATTCGCGCCCGGACGTGGGACTCTTTGTGCGGAGCCTCGCCGGAGCGGGGTTGCCGATGTGACCGGAGACAGCGGCTAAACCGACAGCCGCGGTGGATCCGGTCCACGATTGGACGGCGCAGAAGCACGACGCTGCTTCAGCAGGCTCCGAACCACAGACCAACCGCGCATGCCGTCCTGGCGCGCGCGTTGTGGACGGGACATCGCGTCCCGTCGGGGTCGAGGTGCCCTAGTCCCCCCCTCTGGGGCGCCTCGACTCTCAACATCCTGATCCAGCAACGGCGCCCACTCGACGCGCTGACGTTCGAGCGCGTCCACGAGCAGGCCTACCGCGACCTCGGCTTCGAGCTGTTCGACGAGCCGGCCGGGCCGCTGCCCGCCCGGCTCGCCGTCGTCAATCAGGCCTTGCGCACCGGGTAGATCAGGTGCGTCACCCGGTCGCCCTCGATGACGGTCGGGTTCTCCAACAGCAGTGGCGGCTTGGCGATCTCGCCGAAGAACCGGATGCCGGTGCCGAACACGGCCGGCGCGACGTTGAGCACGACCTCGTCGACCAGACCCTCGTCGAGTGCCTGCCGGCCGATGTCGCCGGCCGTGACGGAGACATCGCGATCGCCGGCGAACGCGCGAGCCTGCTCGACGGCGCTGCGCACGCCGTCGGTGACGAACGTGAACGGCGCGTCGGGGAACGGCCAGCCGGTGGGCGCCTGGTGCGTGACCACGAAGACGGCGTCGCCCGCAGCCGGACGTCCGTCCCAGCCGTTCGTCAGGTCGAACAGCCGCCGGCCGATCACACAGGCGCCGATCCTCGTCCACGACTCGCGCATGTACTCGGCGGTCGCCGGCGACACGTGGAACGTCCGCTCGGGATCACCCGGCGCAATGGCGACCGGACCGTTGTCGTAGAAGTCGAACAGCGGGCCCACCCCGTCGGACGGGTCGGCGATGAAGCCGTCGACCGACACCGCGGCCACCACCAAGACCTTGCCCATCAACGCATCGTCTCCAGCAGCCCGTCCAGCAGCGCATGGCTGCGCTCGACGCCGCTCATCATGCCGGTTGCCACCGCCGCGTCACGATCGGCCTTGGACGGGTAGCGGATCACCTGGGTAACGGTCGTCGTGCCGTCGTGCTCGGCGAACGTCGTGGTGATCAGCGTTTCCGGCCACTCGGGACCCCACCGCTCGGTGTTGACGTACCGCTCAGGGCGAACCACCTCGCGGAACTCCCCCGTCATCTCCATCTGCTGACCGTCGGCCTTCTGCCAGCCGAAGTGCCACGCCCCGCCCGGACGCAGGTCGATCTCGCAGATCGGCATCGACCAGCCCTCCGGACCGAGCAGCCACTTCGTGAGGTGCTCGGGCCGGGTGTGCATGTCGAAGACCAGCTCGCGGGGTGCCGCGAAGTCGCGGGTGATCGCGATCTCCTCGTCGGACAGCACGGTCAGCGTCGTCGTCCTAGTCGTCTCGGTCATCGCTGTTCTCCTTCATCTCGTCCAGGTACTTGTCCAGCCGGCGGTAGCTCGCGTCCCAGAACTGCCGGTACCGCTCGGCCCAATCGCTGACGTCCTTCAGCGGCCCGGCGTCCAGTTCGCAGGGCCGCCACTGGGCCTCCCGGCCGCGCTTGATCAGCCCGGCCCGTTCGAGCACCCGCAGGTGCTTGGACACCGCCGGCCCGCTCATCGCGAACGGCGCCGCCAGCTCCTTGACGGTCGCCGATCCGTCGAGCAGGCGGGCCAGGATCGCCCGCCGCGTCGGGTCGGCCAGCGCGGCGAACGTCAGGCTGAGTCGGTCGGTTGCCATCGCTTCCTAACCAATCGGTTATCTAACTGATTGGTTTTCTACCCGCCGTGGTCGGGAAGTGTCAACCCCTCAGCCGGAGGCGAACAGCACGAACGGCTGGGCCGCCCGGGTCACCCGCAGGTGCACCATCGCCTCGTCGTCCAGCCCGTCGGCGACCTTCGGGAAGCGCGCCGCGAGCTCGCCCACCGGCTCGCGCTGTTCGGCGACGCCGGCCGGATGCTCGAACGGCAAGATCGCCTCGAGGACGTCGCGGATCACTCGGTGGATCCCCGCGCCACTGCAGGTCGAGGCGAGAATCCGGTCGTCGGTGGCGTGGAACAGGTGCAGCTCGACGCGGTCGTTGGCGTGGGCGGCGGCCAGGAAGTCCTGGACGTCGCCGTGGGCCAGCGACAGCAGCGCCTCGAACAGGCCCGGCTCGGTGTCGGGCAGGCGCAGGACGGCGCGCACCATCCCGTAGCGGCCCAGCACCTCGCCGCTCAGGTAGAGCTGCGCATCGTTGTCGAGCAGGACCTCGTCCAGGTGGTTCAGGTCGGCGCGCTGGTTCGCGGTCAGCCGCATCAGGACGGCGGCCCGCCCGTCGATGCCGACGAACAGCGGCGCGGTGTCGCGGTCGCCGAGGATCGTGCTGTACATCGTGATCACCCGGGTCGGACGCGCGGCGGCGGCGGCCAGCCGGGCCGCCGTGCTCGGCATGACGATGTCCGGCAGCCGGTGATTGTCGATGCGGCGCCCCGGCAACGGCGGATCGAGCGGCTCGATCGGCCCGGCGTCCAGCTCCGAGACGGCGAGGTGCATCCCGGTACCAACCGGATGTCGCTGCCCGCGACGGGTGCGAAACAACATCACCCTCACCATAAGCTCGGGCGGCGCGGCTCGCAGTTCATCTGACTACGTGTCGGCGTCAGTCCCGGGAATTCGGGGCGATCGCCGGCGGCACGGGCTCGCCCGGGCGCGCCATCGCGATGCCCCGCCGCAGAGTCAGCACGGTGAGGCTGGCCTGCACCTGGGCCCGGGACGCCTCGCGCCGGACCTCCAGTGGCAGTCGCCCCCAGACCGCGTCGACGATCTCGTCGACGGTCACGTTCGTCACCTCTTCGTCGCGCTCGGCGACGTCGCGGTCGTGCCGGGCGAGGGCGTCCTCGATCCACCCGCGCAGCTGTGACCGGTCCATCGGGCCAGCGTGGTCGATCCCGGCGCGACCTGTCCAGCCGGGCGCTTCCGGCCCATACCTCGCGAAGCCCGCGCACTGTCAGCAACTATCGTGTCACGCTCATGACAGCGTCACGGCTGGTGCTGGTCACGTGACCGCGTGTAAGTTTCTCGTCGCAACCCCGGCCACCTGGCATCCCTCCCGCTTGGTGACCGGGGTTGTCCACGTCTGAGCCGCGGTTCGGCGGGCCAACCGTGTCGGTTTGGCCGGCCCTTCCGGGACGCGCCCGCCCCTAGCTTCGATCAAGTGCGACGAAGCGGGCTGACCGTGGCCGGGCTGGCCGCCGTCCCGGCCGCGGCCAACGGGCTGGGCCGCTTCGGCTACGGCCTGGTGCTGCCGGCGATGCAGCACGCCCTCGGCTGGTCGGCGTTCGCGGCCGGATCGGTCGGCGCGGCCAACACGGCCGGCTACCTGCTCGGGGCACTGAGCGCCGATCGAGTCATCACTCGCCTCGGTACGCGCCGCTCCGTGCTGGGCGGCCTGCTCGTCGCGACGGCAGCGGTGGCCGGCTGCGCCACGACCGGCCGGCTGCCGCTCGTGCTCGCGCTGCGGCTGGTCAACGGCGGTGCGGCGGCCGTCGCGTTCGTGGCCGGGGCGGTGGTCGTCGTCCGGCTGGCCGAGCGCGAACCGCCCGCGGTTGCCGGCCGATGGCTCGGGCTGTACTTCGCCGGTCCCGGCATCGGCATCGCCCTGTCGGCCGTGACGGTCAGCGGCGGCGACTGGCGACGGGCCTGGCTCGAACTCGGCGGGGCCAGCGCGGTCGCCGTGGCGGTCAGCGCGCTGGCTCTCCGTTCGGCACCCGCGGGGCCCGGGCCGAGACGGGACCGCGCGCCCTGGGACGCCCGGGCCGTCGCCGCGGTGACGGCGTCCTACGGCATCTTCGGGGCCGGCTACATCGCGTTCATGACGTTCGTCGTGGCCTACCTGCGAGCCGGCCGGCACACCTCGACCGCGTCGATCACCACGTTCTGGTTCGTGCTGGGCGCCGGCGGCGTGATCGTCGGCGTCGCGCTGATGGCCCGGCTCGGCCAAGCCCGGGGTGGCCGCGGGGTCGCGCTGCTGACCGCGTTGACCGCCGCCGGCTCGGCCCTGCCGCTCGTCTCGGGCGCACCGCCGGTGCTGCTGCTCGCCGCGCTCCTGTTCGGCTGCTTCTTCTCGGTCAGCGCAGCCGCCACCGCAGCTGTCCGGGCCCGCCTGCCGGCCGAGCAGTGGCCGGCCGCGATCGCCGGGATCACCGCCGCGTTCGGGCTGGGCCAGTGCCTCGGCCCGCTGCTCAGCGGCGCGCTGTCCGACGGGGCCAGCGGGCTGCGCGTCGGGCTGCTGACCGGCACGACACTGCTCGTCGCGAGCGCGACCTGCGCCCTCCTCCAGCCCGTCGAGGCCAGCCGTTCGGACACCGTCGTCGGCCCGGAACGTGGCCGATCGGGTGGCGCGCCCTAACCGATCGCCGCAGCGGCGCTGCGCGATCGGGTGGCGCCTAGGCTCTACAACCATGCTGCGCACCGTCCTCGCGACCCGCTACGTCACGGCGTTGCGCGAGGGCGGTTCGCTGCCCGGGCTCATGGAGGGCGACGACCTGGGCACCTACGTCGTCAAGTTCCACGGCGCCGGGCAGGGGCGCAAGGCACTGATCGCGGAGGTGATCTGCTCGCGCCTGGCCCGCGAGCTCGGCCTGCCGGTCCCCGAACTGGTCACCGTCGAGCTGGACACGGCGCTGGCCGCGGGCGAGCCGGACGAGGAGGTGCAGGCGCTGCTGCGGGCCAGCGGCGGACGCAACCTGGGCGTCGACTTCCTGCCCGGGGCGCTCGACTTCGACCCGGCCGCGTTCGCGGTCGACGCCGAGTTCGCCGGCCGGGTGTTGTGGTTCGACGCGCTGATCAACAACGTCGACCGCTCGTGGCGCAACCCGAACATGCTGCTCTGGCACGGGCGTCCGTACCTGATCGACCACGGTTCGACCCTGACGTTCCACCACACGTGGAAGTCGCCGGCCGAGTCGGCCACCCGTCCCTACGACGCCGGCGACCACGTGCTGATCGGCACCGCGCCCGACGTCGTCGCCGCCGACGCCGTGGTCTTCGCCTGCCCCGCCTACGCGATCGCCGATGCGTTCGAGCGTTTCGATCACGACCTCGCCGGAGAGCTCCGTCGCCTCACGTACTCGTCGTGTGCGACCGTGAGCACGGCCGCGAACGGCGCGTACAGGGTCATGAGCATGGCCAGCGAGAGAATGGAAAATCCGTCTGGTTTGACCAGGAGCGTACTGATCAAAGCGCAGATGGCGATGCCATAGAGCACCATGCGGTTGGGATCGACCTGCAGGACGCCCTGCATGAGGAATACGAGCGCTACGACAAGACACACCAGAAAGCCCAGCCCGAACACGCTGCCCGCGACTGGCACGGCAAAGCGCTGCAGCACCGTGACACTCAAAACGACTGTAAGCGCCAGCACGAACCGCTGGCGCCGCGCGTCCGTCCGGCCGAGCGCTT
>Ga0081455_10001226_pt1 | contig 32083 bp, 31 predicted proteins | sample TabmetS3T2R1_FD_70207 | JGI IMG/M metagenome (GOLD analysis project Ga0081455, IMG submission 70207) | Tabebuia heterophylla rhizosphere microbial communities from the University of Puerto Rico - S3T2R1 | ecosystem: Host-associated > Plants > Roots > Rhizosphere ...
GCCGCCGGTTTCGGCGGCAACGTCGGCGAACGGCGCCAGCGGCCTCGGCGTGAAAAGCGCGTCACACGCGCCCTCGAGGACGCGCAGCTCGCCCGCCGCGTCGGAGCAGAAGCGGCGGACGAGCGCAGTCTTCCCGCCCCCGGCCTCGCCCGTGACGAGCACGAGCCGACCGGATCCACCCTCGACCTGCCTCTGGGCCTCGCCGAGGGCGCCGAGGAACGACTCACGCTCGAGAAGCCTGCTGGCTCCCACAGCGCCCACGGGTAGATGGTGCGCCTCCGGCGGCCTGCCTGCAAGTCCTCGGCGCTGGCAGTAACCTCTCGGCGATGGCCGTCGAAGCGGGCCTAGACGCCAAGCGGATCCAGGAGCTCGACAAGCAGCACGTCCTGCACTCCTGGTCGGTGCAGAACCAGATCCAGCCGCTTCCGGTTGCCGGCGGCGAGGGCCGCTACTTCTGGGACCACGACGGAAACCGCTACCTCGACTTCGCGTCGCAGCTCGTCAACGTCTCGATCGGCTACCAGCACCCGAAGGTGGTCGCGGCGATCAAAGAGCAGGCCGACAAGCTGACGACGATCGGCCCGCCGATGGCGCACGAGGCCCGCTCGGAGCTGGCGCGGCTGCTCGCCGAGGTGACTCCGGGCGACCTGACGATGTCGTTCTTCACCAACGGTGGCGCGGAGGCGAACGAGAACGCGATCAAGCTCGCGCGCTGGTACACGGGCCGCCACAAGATCGTGGCGCGCTTCCGCTCCTACCACGGCGCGACCGGCGGCGCGATCACGCTCACCGGCGACCCGCGGCGCTGGCACGCCGAGCCCGGGATCCCCGGTGTGGTGCGGATGCTCGACCCGTACACCTACCGCTGCCCGGCCGGCCACCCCGACCCGTGCCCCGTCTGCTCGGGCGCGCCGCACCTCGAGGAGATCCTCCAGTACGAGGGGCCGGAGAACGTCGCCGCCGTGATCATGGAGACGATCGTCGGGACGAACGGGATCATCGTCCCGCCCGACGGCTACCTGCAGTCGATCCGCGAGGTCTGCGACCGGCACGGGATCCTGCTGATCTGCGACGAGGTGATGGCCGGCTTCGGCCGCACCGGCAAGTGGTTCGGCGTCGACCACTGGGACGTCGTGCCCGACATCATGACCATGGCCAAGGGGATCAACTCCGGGTACGTCCCGCTCGGCGCGATGACCATCAACCAGAAGCTCGCCGACTGGGTGCAGGACAAGTACTTCGCCGGGGGTCTCACCTACAGCGGGCACGTCCTCGCCTGCGCCTCCGCGGTCGCCTCGATCGAGGCCTTCCAGGAGGAGGGCATTGTCGAGAACTCGGCCGCGATGGGCGAGGTGCTGGGCGACGGGCTACGGGGGTTGATGGAGCGCCATCCGTCGATCGGCGAGGTGCGCGGCAAGGGCCTCTTCTGGGGCGTCGAGCTCGTGAAGGACCGCGAGACCCGCGAGCCGCTCGTGCCGTTCAACGCGGCCGGGGAAGCCATGGCGCCGGTCGCCAAGCTCGCGAAGGCGGCGATGGAGCGCGGCGTCTACCTGATGACGCACTGGAACGTGATCATCTGCGCGCCGCCGCTGACGATCACCCGCGAGGAGCTCGACGAGGGCCTGGGCGTCCTCGACGAGGTCCTCTCGCTCGTCGATTAGACTCGGCTACCCTGTCCCCAGGCCGCCGCCGAGGGGGAATCATTCGCAGCATCAAAATCGAGGCGCCCACGTCCGGCGCTGCAGAGTTGCTCGTCCATGATCTCGTGCCGTTCGCGCGAACGGACATCGTGCCGCTGGAGGGCGAGCGCTGGGAGGTCAGGGTCGAGGACAGCACGGACGACGAGCTCGACGCCGTGCTGCTCGCGGTCGCGCGCTGGGCAGCCGCCTGCGAGGTCGAGCGGCGCTGCGTGCTCGTCGACGGCCGGCCGGTCGAGCTGCCGGAACCGAGCTAGGTCTCGACGCGCAGCGGCAACGCCGTGGCCACGATGCGCCGGCCGCCGGCCTCGTAGACGACGTCGACGCTGTCGTCCTGCCGATAGGTGCCCGCCACGCCGAGGAACATCGACAGCCAGCGCCAGAAGCCCAGCCGTCCTTCGCGCGCGAGCAACCGGTCGAAGACGAGCTCGTCGCCCTCGCGCCGGTAGTCACGTTCCGGCTGCTGGCGCACCCCGTTGACGAACACTTCGACCGACTCGCCGACCCCGGCCGGAAGTTGGACGCGCGTACGCTCGGGCACCCCTCTTAGAATGCCATCGCCCGTGCGTAGGTCGGTCTTCGTCCTCAGCGTCGCCTTCGCGCTCGTCCTCGCCGGGACGGCCGTCGCAGGGAACGGGGGCGTCGCGCCGCCGTCGCCGGCCAGCCCGGACGCCGCGAACATCAACGACATCTACTGGCTGATCTTCGCCGTGACGGCCGGGATCTTCGTGCTCGTCGGCGGGTTGTTGCTGGTGTTCATCGTCCGCTACCGCAGCCGCGGCCGCCCGCGGGACGTCGACGGGGCGCAGGTTCACGGCCACACGAACCTCGAGCTCGCCTGGACGGCGGGCCCGGTCGTGATCCTCGCGATCATCGCGGGCTTCGTCTTCTGGAAAGTCAGCGACATCGAGGCCACTTCCGGCCTCCCCAACGAGCAGACCGAGGCCCGCGACCAGACCACGATCGACGCGCACCAGTTCTACTGGGAGTTCGTCTACCCGAACGGCGCCGTCTCGGTCGACAAGCTGCGCGTGCCCTACAACCGCAAGGTGCGGCTGAAGATCATCAGCAGCGACGTCGCCCACAGCTGGTGGGTGCCGAGGCTCGGCGGCAAGCTCGACGCGATCCCGGGCAAGACCAACTTCCTGACCTTGCGGCCGACGAAGCTCGGCACCTTCCGCGGCCAGTGCGCCGAGCTCTGCGGGATCCAGCACGCGGCGATGCTCGCCCAGGTCGAGGTGCTGCCGGCCGCCGAGTTCGACTCGTGGGTGCAGAGCCGCGTCGACGACCGCGCGGCGGTCGGGAAGGAGACGTTCGAAGGCGTGTGCGCCAAGTGCCACGGCCTCGCGGGACAGGGTGACATCGGGCCGAACATCGCAGCGAACGCGCTGCTGAAAGATCCGGAGGCGCTCGCGAAGGTGATCCGCGAGGGGATCGGGAAGATGCCGGCGGTCGGCAAGGGGTTGCCCGAGGAGCAGGTGGCGGCGACAGTCGCGTACCTGCAGCGGCGCTTCGTCCAGGGAGGAGGCAGCGGTGGCGGCCAGGGCTGAGCGTCCCCCGCTCTCCGTCGTCGTCTCGCGCGGCCGCGTCTCGAGCTGGCTGACGACGGTCGACCACAAGCGGATCGGGATCCTCTACATCGTCACGACGCTCGTCTTCATGCTGGCGGGCGGGGTCCTGGCGCTGCTCATGCGCGCGCAGCTCGCGACGCCGAACGAGGACTTCATCACCAAGAACGACTACAACCAGCTCTTCACGATTCACGGGACGACGATGATCTTCCTCGTCATCGTCCCATTCTGGGCCGGCCTCGCGAACTACCTGGTGCCGCTGATGATCGGCGCGCACGACATGGCCTTCCCGCGGCTGAACGCGCTCTCCTACTGGCTCTTTCTGCTCGGCGGGCTCATCCTCTACTCCAGCTGGTTCGCGGCCGGCGGCGCGTCCGCCGCGGGCTGGACCGGCTACACGCCGCTCACCGAGACGCTCTACTCGCCGGGGCACGGGGTCGACCTCTGGATCCTCTCGCTGCACGTGCTGACGCTCTCGTCGCTCGCCGGCGCGATCAACTTCCTGGTCACGATCCACCGGATGCGGGCACCCGGGATGTCCTGGATGCGGATCCCGCTGTTCGTCTGGTCGATCGAGGTCTACGCGGCCCTGCTCGTGGTCGTGCTGCCCGCGCTCTCGGCAGGGCTGACGATGCTGCTCCTCGACCGCCAGGCCGGCACGCACTTCTTCATCCCGGACGAGGGCGGCAGCGCCGTGCTCTACCAGCACGTGTTCTGGTTCTTCGGCCATCCCGAGGTCTACGTGATGATCCTGCCGGCGATGGGAGTGATCTCCGAGGTGCTCCCGGTCTTCTCCCGCAAGCCGATCTTCGGCTACACGGCGATCGCGCTCTCGACGGTCGCGATCGGCTTCTACTCGATGCTGGTCTGGGCCCACCACATGTTCACGGTCGGCCTACCCGGCTATTTGCAGGGATTCTTCATGATCTCGTCGATGATCATCGCCGTCCCGACCGGCATCAAGATCTTCAACTGGCTGGCGACGACCTGGCGCGGGAACCTCCACTTCGACACCCCGATGCTGTACGCGCTCGGCTTCATCGGCGTGTTCACGATCGGCGGGCTGTCGGGGATCTTCGTCGCCGCGTACCCGTTCGACTGGCAGGCGCAGGACACGTACTTCGTGGTCGCCCACCTGCACTACGTGCTCTTCGGCGGCTCGATCTTCGCCGTCCTCGCGGCGCTCGCCTACTGGTGGCCGAAGATGTTCGGGAAGATGCTCGACGAGCGGCTCGGCAAGATCAGCTTCTGGCTCGTGCTCGTCGGGATGAACCTGACCTTCTTCCCGATGCACATGCTCGGGCTGCTCGGGATGCCGAGGAGGATCTACACCTACTCCGAGGGTGGGATCTGGGAGTGGTACAACCTCACCTCGACAATCGGGTCGGGCGTGATGGCGCTCGGGCTGCTCGTGTTCGCGATCAACATCCTCAAGACCCAGCGCTCCGGCGACCGCGCCGTCAACGACCCCTGGCTCGGCTTCACGCTGGAGTGGTACACGACGTCGCCGCCGCCGCCGCACAACTTCGACAGGGTGCCGTACATCTCCAGCGCGCGGCCGCTGCGCGACCTGCGCAGGCGGATCGCGGAGGCCGGTGCCTGACTCCCGCCCGGGTGCCTGGCTGCGGCTGACCGCGTTCGCCGCGGCCGCCGCGTGCACCGCGGCCGTCGTGACAGGCGCGTTGGAGCTGGGAGCCGCGCACCGCGGCCTTGCCGCACTCGCGCTGCCGCCGCTGGCGGCCCTGGTCGCCGCAGCCTGGGTCGCGCACCGGCGGCTGCTCGTGCCGTCGCTCACCGCCCTCGGCGCGTTCCTCCTCGCCGCGCTCGTGACGCCGAGGCCGGCCCACCTCGCGCTCGCCGGGCTGTCGCTGGCCGCGGCGCTCTGGGCGGCGGTGGAGACCTTCCGCGGCGAGCCGGTCGCGGCCGCGTCCTGGCGCGACTACGTGATCCTGACCAAGCCGCGGATCATGACGCTGCTCCTGCTGACCGGAGTGGCGGGGATGTTCGTCGGAGCGCGCGGCGTGCCCGCGCTCGGCGACCTCGCCGTGATGACGGTCGGCCTCGCGCTCGCGTGCGGCGGGGCCAGCGCCCTCAACCACGTCCTCGACCGCGACCTCGACCGGCTGATGCGCCGCACCGGCCACCGGCCCGTGGCCGAGGAGCGCGTCACGCCGGCGCGCGCGCTCGAGTTCGGGCTCGCGCTGATGGCGTTCTCCTTCGTCCTGCTCGCGTCGCTGGTGAACGTGCTGACCGCGGCGCTCGCGCTGGTCGGCGGCCTCTTCTACGTGCTCGTCTACACGCGCTGGCTGAAGCGCACGACGCCGCAGAACATCGTCATCGGCGGAGCGGCCGGCGCGGTGCCTCCGCTCGTCGGCTGGGCGGCCGCGACCGGGAACCTGACGCTGCCGGCCCTGTTCCTGTTTCTGATCGTGTTCTTCTGGACGCCGCCGCACTTCTGGGCCCTCGCGCTCGTGATCAAGCGCGACTACGCGGCCGCGCACGTGCCGATGCTGCCGGTCGTGCGAGGCGACGACGAGACCGCGCGGCAAATCGTCTGGTACTCGCTCGTGCTCGTCGCGGTCACGCTGCTGCCGTTCGCGTGGCACACGGTGGGCGTGCTCTATCTCGCTGCGGCGCTGCTGCTCGGAGCGCTCTTCCTCCGCCTCGCCTGGCGGCTGCAACGGGAGACGACGACCGCCCGCGCAGGCGCGCTCTTCCGCTACTCGCTGCTCTACCTCGCCTTGCTCTTCGTCGCCCTCGCGATCGACCCGCTGATCGGATGAACGAGCACGACGGAACCGCGAACACGAATCTCGGGCTCGCCCTCTTCGGGCTGTTCGTAGTCCTGTTCGCGCTCACGTTCGTCGTCGCGCTGATCTACCTGGCCGTCTTCTGAGCGAGCCTGAGGGGATCTTCCTCGCGCGGCCTGAGAACGTGGCCGAGGGGATTCCGCTCGCGGTCAAGGACCTCTTCGACACGGCCGGGCTCGTGACGACCTACGGGTCGATCCTGTTCGCCGACCACATTCCGGCGGAGACGGCCGAGGCGGTGCGCCGTCTCGAGGCCGCGGGCTACGCCAACGTGGGCAAGACCAACCTGCACGAGTTCGCCTACGGCACGACCTCCGAGAACGAGCACTTCGGCCCCGTGCCGAACCCGCGTTACCCGGGGCGGGTCGCGGGCGGCTCGAGCGGCGGCTCGGCGGCCGCGCTGGCGGCCGGGCTCGCGGACGCGGCGATCGGCACCGACTCCGGCGGCTCGATCCGGATCCCGGCGGCCTGCTGCGGGATCGTCGGCTTCAAGCCGACCTGGGCGCTGGTGCCGCTCGACGGCTGCTTCCCGCTCGCACCCACCTTCGACCACGCAGGGCCGATGGCCCGGGACGTTCCGACCTGCGAACGGATGCTGGCGGCGCTCGTGCCCGGGTTCGAGCCGCGGCGGCTCGAGCTCGAGGACGTCGAGGCCGGCCTCGGGTGGACCGAGCACGCGGATCCGCTGGTGCGGGCGCGCGTGGAGGAGGCCGCGGCGCGCTTCCCTTGGCTGCGGCGCCTCGAGCTGCCGCTCCCGGAAGGCGTCTACCCGAGCTTCAGCCGCGAGGTCGCCGACGTGCACCGCGAGCTGTTCGCCGAGCACGCGGACGAGTACGGCCCGACCGTCCGCGTGAAGGTCGAGCGCTGCCTGGCCGTCACCGACGCCGAGTACGGGCTCGCGGTCGAGGCGCGTGAGCGCTACCGCGAGCAACTCGCGGCCGCCGCGGCCGGAGTGGATCTCGTGCTGACGCCGACGCTCGAGTGCGTCGCACCCGCCGCGCCCGCAGACGAGCTCGCGCTCCGCGGCCGGCTGACGAAGCTGACGTTCCCGCTGAACGCGGTCGGTTGGCCAGCGGCCGCGCTGCCATGCGGCCCGGCGGAGGACGGCCTGCCGGCGTCGCTGCAGCTCGCCGCGCCGCAGGGTCAGGACGCACTCGTGCTCGGCGCCGCCGCGGCGCTGGAGCGGGCGCTGTCCCTCGATTGACGTCACCCGAACGAGGGACGCCGCCGGGACCGGGCCTGCCGACAACTGCTCGTGATGGTCTGCGCCCGTCTCGCTGCCGCTGTGGCCGCCGCGCTCGCGGTTGCCCTGCCGACCGCGGCCGCTGACGCCGCGGCGCCGCAGAACCTGCACGCCTTCACGCTGCGCGCGGACGAGGCGATCACCCACACGTTCACGCGCACGCCGTCGTTTGCGTGGAACCCGGTCGCGGGGGCGAAGTCCTACGACTTCGAGCTCTCGACGAGCCAGAGGTTCCCCGACAACGGCCTGGTCTGGCAGACGCGCGGCGTCAAGAGCCCCGCGGCCGCCGTGCCGCTCGCCCTCCCCTGGGCGACGGGCAACCCGTATTCGCTCTACGCCCACGTGCGCGCGATCACCCGCCGCGGCCCGACGGCCTGGAGCAAGCCGTTCGGCTTCAACATGCGCTGGTCGGCCGTCCCGGCGCCGCTCACGCCCGCCTACCCGGGCCTGCTGCGCTGGAGCAAGGTCGCCGGCGCGAGCGGCTACATGGTCTGGCTGGTCGACACCGGCCACTGGTTCACGACCCGCTCCAACATGGCCGACGAGCGCGAGTACTACGCCTTCCACCAGAACGCTGCGTGGACGGGTGCCGTCCACTGGCGGGTGCGGCCGATGCGCTGGCTCTACGGCGCCACCGACAACGGCCTCCCCGTCGTGTCGTACGGCCCGTGGAGCCCCGTCTACACGAACTACAACCCGCCGTTCGCCACCGGCCCGCTGACGGCGCAGGCGACGGTCTCCAACGTCGTCTCCGACTCGGGCCACATGCGCACCCACGAGACGACCCCGGCCTTCGTCTACCGCGGCGACACGTCGATCTGGCGCTCGGCGAGCGAGCTCTACCGGGTCCTCGTCTTCACCGACGAGGACTGCCTCAACACCGTCTTCCGCGGCGCGATCGTCGGCAGCCCGGCCTACGTTCCGCGCGAGGTCGGCCCGCTCGGGATGCCGACCGACACGACGTCGATGCTCGCCGCGCGGAGCACCTTCCTCTCGTTCGGCCAGGAGCCGGAGTCGAAGACCGCCGAGGGCATCAACGTCAAGACCACCGAGCTCGACCTGGCCGCCGACGACGGCGCCAACGCCACGGGCCTGCCGCCGTCGCAGGTGGTCAAGCCGGCGAAGGTCGACCTCTGGGACAGCGGGCGCTACTACTGGACGGTCGTGCCGGTGAAGGCGGTCGCCGACTCCGCGGTCACGACGACGCTGGCTGCGCCGGCGAGCCCCGGCGACACGTCGATCACGGTCGCGAACGCCAGCTCGATCGCGGTCGGCGACACGCTCACGGTCGGCTCGACTCCGTCGGAGCCCGCGCTCGTCAATGCTGTCAGCAGCAACGTCGTCACCCTCGCGGCAGGCCTGCGCAACGCCTACGGGCTCGGCGACACGGTCGTGCGGCCGAGCGGCGGCATCAAGTACGTGGACGGCGAGCTGACGCAGGACGCCTGTGCCTCCGGCCGCAAGCTGGCCTTCGCGAAGCAAAGCGAGCCCGTCGTGACCGGCCAGGCCGGCACGCCGTTCGCGTCCGGGCTCTCGCCGGACGGCAAGCTCGTCGCGGCGCGCAAGCCCAACCCGCGCTTCTACGGCCAGCCGCTGGTGGCGTGGAGCCCAATCCCGAGCGCCGGCCAGTACGAGGTGCAGTGGAGCAAGAAGCTCTACCCGTGGGCGACGCGCGGCTCGCAGGTGACGTGGGCGACCTCGCTGAAGCTGCCGCTCTCGCCCGGCACCTGGTACTACCGCGTGCGCGGGCTCGACTACCTGCTGATGGGCTCGAAGCCCCAGATGTCCTGGTCGGACCCGGTCCGGATCGTGGTCACGAAACCACGCTTCCGGGTCGTCCGCTAGGGCCCGTCCAACCAAGTAACAGTCTGTTACTTGCTCGGGCTCGACCGCGTGGTTGAGCCATCGGACCGCGACTCAGCTCGATCCAGCCCTTGTAACAGTCTGTTACTAGGCTCGTTCGAGCAGGCGTGCGTCGGAGCGTCGGCGCTGGGCTCGGGCCGCCGCGACACCGGCAGCGCCGAGCAGGAGAAGGGGGCCTGCTACGACGAGTGCGTAGAGCAGGATCTCCAGCTCGCGCAGGAGCACCGAGCCTGCGTCGTCGAGGGTTCCGTCGAAGCGGCTCGGCGCTGCGGCCGCCTGCTTCGCGGGGGTCGTCAGGGCGAGCGTGATGCGCGCGAGGCGGGCGCTCTTCAGCAGCCGTGCGTGCTTGGCGCGCAGGGTCGCGAGCTTGGCGCGGATGACCGGTGCCTCGGTGGGCGAAGCGTGCGCGAGCCGGCGCTCGAGCTCCGCGATCTGCAACGCCTCGCGGTCGACTCGACGCGTCACGTCGAGGATCCCGGTGTGCTGCTGCAGGATCGTCCCGAGCGAGGCGAGCTCGGTCAGCGCGGTCTGGACGTTGCCCACCGGGACCCGCAGCACAAGGGTCGCGCCCCCGCCCTTGCTGCGCGTCGCGTACTGCACCGACGCGATGTAGCCGCCGAGCCCGTGCGCGAGGTTCATCGCCCGTTTCGCCGCGGTCGACATGGCGTCGACGTCCTTCACGCGGAGCCGCAGCGTTGCGTGGTAGCGCTGCAGGCGGCCGGCTGCAGGAGCGAGATCTGCAGACCGAGTCACGGTCCCGAGGTTGGGCGCACGTGCCTTGAGCGCCTGCGCCGCTGACCCGTTCTCAACCGAAGGCGCCGTTCGCGTTGGGAGCACTCGTTCGAAGCCTGAGTCCGCTGACGATCGCTGGTTTCCTGAGCGCGTGAGGCCCGTGATACCCGCAACGAAGAGCGATCCCAGTAGCGCAACCGCTGCAAAGACGAGCACCAAACGGCGCGACGGCCACCGGAACGTCCAGCGCGGCCCCGGCGGCTCCAGCGCACGCACCTGCGCCCGCAACGCGGCTGGCGCGACTGGACGCGACGCACGCAGCTCCTCCGCGAGCTTGTCGAACCGGTCGTCAACGAGCTCAAGCGGCGACACCGGCGCCCACCTCCTTCTCAAGCTTCTGCAGGGCGCGACTCAACCGCGTCGAGCACGCGGTCGCGCTGATCCCGAGGACGCGTGCCGCGGCCTCACCGTCGAGCTCGAGCACGATCCGCAAGGCGACGACCTCCCGCTCCGCGGCGGACAGCCGCGACAACGCCTCCTCGAGCGCCGGCGACAACCCCTCGCCGAAGACCTGCTCCGAGCTGTCGCGCACGGAGACCGCGTAGCGGCCCTCCCGCCGCCGCCGCCGTTCCTCGGCGCGGAAGTGGTCGAGCGCCGTCGAGCGCGCCAGTTGGCAGAGCCACGTGCGCGCGGCGCCGCGCCGCGGGTCGAAGCGGTGCCAGCGCTCGCACGCGCGGGCGAACGTCTCGGCCGCGAGCTCCTCGGCGGTTCCTCTGTCTCCGGTCAGGTACACGAGATAGGCGTGGACATCGTCGAGGTGGCGCTCGGCCGCCTCTGCGAATTCCGTCTTCACGGCGTCTATACGTCGCCGCTTGCCCATCACGTCACATCATGCGGCGCGAACGGCCTCCTCGTACACCCGGTCGCGGGAGAAGCGCTCCAGCTCGTCGCTGAGGAGATCCGCCGGGTCGGGCGGGTCTCCGGGCGGGAAGGGAGCCGGCTCGCCGTCGACGTCGACCCCTTCGAGCCGCTTCGCCTGCTCATGCTCGAGCTCCACGTCGTGCCCGAGCCGCGAGCGCAGCCACCCGGCGAGCAGGCACGCCTGGGCCTGCGTGCCCTTCACCTTGATCCGCTTCACGTCGCCGATCCCGGGCCAGAGCGACGCGAGCTGCGGACGCCAGCGACTCGTCCGCGCCCAGGCGATGTCCGAGACCACGACCCGGTCGAAGACCTCCGCATAGCTCGCATAGGGCTCGGGCAGGCCCGGCCACTCCGTCGAGTCGACGATCAGGCGGTCGACGACATCCACCAGCTGCTCGAACGGCGACTCCCCGAAAGGCGGCAACCCGCGCCAGCGCAGGAACACGGGCAGGTCCGGCAGCAGCAGCGGCTGCACGATGCTCGCGGGCGCCTCCGCGCGCGAGCCGCAGAGCCGCAGCCGAATCGTCTCGACAGCGACCTGCCGCGCCTCGCCGGCCGAGAAGGTCTCGACCTCGACGTTCGCCTCCAGTGCGTCCTCCGCCTCGGGGTCAGGCACGAGCACGATCGTCCGCGACGGGTGCCGCTCCGCCAGCCCGGCGAGCACGTCCTCGGCCATCTCGACCCACTCCGCCGGCACCCAGGCGAGGTGCGTCATCACGCTCGTCCGCTGGAACGGGGCGCCGCTCTCGTCCTTGCACCGCAGCCGCGCGAGCTCGCGGTCGATGTCGGGGATCGAGGCTAGTGCCGTCGCCACATCCGGCCGTCCTGCCGCAGGAGCTCCTCGGCGACCGGCGGCCCCCAGGTGCCCGCGGCGTAGTTCGGGAACGAGGGGCGGTCGCGAGGCCAGGCCGCGACGATCGCGTCCACGAGCGACCACTGCTCCTCGACCTCGTCCGCTCGCGTGAACAGCGTCGCGTCGCCCAGGAAGCAGTCGAGCAGCAGCCGCTCGTACGCCTCGGGGATCCCGGTCCGGAAGACGCCGCCGTAGAGGAAGTCCATGTGCACCGTCCGCAATGTCATCCCCTGGCCCGGCACCTTGGCCGCGAACTCCAGCGAGACGCCCTCGTCCGGCTGGATGTGGCAGACGAGCACGTTCGGCCGCAGGCCGTCCTCGGTGATCTCGAACGGTGGGTGCGGCGCGCGCTTGAACTCGATCGCGATCGTGGTCTCGCGCCGCGCCAGCCGCTTCCCCGCGCGCACGTAGAACGGCGTGTCGGCCCAGCGCCAGTTGTCGACGTAGAGCTGCGCGGCGACGTACGTCTCCGTCATCGAGTCCGGCGCGACGCCGTCCTCCTCGCGGTAGCCGGGCACCTCCTGGCCCTCGACGTAGCCGCGCCCGTACTGGCCGCGGACGACGTGCTTCGGGCCGGGCGTGTGCAGCGCGCGGAGCACCTTCACCTTCTCGTTGCGGACCGAGTCGGCGGTGAAGTCGATCGGCGGCTCCATCGCGGTCAGCGCGACGAGCTGCAGCAGATGGTTCTGGAAGACGTCGCGGATCGCGCCCGCCTGCTCGTAGAAGCCGGCGCGCCCCTCGATCCCGAGCGTCTCGGCGACGGTGATCTGAATGTGATCGACGAACTGCCGGTTCCAGATCGGCTCGAAGATCCCGTTCGCGAAGCGCAGGGCGAGCAGGTTCTGGACGGTCTCCTTGCCGAGGTAGTGGTCGATGCGGAAGATCTCCTCCTCGCCGAACGAGCGCTGGATCTCCTCGTTCAGCTCGCGGGCGGAGGCAAGGTCGCGGCCGAACGGCTTCTCCACGATCAGCCGTGTCCAGCCCTCGGTCGACCGCCGCTCGCCGATCTCGCGCGCGAGCGTCGAGATCGCGTCGGGCGGGACGGCGAGGTAGTAGACGCGGTTGCCTGCCGTGCCGCGCTTCTCGTCGAGGTCGGTGAGGGCGATGAGCACGCGGTCCTCGCCGGCCTCGTCCGCGAAGTCGGTCGAGACGTAGCGCATCCCCTCGGCGAGCCACTCCCAGACGTCGTCCCGGAACTCGTCGCGGCCGAACTCCTGGACGGCGTGCTTCATCCGGTCGCGGAACTCGTCGTCGGACTCCTCGCTGCGCGCGACGCCGACGACGCCGAACTTCTCGGGCAGCAGCCGCCGCAGCGCGAGCGAGTAGAGCGCGGGGAAGAGCTTGCGCCGGGTGAGGTCGCCGGACGCGCCGAAGATCACGAGCGCGCAGGGCTCCGGCGTGCGTTGCAGCCGCAAGCCCTCGAGCAGCGGGTTCTCGAGCTGCTGCTGCGGCTCGGCGGTCTCGGTCATGCCTCGGGGCTCTTCTCGAGGTGGCCGCCGAACGCCCTGCGCATCGCCGAGAGGACGCGGTTGCCCCAGTCCGCCTCGCCGCGCGAGGCGAAGCGGTCGAAGAGCGACGCGGCCAGCACCGGTGCCGGGACCCCGGTCTCGACCGCCGCCTGCACCGTCCAGCGCCCCTCGCCCGAGTCGCTGACGCGGCCGGCGTAGTCGTCGAGGTTCGGCGACTCGTGCAGGGCCTGAGCGCTCAGGTCGAGCAGCCACGACGAGACCACGGAGCCGCGCCGCCAGAGCTCCGCCACGGCCGCCACGTCGAGCTCGTACTTGTAGTAGTCCGGGTCGCGGAGCGGGGTGGTCTCGGCGTCGGTCTCCTGCGCGTGCAGGCCGATGTTGGCGTGCTTGAGGACGTTCAACCCTTCGGCGTAAGCCTGCATCAGGCCGTACTCGATCCCGTTGTGGACCATCTTCACGAAGTGGCCCGCGCCGACCGGGCCGCAGTGCAGCCAGCCCTGCTCTTCTGGCGCGGCGTCGCCGTCGCGTCCCGGCGTTCGCGGGGCCGCGTCCATCCCGGGAGCGAGGGCCTCGAAGACGGGCTCCAGCCGCCCGACGGCCTCGTCGTCGCCGCCCACCATCAGGCAGAAGCCGCGCTTCAGGCCGAAGACACCGCCGCTGACGCCGACGTCGACGTAGTGGAGACCCTGCCCCTGGAGGTCGCGCGAGCGGCGCAGGTCGTCGACGTAGTACGAGTTGCCGCCGTCGACGATCGTGTCGCCCTGCTCGAGGTGCGGCGCGAGCTCGGAGATGACCGAGTCGACGATCCCGGCCGGGACCATCAGCCAGACCGAGCGCGGCGCGTCGAGCTGCTGCGCAAGCTCGTCCAGGGAGGAAGCCGTCGAGTCGACGTTGGGGTCGAACGTCTTGATCTCGTGCCCGGCCGACTCGAGGCGCTTCGTCATGTTGGCGCCCATGCGGCCGAGGCCGACCATCCCTAGCTGCATCTAGAAGTCCTCCAATCGGATGCGGACGATGCGGCGGCCGCGTTCCTCGAGCGAGGCGAGGTCGCCGGCCGCCTGTGAGTGGATCAGCCGCCGGAAGCCGAAGTCGCGGCCCGGAATGGGAACCTCAGCACCGGCGTCGTCCACGACCTGGACGAAGAGCCCGGTGTTCGGCCCGCCCTTGTGCAGCTGGCCGGTCGAGTGCAGGTAACGCGGGCCGAAGCCGTGCGTGACCACACAGCCGGTCTCCGCGCGGGCGCGCTCGACCAGCGGGTCGAGCTCGGCCTGCCGCGCGGGATCGACGAACGCCTGAATCGCGACGTAGTCACCCGCCTGGGCCTGCCCGAAGAGCTCCTCGAGCGAGCCGCGCGGCTCCACGTCCGGCTCGCCGCCGGCCGCGAGCACCTCGTTGGTCTTGTCCTTCGCGGCCTGCACGTTCGGCTGGTCGAACGGGTTGATGCCGAGGATCGAGCCGGCGACGGCGGTGGCGAACTCCCAGCGGTAGAACTCCTGGCCGAGCTCGTACGGGCCCGGCAGCCGCACCTCCGGGGCCTGACGGTCTGGCGCGTCGGCCGGCTCCCCTGGCGCGGGGATCAGCCCCTTGCCCTCCTTGCCGGTCGACTCCGCGAGCAGCTGCTCGGCCCAGAGGCCGAAGCCGCCCGGGTTCGGGTTGATCGTGATCTTGTCGCGCCCCTCTGCCCAGCCGCTGCCGAGCTCGAGCCCGAGATCGAGGCCGGGGTTCCCCACCTCGCCGTGGCACGCCTCGACCACCTCGTCCACGCGGTCGAGGAACCGCTCGAGGTCCATGCCCATCAGCGCGGCCGGGACCATCCCGAACACCGAGAGCGCCGAGTAGCGCCCGCCGATCGTCGGCTCGCCGTCGAACGTCGCGAGAAAGCCTCGTTCCCGAGCCACCTGCTCGAGCTCCGAGCCAGGGTCGGTGATCGCGACGAAGTACTCGCCGCGTTTGCCCGAGCGCTCCCAGAACCAGTCGAGGTGACAGCGCGTCTCGAGCGTGGTGCCGGACTTGGAGGCGACGAGGAAGAGCGTTGCGTCGAAGTCGAGGCCGTCCGTGAGCCGGCGAACCGCGGCGGGGTGCGTCGTGTCGAGGACGTGGAAGGCGTCGGCGCCGAACGTCCGCCTGAGCACCTCCGGCGCGAGACTCGAGCCGCCCATGCCGAGCAGGACGAAGGTGTCGATCTGGCCGGGCGCGCCCACCTCCTCGACGAACCGGAGCAGGCCGTCGATCCGGCTGCGCATCCGCATCGGCTCGTCGAGCCAGCCGAGCCACTTCGCCTCGTCGCTGCCGGTCCAGACGGTCGGGTCCCGCTCCCAGATCCGCGCGACGAGCTCGGCCGGCGCGATCGTGCTCATACCGCGTTCTCCCGGAGGAACGGCAGGACGAGCTCGTCGAACTCGCGCGGCCGTTCCATGCTCGGCACGTGCGCGGTCGCCTCGATGCGCGCGAGGCGCGCACCGGGGATCTCGCGCGCGAGCCGCCCCGCGATCGAGTGCATGTCGGGCTGGTCCTCCTCGCCGACCAGAACGAGCGTGGGCATCCGGATCGCGCCGAGCTTCTGCGCGAGCTCGTCGACGAGCAGCTCCTCCTCGTCCTCCACCCCGACGGCCAGCTCGTAGGCCCGGCGCTGCATCTCCCCGACGCGGGCACGCACTTGCGGGTCGACGTCCTCGGGCCGGCGACGCGGGCCGTCCACCCAGGTGCGCAGGCTCACCTCGACTGCCGCGTCGAGATCGCCGGCCTCGAACGCCGCCTCCTCCTCGGCCCACGCGTCACGCATCTCCTGCGACCACTCGTGGCCGGGAAGGCCCGGAGCGACGAGCACGAGCGCCGACACGAGCTCGGGCCGCGCGAGAGCGACCTCGAGCGCGACGCGGCCCCCGAGCGAGACGCCGACGAGCGCCGCCCGTTCGATCCCATGCGCCTCGATGGCCTCGATCAGGTCACGCGCCTGCGCGAACGGCCCCGACTCGAGCGGCGAGTTGCCGAACCCGCGCAGGTCGACCCGCAGCAGCCGGAACGACGGCGACCACTCCTGCCATTCGCGATCCCACATCCGGCTGTCGCAGATCCCCTCGTGCACGAGCACGACCGCCGGCCCCTCGCCGGCGCCCTCTGCGTACAGCGCCACGCCGAACGCCTCAGGCGGAGACGAGCTCGCCGCGCTTGGCCTTGACGCCGTCGAGCAGCTCCTTGAACGAGTCGGCGAACTTGTCGACGCCTTCGCGCTCCAGCGTGTCGACCACGTCGTCGTAGTCGACCCCCGCCTCGGCGACGCGCTCGAACACCTGCCGGGCCTCGTCGAGGTCCTGCTCGAGCGTGAGCGCCACCTCGCCGTGGTCCTGGAAGGCGCGAATCGTCTCCTCGGGCATCGTGTTCACCGTCTCGGGCCCGATCAGGTCCTCGACGTACAGCACGTCCCGGTACTCCGGGTTCTTCGTCGAGGTCGAGGCCCAGAGGCAGCGCTGCGTCCGCGCACCCTTCGCGCTCAGGGCCTCCCAGCGGTCGCCGGAGAAGAGCCCCTTGTAACGCTGGTAGGCGAGCTTTGCGTTCGCGACCGCGAGCTTGCCCTTCAGGTCGTCGGGCGCGCCTGCCTCGTCGAGCCGCCGGTCGGCCTCGGTGTCGACACGCGAGACGAAGAAGCTCGCCACCGACGCGACCGGGGTCGGATCGCCCCCGCTCTCGACGAGCCGCTCGAGCCCGCGCAAGTAAGCCTCGACCACCTCGACATAGCGCTCCAGCGAGAAGATCAGCGTGACGTTGATGTTCCGCCCGCGGGCGATCATCTCCTCGATCGCCGGTAGCCCGGCCTTCGTCGCCGGGATCTTCACGAAGCAGTTCGGCTTGTCCACGAGCTCGTGCAGCCGCTGTGCCTCGGCGATCGTCGCGTCCGTGTCGAAGGCCAGGTTCGGGTCGACCTCGATCGAGACGTAGCCGTCCTGGCCGGCGCCGCCGTCCCAGACCGGACGCAGCAGGTCGCACGCGTTCTGGACGTCCTGGACGGCCAGGCGCAGGAAGACCTCCTTCGGGTCGTCCTCCTCGGCCAGCACCTCGCGGAACTGGTCGTCGTAGGCGTCCCCCTCGGAGATCGCCTTCTGGAAGATCGTCGGGTTCGACGTGACGCCGACGACGGCGTCCTCCTCCATCATCCGCGCGAGCTCACCGCTCCGCAGCAGGTGACGGGAGAGAAAGTCGATCCAGACGCTCTGTCCGAGCTCTGAAAGTTCGTGTAGTCGTGATTCAGCCATAGGTGGTTTCCCTTTCCATCTGCTCGATCTTCTCAAGCCTCCTGACGTAGCGCTCACCGCCATCGAAGCGCGCGCTCAGGAACGTACGTGTCAGGTCCGCCGCGAGTTCTTCCCCCACGACCTCGGATCCCAGGCACAGGACGTTCATGTCGTCGTGCTCTACCCCCTGGTGCGCCGAGTACGCGTCGTGGCAGATCGCGGCTCGGATCCCCGGGAGCTTGTTGGCCGCAACCGACGCGCCCACCCCGGAGCCGCAGACGAGCACGGCGCGGTCGGCCTCGCCCGAGCGGATCGCCTCGCCGACCTCGCGTGCCTTGTCGGGGTAGTCGATGCGCGGCTCGGGCTTGTCCGTGCCCAGGTCCACGGCCTCGTGCCCAACCGCGGCCACAACCTCCAGCAGCCGCTCACGGAGCTTGACGCCGCGGTGGTCAAACGCAACCGCGACTCGCATAGGACCGTTACGTTACTCCCATGAGCGACGCTGAGCGCTGGCGGGAGCTGGGGCAGCAGCTGCGAGTCGACTCGATCCGCGCGGCTGCCGTCACGAGCTCCGGCCACCCGACCTCCTCGATGTCCGCGGCCGACCTGATGGCCGTGCTGATGTCGAAGTACCTCCACTACGACTTCGACCACCCGGACGACCCGCGCAACGACCACCTCGTCTTCTCGAAAGGCCACGCTTCGCCGCTGCTGTACTCGATGTACAAGGCGGCCGGCGCGATCTCCGACGAGGAGCTGCTCACGTTCAGGGAGTTCGGCAGCCGGCTGGAGGGCCACCCGACGCCGGAGCTCCCCTGGGTCGACGTCGCCACCGGCTCGCTCGGCCAGGGGCTGCCGTACGGCGTCGGCATCGCGCTTGCGGGCAAGAAGCTCGATCAGCTGCCCTACCGGGTGTGGGTGCTGCACGGCGACAGCGAGATGGCGGAGGGCTCGGTCTGGGAGGCGTTCGAGCACGCGTCGTTCTACGGCCTGGACAACCTGACGGCGATTCTCGACGTCAACCGCCTCGGCCAGCGGGGCGAGACGATGCACGGCTGGGATCTGGATTCGTACGCCAACAAGGCGCGCGCGTTCGGCTGGCACGCCGTCGAGGTCGACGGCCACGACGTCGAGGCGATCGACCGCGCCTTCGGGGAGGCAGCCGCGCAGCAGGGCCAGCCGACGCTGGTCGTGGCACGGACGCTCAAGGGCAAGGGCGTGAAGGAGGTCGAGGACAAGGGCGGCTGGCACGGAAAGGCGCTCGACCACCCCGAGGAGTCGATCGCGGAGCTCGGCGGCGAGCGCAACATCGTCGTCGACGTGCCGAAGCCCGAGCTCGAGGGCGAGCCGCACGCCTTCGAGGTTTCCGGCCCGCTCGAGCTTCCGTCGTGGCAGCACGGCGAGGAAGTCGCGACCCGGCGAGCGTACGGCGACGCGTTGGCAGCACTCGGCGCCGCGCGCGGCGACGTCGTGGCGCTCGACGGCGAGGTCTCGAACTCGACGTACGCCGAGATCTTCCGCGACGCGCATCCCGACCGGTACTTCGAGATGTACATCGCGGAGCAGCAGATGGTCGCCGCGGCGGTCGGAATGCAGGTGCGCGGGTGGGTCCCGTTCGCGTCCACGTTCGCCGCCTTCCTCACTCGCGCGTACGACTTCATCCGCATGGCCGCGATCAGCCGCGCGAACATTCGCCTCTGCGGCTCGCACGCCGGGGTCTCGATCGGCGAGGACGGGCCGTCGCAGATGGCGCTCGAGGACCTGGCGATGATGCGCGCCGTCCACGGCTCGACCGTCCTCTATCCCTCCGACCCGAACCAGACGGCGCGGCTGGTGGCCGAGATGGCCGACCGCGAGGGAATCGTCTTCATGCGCACGACTCGGGCCGCGACGCCGGTCCTCTACGACGCGAGCGACGAGTTCCAGATCGGCGGCTCGCGCGTGCTGAGGCAGGGCGACGACCTGGCGATCGTCGCTGCCGGGATCACGCTGCACGAGTCGTTGAAGGCGGCCGACAAGCTGATCGCCGAGGGCATCGACGCACGCGTGATCGACCTCTACTCGGTGAAGCCGGTGGACGTCGAGACGCTGCGCGCGGCGGCCGAGGCGACCGGCGGCCGGATCATCACCGTCGAGGACCACTGGTCGGAGGGCGGGATCGGCGACGCCGTGCTCGAGGCGCTTTCGGACGACGGCGAAGTGCCGCCGCAGGTCGTGCGCCTGGCCGTGCGCGAGATGCCGGGCTCGGGCAAGCCGGCCGAGCTGCTGGCCGCGGCCGGGATCGACGCCGACCACGTCGCCCAGGCGGCCCGCGCTCTCATGGGCGCCGCGGTCGCGGGCTAGAACAACCGGCGGTAGAGCTCGCGCTGCCGTTCGCGCGCGGCGGCGTAGATCTCCGTGCGCTCACGCTCCGGCTCGTACGCTCGGCCGAGCGGCGCGGGCTCGGGCTCGATCCCGAGCCGTTCGAGCACGTAGACCGCGGCCCCGCGGGCCGAGCCTTCGGCGACCCCGGAAGCCGTGACGGGGAGGCCGAGCACGTCCGCGAAGAGCTGCGTCCACTCCTGGCTCGCCAGAAGCGCGTGCCCGGTCGCGACCACCTCACGCACTTCGGGGAGCCGGTCGGCGGACTCGGCGATCCGGTAGGCGACGCCCTCGAGCCCCGCCTGCAGGAGGTCGGCGGCGTCCGTCTCGAAGGTGAGGCCGGCGACGGTGCCCGTCGCGCGCGGGTTCCAGCCCGGGCTGCGCTCGCCGCCGAGCAGCGGCAGGAACGTGAGCCCGTGGCCGTCGGGCGGCCGGGCTTCGGGCCCCTCGAGCCGCAGCGTGCGCTCGAGCCAGGCGTAGAGGTTGCCGCCGTCCGAGACCGCGCCGCCCTCGACCACGCGCCGCTCGTCGACGAGGTAGCAGAAGAGCCCAGGCCGTGGCTCGGGCTCGGCCTCGTGGACGATCCGCAGCGCCCCCGACGTGCCGATGTTCAGCGCGGCGCGGTCGGCGGTCGTGCACCCCGCACCGAGGTTCGAGCAGGGCCCGTCCGCGAGCGGCGGGTACGTCGTCCCCGCGGGGTGGTCGCCGAGCGGCGGCAGCAGCGCCTCGTCCACGCCGAGCTCACCGAGCAGCTGCTCGTCCCAGCGGCGCGTGCGCAGGTCGAGCAGTCCGCTTCCCGAGGCGGTGGAGAGCGTCGTGCGCAGCTCTCCGGTGAGCGCGAGGAAGAGGTAGTCGGCGAACGAGACGACGTGCCGCGCTTTCTCCAGGACGCCCTCGGTACGGAGCCAGGCGAGCTTCGCGGGCCAGAAGCTCGGGTGGAACACGCAGCCGGTGCGCGCGTGCACCGCGCGCTCGTCGAGGCGCCCGGCGAGCTCCTCGGCCTGTGCGACGGCGCGCCGGTCCTGCCAGAGCAGCACCGGTGTCAGCGGCCGCTCGCGCTCGTCCAGCAGGAGGAGGCTGTGCATGAAGCACGAGATCCCGAGCGCGTCGTGGCCCTCACCGGCTCCTTCCAGCGCGGCTCGCGCCGCGGCGAGCAGCTCGTCCGGGTCGAATTCCGCCGAGCCGTCGCGTCCGAGGCGCGCCGAGTACGTCCGCTGCGCTCCCGGCCCGGACTCCCGGCCGCGCTCGTCGTAGGCGCAAGCACGCACGGAGGAGCTGCCGACGTCGAGCGCGAGCACCCGCATCAGCCCGGACCCTACGCTTAGCCCTCCATGATCGTCACTGCCGCCAACCTGCGGAAGGAGCTTGCCGGGTCGCTGCTGTTCGAGGGCGTCTCGTTCTCGGTCGACCGGCGCCAGCGGCTCGCGCTCTCCGGGCCGAACGGCGCCGGCAAGACGACGCTGCTGCGGATGCTCGTGGGCGAGAGCGAGATCCACGGCGGCGAGCTCGCCTTCGCCAAGGGCACGCGGATCGCCCTCCACGACCAGCGGCCTCCGCTCGACCGCGGTCTGACCCTGCGCGAGTACGCGCTCACCGGCGCGCGCGACCTGATCGAGACCGAGGAGGAGCTGCGCACGCTGGAGCAGGCGATGGCCGCGGGCGACCACTCGCAGGCGACGCTGGGCCGGTACGCGGCGGCGCAGGCCAGGCTCGAGCACGCGGGCGGCTACACCTGGCGCGACCGCGCGATAGCGGCCCTGCGCGGCCTGGGCTTCCCCGAGCGCGACCTCGACCGGCCGCTGGAGACGTTCTCCGGCGGCGAGCTGACGCGTGCCTCGCTCGCCCGCGCGCTCGCCGGCGATCCCGACCTGCTCCTCCTCGACGAGCCGACGAACCACCTCGACGTCGAGAACCTCGAGTGGCTCGAGCAAGAGCTGCAGTCGCTCGACGCGGCGGTGATCCTGGTCGCGCACGACCGCTGGTTCCTCGAGGCGGTCACGACCGGCGTGCTCGAGCTCGAGGCGGGGCGCTCGCTCTTCTTCCCCGGGCCGTGGCACGTGTGGCGGATCGAGAAGGCGGCGCGCGCGCAGCACGCGGCGAGGGCCGCCGAGCGCGTCGGCGCCGACATCGCGCGGCTCGAGCGCTTCGTGGAGCGGTTCCGCTACAAGAAGTCGAAGGCCAAGCAGGCGCAGGCCAAGCTGACGCAGATCAAGCGGCTCGATGCCGAGCGCGGCGCCGCCGCCGGCGAGCTCGAGCTGCTCACGCGCCGCAGCAAGTCACTGGGCTTCGACTTCCTGAAGCCGGCGCGCAGCGGCCGCACCGTGCTCGAGGCCGAAGGCCTGGCGGTCGCCGCCGGCGAGAAGCAGCTGCTCGAAGCCGCGACGTTCGCGCTCGAGCGTGGGGAGCACGTCGGGCTGGTCGGGCCGAACGGCTCCGGCAAGACGACGCTGCTCGAGACCGTGCTCGGCCGTCACGAGGCGGCCGGCGGACGGGCGCGGCTCGGCCACGGCGTCGTCCCCGCGTACTTCTCGCAGCACGAGGTCGAGCTCGACGAGCGCGGCAGCGTCCTCGACTGCGCGCAGCGCGCGACCGGCCTGACGCGGCCCCAGGCGCAGAACCTGCTCGGCCGCTTTCTGTTCTCCGGCTGGGAGGCGCACGAGAAGCCGGTCACGGCGCTGTCCGGCGGGGAGCGGCGGCGGCTGGCCCTCGCGCTGGTCGTCGCGAGCGGGGCGAACTTCCTCGTGCTCGACGAGCCCACGAACCACCTCGACCTCGAGAGCCGGGAGGCGCTCGAGGAGGCGCTCGACGCTTTCCCGGGGACAGTGCTGCTCGTCTCCCACGACCGGGCGCTGCTCGACGCCGTCGCGCACCGGCTGCTCGCGATCGAGGATCTCGCGCTGCGTTCCTTCGACGGCGGGTGGGCCGAGTACGCCCGCAGCCGCGAGGAGCCGGCGGCGGCCCCGCCGCCCGAGCCCGTGCCGCGCAAGGAGAAGCCGAAACCGCGGAAGGCGCGCCCGCCGCGCCCGAACGAGCTCGAGCAGCTCGAAGGCCGCATCTCGCAGCAGGAGCAGGCGGTCGCGGCGCTCGAGCGCCAGCTCGCCGAGGACTGGTCGGACGTCGAGACGCTCGCGGCGCACCGGCGCGCGCGGGAGGAGCTGCAGGGCCTGATCTCCCGCTGGGAGCGGCTCTTCGAAGAGGCTCAGGCCTAGGAGCCGCCGTGGGCGCGGAGGTAGTCCCTCTCCGCGCGCCGGTTCCGGTACCAGGAGTTGAGGATGATCGCGAGCGGCGCGAGCGCGATCAGCGAGAGCAGCGCGATCGGGAGAATCCACCAGGCACGGCTCGGCTTCGGCGTCCCGACGGCCGTCGGCGCCGGAGCCGGCGCGGCACGCCGCTTCCCCGCGGCGCGGTGGCTCGTCGCCGTCGCCTTGGCCTTCGCGGCTTTCGCCTTGGCCTTCGCGGTCGGCTTCGCCTTCGCGAGCGAGGGCGGCCCGTGGAACCGCTTCGGCATCCAGTAGTCGACCCGCCACTTGCCGTCGTGGCCCTTGACGAGCTCGACGTCGGCGGTCATCGCCGACCAGCCCGACCCGGGCTTCGGGAAGAGGAAGACCTCCAGGCCGACGGTGTCCTTGTAGGAGTACTGCACGAAGCTCCAGCGGCCGAGGCCGCGGTTGGCGGCGGGGTACGGCACGACCGGAAGGTCGCCGCGGCTCCACTGCTTGCGCGTGAAGCCCTCGCGCAGACTCGGCGCCGCGATGTCCCACGAGCGGCCGACGTCCTGCCGGTCGACCGCAGTGAGGACGAACTCGCGCAGCACCTGGCTCACTTCGCGCTGCTTCGCCTTCGTGAACGGCGCGCGCTTCGGTTGCGTGTAGCCGGGCTCGTTGACCAGCGGGCCGGTCGCGGCGCCCTTGTTCTCCGGGTTGGAGAAGTGCACGCCCAGGTAGATCAGCGGCGCTGCGACGACCAGTATGAGGAGTGGCGGCACCAGACGGCGCCTCCACCTAGGCGAGTGGATGATTCGCACTCCGGCATTCTGCCGATGATCAGTCCGGGCGCTCGAGGGTAGCGACGACCGCCTCGGCCACCACCTTCATCGGCCGCCCGGAGACCTGGCTCGCCTTGCGCAGCCGCGCGAACGCCTCCTGCTCTGACAGGCCTTCGCGGTCCATCAACAGCCCCTTCGCGCGCTCGATCGACTTTCTCGACGCGAGCGCCTCCGCGAGGGAGTCGGCCTGCTCTCGCAGCGCCACGAGCTCCTCGTGACGGGCCCGGGCGGTACGGATCGCAGGCAACAGGTCCTGCTCGCGAAACGGCTTGACGAGGTAGCCGAAGACCCCGGCTTCGAGCGCGCGCGAGACGAGCTCGTCCTGGCCGTAGGCGGTCAGCATCACGATCGGGATCGGCCGCTCGTCGAGGATCTTGCGAGCCGCCTCGATGCCGTCGAGGCGCGGCATCTTCACGTCGAGCACGGCCAGGTCGGGCTGCTCGCTGCGCGCGAGCTCGACCGCCTCCAGGCCGTCCTTGGCCTCGGCGCACACCTCGAAGCCCGCGCGCTCGAGCAGCTCGCGCAGGTCGAGGCGGATGATCGTCTCGTCTTCGGCTACGAGGATGCGGATGCGGCGAGTCTAGGGCCTCTATGCCCCTCGCTCGGTCTCCGGCATGGTGCTCTCCGCGAGCATCCACGGGTTCCCGTCGGGGTCGTAGAAGGTCGCGAGCTTGACCATGTCGGGGATCACCTGCGTGTCGCCGTCGAAGCGGACGCCGTTCGACTCCAGGTGGGAGCGCGCCGCGTCGATGTCCTCGACGCCGAAGACGGGCGTCGTGCCGCCGGTGGTGGGCGTCTCCGACTGGCCGAGGCCGATCGAGATCCCCTTCCACGGCGTCCGCAGCTCGCACCAGCCCATGTCGTCGAGCTTGTAGATCAGCTCGAAGCCGAGCAGGTCGCGGTACCACGCGACCGCCCGCTCGAGGTCGGAGACGCTGCACGAGATCGTCAGGTGGTCGGCGTAGTCGATCGGAGTCTTGGTCGCGGTCTGGGCTGCGCTGCTCTCGCTCATCTCCGGCTCCTTCCGCTTGTCGCTGTCCGAGTACCGTTTTTATACTAGATAGCGTTTCGTGTCAATCGAGGAGCTCATCGCGCTGTGCCACCACCGCTGGTCGGCCCCGGTGCTGGCGGAGCTCGGCCGGACGGGCGGGGCGAGGTTCGTCGTCCTGGTGAACCGCCTCGGCGTCGGCCGTGCGTCGCTGCAGCGCACGCTGGCGGCGCTGGTCGAGCTCGGCCTGGTGCGCCGCAACCCCGGCTACGGCCATCCCCTGCGCCCGGAGTACCTGCTCACGCCGGACGGCGAGGAGGCAGCGGCGCGGTGTGCGCGCCTGCTCGCAGCGGTGGACGACAAGGCCGGTGTGCTCCTGCGGAAGTGGTCGCTGCCCGTTCTCGTCGCGCTCCGCGGCAACGCGCGCTTCTCGGAGCTGCGCGAGGCGCTTCCGGGGATCACGGCCCGGGCGCTCGCCCTCGCGCTGAAGGATCTCGAGCGGGCCGGCTTCGTCACACGGCGGGTCGAGGAGACGTACCCGCCGTCGACGCTCTACGCAGCCACCGCCGAGGCGAAGCGGTTCCAGCGGATTCTGTCCTAGCTCATAGACTGGACGGTGATGGCCGCTTGCTGCTCGTCCGGGTACGAGAAGCTCTTCGGGCCGAAGCAGGCGCGCCGGGACGCGCGGCGATACCGGCGCAGGGGACTGGACGGAACCGGGCAACGGCTGGTGGACGAGCTCGCGGCGCGGGGCGCCGCCGGCACGTCGCTCGAGGTCGGCGGCGGCGTCGGCGCGCTCGAGCTCGAGCTGCTGAAGCAGGGGGTCGAGCGCGCGACGATCGTCGAGCTCTCGCACGGCTACGACGACGAGGCCGACAAGCTGGCGCGCGAAGCCGGCGTCGAGAAGCGCATCGAACGCCGCCACGGCGACTTCGCCGCGGACGAGGCGCTGGTCGACCCGGCGGAGGTGGTCGTCATGCACAAGGTCGTCTGCTGCTACCACGATCCGGAGCGGCTGGTCGGAGCAGCGGCGAGGCACTCCCGGCGGCTGCTGGCGCTGAGCTTCCCGCGCGTGACCTGGTGGATGCGAGCCGGGGTGCGCGTCGTCAATGTCTGGTGCCGCCTGACCGGCGGGATCGTGACGTTCTTGCACGACCCCGCGCTGGTGGTCGCGATCGCCGAGCAGGCCGGACTGAGGACGGTCGTGCACGAGCGCTCCGGCCGCGTCTGGCGGGTCGCCGTGTTCGAACGCGCCTAAGAGGAGGGCTTGTCGAAACCCCGGCTGTGCCGCCGGAACGCGCTGCTCGCCCCGGCGACGAGCGGAGTTCCGCCAATCCCTCCTAGGCCGGAAAGACGACCTCGGCGCGCAGGCCGCCGTTCGACTCCAGCGACAGCGTCCCGCCGAGCTCGTCCCGCACCAGCGCCCGGACGATCGACAGCCCGGTGCCCGACGCCGGCTCGCCTTCGACACCTGCCCCGTCGTCCGCGATCGCCAGCACGACCTCGCCGTCGCGGCGCGCCAGCTCGACCCGCACCGAGTCGCCGCCGTGCTCCAACGCGTTCTGCAGCAGCTCGGAGAACACCAGCGCCAGGGCCGTCGCGCGGTTCCCCGCCAGCGCGACCGGCTCGAGCGTCGACTCGACCGCCTTGGACGCACCGAGCCCCTGCACCAGCATCGCGCGTAGGCGGTCGAGCAGCTCGTCGAGCTCGACGTCGTCATCTCGCCGCTCCGTCAGCACCTCGTGCACCGCGGCGATCGCGAGGATCCGGTTCACCGAGTCGTCGAGCGCCTTGCGCGCGTCCACGCCGTCGGCGCGCGCCTGCAGCCGCAGCAGCGACGCGACGGTCTGCAGGTTGTTCTTGACCCGGTGGTGGATCTCTTGCGCGAGCACGCCCCGCAGCACGGCGCGCCCGTGCTCCAGCGCGACAGCCGCGTGGCTCGCGATCGAGCCGAGCAGCGCCCGGTCGTCGGCCGTGAACGGCGTGTCCCGGTCGCACACCAGCTCGCCGACCTGCCGGCCTTTCCAGCGCAGCGGCACGCGCACCGCGTGCGTCCCGGCGCGGCCCTCCGGCCACACGATCTCGCCGTCCTCGAGCACGATCGCCGCTCCCGTCGCGCCGAGCGCGTCGACCGTCGCCTCGACGATCCCCTCCAGCGACTCCTCGAGGTAGAGGGACTCCGAGACCGCCTCGGAGATGCGCGCCAGCGCCTCGAGCTCGACCACCCGCCGCTGCGCCTGGGCGTAGAGCTTCGCGTGCTCGATCGTCTGCGCCACCTGCGCCGCGATCGCCAGCAGGAGGTCGATCTCCGCCTCCGTGAACTCCCGCGGCTCACGGGTGCGGACGTTCAACGCGCCCTCCAGCTTGGCCCGCGCAAGGATGGGCACCGCCAGGATCGACTCGTACTCGTCCTCGGGAAGGTTGGGGAACGCCTTGAAGCGCTCGTCGAGATGCGCCTGGGCCGCGATCATCACTGGCGCGCGCGCCGCGGCGGCGGCCCCGGTGATCCCCTCGCCCGGCCGCATGCGAGGACGACCGGTCATCTCCTCGACCCGCGTCCCGAGAGTCGCCCGCAGCACGAGCTCGTCCGCCTGCTCGTCGTAGAGGTAGACGAAGCACGCATCGGCGGCGAGCGCGTCCGCGGTCTCTCGCGCGACGAGCGAAAGCACCTCTTCGAGGTCGAGCGTCGAGTTGACCGCCGCGATCGTCTTCGTCAGCAGGCGCAGGTGGCGCGCCGTCTGGTCCACAAGGCGATTCTAGGTAGCCGAGCCGGCTCCTAGGCTTGCGCCGTGGACCTCTACCAGTGGCTGCTCGCCCTGCACGTCACCGGTGCGTTCCTGCTGATGGGCGGCGGCGTGATCGCGGCGATCCTGAACCTCACGGCGCTGGGGCGCGAGCGGCCGAGCGAGATCGTGCTGCTCTTCGGCCTGATCCGCGTCGCGGTCGCGTCGATCCTGATCGGCAGCTTGCTCGCGCTCCTGTTCGGCCTGTGGCTCGTGCACGAGGCCGGCTACGGCTACGGCGACGGCTGGGTCGTCACCGCGCTCGTCCTGTTCGTGCTCGGCAATGCGATGGGCGGAGCGGGGGGCCGGCGTGACGAACGCACCGCCGTGTTCGCCCGCGAGCTCGCCGCTGCGGGCGACGCGCCGAGCGAAGAGCTGCGCGCGCGCGTCCACGACCCGGTCTCGCTCGCGCTCAGCTACGGCAGCGGCCTGATCCTGATCGCGATCCTGGCCCTGATGATCTGGAAGCCCGGGGCGTGATGCTCGCGCTGATCCGTCCCGACGGCTGGAACCTGCCGCTCTTCCTGCACGTCTTCGGCGCGATCGTCGTCTTCGGGGCGACCGCGACGCTCGCCGTCACCGGATTCGCCTCCCGCAGGAATGACGCGCACAACGCGCTGCTCGCACGCACCATCGCGCGGGCGTTCATCCTCGGCGTGCTGCCCTCGTGGATCCTGATGCGGATCGGAGCCGAGTGGATCCGCGGCAAGGAGTTCCCGAGTGGCGCGGACGAGCCCGGCTGGATCGGCGTCGGCTACGTCGTCTCGGACGGGACCGCGGTGCTCCTGATCGTGACCGGGATCCTCGCGGGGCTCTCGGCCCGCCGCGGCCGCGTGATGCTCGCCGTGCCGATCCTGGCGACGATCTGCGTGCTCGGCTACGCCGTCGCGTGGTTCGCGATGTCCGGCAAGCCCTAGAGCCGTCCTAACTGCAGCCTGACGTCACGACCGAGGTGGGGACGCCGGTCGAGGGATGCCCGCGGCGGTCGTAGTTGACGATCGTGTAGCGGTAGGCGGTGCAGGACCGGACGTCCGGGTCGCTGAAGCTGGCGGCCTTCCCCTCGTAGACGACGCCGCCGTTTGCTCCGGGCCGGCGGAGGACGACGACATGGCCCGAACTGGCCGGCCGCTGCCACGAGAGCGTCACGCCGGCATCGTCGACCTGCGCCTCGACGCCCAGCACGTTCGACGACCAACCGTTCCTGCCCTGACCCCGAGGGCTCGGGGGCCGAAGCGTTGCGCGAGTGGATGTCCCCTTCGGCGGCGTCGCAGGCCGTGACGTCGTCGATGTTCGTGCCGTCTGCGCTGTCGGTGCCGTCTGCGTGCCGACGCTCGCAGGCCGGCTGCTCGGCGCCTCGGCCGGGACCCCCAGCGTCACGCCGCCGGGCCCGGCGTCCCTGCCTCCCAGCAACGTGCCCGAGATCGCGCCCGCGACGAAGACCAGCACTGCGAGCACGAGCATGCGTCGCCAGCGACGGCGTGGGGCGACCGCCGCCGGCTCAACCGCGACCGGTGCGGGCTCGGGAGGAGTCGCCTGCTCGGTGACGACGGCCGGAGCCGGCGGTCTCGGCCGCTCGACGATGTCGGGAAGCAACTTCCGCGCCTGCTCCGCAAGCACGGGATCGACGAGCGCCAGCTCGGGGCTGATCGGCCCCAGGTCAGCCAAGGTGGGCTCCGGGCCGTTGTCCATCCGGACAGTCTTACAAGCCTGTCGGCGTGCCGCGGGCCGACGGTGGTCGAACTGAAAAAGCCGCTGTTTGCAAGCAATTTGGATACCAATTGGCACCTTCGAAGAGGATTCGGCGCCCTGGTCCTGTAAAAGACCGCGCAACGCCCAGACAGCCAGAGGCCCAGCTGGCGGTTGGGACGCGGGACCGGAGCCAGACGGATCCCGTGCCTGGCGCTTTTGTACGAGCATTGCAACGCCGCCCAGTTCGGCCGGAACGGAGGGACATGCCTAGGCCGCCTGTGTTCGGCACGCCCAACCGCACCGCAGATCCGTCAGGTCGAGCTTCCAGCTGGTCACCGAGGAGTTGGTCGCAGCGTCTCCAACGCCACCTGCCCGTCCTCGGGCTTGCGCTCGTGATCGGGACGGTGATCGCAGGCGCTGGGCCGGGCCTGAGCGCCCTGCCCACGGGCGGCGCCGTCACGACAGCGGCGACGTACGGCTCCACGCTCGCGGTCTCGCGGCCGGCCACCACGGCCTCCGGCGACGTGCTGGTCGCCTCGGTGTATGCGCGCTTGCCGGGTTCCGCGACGATCTCGGCGCCGAGCGGCTGGTCGCTGATCAGGCGGGACAGCAGCACGCCCGGAGACGCGTCGCTGAGCCAGGCCCTCTACTACCGGGTCGCAACCTCCTCCGAGCCCTCCGCGTACGTCTGGTCGGTCGGCTCACAAGCTTCTGCAGCAGGGGCGATCCTCGACCTCAAGGGAATCGACACGACCTCGCCCGTGGACTCCCACAGCGGCGCGTTCACGCGTCGCAGCACCTCGTTCTCCGCGCCGTCCGTCGCGACTACTGCGAAGGGCGATCTGGTCCTGGGCTTCTTCGCCACGAATTCGACCAAGACGCTCAGGGCCCCGGGCTCGATGAGCCAGATCTTCGACGCCCACTGGGCGAGCAAGGACTGGAGCCTCGACGGCGAGGGCGACGGCTACGTACAGTCAGCAGCCGGCCCGACCGGAATCAAGACGGCGACCATCTGGGGCCGGTCCAGCAGCGGCATCGGGCAGCTCCTGGCGCTTCGAACCGCCGGGTCTGCGCCGCCTCCGCCCCCGCCTCCGCCCCCGCCCCCTCCTCCGCCCCCGCCTCCTCCGCCCCCACCACCGCCTCCGCCGCCCCCGCCTCCTCCTCCGCCGGGCGGCGTTCCGGTTCCGTGTGGAGCGAACATCAACTCGTTCACGACAGGTGCGGCTGCCGGAACGGTGTTCCAGCTCGGCGCCTGCTCATACCCGAACCAGAACTTCACCTCGACCTCGGCGGTGACGGTTCAGGGCCAGGGCGCTCTCACCAGCGTCGGCGATCTGGACGCGCACGGGGCCCAGAACATCTCGTTCAAGAACTTCAACGCGCGTGACATGTTCTGGGTACCGCTGAACGGCTCGAGCGGCGGGCGCCTGACGTCCAACATGGCCGTCGACAACGTGAACTTCAGCGCCGGCGGGATCTTCCTGCGCGGGTGCCAGAACTGCACCTTCCGAAACGGCTCGAGCGGGAACAGGCACGACGCCTACTCGCAGACGATCGGGGCTTACTCGGCCACGGACAAGTCGCGCAACATCCTGATCGACAACTGGCTCTTCCACGACATGGACCGCAGCCAGAGCCCGGGCGGCCACATGGAGTGTCTGTTCATCCAGGAGTCGGACGGCGTGACGGTGCAGAACTCGACCTTCCGCAACTGCTCGATCATGGACATCTTCATCAGCCCGATCGTCTCGACGCAGGCGCCGACGAACCTGACCCTGAGGGGCAACCGGTTCGAGCGACCCACACCGGAGCGAGGCGCCGGAGCGGTCGTCGTCAACCCATCTCCCGCGAGCTCGACAAGTGGGTTCCACGCGCAGGGGAACACCTGGATCGACCGGTTCTACCTCGAGAACACGAGCTCCATGACGGTCACCAACTACACGTGGTGCAACGACAACAGCGGCTCGACCCCGATCACCCAGTCCTCGACTGGGGGTTTTCGGATCATGAGCTGCTAGCAGCAAGGACCCGACTGACGGCCGGCTCCAGAACGACCGCGAGCTGCGGATTCTCCAGCAGCTCGCAGTCGGCCGTCAGTTGGATCACGCCTGCCGCAGCAAGCGCAATCGCTCTAATTGTCGCATGAATTTCAAAGCACAGAGAGGTACCGCTCGAGCTCCCAGTCCGTGAGTTGCACGCGGTACTCGTCCCACTCCTTCCGCTTCAGCTCGACGTAGCGGTCGAAGATGTGCGGCCCCAGCGCTTTGCGCGCCAGTTCCGAGCCCGCGAGCTCGTCGATCGCCTCGCCGAGGGTCTCGGGCAGTGAGACGATCCCGCGCTCGCGCCGCTGCTCCGGTGTGAGGTGGTACAGGTTCGTCTCCATCGGCTCCGGAAGCTCGTAGCCGCGCTCGATCCCCTCGAGGCCGGCGTGCAGCAGCGTCGCGAAGGTCAGGTACGGGTTGCAGGCCGGGTCGGGGCAGCGGATCTCCGCCCGCGTGGCCTGCTCGGAGCCGGGCTTGTAGAGCGGGATCCGGATCAGCGCCGAGCGGTTGCGCTGTGACCAGGCGACGTACACGGGCGCCTCGTAGCCGGGCACGAGCCGCTTGTACGAGTTCACCCACTGCGCGAACACCGCCGAGATCTCGCGCGCGTGGCGCAGCTGTCCGGCGATGAACGCCTTGCCGGTCTCGGAGAGGTGCCACTTGTCGTCGCCGTCGAAGAACGCGTTGCGCCCGTCGGTGAAGAGGGACATGTGCGTGTGCATGCCCGAGCCGTTCTCGCCGAAGATCGGCTTCGGCATGAAGGTCGCGTGGAAGCCGGCCTTCTTCG
>Ga0081455_10001227_pt1 | contig 32059 bp, 32 predicted proteins | sample TabmetS3T2R1_FD_70207 | JGI IMG/M metagenome (GOLD analysis project Ga0081455, IMG submission 70207) | Tabebuia heterophylla rhizosphere microbial communities from the University of Puerto Rico - S3T2R1 | ecosystem: Host-associated > Plants > Roots > Rhizosphere ...
GATCATGGCCGCGGAGCTGTTGAAATGAGCCAAGCGCGATTGCGGATCGGGTTCATCCCGCTCGCCGATGCCGCGGCGCTGATCGTCGCCGCCGACAAGGGTTTCATCGCGAACGAGGACCTCGATGTCGAACTGGTGCGCGAGGTGTCCTGGTCGAACGTGCGCGACAAGCTCAATATCGGCCTGTTCGATGCCGCGCATCTGTTGGCTCCGGTGGCGATCGCGTCGAGTCTCGGCATCGGGCACGTCAAGGTTCCGATCCTCGCGCCGTTCGGTCTGGGCGTGAACGGCAACGCCATTACGGTCTCGCCCGCGCTCTACGCCGCCATCGCCGCCGTCGCCGAGGGCAATGTGGTCGATCCGATGGCGACGGCGCGCGCGCTCGCCCTGCCCTGCCGGCGGATGCTGCCGAAACACGTTAAGGCCTATCGCGACGAGAAGCGCAAGGCGCGCGGACCGGAGGCCGCGAACCACCTCCTCAAGTGTTTGCGGCAGGTGTTCGCCGCTGGCATCGAGAGCGAGTTGTGCGACTCCAATCCGGCCGCCGCCGTCAAGAAGGTCAAATCAACGAGCGACGGCCACCACTCGTGGACGCCGGAGGAAGTGACGCAATTCGAGGCGCGGCATCCGGTCGGCACCAAGGCGCGGTTGGCGATGGCGCTGTTGCTGTTCACGGCGCAGCGGCGCTCCGACGTCGTGGAGTACGCCCGGCACCAAATGCGTCCGGGCTTCATGACGTGGGGAGGGCAGCGCATCACCGTGAATTTCCTGCATTTCAAGCAGAGGAAGAATGAGGGCCGCAAGCCGGTTATGATGGAGTTGCCCATCATTCCGCCACTCCAAGAGATCATCGACGCGTCGCCCACCGGCACGGCTACGTTTCTTGAGACGGACAAGTACGGAGAGCCGTTCTCAGTGAAGGGATTCGGCAACTGGTTCCGCAAGCGATGCGATGAGGCAGGGCTGCCGCACTGCTCGGCGCACGGCCTGCGCAAGGCTGGCGCCACGCGCGCGGCCGAGCGCGGCGCGAGCGAGCGGCAGCTGATGGCGATCTTCGGCTGGTCGACTGCGAAGATGGCGGCGCACTACACGCGCAGCGCCGATCGCAAGCGGCTCGCGCACGATGCTGCGCAACTGCTGCTGCCGGCACAAGAGCAGAACGAAAAACGCCCGCACCTAGAGCCTGGTGCGGGAGCGACCACGAATGTTCGGGCAAGATCAGGAGGTTGAAAAATGAATGGTGCCCAGGAGAGGACTCGAACCTCCACGCCTCGCGGCGCTAGTACCTGAAACTAGTGCGTCTACCAATTCCGCCACCTGGGCCTTGCGCGATTAGGTACGGAGCGGCCCCCTCGTTGTCAAATGGGCGCGCCCTGTACAGCATCAAGGCGATCCTGTATTCGGCGAGCGAGGGATTTGAACGAGCATGACCGCGATTCCGCTCGAAACGCTCGTCACGGTATTCGGCGGCTCGGGCTTCCTCGGCCGTCATGTCGTGCGCGCGCTGACGAAACTCGGCTACCGCATCCGCGTCGCCGTCCGCCGCCCCGAGCTTGCCGGCTTCCTACAGCCGCTCGGCCGGGTCGGCCAGATCCATGCCGTTCAGGCCAATGTGCGTCATGCCGCCTCGGTCGAGGCGGCTGCGCGCGACGCCGATGTGGTGATCAATCTGGTCGGCATTCTCTTCGAGCGCGGGCGGCAAAGATTCGATGCGGTGCAATCCTTCGGTGCCGAAGCCGTAGCCCGCGCGGCCGCGGCCGTCGGCGCGCAGATGATCCACGTCTCGGCGATCGGCGCAGACGCGGAAGCACCCTCCCGCTACGCCCGCTCGAAGGCGACGGGCGAGAGGCTGGTGCTCGCCGCCGTGCCGTCGGCGGTGATCCTGCGCCCCTCGGTCCTGTTCGGCCCCGAAGACGACTTCTTCAACAAGTTTGCGGCGATTGCCCGTTTTGCCCCGGCGCTTCCGCTGGTCGGGGGCGGTCATACCCGGTTCCAGCCCGTCTTCGCCGGCGACGTCGCGAGCGCGATCGTTGCCGCAATCGAAGGCCGCGCCAAAGTTGGCGAAGTCTACGAGCTCGGCGGCCCCGAAGTGCGCAGCTTCAAAGAGCTGATGCAGTTCCTGCTCACGGCGATCGAGCGGCGGCGCTTGCTCCTTCCAATCCCGTTCTCGCTGGCCAAGTTCCAGGCCGGCTTTCTTCAGTTTCTGCCCAAGCCGTTGTTAACGCCCGATCAGGTCGAGCTGCTGCGCCGCGACGCCATTGTCTCCGCGGAGGCAAAGCGTGAAAGCCGAACGCTCGAAGCGCTCGGCATCGAGCCCCTCGCCATGGCGGCCGTGGTGCCCACGTATCTGTGGCGGTTCCGCAAGAGCGGCCAATTCAAGGGACAAGGGCCGGTGATTGGCAGTTCGCCCTAACCTCGGCGCGTCCATCGTCACCGGTATCGCCGGGCTCGAAGTGGCGATGACGCTCACCGGCGTTCGCGACGTGCGTGAGGTCTCGCGCGCCGTGATCGCCTAACGCTGGACTGCACGACAAAGGCGCGGACGCGGTTAGTGCCCCAGAGCCAGCGCGATCAAGCCGAGCCCTCCAACGACGACGCGCCACCAGGCGAACAACCCGAAACCGTGGCGCTGCACATAGTCCAAAAACGTCTTCACCACGATCCAGGCGCTCACGAACGACACCGCAAATCCGAACGCCACGAGGATGCTGTTGTCCATGCTCATCTGCCCACGGCTCTTGAAGAGGTCGTAGGCGAACGCACCGGCCATGGTCGGCATCGCGAGCCAAAACGAGAACTCCGCGGCTGAGCGTCGATCAGCCCCCAGCAGCATCGCGGCGACGATGGTCGCCCCGGAGCGCGAGATGCCGGGTATCATGGACACGCACTGCGCCAGGCCGATGCCAAAATACATCGGTAAAGAAAACCGCGTGGCATCGTGGTAACGGGTGTCGAGATCCATTCCATCAACCCACAACAGAATCGCACCACCCACGATCAGGGTGAAACAGATGATCCAGACGTTGAACAGGACCGATTTGATGAGATCGTGCGCGAGCGCGCCAACGACGGCCGCCGGTAGGAATGCGATCAGCACACCTATGACGAAACGCCGAGCCGCCGGATCGCTGAAAACGCCGGTGGCAATGCGCCAGATACGAAAAAAATAGATCGACAGCAGCGCGAGGATCGCCCCGAACTGGATGAGCACCGCGAAGGTCTTGCCGAAATCGTCATCGTCAAATCCGAAAAAGCGCTGCACCAAGAGGAGGTGCCCGGTCGAGGATACCGGCAGGAACTCGGTCAGTCCCTCGACGACGCCGAGGACGAAGGCCTTGAAGAGGTCGAGCAGCATGACGGCTCCGCGGCCAGAGGGAGACAGGTGCCGCGCAGCAGCACCGGAAGGTCCGGACGATGCGCTTTTCCCGCATCATTAACCTTGGGGCAACGGGAAAGGGCCAACATTGCACAGGTTGCTTTTGGCCAGCCCTACCCAAAGGATCGAGGGCGACCTAACGTGACCGCCGTCGCGCAGCCGCCGCGCCCCAACCTCGCCGCACTCATTAAGGCCGCATGCTGACGTTATTTCATCACCCGTTCTGCCCGCATTCCCGCTTCGTGCGTTTGGCGCTCGGCGAATACGGCATCACCGCTCGGACCGTCGAGGAACGCGTATGGGAGCGGCGCGAAGAATTCCTCATCCTCAATCCTGCCTGCACCACTCCGGTGGCCGTGGAGGAGGGTCGTCCGGCGGTCCCCGGCGCGTCGATCATCGCCGAATATCTGGACGAGACGCGGGGAGCCGACCTTGGCGAACTGCGCCTGCTGCCGCGCGAGCCGGGGCCGCGGATCGAGGTTCGCCGGCTGATGAGCTGGTTCAACGACAAATTTTTTGCCGAGGTCAGCGGCCCGCTCACGATGGAACGCCTATATAAGCGCCAGATGCCGGCCAGCGCGGGCGGCGGGTCTCCCGATACCGAGGTGATCCGAGCGGCGCGCCATAACATCCGGTATCATTTGGCGTATATCGGCTGGCTGGTGCGCACACGCGATTGGCTGGCAGGCGCACGGATGAGTTACGCCGATCTCGCTGCAGCCGCGCACCTCTCGGCAGCCGACTATCTGGGCGACGTGCCATGGAACGAAGACGAGGCCGCGAAGACGTGGTACGCGCAGATCAAGTCGCGCCCGTCGTTCCGTCCCATTCTAGCCGAGACGCTGGCAGGCATCCCGCCGTCGGAGACCTACGCCGATCTCGACTTCTAAACAATCCTTCGGCGCTCAAAGCGGCGCTCGCAAGCGTCGCTCATCAATACGGTTTCGACACTGTCGGCATCACGCGGCCGGACTCGATCCCGCAGGCATTGGAGCGGCTGCGGCAGTTCCTGGCCGAAGGCGCCCACGGCGACATGGATTGGATGGAAACAACCTCGGCACTGCGCGGCAACCCGCGCGCGCTATGGCCCGAGGTAGGCTCCGTCATCATGCTTGGCCTTAATTACGGCCAAGACCCCGCCAGCGATCCGCTGGCGATCTTAGGCAGGCGCGACCGCGGCGCGATTTCGGTTTACGCGCAGGGCGACGACTATCACGACATCATCAAGCCCAGGCTCAAGGCGCTGGCGCGATGGCTCACCGCGCAAGCCGGCGGCGATGCGAAGGTCTTCGTCGATACTGCCGCGGTTATGGAGAAGCCGCTCGCCGCCGCCGCCGGCATCGGCTGGCAGGGCAAGCATACCAATCTCGTTTCGCGCCAATTCGGGTCGTGGTTGTTTCTCGGCGCAATCTTCACAACGCTTGAGCTGCCGCCAGACGCACCGGAGATCGACCATTGCGGCAGCTGCCAAGCCTGTCTCGATATCTGCCCGACCGCCGCGTTCCCCGCGCCTTACCAACTCGATGCGCGGCGGTGCATCTCTTACCTCACGATCGAGCACAAGGGTCCGATTCCGCGTGAACTGCGCGCGCCGATCGGCAATCGCATCTTCGGCTGCGATGATTGTCTGGCGGTATGCCCGTGGAACAAGTTCGCGCAAGTTGGCCGCGAGAACAAGCTCGCCGCGCGCCGTGAACTCACGGCCCCACGCCTTGCCGATCTAGCCCGGCTCGACGATGCCGCCTTCCGACAAATGTTTTCGAAGTCGCCGCTCAAGCGCACGGGACGCAACCGGTTCGTGCGCAACGTGCTGATCGCGATCGGCAATTCCAGTGATGCGGCGCTTGCGCCCGAGGCCCTCCGGCTGTTGGACGATCCCTCGGCACTGGTGCGCGGGGCAGCAGTATGGGCGCTGAGCCGGCTGCTACCGGCCGAACGCTTCGCTGCGCTGGCGATGGACCGTCGCGCTCGCGAGAGCGAGCCTCTGGTCGCAGAGGAATGGGCGGCAGCGCTCGACGTAGCGGCCGCTTGATGAGCACGCTCGTTTGTCTTGGGCTTGGCTACTGCGCCCAGCATTATGTCAGCGAATTCGGTTCGCGCTTCGACCGCGTCGTGGGAACGACGCGCAATGCGGAGGGTGCGGCCGCGCTCCGGCGAGAACGGCTCGGCAACAAACCGGTCGAGATGCTCGTGTTCGATGGTGCGTCGCCATCAAACGAGCTCAAGGCCGCGATTTCAGAGGTCGGTGCGCTGCTGGTGTCGGCAGCGCCGGCGGAAGGCCGCGATCCCGTGCTCGCGGTACTCAAAGAGGAGATACTACGGGCGCCGCGGCTTAAGGCCGTCGTCTATCTGTCGAGCCTCGGGGTCTACGGGGATAGCGGCGGCGCGTGGATCGACGAGAGTGCGCCGACTATTCCGGCGCTCGCGCGCCGAGGTGGCACCCGCATCCAGGCCGAACTCGATTGGCAGGCGCTCGGGGCGCGACGCAACCTGCCGGTCGCGATCCTGCGGCTTGGCGGCATCTACGGTCCGGGACGCAACGGAATGGTGCGCCTCCTGCGCGGTGTCGTGCATCGTATCGCCAAGCCAGGCCACGTCTCGAATCGCATCCACGTCTACGATATTGCGCAGGCGATCGATGCGGCTTTCGCGCGCGGCGCCGTAGGCGTGTTCAACGTTGTCGATAACGAGCCAGCATCGCCGAGCGATCAGATCGCATTTGCAGCGCACCTGATCGGCATCGAGCCGCCGCCGGAGATCCCATACGAGGACGCCGGCAAATTGGCTTCGCCCATGGCGCTGAGCTTCTACGACGGTTGCATCCGCGCACGCAACGACAAGCTCAAGAAGGCGCTTGGGGTGAAGCTGCGCTATCCGACCTACCGCGATGGCCTGCACGCGCTCTACGAAGCCGGCGATCATCTCTCCGCCGCCGAACCGACAGCGTCCGCCTAGAGCTTAGCCGAAAATGCGGCTCGGGCTCGCAGCAAGCACGGCGTGCTTGCCACCTGCATAGTTCGGTAATACCCGAAGCATGATTTCCAAAAACGCAATAAGATGCAGTTCACAGTCGCGGAGGGTGCCATGACCATCACGGTCTTCATCCGTTACCAACTCGATCCGTTTCAATGCGATGCGTTCGAAGAATACGCGCGGCATTGGCTTACGATCATTCCCAAATGCGGTGGCAATCTCCTCGGCTATTGGATGCCGCATGAAGGCACCAACAACATTGCCTACGGGCTGATCTCGTTCGACGGTCTCGCCGCTTACGAGGCTTACCGCGCACGGCTCAAGGCCGATTCTGAAGGCGCGGCCAATTTTCGTTTCGCGCAGGAGCAACGTTTCATCTTGAGCGAGAAGCGGACGTTCCTGAGGCCAGTGACCTGAGCCGCCGCTTCTGGTGAAATGGTGGGTGGCGCCGCGGCGAGCGGTTTTCAGCAAAGCGGAGACGGTTTCGCATTAGAAGGCACGCCGAACAGCGCTCCCCCGAGGTGTTCAATGATCGCGGTGATCTTCGAAGTCTGGCCAAAGCCTGACCACAAGCAACGATATCTCGACCTCGCTGCCGAGCTGCGGCCGCTGCTCGATCAGATCGATGGCTTCATCTCGATCGAACGCTTCGAGAGTATCTACGAGCCCGGTAAGATGCTCTCGCTTTCATTCTTCCGCGATGAAGCGGCGGTGAACGCATGGAGGAATCTCGAAGCCCATCGTCGCGCGCAGGTCATCGGCCGCGGCGAGTTGTTCGCGGACTATCGATTGCGGATTGCCGGCGTGATCCGGGACTACGGCATGTCCGATCGTGCGGAGGTCCCCGCCGACAGCCGTTCCAAGCACGGTTAGCGGCCTTCTACGACTCCGCCGCGGCGGCAATCAGCCGCTCGATGTCCTCGGGGCGCGACAGGCGATGGTCGCCATCCTTTATCAGCGTCAGCACGACATCGTCGCGCGCAAAGCGAGAGGTCAGCTCGACCGTGTGCTGCCATGGAACGTCGGGATCCTGCACGCCCTGAAGAATCCGTACCGGGCAACCGGTCTCGATCATGCCGTCGAGCAGGAGATGCTTGCGCCCCTCCTCGATAAGACCCCGGGTGATCGGATAGGGCTCTTCGGAATACTGCGAGGGCCGCGCCCAAATGCCGGTCTGCTCGATCGTGAGCTTGATCTCCGGCGGGAACCGTTTCCACATCAGCTCTTCAGTGAAGTCGACTGCGGGCGCGATCAGCACGAGCCGTGCGACGCTCGCCTCGGCTTGCCCGCGGTGCGCCAATTCGCGGATCAGCAGCAGCGCCAGCCACCCTCCCATCGACGAGCCGATCACGACCTGGGGGCCCCTGCAAAACGTGTCGAAGACGGCAAGGCTCTCTTCGAGCCATCGGCCGATGCTGCCGTCGGTGAAATTGCCGCCCGACTCGCCGTGGCCGGAATAGTCGAAACGCGTCATCGCCCGGCCATTCTCCTGCGCCCAGCGATCGAGCGCCTCGGCCTTGGTACCTCGCATATCGGATTTGAAGCCGCCCAGCCAGAACAGGCCGGGTGAGCCTCCCTCGCGCCGCCGCACGGCAATTTGGCGGGCCACCATATCCGTTCCAACAGTCAACGATTTCAGGCAAAGATCGCTCATTTGCGGAGCCTGGCCTTAGAGGCACATTTGGATGGGGGCGCTGGGCATGTTCCGCCGCATTCTGCCATTGAATACAAGCACGCCCGAGCCGCCAACAAGCCAGAGCCGGCCAAGGAACTGAATCCGTGAGTAACACCGATCGGCAGGTTCACCCGCGGACCTTGGCTGGCGCCACCGTGCTGCAGATCGTGCCGGCTCTGCGCGAGGAGCCGGTCGTGCGCACTGCCCTCAATGTGGCCTTCGCGCTGCGGCAAGTCGGCGCGCGCGCGCTCGTTGCAGGCGAGGATGGCCCGCTAGTTGCGGAGCTCACGGCATCCGGGGGCGAATGGATTCCGCTCGTCAATACAACCGTCAATCCGTTCCGGCTCTGGAGAAGCGCCCGCGCTTTGGAACGCCTGTTTACCTCCGAGCGGATCGATATTGTGCACGCGCAAAGCGCCGGCGGAGCCTGGATCGCCAACATGGCGGCAGCGCGGATCGGCGTATGGATCGTTACGACACTGCCCGACGTGCCGCCGGTCTCCAGAATGCGTGCGTTTGGGCCACCGCTCTCACGCGTGGCGATTGGGTGATCACGCCTTCGAACTTCGCTGCCGGGCCGGCCCTAGCGCGCCACAAAGTTCCACGCGAGCGCCTCACCATCATTCCGCGCAGCATCGACGTCGCTGCATTCGATCTTGCGGCCGTGGATGCCGCGCGAGTCGAAGTCTTGCGCGTGGCGTGGCGAATTCCGCCGGCGGCGCGCATTTTGCTCGTTCCCGCGCGCGTCGCCCCTTGGAACGGCCAACTTATTGTGCCCGACGCGGCTCGCATCATGCTCGACAGCGGTATGCGCGGCTTTGTGTTCGTGCTGGTCGGCGAACATCGCAGCCATCGCAAGTACGCACGCGCCATCGTGGAACAGGCGAAGATCAAAGGCGTGCAGGCGTTGGTGCGGCTGACCGGACACTGCCGTGACATGCCGGCCGCGCTTGCCGCCGCCGATACCGTGGTGGTGCCCGCAGCCGAGCCGCCGGTCCTCGGCCGCGTGGTTGCGCAAGCGCAAGCCATGGGGCGGCCAGTTGTCACGTCGGATGTCGGCATCCTGCCGGAACACGTGGCCGCGCCGCCGGAAATGCCGGAGGACGTGCGCACGGGATGGGTGGTCAAGGCTGGCGACACAAAAGAGTTTGCCAACGCAATGATCGAGGCGTTGGCCCTTGATGATGACGCCTACCGTACGATGGCCGCGCGCGCACGTCACTTCGCGGAGTACATGTTTGCTCCGCACAGCGCTGCGGCCGCGACCCACGCCATCTATACCGCGCTGCTGGAACGCGACCGCTAAATGTCGCAGTAGCGCGCGAAGCGACCGCGAACCGATGGAAAGGCGTTGACTTATGCGCGGTTTGTCCTGATCCTTCCTGGGCCTGCGGCAGCGGGAGCGTTGTAACAACATGAGGAGAGCAGAGCCATTCGTCGCCCAATGAGACCCGCGCAGCCCGCCCCGAAGGACGGCCCGCGCATTAACGAGGAGATCCGTGTTCGCGAAGTCCAACTGATCGACCACACCGGCCATAATCACGGGCCGGTTGATATCCAGATCGCTTTGGACAAGGCCCAAGAGGCCGGGCTAGACCTTGTCGAGATCGCCCCCAATTCGTCCCCGCCGGTCTGCAAAATTCTCGATTACGGCAAATACAAATACCAAGCGCAGAAGAAAGCGGCGGAAGCCCGCAAGAAGCAGAAGGTCGTCGAGGTCAAAGAGATCAAGCTTCGGCCGATGATCGATGACCACGACTACGACGTGAAGATGCGCTCGATGCAGCGCTTCTTCGAAGAAGGCGACAAGGTGAAAGTCACGCTGCGCTTCCGCGGGCGTGAGATGGCGCACCAGGAACTCGGCTACCAGCTTCTCAACCGGGTGAAGGACGACACCTCCAAAGTCGCCAAGGTCGAGCAGGAACCCCGCTTCGAAGGCCGCCAGGTAGTGATGGTACTGGCTCCGAGGTGACAGCTCGGCGGCACGCTGCGGATGGCGCCCTACGCCTGCGTCACCTCTGGTCGCTCGCGGCCAACGCCCGATCCCAATACGGCTTGCTTAATGCGGCGGCCAGCCGGCCGATGAATCCGAGTTTTGGTTGTATTTCGCGGCCGGCTCTGCCATAACGCGGCCCTTCCGCCGCCCGGCCGAAAGGGCTGCCGTGGCGACGGCGAATCAGCACGCTCGAGCGAGCAAAAAACCGGCGGGCCGGGCCGTGTTCCACGTCTGGCGCCGCAAAGGAGAGCCAAATGCCCAAGCTCAAGACCAAATCCGGCGCCAAGAAGCGGTTCAAAGTGACCGCAAGCGGGATGGTGCTCTACCAGCAATCTCGCAAGCGCCATGGCATGATCAAGCGCACGAACAAGCAGATTCGTCAGCTGCGCGGCACCAACGTGCTGTTCAAGACCGACGGCGACAAGATCAAGAAATTCTGCTTACCCAACGGTTGAGCAGCGCTGGGCTGCCGCCGCGGCCCGCCGCAGCCAATCGTTTGCACGCAACTCAGGAGATTAGCCATGGCACGCGTCAAACGCGGCGTCACCGGGCACGCCAAGCACAAGAAAGTTTTGAAGGCCGCCAAGGGCTATTATGGCCGACGCAAGAACACCATTCGCATCGCAAAGCAGGCGGTGGAGAAGGCGAACCAATATGCGTACCGTGACCGCAAGCGCCGCAAACGCACCTTCAGGGCACTCTGGATCCAGCGGATCAACGCGGCAGTGCGTCCCTTCGGGCTCACTTACAGCCGGTTCATCGGCGGCCTCGACAAAGCCGGGCTGCTGGTTGACCGCAAGGTGTTGTCGGATCTTGCGATCCGCGAGCCCGCAGCCTTTGCGGCGATCGTCGAGAAGGCCAAATCGGCGATCGCAGTGTGAGAATGAGAGGACGCAGGGCGCACACGGCAGACAAATGTCCGTCCTTCGAACGCGACGATGATCGATCTGGCCTATGTGCAATGCATGGCGCGCTACAACCGCTGGCAGAACGAGAACATCTATGGCGTCGCCGATGCGCTCCCCGACACCGAGCGGCGACGCGATCGCGGGGCGTTTTTTGGTTCCATCCAGGCAACGCTGAGCCATCTGCTCTGGGCTGATCGCATCTGGATGAACCGACTTGCCGGCACGCCGCACCCCGGGGGCGGCATTCCTGAATCCATATCGCTTTATGGCGACTGGGATGAGTTGAAGCGCGAGCGCAAAGCCTTCGATGCGATCATGGTCGACTGGGCGGACCGGCTCGACGCGGCATCACTCGCCGGCGATCTCGCCTATTACTCCGGCGCGATGAAGGCGCACCTGCGCAAGCCGAAATGGGTCTTGGTCACGCATATGTTCAATCACCAAACCCATCATCGCGGCCAAGTGCATTGCATGCTGACGCAGGCGGGCGGCAAGCCCGGCGATACCGACCTGCCGTTCATGTTGGCGTAACGACCGGGCGGACTCCCCGGGGACGAGACCATGCACGATCTCAAAGCCCAACTTTTGCGCGGCTTTTGGTACGTCGCGCTTGCGGGCACGGACGTGCGACCGGGCCGGCTCGTGCACAAGACGCTGCTCGGCGAACTGCTGCTCATCGGCCGGGGCCGTGACGGGCGGGTGTTTGCGCTGCGCGACATTTGCCCACACCGCGGCATCCCCCTGCATTATGGCCGCTTCGACGGCGAGACGATCAGGTGCTGCTATCACGGCTGGCGTTTCGACAGGAGCGGTAGCTGCGTCGAGATCCCCTCGCTGCGGGAAGGCCAGGAGATGGATCTCGGCAAGATCCGCTGCGGTGCCTATGCCTGCATCGAGCGGCAGGGCCTGGTATGGGTCTATTTCCCGACGGCCAACGAAGCGATGCCGTCGACAGAGCCACCGCGCGTGCCGATCTTTTCCGACGACAGGGCGCCTGCGGCCGCGATTATGCTGCCATTCCCCTGCTCGACCGATCACGCTGCATTCGGTCTCATGGATCCGACGCATGCCGGGTTCGTGCACACGTCGTGGTGGTTCAAGCACCAGCCCACGAAGTTGCGCCCCAAGGAAAAGCGCTTTGAACCGATCGAGCTTGGCTGGCGGATGGTGCGTCATCCGCTGCCGCCGCAGAATCTGGTTTACAAGCTGCTCGGGCGTCATGTCGAAACCGAGATCTCCTATAGGCTTCCTGGGCTGCGCATCGAGGAGGTGCATGGCGACCGCCACGCCGTCGTCGGGCTGACGGCGATTACGCCGATCACCTACGAGGCGACCGAAGTCCACCAGATATTCTGGGCTTCGCCCGGCTGGGTGGCACCGCTCGCGCCGCTGCTCAAACCGTTCATGCACACCTTTCTCGATCAGGATCGCCAAGTGGTGATCAAGCAACGCGAGGGCCTCTTGCACCGACCCAGGCTCATGCTCATCAATGATGCCGATACTCAAGCGCGCTGGTGGATGCGCGTGAAGGATGAATGGATTGCGGCGCAGGGAGAAGGGCGAGCCTTCGTCAATCCGCTCGAACCTAAGACGTTGCGCTGGCGCAGTTGAGGAGACTGATGACCGACCTTCGTGCGCTCGAGAGCGAACTGCTCGCCGCCGTCGCAAATGCAAGCGATGAGGCAGCGTTGGAAGCCGTGCGAGTTGCGGCGCTGGGCCGCAACGGCTCGATCACCGCGCTTTTGAGGGCGCTCGGCACGATGGCGGCGGACGAGCGCAAGCAGCAGGGGCCGCTCATCAACGGCGTCAAGGACCGCATTGTTGCCGCGATCGCCGCGCGCAGGGATGCACTGAGGGAACTCGCGCTCGATCAGCGGCTCAATACCGAGACCGTGGACGTCACACTGCCGGTGCGCGAGCCGCCGGCGGAGGTCGGACGCATCCATCCCATCAGCCAGGTCGTGGACGAACTGACCGCGATCTTCGCCGACATGGGATTCGCCATCGCGGAAGGCCCCGACATCGAGACCGACGACTACAACTTCACCAAGCTCAACTTCCCGGAAGGCCATCCATCGCGGGAGATGCAAGACACATTCTATTTCAATCCGAAGCCGGACGGCTCCCAGCTGCTGTTGCGCACGCACACCTCGCCGGTGCAGATCAGGACGATGCTGGCGCAGAAGCCGCCGATCCGCGTCATTATCCCCGGTCGCACCTACCGCAGTGACAGCGATCAGACCCACACGCCGATGTTCCACCAGGTCGAGGGGCTCGTCATCGACAAGAGCTCACACCTTGGCCATTTGAAATGGATACTGCAGGAGTTCTGCAAGGCGTTCTTCGAGGTCGATCAGGTCAAGATGCGCTTCCGCCCGTCATTCTTTCCGTTCACCGAGCCCTCGCTCGAAGTCGACATCCAATGTCGCCGCGACAGGGGCGAGATCAGGTTCGGCGAGGGCGATGACTGGATGGAGATTCTCGGCTGCGGCATGGTGCATCCGAACGTGCTGCGCAATTGCGGGCTTGATCCCGACGAGTATCAGGGCTTCGCCTGGGGACTGGGGATCGATCGCATCGCCATGCTCAAATACGGCATGCCGGATCTTCGTCCGTTCTTCGAGGCGGACGTGCGCTGGCTCTCCCACTACGGCTTTCGCCCGCTCGACTTTCCCACGCTGGCCGGAGGATTGAGCGGCTGATCGCGCCCGCTGCAGATGATCGTTATACGTCAATCGCTTTCGATTGCCGCTCGAAACAGTACGTTCCTCACTCATGCTTGCTAGGCTTCCCCTGCGAATGGGGGAAGAGACAGATCCCGGGTCCGCACAATGATGAAATTGACCCTCGCTTGGCTCAAGGAGCACCTCGACACCGAGGCGCCGCTGGCAGCCATCGTGGACCGGCTCACCATGATCGGACTTGAAGTCGAGAGCGTCGCCGAGCGGGGCAAGATGCTCGCGCCGTTCACAATCGCGCGCGTGATCTCGGCCGAACAGCATCCGAATGCCGACCGCCTGCGCGTTTGCGTGGTCGATGCCGGGTCGGGCGATCCGGTGCAGGTCGTCTGCGGCGCGCCCAACGCGCGCGCTGGCATGAAAGGGGTGTTCGTGCCGCCCGGGGCCTTCATACCGGGCAAGAACATGACGCTCGCCATCGGCAAGATCCGCGGCGTCGAGAGCCGTGGCATGCTGGTGTCGGAATTCGAACTTCAGATCTCCGACGACCACGAAGGCATCATCGAGCTTCCCGCCGATGCGCCGGTCGGAGCGAATTACGCACAGTGGGCCGGCCTCGACGATCCCGTGATCGAGATCAATCTCACTCCCAACCGTGGCGACTGCGCCGGCGTCAATGGCATTGCACGCGATCTCGCCGCCGCCGAGATGGGCAAGCTGCGGGACAAGAGCGTTCGGCCGGTGACAGGGGATTTCCCTTGCCCGGTGAAGGTGACGCTCGACTTCGGCTCGACGCCACCGCTGTGTCCGGCTTTTGCCCTGCGGCTCGTACGCGGGGTGAAGAACGGGCCATCCCCACCATGGCTGCAGCGCCGGGTGGCCGCGATCGGCCTGCGCCCCATCAATGCGCTGGTCGATATCACCAATTTCATCACTTACGATCGCGGTCGGCCGCTGCACGTATTCGACGCCGCAAAAGTGCAGGGCAATCTGACGGTCCGGCGGGCGCGCAAAGGCGAAAGCCTGCTCGCGCTCGACGGCAAACGCTACGACCTCGATCCGAGCATGTGCGTCATCGCCGACGATCACGCCGTCGAATCGCTGGCGGGCATCATGGGAGGCGAGAGCACCGGCTGTTCGGAGGCCACCACCGACGTGCTGATCGAGTCCGCGCTATGGGATCCCATGAACGTCGCGCAGACCGGCCGCAAGCTCGGCGTCCAGTCCGATGCACGCTACCGTTTCGAGCGCGGGGTCGACCCTGCCTTCATGCTGCCGGGGCTAGAGCTTGCGACTGGGATGGTGCTCGATCTGTGCGGCGGCAAACCGTCGGAAGTCACGGTCGCGGGGACGCCGGACGTGCCGCAGCGTGTCATCGATTTTCTGCCCGGCGAAGTGCCGCGGCTCAGCGGCCTCCACGTTGAGACGCGCGAGATCGAGCGCGTCCTCGGCCGCCTCGGATTCGCGGTTGTCGACAGCGGCCAGAACCTGAAAGTCGCCGTCCCGTCGTGGCGGGGTGATGTCGAGGGCAAGGCCGATCTGGTCGAGGAGGTCGTGCGCATCCTCGGCGTCGATCGCATTCCGGCGACGCAATTCGACCGCGGCGAGGCTCCGCGCAAGCCGGTGCTCACGCCGATCCAGCTGCGCACCCGCAAAGCCAAGCGCACGCTCGCTGCGCGCGGCATGCTTGAGGCGGTCACCTGGTCGTTCGTGGCAACGCGGCAAGCCCAGTTGTTCGGCGGCGGCAAGCCCGAGCTGGCGCTCGCCAATCCCATCGCGTCGGACCTCTCCGACATGCGGCCGAGCCTGATTCCCGGGCTCGTTGCTGCCGCACAGAACAACGCCGACCGCGGTTTTCCCAACCCGGCGCTGTTCGAGGTCGGACAGGTCTTCCGGGGCGATCGCCCGCAGGATCAGCTCACCGCCGCCAGCGGGGTGCGCCGCGCGCTCGCCAAAGCAAACGGCGTCGGCCGCCATTGGTCGGCCGCGACGGCCGAGGTCGACGCGTTCGACGCCAAAGCCGACGCGCTCGCAGTGCTCGCCGCCGCTGGCGCGCCGGCGGCGGCACTGCAGGTCGTGCCGGGTGCACCCGCGTGGTTTCATCCGGGACGCTCCGGGACGATCCAGATCGGCCCGCAGAACGTGCTCGGGCATTTCGGCGAGCTGCATCCACGCGTGCTCGAAGCGCTCGATGCCGAAGGGCCATTGGTCGGCTTCGAGGTGATCCTGGACAAAATTCCGGAGCCGAGGGCGAAGGCAACCCGTGCGCGGCCAGTTTTGGAGCTTTCTCCGTTCCAACCGGTGGAGCGCGATTTTGCTTTTGTCGTCGATCGCTCGGTTAACGCGGCCGACATCTTACGCGCCGCGCAAAGCGTCGATCGCAAGCTCATCACTAATGTCTCGGTGTTCGACGTTTATGAGGGGACGGGCATAGAGCCCGGCAAGAAGTCAGTTGCCCTTACGATCACGTTGCAGCCGCGGGAAAAGACCATGACCGACGCCGAGATCGACGCCGTCGCCGCAAAGATCGTCGCCGAAGTCGCCAAGCGGACGGGCGGCGTGTTGCGGGCCTGATCGCACTCACGTGCGCTTGCTGGGACCGCCGAGCAGCTTCACCACCGCATCCGCCGCGCGCTCGCCGGATTCCCAGGCGCCGTTGACGGTGCCCCAGCGGGTCTCATGCGTCGCTTCGCCGGCCAAGAAAATGCGGTAGTTGATCGGCTCGGCCAAGACCTTGCGCGCGGATTGCGCGCCGGGGGCGGCGGCAGATGCGGCGCCGAGCACCCACGGCTCGTTATTCCAGCGTGTGGCGTGCCGGCGCTTGACGGCGTTTTTAATGTCCGCACCGTAAAGACCGCCCAGCCAGGAGATCGCAAAATCGATCATCGCCGCTTCGCCCTTGGCGGAGAGGTCGCGCCCGAAATTGCCCCCGACATCGAGCACGCAAATCGTCGAACCCGACATGTTGCCGAAGATCGCCGCGGTCTGCCTGCTGTCGGCTTTCTCGAATACCAACTCATCGGAACGCAACCCGAGTGGATTGCCGGTCAATTCCAGCGCTATGTGATCGCGGCTGCCGAGCTTGAGCTTTGTGGCGGCCTCGAGATGCCGCTTCGGGAGGTCGGGCGCCAACTTGATCTTTCCGCTGGTGAGCAAATTGGTCGAGACGGTGAGAATGACCAAGCCTGTCTTGAACTGCCCCTTCGGCGTATCGACTTCGATACGGGCGCGGCTCCACCATTCGATCGTTTTGACCGGGGTCGACAGAAGAAGGGGAAGGGGAGTTGCGAGCCTCGTCAGCAAGGTACCGAAGCCCTGGCGGCAGAACGCGTTGTTGTCGCGCTCGCCCGAGTGCGACAGATCGGCGGTCGATACTTCCGAGAGGTCCTTGCTGCAGCCATAAGGGCCCAGCACGAATTCGATCGTCGTCCGCCAATCGCCAAGCTCCTTGGGCAGCGCCTGGGTGCAGGCGACGTCGCTCTTGCGCGCGACATCGGCAATGGCGGTGTTGGCGCGCACGAGGCTGGCGAGAAAATCCTCCATCTCGCCTTCGCGAGCGTAGCGCCGTCCGATGCGCATACGCTGGCCGGGCGGCGCCGGATAGACGTCGAGCCCGACCTGCATGGCCAGCTTCGCCAATGGATTGATATCGGTGGCAAAGATCCAATGGGCGCCTCGATCATAGGGCACCCCGAATGTCTTGGTATCGGTGATGCAGCGCCCGCCGACCTCGTCCGCAGCCTCAAGCACCACAAATCGTTTGCCCGCCGCGGCAAGTCGCCGCCCGGCCGCAATGCCGGCCGCACCGGCGCCCACGACGACGGCATCGACCCAGCCGGAGCGCGGCACCTCCGGCACGGGCGCAGGGCGCGGCGCTCCAAACGCGGGCGCCGCCGCCATCGCCACGGCGGAGGATGCAAGGAACGATCGGCGGGTCAAACGTCGCATGGGCGCGCCTACGTATTGCGCGTTACTATCATGGAACGCATGCCCCGCACGTCTAAAATATTCTTCATCGTCGTCGCGCTTGGGGTATCGCGATAGCGATGCCGCATTCAAGCGGCGCTCCTATGGGCCGCGCGGTTCTTGGCTCGCCGCGCCGCACTCGCGCAGCGGAAGAAGGAGGATGGGAAACGATGATTGATGCGGGCATTAAAGCGCTCGTTCAGATGTTCTCGCCGCCGTTCCGCTCGGTGCTGCTGAAATCCGCGGGCCTCGCGCTCGCCGTCATCGTGCTTCTGGCCATCATGCTTCATCGGCTGCTGGTATGGCTTGCCAGTGCCGGCGCGCATTGGGCCGAGACGATATTCGGCGTCAACGCCCCCGCGCCGATCTCAATCCTCCTCTGGGTCCTGTCCATTGCCGCCGGGATTGGGATCGTCGTCGGCTCGGTGTTCTTGATGCCGGCCGTCACGGCGCTGGTCGGCAGCTTCTTCGTCGACGACATCGCGCTCGAAGTGGAACGCGTGCACTACCCCGCCGAGCCCGTCGGCGAGCCGCTGCCGCTGCCGCGCGCGCTCGTCGAAGGAATGAAGACGGCTTTGCTCGCGGTCTTGGTCTACCTCATCGCGGTGCCGTTCCTATTGTTCGCCGGTGCCGGCCTGATCATTCTTTTCCTGGCCAGTGCCTATTTGCTCGGCCGTGAATATTTCGAGCTGGCCGCCATGCGCCATCAGCCGGTCGCCCAAGCCAAACGACTGCGTCGGGACCACCAGAACACGGTCTTTCTCGCCGGCATCTTGATTGCCGCATTCGTATCGATTCCCATCGTCAATCTGGCCACGCCATTATTCGCGATGGCTCTCATGGTGCACGTTTATTACCGCATAACGAACGCCCAACGCGGGTCTAGTTCAAGATAGACGCGCGCAGCCCTCCCGCGGCCGGAAAGGGGATGTTATCCGCCGAGCTTCGTCACAGCGACGCGTACCGTGCCGTCAATTTCCGCAACGACACGCAACGTTTTAGCGTCGAATTCGATGCCGACGAGACGCAGATCAGTGACCGCGGGATCGACGCGAACGCCGTCGGCGCTTTTGCGAAAATCCGAGATTGCGGCATCGATGCTCTTACGAGCATTCGTCGCGAGCGGCACTAGATCGACAACCGCGTTTTCCGCCAACGCCTGTTCGAGATATGGCACCGCGGCTCGCGCCGCCGCGCCCAGCAAGCCGAAGGCGGCTTCGGATTCGACGTCGAGCGCGATGTCTGTGAGGCGTAACATCTGATGCGCACCATCGAGCACGGGCCGACCCCATACGTAGACCGTCGCCTCGGCGCCCAGACCGAACCAGCTCCTGTTTTCATTGGCTTTTACACGCAGCGAGAGCAGCAACCGGTCACCCGATGCCGCCAAACTGACGCCCTGGATAGTGGCGGTGAAGGCGCTGCTCCTGTCCTCGGGAAAGCTCTTTCCCTTGAGTCGTGCTTCAAGCAGCCGATTTACCTCGGTGAACGGGATATCGATCGACACCGCGATATTGACGCGGCCCTGATCAATCTGCGGAACGAGCTCCAGTTGCGCCGGAAAAGGGCAATCAGGCTTGGTCTCGGTGGGCACGATCCGCGTCTGCGCCTCGACTCCGATGGTCAGCGTGAGAGCAGCGCTGTCAATGCGCGGCTGGGCGGCGAAGGCTCGCGTCGGGCGAAGCTCCAACCATAGATTGGGGATGCCAGCCGCCTCGGCGCCGAGTGGGATTGAGCGGCACATCTTGCTCCATTCGCGTCGAGCCGCAAGCTCAAGGAAGGGATCGTCGCGCAGGCGCGCCTGTAGCGCAGTCACCTGTTCATTGACCGCGCGATCGATGTACGGCTTGAGCTCGTTCGACACGCTCAGCCTCACGCTCATAATCGCCAGTGATGCATCGGCGAGCGCGACCTGCGAGGTCAGATTAGGCTCCACACGCCACACCGGCAGCAGCGTCGGGCGCGCCGTGAGCGTGACGTTGCCGCGGATGTCCGCACGTTGATCCAGCGTCTTTCCCTGCAGGTTCTGCAGCCCTTGTCCAAAACGGCCACCCAGCAGACCTCCGATCGCACCAGCGAGATTCCCTGCGTCGCCCGAGACTTGCCCGGTTGCGCGGAACGTTCCGGACAGTGCCGTCGACATCACCAGGCCATCTGGCCGGCCGGTGACGGCCAGTGGGCCGCGCGCGACAGTCCAGTCGAGCTCGGCGTTGGAGAGCATTTGCGGGAAGGGGTTCTCGCGTTTGCCCTCGAGATTGCGCGGTGCCGCGCTCTCCAGTGCAGCGTGGATGGCGGAGAGTGCAATTGCTGCGGGTGTCACGACGATCGAGCTGCGAACGATCGGCTTCAGCGGCGGCACTTCGACCAGCGCCGGCCGCTGGTTCCTTGAGCCCGGCCAAAACCAATTGAACGCCCCGAGTGCACCGGCGAACGAAACGACGGCGATCAGGACGCCGATGGCAATTTTTCCCCACGGCAAATACATACCCGCGGTTTCCTTCGAATTGAGGCCGAATGCTACTGGGCCTCGATCGTGGTGCGAGCAAGGCGGAACCCGACAGATCAATCGTCAATGCCGTGATGAAAGCTGATTGGCCGCTATTTTCCCGGGCCACTTGCACAAATCGGCGATCAGACATTTCTCGCAGAGCGGGCGACGGGCCAGGCAAACGTAGCGCCCGTGCAGGATCAGCCAGTGATGGGCATGGCGTTTGTATTTCGCCGGCACGACGTGGTCGAGCTTGGTCTCAACTTCAAACGGCGTTTTGCCGGTCGCCATGCCGGTCCGATTGCCGACGCGAAAGATGTGAGTGTCGACCGCAATGGTCGACTCACCGAAGGCGACGTTGAGCACCACATTGGCCGTCTTGCGGCCGACACCAGGCAACGCCTCGAGCGCTTCGCGCGTGCGCGGCACCTCGCCGCCATGCTCCTGCAAGATCTTCTTGGATAGCGCGACGAGATTTTTTGCTTTGGTACGGAAGAGACCAATCGTTTTGATCAGCTCCTGCACCCGCTGTTCGCCAAGGGCGGCCATTTTTTCCGGCGTGTCGGCAGCCGCGAACAAGGCCGGCGTCGCCTTGTTGACGCCGGCGTCGGTCGCCTGCGCCGAGAGCACCACCGCAACCAGCAGCGTGAACGGATTGATGTGCTCGAGTTCGCCCTTGGGCTCCGGGCGAGCGGCCTTGAAGCGGCGGAACGCTTCCTCGATCTCGGCGGTTGTCCATTGCGGCAGCGCGCCAGCCGCGGCGGCGTGGTCGGCTGCCGAGCGTCGGGCTGGGCTTTTGACCTCCGCTGCTGTGCGCGAGCGGGCTTGGCGCAGGCTCTGTGCCGTTCTTCGCGGTGCCTTGCGGGCGCTTCTGCGGGCCACCCGGCGAGATGTCTTGCGAGCCATAGTTCCGGTATAGTGAGCCCCATGGCACCCGACAACGACCTCACCCCTGAACCCACGATCTTTTCGGCAGTGCTCACGCCGCATCGCTCGCTCAGCCGCAAGGGATTTTTGGCACTGATGTTGGTGGCCGGAGGGGTCAGCCTGGCGACCGGGACGACGTTCCTCCTCGCCGGCGCTTGGCCGGTGTTTGGTTTTTGCGGACTCGACGTTCTGCTCCTCTATTGCGCGCTTCAGATCAGTTACCGCCGCGCGAAGGCTTACGAGCAGGTTACTGTCACTCCCTCGGAGCTCACGGTGCGTCAGGTGAGCCACCGCGGCCGGGTCAGCGAATGGACGCTCAATCCGCTCTGGGTCAGGCTCGATCGAGTCGTGCACGCCGAATTCGGCATTGAACGATTGTTCCTCGTCTCGCGAGGACAGCGGCTGGCAATTGCACGTTTCCTGGGCCCGCGGGAGAAAGAAAGCTTTGCGCTTGCGCTCTCGGCCGCACTCGGCGAGGCCAAGCGAGGGCCGACTCGAACGATCTTTGATTAGGTACCTGCAGAAATCGGGTGGGCGAACCGGCGGCCTCCATTTTAGAGAGGGAGCAGACGATGGAGACCGCCATGCTCTCGCCCGATCGAATTGACGATCGCGACCCGCTCAGCCGCGCCGCCGCCGACTACGCCGTCGTGCGCCGCGCCATCGCGTTCGTTTCCGAGCACTGGCGCGCGCAACCAGAGATCGATGCGATTGCGGCAGCGGCCGGAGTAAGCGCGAGTGAGCTGCATCACCTGTTCCGCCGCTGGGCCGCAATCACCCCGAAGGCTTTTTTGCAGGCGCTCACGCTCGAGCACGCGCGACGGCTGTTGCGAGACTCCGCGAGTGTGCTCGACGCCGCGTTCGAGGTCGGCCTGTCCGGGCCGGGCCGGCTGCACGACCTCTTCGTCACGCACCAAGCCATGTCGCCCGGCGAATGGAAATCGGGCGGCGCCGGGCTCACCATGTCCTACGGATTTCATCCATGCCCATTCGGCACAGCGCTCGTGATGACGACTCAACGCGGCCTAGCCGGCCTCGCGTTTGCCGACGCCGGAGAGGAACCGGCTATGCTTGCCGATATGAAAGGCCGCTGGCCGAGGGCGGATATGATCGAGGATCGCACGCAGACCGCGCTCATCGCGCGCCGAATCTTCGATGCCGCCCTGTGGCGAGCCGATCGGCCGCTGCGCGTGGTGCTCATCGGCACCGATTTCGAGGTGCGCGTGTGGGAAACGCTGCTCAAAATTCCGATGGGCCGAGCGATGAGCTACTCAGATATCGCTACCAGGATCGGCGCAACCAAAGCGGCGCGTGCGGTGGGCGCCGCAGTCGGCAAGAATCCGCTCTCGTTCGTGGTGCCATGCCATCGCGTGCTGGGCAAGCGTGGCGAGCTCACCGGCTATCACTGGGGGCTCACGCGCAAACGGGCGATGCTGGGCTGGGAGGCGGCAAGAACGGCAAGCTGAGGGCCGGCAATGCAGCGGTGCTTTGGGTAGCCAGGCGCTCACATGCCTTTGCCGCTTGGACTATCGCAACGTTTGCGCCACGTTCAACGCTGGCGTCGTCACGTGCGCAAAGTCTCCCCTGCGATAAGCCGCAAGCGTCTCCGCGGTCTGCTGGTCCATGAAGTCAGCGAGCTTGGCATAGGTCACGCAGCGCACTTCCGGCAAGCCGCAGACCGCGCGCGCAAACGACTTGAGTGCCTCGTTGTAGGCGCCGCCTGCGTAGTTCATGAAATGATGCCCGATATGGAGCGGCGCTCGGTTTCCGGCGTAATTGCTCTTGAAATAATGGAGATAGGTTTGCAGCGTTTGCTCGCGCGCCACCTCGTAACGACGAGGATCGTAGACGGCACGCGACTGGGCCACGAAGAAATTGTAATCCATCGACAACGTGCCCCTACCCGAGCCTTGGATTCTCAGCATGGCCAAATTGAACCGCCACAATCCGTCGATCTTTTCCGGCCAAGCGGCTGCAGGGCTTACATCGCTGGTATCGTAACGGAATCCGAGGGCCTTGAGCGCGCGGTATAGCCCTGGACCCTTGGCGAGATAAGGGGCGCGGAAGCCGATCACATCGCTGACGGCAACCGCCAATTTCGAGCCGGCGAGCCCATTGTTCGGCCCAACGTTCTTTAGGATCTCCCCGAACGCGCGAAATTCTTTCTCCCAATCGCCGACGGACCACGTTGCCCCATTGAAATGTCCGACCGCGTGCGAGGCGATCTCGTGGCCGTCCTGGTAAAGCGCGTTCACGTATTCGACGCGTTTGCGAACCTGCTCGCTCGTGCCGCCGAAGTTGATGCGGGAATAGCCCCGGCGCTGGTGGGGGCCTTCATAGATGTTTCGACTGGCGTCGGCGACGAAATTGCTGCCGCTGACGAAAAAGGTAAAGTGAACGCGGTCGCCGTCCTTGTTCAGCTTTGCAGCAAAGTCGGTGAGCTCCTGCCAGCGCTCGAGCTCGGTGCAGTTGTCGAAGCCCATTACGATGAATTGAGGTGGCCGATCAACGCTCCCCTGCGCCGGCACAAGAGCGCAAAGCATGATCAGCGTCGCCAATGCGGCGACGATCGTTCTAGCGGTCAATGCGGCCCCCGACCGAAACTGACAGCGATCCGGCGGCAGTCTATCCGATTCGTGGGGTCGAATTGATCGTAGGCGACATGATCAACTGCGGCGCAGAGCGAAAATTGCGCCGGTGTGACACAAACAGCACGGCGTGAGTCGCCACGTCCGATCGCGAGCAAGGCGCTGGTTGACGATGGCGCCGCAATCCCACACAACGATCCGCATTACCCTTCTCGACGGCGACCGTAATATCAATGACGCTGGCGAGATGCAGAGGACGTCACGAGATGCAGAAGCGTCGTCCGGTCATGCTGGTCGTACTTGACGGCTGGGGCTGGCGCGAGGAGGCCGCTGATAACGCCGTTCGACAAGCCCGCACTCCCACTTTCGACCGTCTGTGGGCGAGCTGTCCGCGCGCCTTCTTGCGCACTTCGGGCAGGGACGTCGGCCTACCGGAGGGCCAGATGGGCAATTCCGAGGTCGGACATCTCAACATCGGCGCCGGTCGTCTCGTGGTGCAGGACTTGCCTCGCATCGATGCGGCGATCGCCAGCGGCGAAATCGAAAGAGCCCCCGCCCTCACGCGCCTGATCGAGCGCTTGCGGCAAAGCGGCGGTACTTGCCATCTCATGGGCTTGGTATCTCCGGGGGGAGTGCATTCGCATCAGAATCATGCCGCGGCGCTCGCCGGAATTCTCGTCAAAGCCTCCGTTCCAGCGGTAGTACATGCGTTTACCGACGGTCGCGATACGCCGCCACGCTCGGCAGGAGACGACATTGCGCGCCTAGTCGCGGCGCTGCCGCGGTCCATCCCGATCGCGACGGTGAGCGGGCGTTATTATGCTATGGACCGCGACCGGCGTTGGGACCGCGTAGCAAAGGCCTACCATGCGATCGTCGACGCCGAAGGTCCGCGTTTCGCAAGCGCTTCCGCCGTCATCGCGGACGCCTATGCCCACGACACCAGCGACGAATTCGCCGTGCCGGCGGTGGTCGGCGAGTATGCCGGGATGCGGGACGGCGACGGCATACTCTGTTTCAATTTCCGCGCCGATCGCGTGCGCGAGATCCTTTCCGCCTTGCTCGACCCCGCCTTCTCCGGCTTTGCCCGTCCGCGCAGCGTGCGCGTCGTCGCCGCCGCCGGGATGACGCAATATAGCGAGCAGCTAGACGCACTGATGGGAACGATCTTCCTACCGCAGGGCCTCGCGAACGTGCTTGGCCAGGTCGTCGCCGAGGCTGGCCGCAGCCAGTTGCGAATGGCCGAGACTGAGAAGTATGCGCACGTCACCTATTTTCTCAACGGCGGCGAGGAAGAACCTTATCGCGGCGAGGATCGCATCATGGTTCCTTCGCCGAAAGTTGCGACCTACGATCTCAAGCCGGAAATGTCGGCGCCGGAGTTGACGGACAAGGCCGTGGAGGCGATCGGCTCTGGCCGCTACGACCTGATCGTATTGAATTATGCCAATCCCGACATGGTGGGACACACGGGGAGTTTGGCGGCGGCCGTCAAGGCGGTCGAGACGGTCGATACCGGCCTCGGCCGCATTGCCGAAGCGATCGCAAAAGCCGGCGGCGCTTTGCTCGTCACCGCGGACCATGGCAACTGCGAGACGATGCGCGATCCCAAGACCGGCGGCCCGCATACGGCCCATACCACCAATCCCGTCCCAGTGCTGCTACTGGGCGGCGGCAATGTTTCGTTGGCAGAGGGACGGCTCGCGGATGTCGCGCCCACTTTGCTCGAACTGATGGGCCTGCCTCAGCCGACCGGGATGACCGGTCGATCTCTTCTGCGCCCGGTCCGCGCGAGCGATCAGACGTCGCTCAGGCCCAGCACATCAGCCATCGAATAAAGCCCGGGTTTGCGCCCGCGCGCCCACAGCGCGGCGCGCAATGCGCCACGTGCGAAAATCATCCGATCCTCGGCCCTGTGCACGAGTTCGATCCGTTCGGCCGGGCCGGCAAAGATCACCGTGTGATCGCCCACTACCGAGCCGCCGCGCAGCGACGCAAAGCCAATGTCTCCGGCGCAACGTGCGCCGGTTACGCCGTCACGGCCGCGTACCGAACGCTGATCAAGGTCAACGCCGCGGCCCTGCGCAGCCGCGCGGCCAAGCATTAGCGCGGTGCCTGAAGGCGCATCCACCTTCTTGTTGTGGTGCATTTCGAGAATCTCGATGTCGAAATCCTCGTCAAGGGTCTTCGCTACTCGTCTGACCAGCGCCCCTAGCAGGTTGACGCCCATGCTCATGTTGCCGGATTTCACGATCACGGCGCGCTTTGCCGCCTCTGCGATCAGCGCTTCATTCTCGCCCGTGAGTCCGGTCGTGCCGATGACGTGCACGCAGCCCTTGCGCGCGGCATGTTCGGCAAACGCAATGGTCGCGGCGGGAGCGGTGAAGTCGAGCAGCCCATCGGCGTGAGCGAGCAGCGGCTCGACGTCAGTCTGAACGGCAATGCCGTTTCTGCCCAACCCGGCAAGCTCGCCCGCGTCACGGCCGATCACCGCCGAGGCGGCCGCCTCCACCGCCCCTGCCAGGATAACGCCGTCCGTGGCCGCAATGGCATGAATCAGCGTCCGCCCCATGCGCCCGCCCGCGCCCGTCACGATCAGCCGCATGTCGGACATGCCAACCTCTCCGGCAAGTTCGGCTGCCGGTATAGCGAGGCGCAACTACGAAGGAAAGTAAGAGCCTGCTCCCGCACTTCCCTCGCCGGCGACCTAGATCAGCGGAGGCTATGATTGCGGCTCACAACCTTCGATGATGAAAAGATCGAGCTCGGCTTTGCCTTTGCGCAACGCCGCCGCGGCTTGATAGTCGTCCGATCGGTAACAATCGAGCGCCGCACGATAACTTGGAAATTCGAGCACGACGGTGCGCGCACGCACTTTGCCCTCGACCACCTCGCGGCGGCCGCCACGCACCAAAAAGCACCCGCCAAATCGTCCGAACGGCACCATGTCGGCGGCCATGTATGCTTGGTATCCCTGGGGATCGGTGACATCGACGTGCCCGATCCAATATCCTTTGCGCGTTGCCGCCGCGGGCGGCGTCGCGGGCGCCTGCGGCTGCACGCCGTCATAGCCCTCGATGATCACGAAATCGCAAGCCGAATGGGGAAGGCGCAGCGGCTTCGCGCGCTGATATTCCGCAGAGCGATAGCACGCAAGCGCCGTGGCATAGTCCGGAAATTCGCGTAGCACATTGCGGGAGCGGGCCCTCCCCTCGACGACTTCCTGCGTGCCGCCTCGCACCAGGGCGCGACCGCCATATTTGTCGTGGGCTGCAGGGGTTGCGGCCATGTAGGCCTTGTATCCTTCCGGATCGATGACATCGATGTGCGGAATCCAATAACCCTTGGGCATCTCGACCTTCCTCTCACGCCGTCGCTGCTGCGATCTCAGCGATAATCGCCTCCGCCGCCGCTTTGGGATCTGGCGCGGCGACGATCGGCCGTCCGACCACGAGATGATCGGCACCGGCAGCTATCGCAGCACCTGGCGTCATAATGCGCTTCTGGTCGCCCGCTGCGGCACCGGCCGGCCGGATGCCGGGTACGACCAGTACCATCCCCCCGCTGACGATCGGCCGCAGCATCGCCGCTTCCTCTCCCGAGCACACCAATCCGTCAATTCCAACGTCCCGTGCCTGTGCCGCGCGTTCACGGACGAGCTCCGAAACCGTGAAATCGTAACCGGCTGCGGCGAGGTCGGCATCGTCGTACGAGGTGAGCACGGTGACGGCGAGGAGACGCAACGGCGAGCCTTTGCGGGCATCGACTGCCGCATGCATGGTCTGCGGGTAGGCATGCACGGACAGAAACGATGCTCCAAGCCGCGCGACGGCTTCGACGCCTCTAGCAACCGTGTTGCCAATATCGTGCAGCTTGAGGTCGAGGAAGATGCGCTTGCCGCTGCCTGCCAGCACGCGCGCGAAGTCGATGCCGCCGGCAAAGGCGAGCTGATAACCGATCTTGTAGAACGAGACGGCATCACCGAGCCGTGCAACCACCGTCTCCGCCTCGCGGACCGAAGGCACATCAAGCGCGACGATCAACCGCCCGCCCGGATCAAGCTTCACGGCCGATCTCCTCCTAGCCTCCTCCCAGACCGCGTGCAGGATTCGATTCTCCTACCAAGCGTTTGGCGGTATCCACGAGCTTGCGCACGACGAGCTTGAGCTGACCGGCCGCGCGCGCGTCTTTGAGCTCGTCCTTCTCGTCGAATGCCTGCTCCGCATTGGGCACCGTCACCTGCTCCGCGATGACCAGCGCGCGGCAGCCGACCGCCAGCACCTGGCGCAGCGCCAGCAGTGAATGCATCGCGCCAGAACGCCCGGGCGACGCCCCGCCCAGGGCGAAGACGCGGTTCTGGTAGGCGGCAAGCGGCGCCTCGCCGCGCTCGCGCACGGCCGAAATCCAATCGATCGTGTTCTTGATCAGCGGCGTAATCGAGGCGTTGTATTCCGGACTGGCGATGAACACGCCTTGGTGTGCAGACATCAGTTGCTTGAGCTTGACCGCGTTCGATGGCGGCCCGACCGTCTCCGCGGTATCGGCATCGTAGATCGGCAGCGGATAATCCGACAGCGAAACGCGGGTGACGTCGGCGTCCGCCAGCGTCAATTCCTTGGTCGCGAGCGCGGCAAGCCGCACGTTGTACGACTTTGCCCGCAGCGAGCCGGGAATGACCAAAATTTTCGGGTCGGCCATGACAGATGACGGAGGATGGATTGATGCGCCATGATACGCACAACTTCCACCGTCTGTCGTCCCGTCATCAGTCGCGCCGATACACCCATACCCGGGCCGGCGGGATGTTCATCCACACCCGTTCGGATGCTTCCACGCTCACGCGGTCGAGCCGCTTGGGAATGGGTGCGACCGCATTGTACGTGAACTGCACGAAGGGCGCGCCCGGCGACATCAGGCCGAAGGCTTCGAACAGCAGCCGCAGACGCATTCGCAATGGTTTGGTGAAGAGCGGCAATCCGGAGACCACCCCGGCGGCCGGTTCTCGTAAGACGCCGCTCAGTAGTCGCTTGAGGGCGTAGGCATCGCCCTGCACGATGGTCGCGGCCGGATAGCGCGCGCGCAACAAGCGGCAGAAGGTGGGATCGAACTCGACCAGCACGAGTCGCGACGAATCAATCCCTTTTGCGAGCAGCGCCTCGGTGACGGGCCCGGTGCCGGGGCCAAGCTCGACCACCGGGCCGGCGCGGCTGCAATCGACATAGGATGCCATAGTGCGCGCGAGCGCCCGGCCTGACGGCGTCACGGCGCCGGTGGTCCACGGCTTCTCGATCCAGCAGCGGATGAAGCGCACTTCGTCGTCGAGACGGACGCCGTTCTTTTGCTCGAAGAGACGAATGCGCGTCTCGATCTTCTTTCTTTGCGTGTCGAATGTCTGCTCGAACTTCTTTTTCTGATGTTCCAACTGCTGCTCGATCTTCTTCTCGAGGGCGTCCTTCCTCTGCTCGAAGATTTGAATTTGCCGCTCGATCCTCCTTTCGAGCGCGCCCCTTCTCAGTTCAAAAAGGCGCTTCTGCTTTTCAAGCTTCCGCTCGAGGAGTTGCAGGGCTGGGAGCGGCATGTTGGTGCTAACGCTACGCAATGACTGCCGATTTGAACTCTAAATCGGTAAAGGCCGGGCGTGCGAGGGTCAAGCGGCAATTTGCTCAAACCGCGCCTGAACGGCCCAAGAATTCCCGAACCCTGCCGAAGAACCCCGCGGTTTCCGGCTGCGTCTCCTTGGAAGATAACCGCTCGAATTCCGTCAACAATTCGCGTTGCCGCTTGCTCAGTTTTTGCGGCGTCTCGACGAGGACCTGAATGTACATGTCGCCGAACTGTTTGGAGCGCAGCACGGGCATGCCCTTGCCTTGGAGACGGAAGCGACGTCCCGATTGAGTGCCTTCCGGCACTTTTACGCGACTGTCGTTTCCACCGATGGTCGGTACCTCGATGTCGCCACCCAGCGCGGCCAGAACCATGGAGATCGGCACCCGGCAATGCAAATCGGCGCCTTCGCGCTGGAAGAACGGATGTGCGCTGATGGCGAGAAAAATGTACAGGTCGCCGGCGGGGCCACCGCGCACGCCCGCTTCGCCTTCGCCGGCAAGCCTGATGCGGGTACCGTCCTCGACCCCCGCAGGAATGCTCACCGACAGAGTACGCTCGCGCGTTACTCGTCCTGAGCCGGAACAGGACGGACACGGGTTGTCGATCACCTGGCCGCGGCCCTGGCAGGCCGGACAGGTCCGCTCCAGGGTGAAAAATCCCTGCGCATGGCGGATGCGCCCCTGACCACCGCAAGTGGGACAAGCCTTGGGTCTTGTGCCGGCCTTCGCACCCGAACCGGTGCAGGCCTCACACGTGACCGAGGCCGGGATGCGCACCTGGGCGCTCTTACCGGAGAAGGCTTCCTCCAGAGTGATTTCCATGTTGTAGCGCAGGTCGGCGCCGCGTTCGCGCCCGCTGGCGCGCCCACGACGACCACCGCCCATACCGAACAGATCATCGAAGATATCGGCAAAGGCCGAGGCTACGTCGCCAAAGCCACCAGCGGCTCCGGGACCGGCATGCTCGAATGCGGCGTGGCCAAAGCGGTCATAAGCTGCCCGCTTGTCCGGATCTTTGAGGATCTCATAGGCCTCGTTGATCTCTTTGAAGCGGACTTCGCTGCCCTTGTCGCCGGGATTGCGATCGGGATGCCACTTCATCGCCAGCTTGCGAAAGGCGGACTTCAGGTCAGTTTCGTCCGCCGTGCGCTCGACCCCCAAAACGTCGTAATAGCAGCGCTTGGCCATGCCCGCGTTCACCCCCGTCATCTCTGCCGTGGCGTCATCGCCGAATCTTACCCTGTCGCTCATGGGGCTTCAAAAAACACGCGACCCCCGGGATACGGTCCCGGGGGTCTTGGTTGCAATGGGAGCGGCATGGCAGATGCCTCGCCGACGTCAGGCTGACTTCTTGTTTTTCTTGTCGTCGTCGACCTCGGTGAATTCCGCATCGACGACGTCTTCGGTTTTGCCGGGGCCACTGCCGCCGCCCTGAGCGCCGTCGCCGGGGCCGCCCGCCGCACCAGCTTCCTGGGCCTGCTTGTACATGGCCTCACCGAGCTTCATCGAGGCTTGCGCGAGCGCATTGGTCTTAGCCGTGATCGCCTCAGCATCGCTACCCTTGAGCGCTTCCTTGAGATCAGCAATCGCGTTCTCGATGCCGCGCCGCTCGCCATCTCCGATCTTCGAGCCGTGCTCGGCGAGCGCCTTCTCGGTGGAATGGACCAGTGCCTCGGCGTGGTTCTTGGCCTCGACCTCGGCCTTGCGCTTCTTGTCTTCTTCGGCGTGAGATTCCGCATCCTTGACCATGCGCTGGATGTCAGCCTCGGATAGACCACCCGATGCTTGGATGCGGATCTGCTGCTCCTTGCCGGTTCCCTTATCCCTGGCATGCACGTTGACGATACCATTGGCGTCGATATCGAACGTTACTTCGATCTGCGGCACGCCGCGCGGCGCAGGCGGTATTCCAACGAGGTCGAATTGGCCCAGCAGCTTGTTGTCGGCTGCCATCTCGCGTTCGCCTTGGAATACGCGGATCGTCACCGCATTCTGATTGTCCTCGGCAGTGGAAAACACCTGGCTCTTCTTGGTCGGAATAGTGGTGTTGCGGTCGATGAGCCGCGTGAACACGCCACCCAGCGTCTCGATGCCGAGCGAGAGCGGCGTCACGTCCAGCAAGAGCACGTCCTTGACGTCACCTTGCAGCACACCGGCCTGGATCGCAGCGCCGACCGCGACCACCTCATCGGGGTTGACGCCCTTGTGCGGCTCCTTGCCGAACAACTGCTTGACGACCTCCTGCACCTTCGGCATGCGCGTCATGCCGCCGACCAGCACCACCTCGTTGATCTCGGCCGGAGAAAGACCCGCATCCTTGAGCGCAAGTCGACACGGCTCGACGGTCTTTTGCACGAGATCATCCACCAGCGCCTCGAATTTGGCACGGGTGAGCTTCATGGTCATGTGTTTCGGACCGCTCGCGTCGGCAGTGATGAACGGCAGGTTGATTTCGGTCTGCGTGGTGGAAGAGAGCTCGATCTTGGCCTTCTCGGCGGCCTCCTTGAGCCGCTGCAGCGCGAGCTTGTCGCGGCGCAGATCGATGCCTTGCTCCTTCTGGAATTCGTCGGCGAGGTAATTGACCAGACGCATGTCGAAGTCCTCGCCGCCGAGGAAGGTGTCGCCGTTGGTCGACTTCACCTCGAACACGCCGTCGCCGATTTCCAGGATCGAAATATCGAAGGTGCCCCCGCCCAGGTCGTAAACTGCAATCGTGCCGCTCTTCTGCTTGTCGAGGCCGTAGGCCAACGAGGCTGCGGTCGGCTCGTTGATGATGCGCAGCACCTCGAGGCCGGCGATGCGGCCGGCATCCTTGGTGGCCTGACGTTGCGCGTCATTGAAATAGGCGGGTACGGGGATGACGGCCTGCTCGACCTTC
>Ga0081455_10001228_pt1 | contig 32055 bp, 29 predicted proteins | sample TabmetS3T2R1_FD_70207 | JGI IMG/M metagenome (GOLD analysis project Ga0081455, IMG submission 70207) | Tabebuia heterophylla rhizosphere microbial communities from the University of Puerto Rico - S3T2R1 | ecosystem: Host-associated > Plants > Roots > Rhizosphere ...
CGACGAGAAGCTCTGACATGGCGGTGTCCTTTCCTTGGGTGTCACGAGCTTGGACCGGCCGCGGGCCACGAACTCATCGGGTCCGTTTGGTTCACCGCCCGGTTTCGGGGGGGCCGCGGCGTCCCGCGACAGGTGTGGGCCATGACACTCCGGTGAGTGACCAAGTGAGTGACAACGGGACCGAACATAGCGGGATATCGCGGCAGGGTGCAGGATCTGCTGCCGGCATCTACGCGTCAAGCCTGAATCTCCGTGGTCTCGTTAGCTCACTGACCAGCACGGGTACAAGTCGGATATCCCAGCTCCGCAGCGGAATCTACGCTAACGTGGCGCGTCCACCTGGTCCCTCGTGGAGAATCCGTGCTGCGCCGTTTGCTGCTAATCCTCGTCTTTGCCGTCGGCCTCACCGGCCCCAGCCTCGTCGCCGAGCACTCCGCCCACGCCTCGCCCCGCCACGTGGCCACGCGGTCCGAGCGGGTGGTGCGCTCAGTCACTGCCGCCACTACCGTCGCCCTTACCTGGCCGGCGACGAGTGTAGCGACGTACTGGCGAGGCAACGCAGATGCCCATGTCACGCTTGCCTTCTCTGCTGATGGTGTGCACTTCGGTACGCCCGAATCCGCGGGACGCGACGAGATGGGTGAGCAGCGCAAGAACGGAACGACATACGGCGCCCTGCTGTCGGCGCCTGGAGCTGTTGCGGTGCGAGTGAGTACCGACCGACCGCTGAAGCGGCTGACGGTCCTCGGACTCTCCGACGGAGCGACGACCACCGCCCAGGAACCCACGCCGTCTTCCACACCGAAGGTAGAAAGTGATGCCACGGTCGAGCCATCGATCGTCTCGCGCGGAGGCTGGGGAGCAGACCCGGCATATATGACCTGGGCGCCGCAGTTCTATCCGACCAAGAAGCTCATCGTCCACCACACGGCCACCAGCGACAACTACACCGACCGAGCCGGGGCCGAGGCCCAGATCAGGTCGATCTATTACTACCACTCGGTTACCCAGGACTGGGGTGACATCGGCTACAACTTCCTGATCGACAAATTCGGGACAATCTATGAGGGCCGCTACTCCCGCGAATACGCCGGCGCGAACCCCACCGGCGACGACGCAACCGGTCGGGGGGTGACGGGTGCACACACCGGTGGATGGAACTCCGGAACCGTCGGCGTGGCACTGCTCGGCACCCTAACGAGCCACGACGCCACCCCAGCCGCGCGGGATGCGCTCACCCGGCTGCTGGCCTGGGAAGCGAGCCGTAACGGCATCAACCCGGAAGCCACCGAGGCATTCGTCAACCCGGTCAGCGGTGCGACGATCACCAGCGCGAACATCGCGGGCCACCGGAACTATTCCGCCACGGCATGCCCGGGTGACACCTTCTACCCGACCCTGCCCGCGATCCGACGTGAGGTCGCGGCCCTGATCGCGGGCAGCACACCCCAACCAGATACCACGCCACCGTCCGAGCCCAGTGATCTGACGGCTGTCGCAGGCCGCACCCAGGTCACGCTCAGCTGGAGCGCGCCGGTCGAAACCGACGACATCAACAACTATCAGGTCTGGCGCAGCACCAGCGCGACAACCGGCTTCGCACAAGCGGGTACACCTACAGGCACGACCTTCGCGGTCGGATCCCTGTCACGGCGTACTACGTACTACTTCCGAGTGCGCGCTGTCGATACCTCGGGCAACATGAGTCCCTTCAGCGCCACAGTCTCCGCGCGCACCAGATGAGCCGCGCACCGTGACCCTGTGGCTACGGACATACCAGCGGCGCCAGGACACAACTCGAGATAAGTCCCTCAGCCCGATCATGCTAGACGACGGCGAGTAGCAGCGGTGGATGGCTCGCACCGGCCGGTTTGGTGCTGGCTGGCGCAGCTCCTGCAGAAAGTCCACGACCAGGGACATGACCTCGCCGCCGTCACTCGAGGCATGTGACACCGCACCGCTGAATGATCTACCCGCCCAGGATCTGCGTTACCGACTCGTCGTCCCACCTCGACTTCGGCCTCGACCTCCCAACCGGAATCGGGTAGATGATCATAGGTGGCCGCCGCGTCCGGCCGCACTCCCCCGCTGATCATCGAGTTCGTGCCAGGGCAGAAACTCGTGTTGATCATCGTCGCCGCTGGCGCAGGCCTGGAGCGGTTGCCGCGGTTGACCTGGATGTGCGGCAACGTCACAAGATCATCTTCCGTTGGCGACGCACCCGATCGGCGTGATGATCATGGCGATGGTATGGATCCGCTCGTTCTGTAGTAGCATCCGCACCTGGCGAACCCCGTCAGGAAAGCTTGCTCGTCCCCCGGTCACAGCGATCACTCAAAGCGAAGGATTCGCAGCCTCCCTGAGAAAGTTGCAACTCGAAGGTGATGTGTCGTCCAGTCGTCTGATGACCGTGCAAAAGGGCTCTGCATGTTCCAACCATCATGTACCTGTACTTAGCCACCTTGCATACGCCAGCTCGCCGTCGATCCGTCTTGCCCCCGCTTGAGCTACGAAGACCGGATTGACCCGAGCGAGCTGTGGTCCCAGCATGCGGCGCCTCCTCACACTGCGCCAATACCTCTTCTTACTGACGGAGGGGTATGTATCAAGCGCAAAATTCAGGAGACCCTGCACGTCCACTGATGAGGCCCGTCCGCGATCGTAAGAGTGGCAGACATACCGCAACGCCTCGCATGCAAGTGTGCGGTTGGCGAGTTCGTGCTGTGCTTTCGCGTCGACCAAGCGGTGTCCGAGACCGTCGAACAATATGTCGAACACTGCCCGCCGTTCAACGAGATCGGTCAGAATACCCGAGCCGGCTGTCACGCTCATGCTCGCCGCATGATCACGGTGTAGGGCTTGGTCAGGACCGGAAATGTATCCAACATCGGAAATTGCAGCGGCGCGCAGCCAGATCTCCATGTCCTGCGCAAATCGGAGTTTGGGACTCAGTGGGCCGATCGACCGAAAGACACTTCCGCGTATCACCGCCTCGGGAGTGGTGATGCAGTTGACTCCACGTCTGCATCTTTCGCGGATCCAATCATGCCCCGACCACACCGTCCATTTTGCTGGGCCTCCTATGGGCGTCGGCGGCTCGCTTGATGTGAAGTGGTGAGGTCTTCCATAAACGAGACCCACGGAGGGGTACGTGTCGAACAGATCAACCGCTCGTGTGAGGCATCCGGGTGTAAGGAGATCGTCTGCATCCAAACGTACGACGTAATCACCAGTCGCCACCGCAAGCCCATTGTTAAACGTTGCGATGTGGCCTTGGTTGTGCTCGTTGGCGATAACGCGGACGTTAGCGAACTGGCTAGATAGCTGCCGAGCTACATCGAGCGATGCATCGGTGGACGCGTCGTCGACGATGATGACCTCCATCTCGCAATCTATTTGATCAAGCGCGCTGGAGACACTAGATGGTAGGAAGTGGCCATAGTTGAAGCACGGAATAATGACCGATATCCGAGCCCGATTTGCCGTTGCTGGTCGGTGCTGGGCATCCATTTCCTCCACGATGGCTCGATATGGGCGTCGCGCCAATTTGTCAAGCCTAACGAGCAGGCTGCGGAGGTGGGAATTTCGATCGGCAATTCTGGTTGCGGTCACAACGTGCTCAATTCAGGCTGTGAGGGGATTCTAATGGCGAGTTCCACGGGACTATTCGCGACTATCCCATGCTGCTCAAGAGTGACGTCACGGATTGGAATGTGACTGTGGCAAAAAGGCGAGGGCGCATCCGCCGCCTCCGCAAGAACGAGGGCGGTATATATCATCCTGAGTCGGAACAGTTCACTTTCCATGGTTCGGCCTATCGGTCCGGCTGATTCGCGCCTTGCCTCGAGCTGCGCCGAGCAGGCCTCCTGTGTACTGTTGCATCCGCCGTACAAGCGGCCACACTCCAATTACGTACACGAGAGTGAACGTCAAGCCTCCGACTAGGACTATCGCTGGCGCGGAGTGGAGGCGGCTAGTCAAAGCGAGCGCCGCCACCGCGGCCGGTACGCAGGCGAGCATGGGCCAGATTGGAGACACAAGTACCGTTTGCCAGGCAACGCGTGCGGACCGCAGGGCGACTAAATAGGCCGGGAGCAGGATACCTACCCCCACAACGACATGCGCCCAGCCGGCCCCCACAAGGCCCCATTGCTGGATTCCTAGCCACATCGCCGGGATCAATGCGACCAACCAAAGCACCTGCACCATCAACACCGTGCGCGACTTTCCCCGGGAGTACAGAAATGAGGCGAACAGATCGAAAAGGATGCGGAGACATCCAAAAGCGCCGAGCGCGGCCAAGATCGATGCTGACGGCATCCAACGCTCACCGTAAAGGAATCTGATCAATGGCCCAGCGAAGGCGATGAGAAGAGTACTGAGCGGCACCGCGAGGAGACAGATTAGCGAGGTGCTCGTCCGGAATGCCCTTTGGATATCTGGTCCGTCATCGCGAAAACGCGAGAACGCGGGAAGCGCGACGCTCCTGATGGTAAGGCCGAGTGCGTTCATCGGCCAGGACGACAGATTAAAAGCCAGGACGTAGAAGCCCAAAGCCGTAGCTCCGAGATTGTGCCCGACCAGCATGTTGTCGAAACTGAGGATCGCCCAGGACAAAAGGTTGGCAGCAGCGATTGGAACGCCGAAGGCGGTCATCTGTCGAGCGATCGAGGCATCCCAGCCGAATTTGGGGCGCGATTTGGTGATCCAGAACTGCAGGACAACTGTCGATGCCTGGGCCACCACCCGGCCGACGGCAAGAGACATTGGCCCGGTGCCGATGAGGATCAAGCCCACGGTCACCATCGTGGAAACGACGAGGCCAACGGCATCGATCAAGAGCTGGCGCGACTGCATGAACTCGCGCTGCATGATCGAATACGGCACAACACTCAAGCCGGACAGCACCAATGTCACGGCCATTACGCGCATTACGGGAGCAGCTTCGTCGCTTCCCAGCAGCGAAGCGAGCGGCTGAGCCAGAGCGGCCATGCAGAGCGCCATGAACGCACTTACGCCGAGGCCAATCGTCGCCGCTGTCGGCCCACGTTCAGTGATTTGGCCTCGGCGGATTAGGTCGGCGCTGACGCCAAGTTCAGTGAGCGTGATCAAGATCACCTGGACGGTGAGCGCGACAGCGTAGACGCCGAAGTCGTTGGGCGACAGCAACCGGGCCAGTACCACCCCAACCGCCAGGCCGCCTAGCCGGACTAACGTGTTGTTTACAGCGCTCCAAGCGAGCCCTCGACGAACGCTCGAACCCAGCTCCGCGCGGTCCTCGGCGACCGAGGGCTCACTGGCTGAGCCAGACAGGTCGGTGTCAGATCTCACTTTTCTCGAGCTCAATCAATCGTTGGTGGTGTGGGGAGAGTTGTGGCGTCAGCGTCGATCGAGAACCGTTGTCAGTGATTCGGCGACTCTCACCTGTTGATCTGGCGTGATGCCGGGGAAAATCGGCAGACTAAGGATTTCCTGGGCGAACCGTTCGGACCGAGGGAATCCTTCGTAACGGTCATCTAGGTGTTGAAAGGCCGGGAGCCGATGCACCGGGCGGCGGTAGTGGATTCCCGCGCCAATGCCCAGGCCGATAAGCTCCTGAAGGACCCGGTCACGCTCTGGAACCCGCACCACATATAGGTGCCAGACGTGCTCATTGCCCGGCGCAACCACTGGAAGAACGATATCTGCCCTATGGCCGAGGAGTTCTTCGTAGAGCGCGGCAGCTGTCGAACGCTCGGCATTCCATGAGTCGAGCAAGCGAAGCTTGATTAACAGGACCGCCGCCTGAATGCTGTCCAGGCGAGAGTTGACGCCGAGCAACTCATGCTCATATTTTGCAACGCCGCCGTGGTTTCGCAGCCTCCTGATCGCTTCTGCAGTTGCTTGGGAATTCGTCATGACGGCGCCAGCATCACCGTACGCACCGAGGTTCTTGCCCGGATAGAAGCTGGTGGCCGCGGCGTCACCGAGTGATCCGGTCCTCGCGCCGTGGCGTCGCGCCCCCTGCGCCTGGGCAGCGTCTTCGACAATCAGTACACCCGGCGGAACAACGTCGCGTATGCGCTCGATGAAGGCCGCCTGTCCAAACAGGTGAACGCCAATCACCGCGCGAGTGCGTGGGCTCAACTTGGCGACGACGTGGTCCGCGTCGATCAGGAAGTACTCGTCACAGTCGACGAGGACTGGCGTCGCACCTGCCCGCCAAACAGCCTCTGCTGTGGCGACGAACGTGTTGGCTGGAAGGATGACCTCGTCGCCCGATCCGACCCCTAATCCGCGGAGTGCCAGCTCGATTGCGTCGGTCCCGTTACCGACGCCCACTACTTCGGCCACCCCGCAGAAGCGAGCGAACTGCTTCTCGAACTCGGAGACGTCCGCGCCGAGTACAAACGCACACTCCTCCATCACAGCGCTTAGACGTTCGTGTACATCTGCTCCAACTCGCCTGTGCTGGAGTCGAAGATCAACTAGTGGAATCGGAGGCTGCTGCCCGCCACGGGAAACGACGTTCGTGGTCGAGACTGCTGTCATGAAAAGACTCCTAATGTCTGCGTCGTTGTCGTGAAGGTCGGGAAACCTAGGTACCGAATCGCCGCCAGCGACGCCAGCGCAGCCGGTGTCGAAGTTCCCAGTCGGCCCGAAAGAGGAGCTGATCGACGGTGTTGTGGGATACCTCGGACGTGCGTCGGCGATATCGATGCCAGAGCACCGTTGATTTGATCGGTGGCCACAACGAGAGGGCCACGTCTTCGTACACCTTCATCGACTCACGCCAATCGTCCTCGACCAAGTCGTGGGTACGTATCGCCCATCGAAGGGACTCCACTGCGAGTGCTTTGTACGCCAGGTCTCTGAGGTGTTGACAGCGCGGGTGGCCCGCAAGGTCCCCGCTAAGGAACGTTTCGAAGGTCCGGCGGCGCTCGCGAAGGTCTGTGACCACACCGGCGTAGTCGGTGAGATGCATGTTCATGCCGTGGACCCGGTAATAGGCCTGATCGGGACCGTTGACCCGTCCGACCGATCCCATCGCCGCAGCGCGAAGCCAGATTAGAAGATCAGCGGCGTGTGGGAGCGCCGAGTCGTAACCGCCAAGCTCACGCATCACTTCCCGACGCATCATGACCTCAGGGTTGGTGACAACGTTACTTCCGCGAACGCACAATCGCTTGATCCACTGCTCTCCAGACCAAATGGACCACGAGTAATGACTCCGTCGCGGTTCAGGTGGTTCATCGGAGAAATAGGGTGCGTAGCCATAGACAAAGCTCACGGAGGGGTTCCACTCCATGAGCGCCGAAGATCGTGCCAGCGAGCCGGGTGCGAGGAGGTCGTCGGCGGACAGAAGCACTACATACTTCCCGGTTGCGGCCGCTAGACCGTCGTTGTATGTCGCAATATGGCCCTTGTTTTCAGTGTGGACGATCACGGAAACGCTGTCGTACTGATCTGCTAGCGCGCGGGCCACCTCAGCCGAGTCATCCGGCGACGCGTCATCCACGATGACGATGTCGATGCGGACACCCTCTTGCGCAAGAGTCGTTCGCACCACTTCCGGCAGGTAGCGCCCATACCGATAGCAGGGAACCACCACTGTCACTGTCGGCGCCGCAATGCAGGGGCGAGGCCGAGCTCTGATCACGTCGCCACCCACAGGTGTTCGGCCTCAACTTCTGGTGACGCGTCTGAGCCGTGGATGTATTGAGCTGGATTTCCACCGACTACCGTGTCGCGGTCGACTGGGCGAATGACAACCGACCCCATACCGACGATGGAGTGCGCCCCAACCTCGAGGTTCTGGCGGATAGAGGCGTTCATGCCCACATACGCCCCGCGGCCCAGCCGCACGGACCCGCCCAAAGCGGCCCCGGCGCAGATAGTGACGAAATCGGCGATGCGAGCATCGTGGGTGATGGTGGCGTGCGGCATGATCACCACGTGTTTGCCGATCTCGACGTCGGCGGTGAGTACGGTTCCACCAAGCAAAATGGTTCCTGCTCCGATCCGCGCACTGGACGGGACCCGGACGCTGGGATCGATCAGGGTTGCGAACCGATCGTCATCCAGACCGAGGCTGGCCAGGCGAGAACAAATCAGCTCGCGCGCCTTGCCACTGCCTGCGCAGATCGCGAGCCGGGCATCCGGATGCTCGCTGATCAATTCGAGGGGGCCGAGCACTGGCACCCCGCCTACCGAGGTTCCCTGAAGCGCTGGATCGTCATCGATCACGCCGCGTACTTCGTACGCCGTCTGAACTTCCAGGACGGCCAACACCTCTCGTGCAAGGCCACCACCGGCTATGAGGATCAACGGGAGCGTCATGATCCTCCCGCCGCCACTAATAGGTCGATCACACGGGCCTGGTCGGACTCGCTCATCTGGTGAAACAGGGGCAGGATGATGGTGGTGTCGGTCAATTTCTCGCTGATCGGGAGCCGACAACTGGCGGCCAATGATCTAAACGGTGGTTGGCGATGCGCGGACATGATGCCACGACGCGCGGAAATATCGACTTCGGCCAGCCGGATCAATAGGTGTTCGCGAGATATGGGGAAGCTTGTGCCCACCTCCATCCAGAATGACTGGAAGTTACATTTGCCCCATGGAGGATCGGAGATTGCACGAAGGCCGGGGATGTCGTCGATTTGCTTCGTGTATGCCTCGGCAAGTTCCCGCCGGCGTCGCACCATTTCGGGCAGCCGCGTGAGCTGAACGAGTCCAATCGCCGCCTGCAGATCGGTCATCCGGTAGTTGTAACCAACTTCGAGATAACTCTCGGCGGGCGCGAGGACCGAGCCGTGCCGGTCGACGGCTGACATGCTCATCGAATGCTCACGCAGCCATCGCGCGCGATCGGCCCAGCCTTCGTGTGGCGTCGTGATCATCCCGCCCTCGCCGGTGGTGATGATCTTGCGTGGATGAAATGACCAGGCGGTGATCTCAGCGCCAGCCCCAACCGGCCGGCCTCGATATGTGGAGCCGGCACCGCATGCCGCGTCCTCGATCACGATGATTCCACGCGGATCGCAAAGGGCGCGGATCGAGTCGAGATCGACAGGGACGCCGCCTTGATCAACGGCGATCACGGCCTTGGTGGCAGACGTCAGCGCCGCTTCGACGGTCTCGGAGGTGAGGTTCCCCGTCGTCGCATCGACATCAGCGAAAACCGGTCGTGCACCAACGTAGGTCGGAGCATTGGCTGTGGCGATGAACGAGAATGACGGCACGACAACGTCGTCACCGTGGCTTACGCCGGCAACGATCAGCGCCAGGTGCAGCGCCGTCGTACACGAAGAGGTAGCAACCGCGAAGTCCGCTTGCTGGGCCTCGGCGAAGGCGGCCTCGAACGCCGCCACTCGAGGGCCCTGCGCTATCCATCCGGACTCGATCACTTCGGTGACCGCGGCGATCTCTTCCTGACCGAGATACGGCAGCATCACATTGATCCGGCTCATGGCGTGCTTCCCATAAGTTGTGCCTCAGCCCCATCCAGTGCACGCTCGGCGCGCCACCAGGCGACCAGTTCGCGCAGTCCCTCGGCCAGGTCGATATTTGCGGAGAAGGCAAGGTCACGGCTTGCCGCCTCGATACTGGCAAGACGGCGTGTCACGCCGTTGACGGGACGTTCCGGGCCGTGCTCGACTCCAAGATCGGAGCCCATCGCCGCGAGCAGAGCCTCGGCCAGTCCCTTGAGGGAGGTCTCTACACCGCTCGCGACGTTGTAGACACCCTCGTTGATCTTGCTGCTGGCGGCCAGCAGGTTTGCTCGAGCGATGTCAGTGGTGTACACAAAGTCCATCGTTTGAAGACCATCACCGAAGATCAGCGGCGGAAGGCCCGCGGTTATTCGCTCCATCCAGCGAATCAAGACCTCCGTGTAGAGGCCGTGGATGTCCATGCGCGGTCCGTACACATTGAAGTAGCGCAAAGCGACGTAATTGAGTCCGTACATCGCGCGGAAGCTCTTGAGCATGCCTTCGTTGAAGGTTTTCGCCGCCCCATAAAAAGTGTCGTTGTTGTATGGATGGTGGCTCTCGGTTGTCGGAAAGTGCTCGGCCAGCCCGTACGCCGATGCGGATGACGCGGCGATCACCTTGGTGACGCTGCTCCGCCGGGCCGCTTCCAGCACGTTGAAGGTACCGTCCACCAAGACTTCAAGGGCGAGCCTTGGCTCTTCGGCGCATTGTGTGATGCGGATCGCGGCTTGGTGGAAGACAAGGTCACACCCCCTGGTGATGTCGTGGACAAGATCGACATCGCGAATGTCGCCGCGGATCAGCTCGAGCCGTGAGTCACCGAGGACGTCACGCAGATTCGCCTCGCGGCCGCGTACGAGATTGTCGAGCACGCGGACCTCGGCCGCGCCCGCCACAAGGAGCTGGTCAACGATCGTGGAGCCGATCGTTCCGGCACCGCCGGTGACGAGCACCGTCGACCCTGTGAGCAGATTGGTCGTCATCGAACCAGCTCCCGCACCATGGGCGGCGTCGGCCGAACCGAACGGCCGGTAGCAAGACTGGTCGTGACAGCTTCCAGAACCGAGAGCACCCGAAGGCCGGCCGCCCCATCCGTGAGAGGAGGCCGCTCTTCATTGATTGCGTGAGCGAATTCCGTGGCCATCGACGCCAGCGCCTCGCGCTCGGGTAGGGCGGGAACCACGATGTCACCCATGCGATAGGACACGGTGGCTGCCGCGCGCTGTTGCGCCGCGTCCTCCGCCTGAATCGCGAGGTCGACGCCACGATCATGAATCGAGACGCGCTGCTGGGGGTTCAAGTCGTCCCAGACCAAGGTCCGCTCGCTGCCACCGATCACCATCTGCCGGATTTTGGTAGGCGACAGCCAGTTGACTGTGACGTGAGCGATCCCGCCCGTGACCAACGGCATAGACAGGTAGCCGACGCAGGCCTTACCAGCGCCCAGCGGATCCGAGCCGGTCGCTGAGATGGTCACAGGGTCCAAGGCCCCAGGAAGAATGAAATCCAAGATCGACAAGTCGTGCGGAGCGAGGTCCCAGAAGACATCCACGTCAGGCTGAACCAGCCCGAGGTTGATGCGCACGGAATCGACATACAAAATCTCGCCAAGGGTCCCTGATGCCACGGCTTCGCGGATGTAGGCAACGGCGGGCGTGTAGCAATACGTGTGGTCGATCATCAGGACGCGGCTGGCGCGCTCTGCAGCCTCGACCATGTCTGCGGCGTGAACGGCGTCGGCTGCCAGCGGCTTCTCGACCAGCACATGCTTGCCGGCTTCGAACGCCGCCAAGGCAAGCGAGGCATGTGTGCGAGCGGGTGTTGCGATCGCAACAGCATCGATGTCCCCGCGGCTCAGTAGGCGGGCAACCGAGCTCTCGACATCGACGGTGGACCGGTTACCGATCACCTTTCGGGCGCGAGCTTCATCGAGATCGCACACGGCGACCAGGTCCCATTCCGGATTGTTCCGGAAGTTGCGGACCAGGTTGGGCCCCCAGTAACCCGCTCCGATTACCGCAATGCTGCGTTGCGTTGACATGAAAATTGCTTCCTCGCTCGTGCGGCCTGCGCTGCAAGCTTCAGCGCAGGCTTGACTTATTCGGATGAGTCCTTCTCAGTCCCGTTTGGATCACAAGATCAGACGATCACCAACCCGCAGCTATCCGCTGGCTTGTGCTCGACGACTGCCAAGGGAACCAGGGAGGCGTGGCCGTGATGCCCCGCCGGCTTGCCCGGCCGGATCCCTTGATAGAGGGACACCAACGGTGCCGCCCACGATTGCAAGGGCAGAGCTCCGCCCCAACCGTGCGATCCCACTAGCGTCGTGCACAGCAACCTGGAAACACGGGGGCGCTGCGATCGTCGCGGCCTAGGCGTGCTCAGGTCTCTAGGATTTGTTCGCAGGCCGCGTGCCATAACGTCGCGCTGGGTTACCCGTCCAAGGCTCGCCAGCGTTCCGTCCCCGCCTTGGGGAACTCGCGGCCTGCGTACAATCATCGGCTCATCACTCTTAGGCTTAGTGAGCTCCGCGACGGGCCAGCACCGCCCACGCAGTTCTGCACAAGATTTGTAGGTCCAGCGCTAATGACCAGTTATCGACGTAGCGCAGATCGAGCCTGATCGCGTCCTCCTCCTGAAGATCCGATCGGCCACTGACTTGCCAGAGTCCGGTCAGGCCTGGGCTCACAAGAGATCGCCGATTGGCCTCCAGCGGCATCTGCGCGACTTCATGAGCCAAGTGCGGCCGAGGGCCGACGAGTGACATTGATCCGCGCAGCACATTGAATAGCTGAGGCAGCTCGTCCAGGGAAAAATCGCGCAGGAACTTGCCCAGGCGGGTGATCCGCGGGTCGTCCCGCAACTTGAAGAGAGCGCCGTGGCCTTCATTCAATGCCAGCAAATCGAGCTTGCGAGCCTCTGCGTCGGCGACCATGGAGCGGAACTTGAGCATCGTGAACAGCTCACCGCGGCGGCCAACGCGAGCCTGCCGGAAGATCGCGGGTCCGTGATCCTGGAATTTTATGGCCGCGGCAATTCCAATCATTACTGGCGCGATCATGATTAGGCCAACTGATGTCAAAGCAATCTCGCATGCCCGCTTGATCTGTCGCTGCCAGCCGGTGAATTTGGGCTCGTCGACCTCAACCAGCGAAAATCCTGTGCCTGGGCGAATGTGGAGTCGTGGCGCTGCTACCTCTTCGAGGCCCGGGTCAACCAAAAGGTCGACTCCGGCCCCCTCCAATGACCACCCAAGTTGACGTAGGTAGTCGTAACGTGTGGCGTCATCGCTGGTCACCGCTACCGCGTCGCAGCCAACCGTGCGTACGACGTTAGCCACTTGATCCAGGCTGCCGAGGACCGGAATCCCATTGCCGACCTCTTTTGGCAACTCCTCGGATGGCAGGCAGTAACCAATCACTTTCATTCCGCTGTGTGGCTCGCGATGAATCCGATCGGTCAGCTGCTGCGCTGCTGCAAAGCTTCCGGCCACAATCACGTATCTGGTGTGTCCACCTTTCTTCTGTAGCCGGTGCAGAAACTTCCGGGCAAAAAGTCGAGCAGTCAAACTGAAGAGGACCGCGATCGGCGCACCTACGGCAGTCACCTTGAGCAACGCGAACAGCGGGGATCCTGGCACTAGCCCTTCGTTCGGCAGAGCCAGAAAGCCAGCCGGAAGCGCTATGGCCATAACTAATACCGTTCCGCCCAGCAGCACGGCCCGGAACTCGCTAGAGCCAACATCGATCCGAGCGCGGCGATAACCCCGACTAACCGCGATGGCAGCTGGCCAGAAGAGGAAGCCGACCATGCAAATGAACGGCACGGCCTGGTAAAAGTAAAAAGTGTGGCTCATTGACGCTGGGACCGCAGCCGCGATACCGCCAATAAGTGCATCCACCGCGGCGAGCACCAGAAGATATTGGAGACTCCACACCGCAAAACGTTGGTTAGTGGGAATAGTTACGGCGAAGCCAGTAACAGCTTTGTCGTGGTCATGGCTGACCAGCTGCTGATCGCCAGTCTGTAAGGCCAGAGAACCTTCGACCATTCCGACGCCTGCACCCGAATCGGGCTGCGGTCTCGGGAACTCACGCTCGATGAGATGCTCATCTCGCGCGATGTTCGTGTATCTGAACTGTTCTGCAGCATCTCCGCCAGATGCTGATGCCAGACTCCGCGGCCCAGCCATTCCCCAAAAAGCTCCCAGATTCGACATTCGCCCGCCCCCGGACGATTTGACGTGCTCGAACGAGCGCGATCTGAATGACTGCCCCGAACAGCATCAGATCGTTGGGATTGTGAGCAGTTTGGAAATCAAATCTGGTGCACACGGCCCCGAGCTCGATCAAGCAGGGGGGAGCATACCTGGATATCTTGTGGGTCAAGGTCGTGATTAGCACAACTATCTTGCGCAGAGCGGTCCCTCGCAGCTGATTTTCGGGTGATCGCCTTGATGGCCAACAGTGGGACGGCGACTGCTTCCAGCCATCGAGAATCCGTTGGACGCAAGGAAATTAAAGAAGTTCCGACAGACTAAACAAGATCATCTTCTCTTGCCATGTCGGAATGTGTTTTACGACTGTTTGCTTGTCTGTCTTTCACGGTGAATGTTACGAACTCGTTACTGATTCGGGGTCCGAATCAGCATGTGACGACCATATGCCAGTCAAAAGCTGTCCAATTTCTGTGAGTTTTGTGAACATAAGCTGTCCAATTTCTTTGAGTTTTATGTGAAAGAGGTGCAGCAAGTATGAGCGTGACTGCATGAATAATGAGAAATTTCGGCTTGGCCTCTACTATGTCGAACAATGATTACTGTCCAGCTACGGACTTGCCAGCTCAAGGTGATCACACGAAGGTGTGCACTTGCGCCCGATTTCACTGTCCGTATCCGGCGGTCTGATCATTCCGTCCGAATGCGAGCTACTCGCGCGACTTTGAGGATGTGTGGTGGCTGAGACGCTCGCTGTCGGCGTTGTCGTGGTGACCCACAACAGCGCGACCCACGTGGATACCCTGCTCGACAGTCTGCCGCGAGCACTTTGTGGCTTGAGCTACTCGGTCGTCGTCGTCGACAACGGATCGCACGATGCGACTGTTGACCTTGTTTCTCGCAGGGCAGGCTGCAGGCTCGTCGAGTCCGTGAACGACGGATTCGCAGCCGGGGTCAACCGCGGCGTGAAGAGCTCGTTGCCCTCGAGGACTTTGCTCGTCCTCAACCCTGATGCCACGCTCGACCCAGGGTCGGTTCGAGCCATGCTCGCGGTCTTGGAGCGCCGCGGAGCTGGCGTGGTCATCCCCAGGATACGAAGTTCTGATGGCGAGCTCTTCCCGTCGCTGCGCCGAGCTCCGACCCTGCTGCGCGTCGGTGGCCTGAGCTTCACCGGTCTCGCACTCTTCGCCGAGCGGATCGACGACCCCGCGTCCTACACGCAGGAGCGTGTAGTCGATTGGGCAACCGGTGCTGTCATGTTGATCGACAGAGCCTGCTATGAGGAGCTTGGAGGACTCGACGAGTCCTACTTTTTGTACTCGGAGGAGACCGACTTCTGCCTGCGGGCAAGCGACGCCGGATGGCCAACCGTATACACGCCAGATGCGGGAGCCATGCACGTGGGTGGTGGCTCCGGCCGCAACGCCCGCACCCACACGATGCAGATGATCAACAGGGTCCGGCTGTACCGCCGGAGGGCGGGCGCCATGCGGGCGGGACTCTATCTGGCGGGATCGGTGCTCGTGGAGTTGAGGCGAGCCCTCCTCGGAAGTCGTGCGTCACTAGCTGCCGTCCGCGCGCTCGTCATTCCGTCCGCACGTCCCGACGAGCTCGCGGCGCGCGAGCACCTAGTTCCTCGCTGACCGGATGGATGCTCAGATGACCCCGATCTCTCACGACGCTCCCGCTGCTGCACTGGTATCTGAGCACATTCCGCGCGCTTCGGTCGTCATACCAGCGCACAATGAGGAGCGCTCGATCGGTCGGCTGCTGCGGGCACTCGCGCCGGCGCACGTCGAGAAGCGATTCGAGGTGATCGTGGTATGCAACGGGTGCAGCGACCTAACCGCAGACGTGGCTCGAGCGTTCGGTGTTGAGGTCTTGGACCTGAGGGAGCCTAGTAAGGTCAACGCACTCGCTGAAGGCGATAGTTGTGCTACCGGACGCGTCCGCGTGTACGTGGACGCCGACGTCGAGATTTCGGCGAACGAGGTGGAGGCGCTGATCTCTGCGGTTGAGGCCGGAGGGGTGCAAGCGGCGGGCCCTCGCCGCATCATCCCCCGCGATGGCGTCGCGCGGCTGGTGGCGTGGTATTACGACGTCTGGGAGGCGTTGCCTTCCGTCCGTGAAGGCTTGTTCGGTAGAGGTGTGATTGCTCTGTCGGAGAGCGGAGCACGCAGGGTCCGCGCACTCCCGTTGGCTATGAATGACGACCTAGCCGTGTCAGTGGCCTTTGAATCGAGCGAACGAGTCGTGGTGGAGTCAGCGAGCGTTGTGGTCCATCCACCTCGCACGTTGCGAGACCACGTGCGACGCCGAGCAAGGGTTGTGACTGGCAACATCCAGGCCGACGGATCGTCGCTCCGGGGTCCCGGCACCCGAACCGGGGCCCGCACGTTGGGTGAGGTCGTGCGCCGTGATCCGAGGCTCGCGGGGAAGATCGTGGTCTTCTTGGCTGTGGGGCTCATTGCGAGCGCACGTGCAAGCCGAGCGGTGAAGGCTGGCGATTTCGCGACGTGGGAACGGGACGAGAGTTCACGCACGTCCGACTGACGATGCTGGGCATTGCCCCGCGACGTGGAACCAGACAAGGCATCCTCTTGACCAATCGTGATAATTTCGTAACACTTTCAAGGCGAAATCGTGCGGCACTCGTAGTGCCGGAAGCTTCCCGGCGCTGTGGTGCCCAGCGTGTTGCCACGCTCTTCGTCCTAATGGCGAGAACCGAAGAGCGCGACAAACTGACACATCCAGTGGTCGATTCGTGCTGTGAGTCCTGTGTTGCTGCCGTCGTACCCCGGCGTCCGGTGAGGGCTAAGGCCGAGCAGTCATGAGTAAGCCGCTCTTAATAGGCCCATGTGCACGCCAGTGTTTGTGCGTGTATCGCGAGCGGGCACGAGGAAGCAGATGACGCGGAAGAGAACGGCCACGGCGCTAGCGTTGCTCAGCTTGGCGCTGGGCGTAGTGATGGCCCTATGTGGACCGAGCCTTGGTTCAGTCGCGGCCGGGGCTGAAGAGACCATTTGGAGTGGCGAACCGCCGACTGCTGCGCGTACCGCCACCGACCGGGCTTCGGTCGAGTTGGGAACCGCCTTCAGAGTCGATGCCGATGGAGAGATCACAGGAATCCGCTATTGGCGGGCCAGTAGGTGGTCCCCGACCGGGACTCGAACAGGTACGTTGTGGACGGCAGGGGGCGCCCGCGTCGCAACCGCCGTCTTTCCGAGTCCGAGCAGCGCGGGTTGGCAGACTGTGACTTTTGCGTCACCCGTCCATGTGAAGGCGGGTGAATCGTTCGTCGCTTCGTACCACGCCCCACGAGGTCGGTACGCCTTCACTGCGAACTATCACGGGTCGTCTGTCTCAGACAATCTCGCCATTCCGCAAGCGAACGCGGGACGCTACATGTACTCGTCGTCGATCAGCTTCCCGAACCGTACGTATCAGTCCAGCAACTACTGGGTCACACCCGTCTTCACGCCGGCGTCGGAGTCCAACGCTCCTGTGACGCCCGTGCCCTCACCGAGTACGTCGACATTGCCGACACCGAGTGCGTCACCATCAGGGGCGCCGGACGTGGAGGACACCGTCCCGGGGCCGACCACCACAGGCGTTCCGGCAGGGACGGAGCTCACAGCATCGGGCGCGCTCCGCGTCACGAAGGCGAACACCGTGCTTTCCGACCTTGACATCAGAGGAACTGTCTCGATAGAGGCACCCGGGGTGGTGATCAAGAATTCGAAGATCCATGGATCCGGAAGTGGGAATGGCATCCAAGTGCGTTCCGGGGGGGTGGCGATCCACGACTCCGAGATCTACGGATTCGAGAACGGTATCGCGGGAGACGACTGGAAAGCCCATCGAGTCAACATCCACTCGAACACTGGTGATGGCATCAAACTCGGCTCGGACACCGAGCTGGCTGAAAGCTGGATCCATGATCTAACGCCCGGCTCTGGCGCGCACGCCGACGGGGTACAGGTCCAGTCCGGAATCGTAAACGCCATCGTCCGACACAATGTCATCGATCTGTCAACGACGAAGTCGCCGAACGCTGCGCTGTTCTTTGCACCGGATCTGGGTCCGAGTTCCGCGGGTCCGGTTCTCGTCGAAGGAAACTTCCTCGATGGTGGGGGTTACACCGTGCAAGTCGTGGACGGGAACAATGGCGAGTATTTCATCAAAGAGATCGAGTTTCGCGACAACACATGGGGTCGAACGAACAGTTACGGCCCCGTTCGCACGAATGTGCCTGTGACGTGGGTCAACAATACGTATGCCGACACAGGGGCGGTCATTACGCCGTAGTCGTTTTGGAGCCGGTCCTTAGGGACCCGCGCCGGTCCACTGTTCCGATGATTTTGGCGCAGATCAATAGCCCACTGACGCATTCTTTCCGTGTTACCGCTTTCCGTGTTACCGCGATCCGGGCACCGACGAAGTGGTCGCCACAGGCATGATCGAACACAACAGCAATCAACGAGGATTTCGGTCATGCAGCAGTCGCCACCACATCGCGTGCGGCGGCGACAACCTCTCGGCCCGCTCGACGCCACGTGTAGTGGGCGCGCCATCGGTCCGCGGCTCGCGCACACTCTGCGTATAGGACCTCGTCATGGAGTGCGTCGTGGATCAGAGCCGCTAACTCATCAGGTGAGGTGGAGGTGACGAGCCGGCCACCTGAAATCGGATCGATGATCTCAGGCATCGCACAGGTATCCCGTCCGATGCAAGGGAGTCCGCGGGAGAGCGCTTCAGCGAATACGATGCCGAAGCCCTCCAGTAGTGAGGGCATCACCAGGAGGTCCGCCGCATTCATCAGTTCTCCGACCCGAGCATGGGGCACCTTGCCCAGAAAGGTGATTCCGTCGGGGACTCCGCCCGGCAGCGGCCAAGAGTCGGGACCTGCCACCGTCAGCATGACGGTCGATCCCATGTCGCGTCGCAGGCGACGGAACGCCGCTACGACCTGCGCTCCACCCTTGGTGTCGAAGTCGCGTCCGACGAAGAGCAGTCGCCGGTCGGCACCGACCCGTCTTTGCGGAATTGGCGCACCGACGAGCGGGACAGCAGTCGAACCAGGATTGACGACCCGTATGCGTTCAGCCGGAATCCCGCTAGCGACGAGGTGGTCGCGAAGCCATCGGCTCATCGGTAGAAGCATTGCAGCTCTCTCGTAGACCATGTCCTGGCGTCGGCGCAGAGCATCGATCCGGCGCCGAGAGAGATCCCTGAAATGCGGAACGCCCTCTGATCCGAAGCGCTCGAGGAGAATGGCGAAATTCAGGTCCTGCATAACGAGGAACGGCGCAGGCACAAATCCCATGTCCTGGATCTCGAGGACAGCGTCGACACTAGTCCGAGCGACCTTTCGCCGCAATGACTCCCGCACCAACTGACGCGTTATGCGGCCCTGGCGCCACGAGGAGCGCCAACGTCCTGCTCGTCGCCGCGCGTACGCGGCACGAAGGACGTGCCTGGTGGCTGCTGGGAGCTCCACACCGACGTCCACCACTTGGGCAAAGTTGGCCATCTCGGCGCGGAGATTCCACGGGGTGCCCGACCACGAGGTCTCAAGGGGCCTCGTCCAGTGGCACGCGAAGCCGATCGTGAGCTCCGAGTCTTCGCCGTCATCGTGGATCGGCGACATGGCGTTCACCACCCCAAGTAGTGTGCGGTGAGCACGATTGTGCAGCGGGCTGTGCTCGTACCAGCGTGCCGAGTTCTGTCTGCGCACGAATTACGGAAGGGCTTCGGGGTGACAAATTCACCTCTTGGGAACGTCCGATGACTCGACTCGCAATGCCGGACCTACGCGTCAAACTCGGGCCGCGAGGACGGGCACTCGCCCGACGACTCGCAGACTCCGCCCTCGCACCTGCGCTCGGCTCGATCCGGGCGGGCAAGGCCCCGGGTCGCGTTGCACTTACCTTTGACGACGGTCCAGATCCGACGATGACCCGGCCGATACTCCAAGCGCTGCAAGCGCGCGGGGCGGTCGCCACCTACTTTCTCCTTGTCACCCAGGCTGAGCGACACCCGGAACTGGTGCGCGAGATTCGCGACGGCGGCCACGAGATTGCACTTCATGGCTTCGACCACACACCACTGACATCACTTTCACATTCAGCAGCAGTGCGCGCCGTGCGGAATGCCCGACAGCGCCTGGAAGACATCGTCCAACTTCCTGTGACGTACTACCGACCACCGTACGGAAAACAGACGCCCGCAAGCTGGCTCGCCGCGCGTCGGGTCGGGCTCCAAGTCGTGGTGTGGTCGGCGGACGCAGCGGACTGGGAAGACCGCCAACTTGGCGAGCACGTCGACCACGCGTTCAAGGGACTACGAGAGGGTGGAATCCTCCTGCTGCATGAACGAGTCGAACCAGGACCCGACGGGTCACCTGTCAATCCGAGCGTCGACCGTGCTGCACTCACTACTGCTCTCCTCGACGGACTCATAGCGCAAGGGCTGTCAGCGGTGACTGTCAGCCAACTCACCGAGATCGGAGCCGTCCGCACTGCGTGGTTTCGACGCTGACCGCCGGGATTCGGCGAGGCGCTCCGCTCCCAGAACCACGACTAAAGTCATGAAAAGACCGGCGAGCCCAATCCCAGCCATGACCCGGATGCGCGAACCTGATTGCACTGTGAACACCGGCCGGTCGGGGCTCAGGTCTAGCCTGATGCGTTCATGCTCGTTGACGTCTCGGCTATCCTCGAGAACTGTCAACGCATCCTCGATCGCCGTCAGCGCCTCGGTCATCTGCGCAGACGCCTCCTGGATCGTCCGTCCCGAGGATTTCACGTCAAGTCGCGCCTCCTCATAGTTCACATCCCACTGTCCGCCGGCATTCGGCTGACGCACGCTCCAACCGCGCTCAACCCCGATGCTCGTAAGGGTCAGATCGGACGAGACTGTTTCCGACTCCACGCGAGGACCATTGACGCGACGCGCGACAATTCCCGTAGTGGCGATGAGAGATCCCGTCGTTGGCGCGATCGCGTCCCCATTCGCCCCCTCGGGCGCGAGGAGTACGACTGAGACGCGTCCGTTCCACGATTCAGTCGGAGACGACCCCAGGGCCAGCGCAACTCCAGTCAGCATGAGACACACCGCGGTGACAAGGCGATGCCGCCAGCCGAGAGCGAGCAGATACCCAACGGTCATCGCGGCTGCCCTCTCTATCGTCGGTCGGACAGCAGACCTCCCTCACGATCTCCGCTCCCGACGGTCAGAGCCTTTCTCGACCGCCCCGGACATCCGCTCGGATGTCCTACTCCGGACGGGACGGGTGCTACCGCGGATGTAGCCATGATGAGACCTTCAGCCCCTTGAGCTCTCACGTAGCCTACCTACGGAGACAAGCAGGAAATCCTCGCCTACTTACGGAGGGAAGCAGGAAATCCTCCAGGTCAATTAGCTGTCGTATCAACCGGGTGGATAGGGAGCTGGGGAATCAGATGTACTTGTCGGAACTCGCTGGCGCGCTTCGACGCCGATGGTGGGCCGTCGTGATCGGGCTGCTCGGAACCGCCGCCGTCACCTCAGTCGCCTTCGCCCTGGTACCGGTCGAACAAGAGGCACACGCATCCCTCGTCATCCTCCCACCTGCCCGGACGGTTGGGGAGACGGGGAATCCGTACCTTGGACTCGGCGGCCTGGAGCCAGGAGCGGACATGCTCGCAGCCGCGATGAACAGCGGGCCCGTTCACGAGTCGCTCGCACCCTCGCACGGCTCCGCGACGTTCGAGGTGGCCCGTGACACTGACTCGAGCGGCCCGATGCTGCTGGTCACTGTAAACGATGACGATCCGGAAAGGGCCTTGGCGCTGCTCGACTCCGTGATTAAGACGATGCCCCACGTCCTCGCCCAACTTCAGGAGCAGGTAAATGTTCGAACCTCAAACAGGTTGACACTTACCGAGGTAACCCGCGACACCCAAGCCGAGGCCTCCGGAAAAAAGTTGCTGCGAGCGACGCTTGTCGCGGTAGTAGGCGGTCTCGCCCTCACTGTCTTCGGCACCAACATGCTCGACGGACTTCTCCTTCGGCGGTCAGCCAAGAAGACGACGTCACTGGCGCGGTCCGCCGAAGAGACCTCAAGCGTTGACGAATCGGCTCCTATCCGGGAAGTCGCGGCGAAGAACTCGACCGAGCGGAAAGCCCGTCGGCGAACCTCCCAATCGGAGGAGATCGCCGCCTCGACGTCACCGGCTCTGAGCAGGACGACCGCGGATCAGATGGGTAACGCCGATCAGCTGGGCGACGCCGCTCACGCTTCGCAAAGCGGTTTACCGGAACCAAGCACCGTCTTACAGCCAGCGGGAGAGCACGACACCCTGACTGCGTCCGACAGAGCAACATGAACGTCCCGATGCCTCGGGATGTGCGTCGTGATGTCTCGCACGCTTCGCCGCGCCCCATCCACGCTGGCATTCTCCTGTACGCCTGGGCGGCCGCGCTCCTCCTGATTCCCTCGACGCTGCAATTCGCACCGTTGGGAGCTGCCGGCACACCTGCCCAGATTCTGGGTCTCGCCGCGGCGGCATGGTGGCTCGGTGTGCACCTCGGCCGACCATTTGCCGCTCATCGCCCTTCCCAACCCACGCGAACAGCAATGGGCGCCTTCGTCCTGGCGATGTTGTTCTCCTATGTGGCCGCAGCGCATCGCCCCATCGAGGCCCTGGAGGTCAGCGCGGCTGATCGCGGCATGATCCTCGTCGCATCCTGGGCCGGAATCCTTCTCCTCACGACGGACGGTCTCGTATCGCGGCACGACCTGTTCAAGCTCTTGCGCTTCCTTGTGGTCTGCATGGGACTCGTCGGCCTGCTGGGGGTCCTGCAGTACGTCACCCACACCTCCTACGTTGACCAACTCCAAATTCCTGGGCTGTCGACAGGTCAGGTGCTGAGCAGCGTGTACGACCGCAATGGATTGGCTAGAACGGCTGGAACAGCTTCGCACCCTATCGAGTTCGGGGTCGTCTTGACGATGATGCTGCCCCTCGCGCTGCACTTCGCATTCACTGATTCCAACCGATCGCGCTTTAGCCGGTGGGCACCTGTTGTCGCTATCTGTTCGGCGCTGCCGCTCACGATGTCCAGGTCGGCCTTCCTCGGTATTGCAGTTGTTTTAGTTGTTTTATTGCCCTCTTGGCCACGTTCTCGGCGGGTAGTGGCTCTCATGGCCGTCGGTGCAGGGTTGGCCGCCGTTTACGTGTTACTTCCGGGAGTGCTCGGCACGATGCTTCGTCTCTTCACCGGCATCTCTGATGATGCAAGCGCCCGATCGCGCACCGACAGCTACGCGCTGGCGTTAGAGTTTGTCGGCCAGCATCCCGTGTTCGGTCGTGGTCTTTCGACGTTTCTACCCCGCTACCGAATACTCGACAACCAATACCTCGGTCTGCTAATCGAAGCCGGCATCGTCGGTTTGGTGGCTTTCCTCTCCCTTCTAGTCACGGCGCTCGTGGTTGCCCGAAGACTGAGCCGATCTCTTCCGGATCCGAACGACCGCAGCCTAGCCCGCTCGCTGATGGCTACCATCGCCTGTGCCGCTCTATCATGCGTGACGTTCGACGCCTTCGGGTTCCCCCAAGTGTCCGGCATACTCTTCTTCGCCATAGGCACGCTTGGGGCGCTCATCCGCCTCGGCGGACTGGCACCCATGGAGCGCGGATCGGATAAGGTTCGGCTCGATCTGGACGAGGGGCGCGGGCGACTGTCCAGCGGGTACTTCTCCGGCTCCGGTGCCGACAATGCCTTGCTGCATGCTCTCGCCACCGGCGTCGACGGCGGCAACAGCATCCACCGGCAGGGATCGAGCGGAGGCTTTCCAGTCAACAGCATCAACGCCTCGAACTACTGGGCCTTCCGGGTAGGTGCGTGATGGCGGCGATCGTGACGCGGGCATGGCCCGGTGCCGTGCGGCGGCTGGCCGCGCGGGCCAGCGAGCTCCGGAACGGCAGCCGTTTCGTCCGGGTGCCACCGCTCCGGGTCACCTCCGGCCCGGTAACGAGAGCGGCGAAGGCGTGGTTCCTTTGCCCGCACTGGGACCAGCCCAGCGGCGGCGTGCGCAAGATGTACCGGTGGGTTGACCTCCTGACTGAGGCCGGTCTCCCGGCCACGATCGTCCATGAGCGGGAGGGCTTCTCCTGCTCGTGGTTCGAGCACGACACGCCGGTCACGAGCAGCGGCCGAGTCACCCTGGACTCGCACGACGTCCTCGTCGTGCCCGAGGTGTACGCGGCGTCGATCCGCGACCTGCCCCGGGGCATCCGCCAGGTCATCCTGAACCAGAACGTTTACAACACGGTCGAGACCCTTGACGCGGGAGGCAGGGGTACGGCCGCCTACCTCGATAACCCCGACCTTCAAGTGGTGGCGGTGGTCTCGGCGGACAACGAGTCGGTGTTCCGCTACGCCTTCCCGGGCGTTCCCGCGCGGCGAATTCGCCTCGGCATCGATCCGGCCGTCTACCGCCCGGCGAACCGCGACCGGGCCCGGCGCCTCGCCTACATGCCGCGGCGCCGGGCGAGCGAGGCGGCACAGGTCCTGGCCCTACTCGGCCAGCGCGGGGTGCTCGACGGCTGGGACGTGGTGGCGATCGGCGGCCATCGTGAGTCCGAGGTCGCCGAGTTGCTCCAGGGCAGCCGCGTCTTCATGAGCCTCAGCCAGCGCGAGGGCTTCGGCCTGCCGCCACTCGAGGCCCTGGCCTGTGGCTCGCTGGTCGTCGGCTATCCCGGTTTCGGGGGGCGGGAGTTCTTCAGGCCGCCGTTCGCCGTTCCAGTCGAGGACGGCGATGTGGTGGCCTTCGCCCGGGCCGTGGAAGACATGGTGCGCTTAGTTGATGACGACCCTGTCGCCGCCGGCATCGCCGGCCAAGCCGGCGCCGAGTTCGTCCGAACCAAGTACTCGTGCGAGGCCGAGCAGGCCGACCTGCTCGACCTGTTCGCACCGCTGCTGGACACATGAACCGGCTGCCCACCGTCAGCGTCGTGATCCGTGCTACCGCAGCTCAACACTGACGAGGGCCGCAAGGAAAGGATCTGGAACTTGTGTCAAATCCGAATCAATTCGGCGCTACCGCACCGAGATGACAAGAGTGTCAGTTGCACTTTGTTTCGCAAAATCCCGTGGGTCAGACCGCGGCTGCAATAACAACAGCTCATAACGGAAGTCGATCGTGAGACTCGTGGCCTCGTCTGGCAGCGCCGGCAACATGAACACGTTCGTATAGGAGCTGGGAGATGTCAGCAGAATGCCTGGCGAGATCTCAGCTCCGTCGACGAGAGGGTCGGGAGAGTCATAGTGGCCAATGGCATCTGAGAGCTCCAGGTCAGCCGTGACCCGCGAGAGATATACCTTCTGGTCGGACTTATTAACTGCTGTCATCGACACCGTCAGTGGTTGGTCGACACCTGGAGACCACCGCTCGACACGGTTTCGTAACGAATACTCGACGCTTAGCTTGACGTCGCCCACCTTCAAGCTCCGCGTCAGTTGCCCTCTTTTTAGGTCGTTGTGTAATGGCTTCCCACTTGAGGGGGTGGATGGTTCCTCACTCGACGGAGGCGCAGGAGACGACACCGATTCACCGGGCGTTGTCACGGCGGCGGGTTGGCCTTGATCCGAGCAGGCTGACAGGACGAGCGACGCTCCAAGCGCACAAACAAGCCACCTCAGCTTTCGGTTACACACATGCACCATCCTTGCGAGTCACGATCGGCACATGCTGACACTTGACCGAAAGTGCCCTCAAGCATAGACGGGAAATTCCGCAATGGGTTGGCTCGCCAACGAATATTCTTCGTGCGGCAAGAGCAAATGACCGTGACTTGTGATGGTGCAGATTCGTCCTCATGGCCCGCTCCGCACGACAATGAAACGCTCGAATTCGCCGGCATCGGTGAGGTCAACGAATGCGCGACCGCGGTCGTCGACGCCAGGTCCACTGCCAGTGTCGCCGAGCGCCTCGGCTGCGGCTTCCCGAGGACCATGGCCGCTCAGTGCGTCGAAAACGCCCACGTATGACCGGGCCTGCGGCCGCCAGTCCAGTTCCTGCGCGACTCGGGCACGAGCTCGTTTACCCATCGATATTCGCAGCGCCGGATCGTCCAGTAACCGCTCCACGGCGTCAGCAAATGCCTCGACATCACCAGATGGGACATAGATCACCGAGTCGGCACCCGACACCTGCGTCTCCACCAGATCGAAAGACACCGACGGCAAGGCGTACGCCATATATTCCATCGTCTTGTTCATGGTCGATACGTCGTTCAGCGGTGTCTTGAGATCGGGTGAGAGACCGACGTCGGCGATGCTCAGGTGATCGGCGATCATGGTTCGATCGGCACGCCCGGTGAAGGTAACGCAGTCGTCGAGGTCCAGCTCGGTGCAGCGGCGCCGGAGGTCTTCAAGGCAATCACCAAAGCCAAGCAGGGTCGCGCGTACGTCGTCGCGGCCTCGCTTGTGGACCAGATGCTCCATGACATCCAAGACAAGATCGACATTGTCCTGCGGCCCCATGATGCCCAGGTAGACGAGGGAGAACTGCTTTTTCTTCGATCCACGGTCACCGGGGTAGACCGGCCGCATGACTCGCGTGTCAGGGCCGCTCCGCACCACAGTCACCTCTGCCGGCTTGCGGCCGCCGCGCCGGATCGCAATCCGTTTGTACGACTCGTTGGTGGAGATCACTCGGTCCGCAGTCCGATACGTCATGCGTTCGAGCCATTTGAGTCCACGCAACTGCAGCCGATGGGCGAGATCCTTGGGCTCACCAAAGCGCGATCGGAACAGCTCGGGGTTGAGGTCATGCTGATCGAAAACAAACCTCACGCCCCGAGGCCGCCAGAGGCGGGCGAGCAACCAATAGGTGTCTGGGGGGTTGCAAGCCTGCATGATGCTGAACCGTCGGCGGTGCCACACCGCCAGAGACAGCCAGGCTGTCCGCAGCCAGCTGTAGCCAAACTCGAGAGCGAAGCCAGCCAGACCTTTCGCCTCCGGCGCTGGTCGGTACTTATATATGTGGACACCGTCAATCAGCTGTCTGCTCGGATCGTCAGGACCTTTCGGGCAGATCACACTCACTTCGTATCCATTGGCCACAAGCGACTGACATTCCAGCCAGACGCGACGATCGAGTGGCACCGGCAGGTTCTGGACAATGATCAGTACGTGGGTGCCGGCTGTGGCGCTCGCCTGACCCGCCAATGAGGATGCCTCCGGGATGAGCACAGTGGGCGCGGCAGTCCGATCGGTCGGTGCCGACAACACCGCAGGTTTTGTCGAGATCGCCACGTTTCTTGCTACTCCTTGGCATCAGTTGGCAGTGTTGCCGAATATGCTGAAGCATTTGCCTAGCAATTGGCTGTGCAGAACCTGGCCGGGAGCTGAGCTAGCAATATGAGCTTGCTGTGAGCTTGCGCTGGCCCGGGGACGGAGTCTGTGTCTGGCCGGTGCCGAGGTGCCGGTGAAGGTGCGAAGCCAAGCAGATCAAGTCAGAGCTTGCTGACGGTACGGATCGCCTTCCTGGTCAATCTGCTGATCGCCTAATGCCCACACTGCGCGGCTGATGTATCGCCTGATCTCAGGGGAGCTGCTGGCGGAGCCCACTACCGTGTCGCTCGAAGACTCGGCCGCACCCGCACTCAAGATCAGCAGGAAGCCGCTGACCACATGTGCACGCCCACCCGATTCGCCGACCCGGGTTTCCGACCACGAAGCCGTGCGCAGGCACATCCTTGGTCACGACAGCACCGGCTGCAACGAAGGCGTGCTGGCCAACGGTCACGCCGCAGACCACCACAACCCCGGCGCCCAAAGTGGCCCCCAGCTGCACGATGGTTGGCAAGAGCTCCGGACCCTGGCGCTTGATATGCGCGCGTGGGCGCAGGTCATTAGTGAATGTGACACCTGGACCTAGAAATACGTCATCGCACACGTGCACGCCCTCGAAGATCATGACGTGGTTCTTGACCGTGACGCGGTCGCCGATCGATGCGCCGTCTTCCACAAAGGCTCCATCGCAGATATTGCAGTCGCGGCCGATCCGCGCGCCTGGTAAGACATGGGCAAACGCCCAGATGCGGGTCCCGCGTCCAACTTCATCGCTCTCGCACAATCCGCGCGGATGCACGAAGACCCCGTCCAGTGGCATCGAAGTCGACACCGCACCACCTATCAGCTTTTGGCCGTGCACCCCTACGTCGCCGCACCGGCCGCCTAACCCAGAAAACTCGTTCGCCGCGCAACTCCCCCGACGGGCGCAACTTATTAAGTGTGCACGGAAGCGGATGCTGAGGAAATGATCCGATATTTGCGTCCAAGTCGAAACAATTTCGTATACGGCTTGAAATGACAGCCTGTGAGTAGTGTTCAAGCTGGTCATGTGAGTTCGATTCTCGGCATCCGCTCTTAACAGCGATCGCCTCAGCCCATTGTGATCACCGCGTCGAAGGCTTCACCGCCTTGAGGATCTCGGGTTGCTTGGTCGCATTGTCGATGCCCTCTCGGCCATGGCCTGGACGGCGACAGAGATAATCCGTATCCGCTGCCGGTACTGCTGAGCGTCTACGGGACCGACTGCGATAACCAAAGCCACAACGGTCTATGCCGAATAGGTTCAGGTGGAGCGTCGCTAATGGGTGTGGATCACCAACCTGGAAGAATCACTTTCGCGCGCAAGACGACCATGCCGCTCCCCGCTCGCACGTGGCTGCGCAAGCTAGTAGTGCTTGCCTTCGGGGATGCAGGATTAGAGATCGCAAGCTTATCGACCAAGAAGGGACCGAGATCGTGCGAAAACTGCTTGGGCTGGCACTAGTCGCGGGAATTGTCGTTGGGGTCAAGAAGTACCTCGACAACAACCCCGAAGCCAAACGCCAGGTAAAGGAGCAAGCGAATAAGGTGATGGGACAGGCCAGGCACCTCGCCGAAGAAGCTGGCGACAAGGTCAAGGCGCGGACGTCCCAAGCTCAGGACCAGGTGGATTCGTTTACCGGCGCTGCCACCCCCGGCTCGACAAGCTCGACGTCGCCGGCAACCACGCCGGTCGACCCCGCTACGGGAGCCCCGACGCCGTTGTAGTCGGGGCGGACGGTCCACAGCCATGTGCCAGATCGTTCACCAGGCCGATCTCGCCGCTGGATGAAGTTGTGTCCGCGGAGGTTGTTCCGCTCCCTCCCGCGCGGCTTCCCGGAACTAAGTGAGCTAATGATCGTTCGTGCTGACGGCAAGGGGATCTCTTAAGGCTCGATGCCGGTAGCGCGCTTGGAGCGCTAAGACTTGCGGTAGGCCCTGTAGAGCGGCAGGGGTTTGGCGACGCCTTTGAGCTCGACCGCTCCGAGCGGGTCGAACCACGCCTGGCGGTCGCCGGAGCGGTGCGCCGTCTCCTCGCTCACCACGACCTGCCCAGCCTGTGCATAGGAAGCGATCCGAGCCGCCAGGTTCACAGTCCCTCCGTAGACGTCTCCGTCCTGTGAAATGACAGGGCCGGTGTGGATGCCCACATGGACTGGTGGCAGATCGACCACAGGGGCGCGCTCGACCAGGTCGAGGCCGGCGACCACGGCTGTCCCGGGCTCCCGAAAGTAGAACATCCCGCCGTCCCCGAGCCACCTGACGGGGCGGCCCCCTCGACGCCGCGAGATGTCATTCACCAGCGCGACCAGCCGCCCCGCGACCTGCGCAGCAGCCTCGTCGCCGCGCTCCTCGGTCAAGCGGGTGTAGCCGGTCAGGTCAACAAAGCAGATGGCTGGTGGCTGCGGCACCCGCGCCTGGAGACTGGAACTCTCAAGTGCCTCCTCGACATGGTTGATGGCGTGCTCGGTCCAGACATGCTCGCGACGGCGGCGATAGACCGTCAGAAGCACTCGCTCCAACAACCCGATGACCCGGTCGCCAAGCTGTGTGCCGAGCTCGATCAGCTGACGCTCGTCCAGTCCTGCGGCGCGGAAGCGGCGCTCAATGTTGGCCTCGTAATAGTCCGCCTCGGCTTTGGCGATGCGGTGCACGTTATCGGCGTACACGGCCAGCAACCGCAGCGTTGCCTCCTCACCTACTCCCGCGCCCCGGAACAACTCCACCACCTCCAACATGATCGCGTCGTCCTCGCCAGCCCGATCACTGGGCTCCGGAGGGGCGAAGCCGAGCGATTGGTGGAGCGCCTGCACGAGGCTCATAGGCACTCCGCGCTCGGCCGCGAGCTGCTCATAGGACCGGTCCAGGCGATCAGGCAAATCCATCACCGGCGCATCGAGGAATGCCAGCGACATGGCGCCCCGATCGACCAGCGCAATGACCGTCTCGACCGTCAGCCCTGCCGCCCTCCAGGACCACAGCAGCCGGGCACGCCGGACCGCTCCGGCAGATCCCAACTCCGCCTCCGCACGCGGCAGCGCGCCCGCCGCGACCAGCTGCCGCACAAAGTCCCCGGGCACGTTCGCGCGCTCGGCCACTTCTTGGATACGGTCAGACACCAGAGCTCCTGCCTCTTCATTCCTTATTCATTCGTTATTCATTGCTACCCAAACCCGAGGCCGAAGTCGACCATCTAATGGCTATTCGGTGGTGACGCCTTAGTCGCAGGAATCCGTGCGCGTGGACTCCTCCCGTGATCTGGTTCGCGCCGCCATCGAACCCGAATGATGACTTGTCACGCACCCGATACCGCGCATAGCTGCGGTCACTCACGGCCAGTCGTGGCCAGCATTTTCCTTTGCACATAAGGAAAGGCTTGAGAGTAGACCCGATGCGATACGCACGCGCCGGTCGCGGGAACCGCGCCTCAATCCTTCAGCGCTTCAAGCGATTCCGGAAGGATCTGCCCGCCGTCCACGACAATCGTCTGACCCGTGATATAGCCCGCTTCCTTCGAGGCGAGGAACAGCGCGGCGTAACCGATGTCCTCGACCGTGCCGAGCCGCTTCAGCGGGATCGAGGCGGCCATGGTCTTGTGGTATTCCGACCCTAGCGACTCCAGCCCCTCGGTGATGATGTTGCCGGGCATGACCGCGTTGACGGTGATCCCATATTTCGCGAGTTCGATCGCGGCGGTGCGCAGAAAGCCGAGCTGGCCCGATTTCGACGCTCCGTAATGCGTCCAGCCGGGAAAGCCGGTGATCGGACCCGTGATCGAGGAGGTGATGACGATCCGGCCGGCGGCGGATTTCTTGAGGTAGGGCACGCAGGCTTTCACGGCGAGGAACGTGCCCTTCAGATTGGTGGCCAGCACTTCGTCCCATTGCTCGGGCGACATGTCCTCGATCGTCGCCTGCGGGAAGCTGCCGGCATTGGCGCAGAGCACGTCGATGCCGCCATTCCGTCGCGCCGCGCTCTTCGCCATCTTCTCCAACTCGGCGAGGTTGGTCACGTCAGCGATGGCCGCGCTCGCATCGCCGCCGAGTTCCTTCGCCGCCGCTTTCGCCTCGGCGCCATGCCGCGCGACGATCGTGACCTTCGCGCCGTTCCGCGCGAAGACCCGAGCGATGCCCTTACCGATCCCCTTGCTCGCACCGGTGACGACGACGGATTCTCCCGCAATCGATGTCAGCATGCGGCCCCTTCCCTCGGACGTTCTGGCCCAACAATGCTCCAACCCCAATACGTACGCGCGCAAAAGCGCTATAGACCGCCGCGCACGGCTCGGATACTCTGACGCGCATCGCGGAAGGGGCCTGATGGTGCACGCGCCCGCTGTGGGTCCGATCGCCTTCGCCCGCGGCGTCCGAAGCAGGGGGTTCCTCGATCTCGCCGGCGATCTTTGGCGTGAGCACGGCGACGTCTTCGAAGCGCACGTCGGTCCCCGTCGCCTCATGTTCGTCATGCATCCCGACGCTGTCGAGCAGGTCACGGTCACGAGCCGCCAGCGCTACGACAAGAAAGGCAGCTACGACGTCGTCCGGAAGTATCTGATCGGCCAAGGTCTGGTCGGCAGTACCGGCGATCTATGGCGCCGCCAGCGGAAGCTGATGGCGCCCTTCTTCACTCCGAGGGGTGTCGCGACCTACGCGGACCTGGTGATTCGCGACTCGTTGCGCTTCGCCGTCCGGTGGGAGCACCTGGCCGACAAAGGCCGGGAGGTCGACCTGTCGGAAGAGATGATGCTGATCACCGCCTCGATCATCCTCAAAACGATGTTCAGTTCGGAGACGCCCGAGTCGATCACGCAAATGAAGAGCGCCGTCGAGACGATGATCGCGTACGTCGACAGCCAGATGTTTCCCGTCCGCGTGCCGGCATGGGTGCCGAGCAGGCGCAACCACCGCTATTTCAAGGCCCGCGATCTCGTGCACGGTTGGATCGCCGCACTGATCGCCGAGCGCCGGGCGATCCACGAGGCGGACTGGCCGAACGACTTGC
>Ga0081455_10001229_pt1 | contig 32024 bp, 30 predicted proteins | sample TabmetS3T2R1_FD_70207 | JGI IMG/M metagenome (GOLD analysis project Ga0081455, IMG submission 70207) | Tabebuia heterophylla rhizosphere microbial communities from the University of Puerto Rico - S3T2R1 | ecosystem: Host-associated > Plants > Roots > Rhizosphere ...
AGACGCAATGGTCGCGGCTCGCCGCGGCGGCCATGCTGGCGATGCTGCCGGTGATCCTGATCGGCCTGTTCGCGCAAGGCCACATCGTCAAAGGGCTCACGGTGGGCGCGGTCAAGGGCGGCGGACGGCGATGATGGCTGGAAGCGTTCGTCTCGAAGGCGTCGTCAAGCGGCACGGCACGACCACCGTGCTGCACGGCATCGATCTCGCGATCGAGCCGGGCGAGTTCTTCGTGCTGCTGGGGCCGTCGGGCTCGGGCAAGACCACGACCCTGCGCATCCTCGCCGGACTCGAATCGGTGAGCGGCGGGCGCGTGCTGATGGACGGCGAGGACGTCACGCACCGCGAGCCGGGCGAGCGCGACGTCGCCATGGTGTTCCAGAGCTACGCGCTCTATCCGCATATGACGGTGGCGCAGAATATCGGCTTTCCGCTCAAGATGGTCGGCGTGGCGACGGCCGAGATCGAGCGCCAGGTCAACGAGGCCGCGCAGCGGGTCAATATCGGGCATCTGCTGCAGCGTCGCCCGGGCCAGCTGTCGGGCGGCCAGCAGCAACGTTGCGCACTGGCCCGCGCCATCGTGCGGCGGCCCAAGCTCTTCCTGCTCGACGAGCCGCTGTCGAACCTCGACGCCAAGCTGCGGCTGGAGACGCGTTTGGAGCTGCATGCCCTGCAGCGCGGGCTTGGTACCACGACGGTCTATGTCACGCACGACCAGGAAGAGGCGATGACGCTCGCCGACCGCATCGCCGTGTTCATGGACGGGCGAATCGCCCAGGTCGGCACGCCGCGCGAGGTGTTTGCCAAGCCGCAGACGATGGCGGTGGCAGCCTTCGTCGGCACGCCGCAGATGAACCTTCTCGCCGGCACCTGGCAGGGCGACGCGGTGAAAATTGCCGAACATGCGCTGCCGGTCGGCCGCTCAGCAGCAACGTCGCGCGCGGTGATGCTGGGCGTACGGCCGAGCGACCTGAAGCTCGCCCCGGCGGGCCTCCCGGCACGGCTGGAGCGGGTCGAGGACCTCGGCGACAGCGCCATCGTGAGCCTGAGGTTCAAGGGGCAGCTCCTCAAGCTCAAGACCGATCGCGCACCGGACATCGACGCAGGCCAGGACGTGTTCCTGGGGTTCGCGCCGCAAGCCGCTCACCTGTTCGACGCCGATGGCGGCCAGAGACTCTGAAACGCAAGGATGTGCTGATGACAAAGAAGCCGAACGTCGTGCTGATCCTCAACGACGATATGGGGTACTCCGATCTTGGCTGCTACGGTGGCGAGATCGAGACGCCCAACCTCGACCGGTTGGCGCGCGACGGCCTTCGCTTCTCGCAGTTCTACAACACGGCGCGCTGCAGCCCGTCGCGCGCGTCGATGCTGACCGGCCTGCATCCGCACCAGACGGGAGTCGGCATCCTCACCTACGACTCGGGACCGGAGGGCTATGCCGGTAACCTCAACAAGCGCTGTGTCACCATCCCGCAGGCGCTGAAGGCGTCGGGCTACAAGTCCTACATGAGCGGCAAGTGGCATGTCGCCAGCAGCCTGACCAAGCCCACCGACACCTGGCCGATGCAGCGCGGCTTCGACGCGTTCTTCGGCACCATCATCGGTGCCGGCAGCTTCTACGATCCCAACACGCTGACGCGCGGCAATGACAATATCGAGCACGAGGCGAAGGAGAACGCTGCGTTCTTCTACACCGACGCGATCAGCGACCAGGCGGTCGCCTATATCGACAAGCATTGCCGCGAGCAGCGCGACACGCCGTTCTTCACCTATGTCGCCTACACGGCACCACATTGGCCGTTGCACGCCCATGACGAGGACATCGCCAAGTACAAGGGCCGCTTCGACAAGGGCTGGGATCGCTTGCGCGAGGAGCGGCTCGACAAGCTCGTGAAATGGGGCATCCTCGACAAGGCATGGAAGCTCAGCGACCGCGATCCGACGCAGCCGCCATGGACCGAGGCCGAGCACAAGGCGTGGCTGCTGCGCTGCATCGAGGTCTATGCCGCGCAGATCGACCGCATGGACCAGGGCATCGGCCGCATCCTCTTGGCGCTGGAGAGGAATGGCCAGCTCGACGATACGGTGCTGATCTTCCTGGCCGACAACGGCGCCTGCGCCGAGGACATCCCCGAGAACGTCACGATCGACGAGCTGGTGCACAAGCTGATGATCGCCAAGGCCCGCACGCGCGCCGGCGAGCCGGTGCACTTCGGCAACGATCCCGATCGCATGCCCGGACCGGAGAACACCTATCAGAGCTACGGCACGGCGTGGGCGAACCTGTCGAACACGCCGTTCCGGCTCTACAAGCACTGGATCCACGAAGGCGGCATCTCGACGCCGCTGATCGTGCACTGGCCCAAGGGCATCCAGGACAAGGGGCAGATCCGCCACGCGCCCGGTTATCTGCCCGACATCATGGCGACCATTCTCGATGTGACCGGCACGCCCTATCCCGAGAGCTGGGAGGGCGAGAGGATCGAGCCGCTGGAAGGCCAGTCGCTGGCCCCGGTGTTCACACGCGACGGGCTCATGCGCCCGCCGATGTTCTGGGAGCATGAAGGCAACGCCGCGGTGCGTATCGGCATGTGGAAGCTGGTGCGCAACTATCCAGGTCCTTGGGAGCTCTACGACATGGAGGCCGACCGCACGGAGCTGCACGATCTCGCGGCCGAGCATCCCGAGCGTGTCGCCGACATGGCGCAACAGTACGAGGCGTGGGCCAGACGCTGCGGCGTGATCGACCGCGAGAAGATCGTGACGCTGATGACGGGCCAAGGCGTCACGCGCGCGTTCTGGGAGAAGTAGCTGGCCAATGGCGGGTTGCTGCACGCCGAACGTCGGACGGCCTGCGTCTTCAGTGGCGACACGGCGTGAAGAGCGGGCCGGAGGCCCGCGGGCCGGCGAGACGTTCGTCTCCATTGCTGCATGCCGCTTCCGCATGGGCAACGACTCGGCCGACGCGATCCCCGGCGACGGCGAGGGCCCGGTGCGTCTTGTGTCGCTCAGCGCCTTCGCGATCGCGCCCGCTGCCGTCACCAACCGCGACTTCGCCGACTTCGTGCGCGCGACGCGCTACGTGACCGTGGCCGAGCAGGCCGGCTTCTCCTTCGTCTTCTATCTGCAGGTACCGACGACGCAGCGGCCGGCGATCCGCCAGATAGCGAGCGGCCTGCCGTGGTGGGTGCCGATGGCCGATGCCTGCTGGCAGCGACCAGAAGGGCCGGGGTCCCACATCCATGACCGGCCCGATCACCCGGTGGTCCACATATCGTGGAACGACGCACGGGCCTACTGCGCCTGGGCGGGCGCCCGCCTGCCGACGGAAGCGGAATGGGAGTGCGCCGCGCGGGGCGGGCTTCCCGGCAGGCGCTACGCCTGGGGCGACGAGCCGCCCTTCACGCAGGGCGTCACGCGCTGCAACGTGTGGCGCGGCTCCTTCCCAGCAGCGCCGGCGGACGGCTGGCAGCCCGGCCCCGTCGAGGCACGCTGGGGCTCGCCCAATGGCTTCGGCTTGTTCAACGCTTGCGGCAACGTCTGGGAGTGGTGCGCAGACTGGTACAGCCCGGGCTACCATGACGTGACCGCATCGCACGATCCATTGGGACGGCGCGTAACGGGCACGCGCTCGATGCGCGGCGGCTCTTTCCTGTGCCACGACAGCTACTGCCACCGCTATCGTGTCGCCGCGCGCCATCACAGCACGCCGGACAGCTCGGCGAGCAACATCGGCTTCAGGGTTGCACGCACCCGGCTATGACTTGTGATACCACGGCCCCGGGATTGCGGCTTGCGCACGTTCCTCCAGTGCTCGCTCGTGGCGGCGGAAGAAGACGATGCCGACGACTGCGAGGCCGAGCGCGACGATCAGCAGGACCACCCCGACCGGACCGGCAATACGCTTGATCTCCGCACCGAAGAGATAGGCGCCTCCGCCGTACAGTGTCGCCCAGCAGGCGCCGCCCAGCGCATTCATCAGAAGGAAGTGCGCCCAGTGCATCCGGTTGATGCCGGCCAGCAGCGCGGCGAAGGTGCGCAGGAAGGCGACGAAGCGGCCGAAGAAGACGATCTTGCCGCCGTGCCTAAGGAATAGATACTGCCCCACTTTCAGCCGCGGCTCGTGCAGCCCGACATAGCGGCCGTAACGCGCGACCAGTGGCACGCCGACGCTTCGGCCGATCAGGTAACCGATGTTGTCGCCCACGATCGCGCCGACTGCGGCGACGACGATGACGGAAGCGATGCTGAGCTCGTGCGTTGAGCCGGCGTAGAGGGCGGTCGCAAGCAGGGCCGATTCGCCCGGCATAGGAATACCGATCGCTTCGAGAGTGATCACCACGAACAGGGCCCAGAGGCCATAGGCGTGGATGAGATGCTCTATGGCGCCGAGCGAGAGAATGTCCATGCGACGCTAGCCGCCGCCTTCGCCTTTGTTGGCGAGACCGAGGCGGTCGATGTCGGTTGCCGCGGCGGCACCGACAAGCTCAGGCCTGAGGATGTAGAGATCCCTGGCATTGACCTTCTCGGCCTTGCGCTCGGGCAGCGCGATGGGATAGCGCGACTCCTCCCGATGGTCCTTCATGAGCTTTTGCACGTCGTACTGACTGCCGAACTTCCACAGGCTCTTGATGAAGTTGGTCTGGCCATGCATCAGATGGCCGGCGGCGATCGCGGCGCAATCCTTGAGCGCCCGCCAGCCCATGTGCTTCTTGAACAGTATCTGCTGGGTCTTGATCAGCTCGGCGTAAAACTGCTCGAGCGGAAGCTTCGTCGGCAGCACGGCATGCTGCACGTCGAACAACTTGTAATTGCGCGTGGTGAAGCTGCGTGCATCGGTGGTCCAGGTCTCGGTGCCGGGATAAGGCGTGTTGACGGTCACGTGCACGATCTCGGGCACCGACAGTGCCCATTCGCGGATCACGTTGAAGCGGGCCTCGTCCCAGCTCGGGTCGGCGATGATGTTGACCGCCACGTTGAGGCCGAGCGAACGGGCATATTCCAGGGCCTCGAAGCTCTTGCCCAGGCTGACCCGCTTGCGGTGCAGCTTGAGGCCCTCCTCGTCGATCGCCTCGATGCCGAGGAACATGTAGCTCAAGCCCAGCTTCTTCCAGCGGGCAAAGACCTCTTTGTTCTTGAGCAGGACGTCGCAGCGGGTCTCGAGATAATACTGCTTGCGGATCCCGCGCTTCTCGACCTCGTCGGCGATCGCATGACCGTGCTCGGCGTGGACGAAGGCGACGTCGTCGACAATGAACACGCCGGGCTCGCGCACGCGCGCCAGGTCCTCGCCCACCACCTCGGCGCTGACCTTGCGGTAGCTGCGGCCGTAGAAGGTCCAGGCGCTGCAGAACGTGCAGTTCCACGGGCAGCCACGCGAGAACTCGACCGACGCGCAGGGATCGAGCACCCCAATGAAGTACTTGTTGCGCTTCTGGAGAAGATCGCGCGCCGGCAGCGTGTCGTCGAGCGACTTGAGCATGCGCGGCGGCGGCCCCTCCCCGCTCGTCGTCACCACCCCTGGCAAGGTGTTGAGCTGCTGCCTGTCCGCCCAGGCATCGAGAAGTTGGGGCGTGATCGCCTCGCCTTCGCCTTTGACCACGCAGTCGATGCCACCCTGCGCGTGGGCCAGGATCTCGCGCGCGGTAAAGGAGGCCGAATGGCCCCCCACGAACACGAACGTGTCAGGCAGCAACTGGCGAGTGAGGCGCGCGAGGTCGACGACCTCCGGAATGTTGGCCAGATAGTTGAGCGAGAAGCCTACGGCATCGGGCTGCCAGCTGCGCAGCAGACGATCGAAGTGCTGATGCCGAAACACCTGCAGGTCCAGGAGCCGCACCTCGTGGCCGGCCTTCCGGCTGGCCTCGGCCACGAGCTCCAGCCCCAACGGCTCGAGCCGCAGGTAGACCTCGGTGTACATGAGGCCACTGGGATGAACGAGCAGGACTTTTATGGCGCGACTCCCCCGTCCACGGACACTATAGAATCGACATCGTGCCCGGCTCGTCAATAGTCGCCGACTGCACTTCTCATCTCCTCGAAAAGCAGACGGTGTCCAAGTTCGGTAAAGTGTACATCACCTGCGATAAAATATTTGTGCAGCGCAATTTCCATGGGCTCGCGGAAGAAGGGGGCAAAACCATCGATGAAGCGCACATTGCGAGAGGCAGCCCAGGCGCGCCAGTGCCTCACCTGAATGCTGTCACGGTCACCGGCTGCAACATTCTCCGGCCACGGGTAGACGACCAAGGTCACGCGACAATCCCATTCCCGGCAGATGGCGACGATTTCGTCGAGATTCTTGCCCGCGATCTCCAGCCCACGCCGGCCCCACTCTTCCATGAGATCCGGATCCAAGCTCCACATGGCACGTTCCCGTCCCAAGCCAACCGACGTGCTGAACGGCGACTCGAGGTACAAGTCGTAACCCAGCCTGAACGTCGCAAAGTTGTTGAGCAGAAACTGGCCGATGCCGAACCAGTGAAACGCCGTGGATTTGACGACCCCGTCGTCCCCGACGTGATAGATATTGGCATCATCGCCGATGTCCGACAGATCGAGAAAGACGTAGATCTCGGCAGGCTTTATGCCCAGTCGTTCGGCGGCCACCCGGATCTTTCGATGGTAGATGATCGGGCTGTAGGACGCGACGCCGAGATTCCAGAGCGCTTTCCCTTGCTTCTTGGCATCGCACGCCATCAGCCCGACAAAGCTCTTCTCGTAGCTGGACCCGATTGCCTCGACAAACGAATCGCCAATGACAAAGATGGCCGGCCAGCTCTTCTCGGCCTCGCCGGGTGCGCAGGTCCCGATTCTGAATCCGTACCGATCCGTCTGCCAAGGATAGGCGATATTGCCCCAGACCCGCGTGGATTTGGCGTTAGGCGCCAGATCGTGATGATACGGCGTGAATATGTACGCTTGAGCATAGGCGGTCGCTGCGTCCGTCCAGTTGCGCTTCATGCCCGAAAATACCGTCGCCAGGAGAACGAAATCCAAGGTCAATACTATCGCAAGGATGGCCAACGCCTGGCCCGACAGACGCAATACTTTCTTCATTTGCTGGCTACAGCATTCCCTAGTGTGGCTTGACCGAACTGTTGGTCCGGTCATCCGGATTCGTCAATACTCGCCGATCGAGCGTCTCAGTTCTTCAAAGAGCAGGCGGTGTCCCGCTGCGTTGAAGTGAAAGTCGCCGTGGATGAAGTACTTGTGCACCGCTACATCGGCCGGCTCCCGGAAGAAGGGGGCAAAGCCGTCAACGAAGCGAACACCGTGGGCGGCCGCCCAGTCCCGCCAGTGCGTCACCTGGATGCTGTTCCTGTCGCCTGCTGCGACATTGTCAGGCCAGGGATAGACGACGAGGGTGATCTGGCACTTCCAATCCCGGCAGAGGTCGACGATCTTGTTCATGTTGCGGTCGGCCAGCTCGAGGCCACGATAGCCCCATTCCTTCAGCAGGTCCGGATCGATCGTCCAGAGCGCGCGATCGCGGCCAAAGGACCCTGCCATGGCGAACGGCGATTTGAGCCACAGGTCGTATGCCAGGCGGAAGGTCGCGAAGTTACCGAGCAGGAACTGGCCGGTCTTGAACCAGTGATAGGCCGGCGCCATCGTGATGACGCCGTCTTCGCCAACACGATAGACGATGGCCTCATCCGCGATATCCGAAAGGTCGAGGAAGACGTAGAGCTCGGCCGGCTTGACGCCCAGCTTCTCGGCCGCCGCCAGGATCTTGCGATAGTAGATGACGGGGCTGTAGGACGTGACGCCGAGATTCCACACCGCCTTGCCTTGCTTGGCGGCCTCGCACGCCATGAGCCCAACGAAGCTTTGCTCGTAGTTCACGCCGAGGGCCTCGGTGAAAGAATCTCCGACGGCGAAAATGGCCGGCTTGCTCTTGTCGCTTTCGCCCGGAGCGCAGGGGCCGGTTCTGAAACCGTAGCCGTCGGTCTTGAAGTGATAGACGATGTTGCCCCAGGGCCGCTCGGAATCCTGGTTGGGTGCGAGGTCGTGATGCCAGGGTGTCGATATGTAGGCCTCGGTATAGGCCGTCGCGGCGTCGGTCCAGTTGCGCTTCCAGTCGGAGAATACCGTGGCCAGCAGAATGTAATCCAATGCCAGTGTGACGGCGATGACAACGAATGCCTGGCCCAGCACTCGCAGCGCTCTCTTCAACCAAACGCCTGCCATCGACGCCATCTGGACAAGCTTGCAAATTTTTGTCGGCCTTGCATTTCCTAAATGCCCGACTGCCCGATGGTCACAGCAGCAGGCAGAGGCGAGGCTGCCTGTCCATCATACTTTCCCATTACGACGTTCCAGCCTGGGCTTCTGCTATGGTCCTGACAGGTCAGGCAGCGGAGCGTCGTGCTCCACTACGGGGATGCCTGTGCGATGAAAGATGCTCTTTCGAGACAGCGATACGGCATGGCGCTGGTGGTCGGCGGCGCTGCTCTCCTGCTCGCGTGGCTGACCGGCGACGCCTTATGGCTATTGGCGGCGGTTACCCTGATCCATCTAGTGGCCGGACGCGTGCCAGGTCTCGTGGCGATCGGGCTCAGCGCCGTCGCATTGGCATTCTTTCTCCTCGTCTCCAGCTGGCAGATCGCAGAGGAGGGCCAAGCATATGTCCGGCTGGCGACCTTCCTGGCCGCCGCACTTCTGATCACCCTGTTTCTCCGGGATCGGCAAGGCGCAGCCCCCCAGCACCGCGCCGAGCACGAGACGCGCTTGATCGTGGAAAGCATGCCAGGGCTGGGCTGGTCGACCGACCCGAAAGGCGAGTTCCGGTATCTCAATCCCGCCGTTTTCGACTACACCGGCAGGCGTTGCGAACCGGGGCAGCCGCTGAGCTTCGGCGGGCGCGAAGTCCTGCATCCCGAAGAAGCCGACCGTGTGATCGAAGCGTGGGTGCACTGCTTGCGCACGGGTGAGGCGTACCAGTCCGAACATCGGCTGCGCCGCCACGACGGCGTGTACCGCTGGTTCCGGGCCGCCGCCCGACCTTGTCGCGATTCGAGCGGCCGCATCACCGGGTGGTACGGCGTCACACTCGACATCGACGACCAGAAGCAGGCCGAAGAAAGATACCGTGCCGAACACGACGCCCGCCTGATCGTGGAAAGCCTGCCCAGTCTCGGATGGTCTGCCAGCCCGAAAGGCCGGTTCAGGTATCTCAATCCCGGCGTCTTCGACTATCTCGGCCTCAGCAGAGAGGAGATCGTCCGTACCGACCGTTTCGACTGGATGCACCCCGACGACGTGGAACGCATGAGGGAGAGCTTCCAGCGCTGCCTGAAAGATAGCGTTCCCTACGAAGCAGAAGTCCGGCTGCGCCGACGGGATGGCGTCTATCGCTGGTGCCGCGTGGTCGCCCAGCCGTCGCGCGACGGCGACGGTCGCATCATCGGATGGTACGGCGTCACGATCGACATCGACGACCAGAAGCAGGCGGAAGAGGCCCTGCGCAAGAGCGAGCAGCAGCTCAGGCTGCTGATCGATACCATCCCTGCCCTGGTCTGGTGCGCCCGACCGTCCGGCGATCCTTTCTACCTCAACAAGCGCCTGCTCGATTACGCCGGCATGTCGCCGGAGGAGGCTCCGCAAGCACGATCAAAGCTCATCCATCCTGACGACGTGCCGTTGCTGCTGCGCACCTGGGCGCAATCGGTCAAGACCGGACAAACTTTCGTGATCGTCTATCGCCTGCGACGTGCCGACGGCACGTATCGCTGGCACGAAGGGCGTGCTGAACCCTGGTACGACCAGGCCGGCCGCCTCGTCCAATGGTATGGTGTCAATGTCGACATCGACGAACGGCTCACGGCCGAGCAGGCGCTGCGCGCCACCCAGGCGCAGTTCCAGCGCGCGACGCAGATCGCGAGCCTGGCGGAGCTCTCCGCCTCGATCGCCCACGAGGTCAACCAGCCGCTGGCAGCCGTGGTCACCAACAGCCACGCCTGTCAGCGCTGGCTGGCGGCCGAGCCACCCAACCTCCAGCGCGCACGCCTCACCACCGAGCGCATCATCCGCGACGCCAATGGTGCGGCGCAAGTGGTGAGCAGGATCCGCGCCCTGTTCAATCGCGCCGGCCCGATCCGTGCGCCTGTCGATCTTCACGAAGTCATCGCAGAGGCGTGCCGGCTCATGATGGACGAGATCGTCAGTAAGAACGTCGAGATCGAAACAGTGTTGGAGCCGGATCTGCCGGCGGCGGTGGCCGACCGCGTGCAAATACAGCAAGTGCTGGTCAATCTGATCCGCAACGGTATCGAGGCCATGGAGTCGACGGCTGAGCGACCGAGGTCCCTGATCTTGCGATCGCGCCGCGACGGTGCAGGCAAGGTGCTGGTCGAGGTACGCGACCGCGGTAGCGGCGTGGAGGACACCGAGAGGATCTTCGAGCCGTTCGTCACCACGAAAGCCCAGGGCATGGGCATGGGGTTGGCGATCTGCCGCTCGATCATCGAGGCCCATGAGGGCCGCCTGTGGGCGACGAAGATCGATCCGGTCGGCACCGCATTCCTGTTCACTCTTCCCGTCGAGCCCGTCGAAACTGCATGACTGGACCGGACCATATCGTCTTCGTCATCGATGACGACCATCGTATCCGGGAAGCAGTCTCCGAGCTTCTGGCCTCCCTCGGCATGAACGCCATCGCCTTCGGTGCAGCCGCGCAGTACGTCGGCTTCGAGCGGCCAGACCTGCCGGCCTGCCTCGTGCTGGACATCGAGCTGCCCGACATCAATGGGCTGGAGTTTCAGAAACAGCTTGCCGACAGCCATCACCCGCCCATCGTCTTCATCACGGGCCATGGCGATATCCCGTCGTCGGTTCGGGCCATCAAGCGAGGCGCGGTCGATTTTCTCACCAAACCCTTCAGCGAGCAGCAATTGCTCGACGCCATCCACGCTGCGATCGACCAGGATCGGCGCTGCCGTGGCGAACGGGCCGAGCTCGACGTGCTCCGCGAGCGTCTCGCCGGCCTGACGCCGCGCGAACGCGAAGTGCTTCCCCTGGTGGTGAGTGGACTGTTGAACAAGCAGGCGGCAACCGCGCTTGGCATCAGCGAGGTCACGCTGCAGATCCACCGCAGCAAGATCATGCACAAGATGGCGGCCGCCTCGCTGGCTGACCTGGTGAGAATCGCCGAGAAGCTGGAGATACCCGTCACCCATTCACGGCGCGCTGGAGCTCCCTGAGATGTCGAACAAGCGCCTCGTCGCCGTGGTCGATGACGACCAGCGTGTCCTCGAATCGCTCGCGGATCTTCTGGAGTCGGCCGGTCATTCCGTTCTCGTTTTCGAGTCGGCGCACGCGCTGCTGCAGACCGGCCGCTTATCCGACATCCACTGCCTCATCGCCGACATCGGCATGCCCATGGTCGACGGCTTCGAACTCCGACGGCTGGCAAGAGCGGCGCGTCCCGAGCTGCCGGTCATCCTGATCACCGGGCGGCACGAGATGGCCGATCAGCAGCGTCACCTGGAGCAAGGCAACGATGCATTCTTTCACAAACCCTTCGACGGCCGCGAGATGCTGGAAGCGGTCGCCAACGCGTTGCGCGATCAGCGAGGGCGCTGACCATGGCAGACCGATCAGCCGGCTACAAGCTTGCATCATCGCATCATGACGACGCCACCGTGCTCATCGTCGACGACGACGCCGCGATGGGGGAGGCGCTGTGCAACTTGCTGGAATCGGTCGGCTTGCAGGCAAAGATGTTCGGTTCCGTCGCCGAATTGCTGGCCAGCACGCTTCCCGACACGGCGAGCTGCCTCGTCCTGGATATCCGCTTGCCGGGCATGAGCGGCCTGGATTTCCAGCAGAAGCTCGCCGAGGCGAACATCCGAACGCCGATCATCTTCATGACCGGGCATGGCGACATCCCAATGTCGGTGAGGGCGATGAAAGCTGGCGCCTTCGACTTCCTGACCAAGCCGTTCCGCGACCAGGACATGCTCGACGCCGTGGCGACCGCGATCGCTCACGACCGCAAGCGGCGCAGTGACGAAAGGTTGGGGGCCGCAACCCAGGCCCTGTTCGACGGGCTGACGCCGCGCGAGCGCGAGGTCATGACGTGGGTCACCAGGGGCCTCATGAACAAGGAAATCGCCGCCGAGCTTGGGCTCAGCGTCATCACCGTGAAGGTCCACCGCGGCCAGGTGATGAGGAAGATGGGCGTGCGGACCCTGGCCGACCTCGTGCGCATCGCCGACACGCTCGGCCTGCACCGAGGCGTGGAGGACACGGCCGCATAGCGGGCGGGCTACCACATGCCGAAGAAAATGCCGTGCTTCCTGTGGGTGGCGGTGCGCGCCTCGACATAGGCGTCGTCGACCGTAACGCGGGTCTTGCGCGCTTTCAGCCAGGCGGCGATCCGCTCCTCCATGTCGCGGCGGACCGGGCCGTAGCCGGCCTCGCCGCCGAGGTCGCGCAGCTCGGCGGGATCGTTGGCGAGATCGAACAGCATCGGCCGGAAGTCCTGCCACCAGACATACTTCCAACGGTCGGTCCGCACCATGATGGCGCGACAGTCGCGCGGGCCGCGCTTCAGGATCTGGCGCGCTTCGCGGAAGGCATAGTCGAGCTCGGAGAATACCGCGTCCCTCCAGGCCTCCGGCATGCCGCCGCGCAACAGCGGCAACAGGGAGCGGCCTTCGATGAGATGCTCATGCCCCGGCTGGCCCAGCGCTGCGAGCAGTGTCGGCACGACGTCGACCGCCTCGACGAACCGCCGGTCGATCGTGCCGCGCGTCGACTCGGCGGATGGATCGGGATCGTAGACGATGAAGGGAACGCGCATCGCCTCTTCATAGAACATCTCCTTTTCGCCCAGCCAATGGTCGCCCAGGAAGTCCCCGTGATCCGAGGTGAAGAAGATCAATGTGTCATCCAAGCGACCAAGCTTCTGCAGAAGCTCGAACAGGCGGCCCAGCCAATCGTCGATCTGCTTGATCAGGCCCATATAGGCCGGGCGCACGATGCCGGGCACCTCCGGGCGCTGGAACGAGAGCGACTCCTCATGCCGGCGATAAGCCGCCAGCACCGGATGCTGGTCCGCAAGCTCGGACTCGACCCGATTGAGCGGCAAGCAATCGCTGGCGCCGTAGAACTCGTGGTAAGGCGCCGGCGCCATGTAGGGCCAGTGCGGCTTGACGTAGCTGAGATGCAGGAACCAGGGCCGCTCGCCCATCTCCTCGACGAAACGCATGGCCTCGCGCGTCATGTAGGCGGTCTCGGAATGCTCCTCGGCAACGCGTGCCGGCAGGTGCACGTTGCGCATGTGCCAGCCCGACACGGGCTTGCCATCAGGCCCGTCAGCCGAGATCACGAAGTCGCTCCAGGGATCGTCGGACTGATAGCCATGCGCTCGCAAATAGGCGGCATAGCCGCTCTCCTCGCCCGGCGGCGAGTGGCCGTCATAGCGATCGAGCTCCTCGAAGCCGCCGGTGCGCATCAACGCCGCCAAGGCCGAGCCGCCTTCGATGCCGTAGCGCTCGAGGCCGTCCGTGTCGGGCAGGACATGCGTCTTGCCGGCCAGCGCCACGCGCAAGCCGGCTGGTCGCAGATAGTCGCCGATGGTCTTCTCGCGCAGGCTGAGCGGCACGCGATTCCAGGTGGCGCCGTGGCTGAACATGTAGCGGCCGGTGTAATAGCTCATGCGCGAGGGACCGCAGACGCCGGACTGGACATAGGCGCGTGGAAACAGCACGCCGCGACGCGCCAGGCTGTCGATATGCGGCGTCTCGAGATGCGGATGGCCGGCGCAAGAAAGATGATCGGCGCGCAGCTGATCGCACATGATGAACAGGACGTTCCTGACCTTGCCCACGCTGGCTCCTCCCTCGACGGCGTCTGTGTCTCCGGCTTATCTAAGCCGCATGACCGCGAGCCCGTCCATCCGCGATATCCTCGACTTTTGGTTCTTCCCCCTCGACGATCCGGGCCACGGCAGGCCGCGCGAGGCTTGGTGGAAAGCACCGCCGGAGTTCGATGCCGAGGTAAAGAGCCGCTTCGGCGCCGCCTTCGATCGCGCCGTCGAAGGTGCTTTCGACAGCTGGCGGCAATCGCCGGACGGCGCCCTGGCCCTGATCCTTCTCTGCGACCAGCTCCCACGCCACATGCACCGCAAGACGGCGCGCGCCTTTGCCGGCGATGCGAGGGCTTTGGAAACCTCGAGGATCGCGCTGGCGAGAGCCTATCCGGCGGCCTTCAACGCAACGATGCGGCTTTTCTTCTACATGCCCTTTCAGCACAGCGAGGCACTCGCCGACCAGGAGCTGGGTTGCGCCTTGTTCGCCGCGTTCGACGACGAGGAGACGATGAAGCACGCGCTGGAGCATCGTGACGTCATCGCCCGCTTCGGCCGGTTTCCCCATCGCAACGACGTGTTGGGCCGTACATGCACCGCAGAGGAGCTCGACTATCTCAAGGACGCGCCGCGCTACGGTCAGTGATCGCCGAGCATCTCGCGATAGAGCGCTGCCATGTCGGCCCCAAAGCAGCAGAAGATCGCGTGGTCGACCCTGGTATGATCGCGCACCACGCGCACCGCGATCTCGGTCGCCTGATCCTTGGGATAGCCGTAGACGCCGGTCGAGATCGCCGGAAAGGCGATGCTCCTGAGGCCGTGCTGTTCGGCCAGCACCAGGCTGTTGCGGTAGCAGCTCGCCAGCAGCTCGGGCTCGCGTGCCGCGCCACCGCGCCACACCGGGCCGACCGTGTGAATGACATGCCGCGCCTTCAGCCGATAGCCGCGGGTGATCCTGGCCTCGCCGGTCGGGCAGCCGCCCAGGGTGCGGCACTCGGCCAGCAGCTCGGGGCCGGCGGCACGATGGATGGCGCCGTCGACACCCCCGCCACCCAGCAGGCTTTCGTTGGCGGCATTGACGATGGCATCGACGTCGAGGCGGGTGATGTCGCCCTCGATGACCTCGATGCGCATCATGCCGCTACCAGTAGCGAACCGGCCCGGTGTCGAGGTGGACGAAGCCCGAGCGGGGATAGAAGCCGACACCGCCCATGTTGAGGGAGCGGGCGGCCTGCCGGATCGTGAGCACGGGCACGCCGGGAAAGCGGATGTCCATGGCATTGCCGTTCATGTGCTGGCTGTCCGAGGCCACGCCGCGGCTCACGCTGGCGAGCCAGGCATTGGTGGTGGGCGAACGGAAGGCCGAGAGGACCTCGATGGGACCGTCATAGTTCACGATCTTCGTCGTGTGCCACAGCACGTCGAACAGCAGCGGATCCATCTCGGTCTGCTGGTTCTCATGCGTATCGCGCAGGAAATGGTTCAGCTTGTCGAGAGCGTCGCGACGATAGGTGCCGTCCGACCAGTAGGTCACGCTGATCGCCTCGCCGGAATTGGCGTTCACCAGGCTCAATGAACGGGGGCTGGTCGTGTCGAGCTCGGGCGGCGGGGGCGGCGGCGCCATCATGAAACCGCCATAGCGGGTGGCGCGCACGCTGGGCTTTGCCTGCTGCGCGGCCTTCTTGGCGGCTGGCCGCTGGACTGAGCGGGAGACGGAAGCCCGCTGGACAGTCGCCTTGCTGGATGTCGATTTAGTAGTGGGTTGCGTAGTGCTACTATTGGTCCTGGAGGAGGCTGATCCGGAAGAATTGGTCTGGGCGAACGCCGATCCAGCAATTGCAAGGGTGGCCGCCAGGCTCAGTACGAAACGGTGCATCCCTGCCCCACCGATGTTGTATTTATGTCACAGTCTTCCTTATCAGAGTCCGATTCTCGACTCAAACTGAATTTCGCGGTCGCCAGCGAGGGCTAGGCCAACAACCTCCCCAACTACGCAAAGAGTCGGGCCTAACAGGTTGGCATGAAAGGCTCGCCGTTCGATGGTCGCCAGTGTGCCGACGACCCGGCGTTCCTGGCTGGTCGTGCCGTTCTCGATCAGGGCCACAGGGGTCGCCGAAGGCAGGCCATGCTCGATGAGCTGCCGGGCGATCACGCCCAACGCTTCCGCACCCATGTAGATCACGACTGTCTGGCGCGGCCGGGCCAGCATCGGCCAATCGAGCGCCACCGTGCCGTCCTTGAGGCGCCCGGTGGCGAAGACGCAGGCTTGCGCGTGATCGCGATGGGTGAGCGGGATGCCGGCGCTGGCGGCGCAACCCAGCGCCGCCGTCACGCCCGGCACGACCTCGACCGCAATGCCGGCCTCGGCCAAGGCTTCGACCTCTTCGCCGCCGCGGCCGAACACGAAGGGATCACCCCCTTTCAGTCGCACGACGCTCTTGCCAGCCCGCGCCAACACGATCAACCGCTGGTTGATCTCGGCTTGCGCCATGGTGTGATGGCCGGCGCGCTTGCCGACATAGATCCGCTCAGCGTCGCGTCGCGCCATGGCGAGAATTTCCGGCGACACCAGCCGGTCGTAGACGACCGTATCGGCACGCTGCAGCAGGCGATGGGCCTTCATGGTCAGAAGGTCGGGATCACCCGGACCTGCGCCGACGATATGGACCATCCCCGCCACGCTTCCGCTGATCCGCGCGGCCTCATTGCGGGCGCCGTGAAGCAGCCGGATCAGCTCGCGTCGCGCACCGATCTCGTCGCCGGCCAGTGCCATCTCGCCGATGCGGCCCTCGAAAACGCTATCCCAGAAGCGCCGCCGGGCCCGCGGGTGGTCGAGCGTGCGCCGTACCTGCCCACGGAAGATCTCGGCAAACCGCGCCATCCGCCCCAGCGTCGCCGGCAAGGCGCGCTCGATCTCGGCCCGCAACCGGCGCGCCAACGCCGGGGCCGATCCACCAGTCGATATGGCGATGGTGATGGGCGCACGATCGACGATCGCCGGCATGATGAAGCTGGAGAGCTTCGGTCGATCGACCACGTTCACCGGCACGCAGCGTTGTTGCGCTGCAACCGACACACGCGTCTGCAGCGCTTCGTCGTCGCTCGCTACGATCACCAGGGAAATGCCCGCAAGGTCTTCGTCATCAAAGCCGCGGCCGGCCCACGAAATGCAGCCGTCGGCGATCCACTGCGCAATCTCGCCGATCACAGTGTCGGCGATCAGCGTGACCCGCGCACCGGCCGACAGCAGCAACTCCACCTTGCGTGCCGCCGCTTCGCCGCCGCCGACCACCAGCGCGCGCCGGTCCTTCAGGGAGAGGAAGAGCGGGAAATTTTGCATCATCGACCGCTGAGCGAGAATCGTGCCAGGAAGCTCAGGCGGCCGCCCGCGTCGGCACCCGGTGTCGGGCATAGAGGAATTCCAGAACAGCGGCACGACAGCGGGCGTATTCGGCGTCGGTGGCGAGCTCCAGCCGGCAGCGCGGCCGGGCAAGCCCGACGTCGAGGATCTCGCCGATGGTGGCGGAGGGGCCGTTTGTCATCATGACGACACGATCCGACAGCAGCACCGCTTCATCGACGTCATGGGTGATCATCAGCACCGTGTTGCCGAGCCGGGCGTGGATGTCCATCACGCTGTCCTGGAGATGAGCGCGCGTCAGCGCATCGAGGGCGCCAAAGGGCTCGTCCATGAGCAGTACCTTGGGTTGCATGGCGAGCGCACGGGCGATGCCGACGCGCTGCTTCATGCCGCCCGAGATCTCGTGCGGACGCTTGTCACTGGCCTGGGCCATCTGCACCAGCTCGAGATTGTGCATGACCCAGTCGTGGCGCTCGCTCCTGTTCTTTGTCGAGCCGAACACCTTGTCGACGGCGATCGCGACATTGCCGTAGACGGTGAGCCAGGGCAGCAGCGAATGGTTCTGGAAGACGATGGCGCGGTCGGGTCCGGGCTCATCGACCACTTTGCCCTCGAGGAACACCTCGCCGGTTGTCGACTCCAAGAGCCCGCCGAGGATGTTGAGCAAGGTCGACTTGCCGCAGCCGGAATGGCCGATCAGCGAGACGAACTCGCCCTGGGCGATACTGAGATCGATGTCGCGCAGCACTTCCGTCGCCATCTGGCCACGGCGGAAGCTCATGCCGATCTGCTCGAACTTGAGATAGGTCTTGTCCATCGCCGGCCCTCCTACTGCGCTGCGACGCCGTGCGAGACGAAGTGCCCGACCGTGGCGATCAGCTTGTCGAGCAGGAAGCCGACGAGGCCGATATAGACCAGCGCCACGATGATGTCGCTGATGCGCGAGCTGTTCCAGGCGTCCCAGATGAAGAAGCCGATGCCGACGCCGCCGATCAGCATCTCGGCTGCCACGATGGCGAGCCAGCTGAGGCCGACACCGATGCGCAGGCCGGTGAAGATGTAGGGCACGGTCGCGGGCAGCGTGATCTTCCAGAACACCTCCCACCACGACAGGCGAACCACGGCGGCGACGTTGCGGTAGTCCTGCGGAATGTTCCGCACGCCCACCGAGGTGTTGATGATGATGGGCCAGATCGAGGTGATGAAGATCACGAAGATCGCCGACGGATGGGCGTCGCGAAAGCCGGCGAGCGACAGCGGCAGCCAAGCGAGCGGCGGAATGGTGCGCAGAACCTGGAAGATCGGATCGAGGCCGCGCATCGCCCACGTGCTCTGGCCGATCAGCACACCGAGCGCCACGCCGACCACGGCGGCGAGGCTGAAGCCGATGCTAACGCGACCGAGACTCCTCGTGAGCTGCCAGAACGCACCCTTGTCGACGCCGCCATTGTCGTAGAAGGGATCGACAATGAAGTCCCAGGCATCGGCCACGACCTTGGATGGCGGCGGCAGAGGGGCGCCGGGCTCCGAGCAGAGCAGCTGCCAGACGAGCAGCGTCAGCGAGATCACGATCAGCGGCGGCAGCACCACGCTTGCAACCTGCCGTGAGGTTTCGCCGAGGCGTTCCAGCAAGGGCCTCACCGGCGGACGGAAAGGGACGATCTCTGCCGTCGCGCCAGGCACGGGAACAGCCGATGCAACCGAACTGAGCTTGGCAGCCTGCATCACGACACCTTCTTGATCTGAAGCGAGGTCAGGTAGGCCTTGGGATCCTCGGGGTCGAACACCTTGCCGTCGAAGAAGGTCTCCTTGCCGCGCGACTTGCCCTTGGGAACATCGGCTTCGGCCGCACTGATGGTCTTGGCGGCTTCACGCCACAGATCCTCTCGATTGACCTTGGCGATGATCGCCTTGGTGTCGAGGTCCATGGGCAACTTGCCCCAGCGCTGGTTCTCGGTGAGGAACCACAGGTCATGGCTCTGATAGGGATAAGAGACGCCACCCTTCCAGAATTTCATCAACAGGTCGGAACCCGTGACCTTGCGGCCATCGCCGTAGTCGATGTCGCCCTTGATACGGTTGATGATGTCGGCCGGCGGCACGTTGAACCACTGTCGCTTGCCGATGATGTTGGCCATCTCGTCCTTGTTCTCCATCTTCTCGCACCATTGCTGGGCCTCCATCACAGCCATCAGCACAGCCATGGCCGCCTTCGGGTTCTTGTCGACCCAGTCGGCACGCAAGCCGAGCGACTTCTCGGGATGATCCTTCCAGACCTCTCCGGTGGTGCAGGCGGTGTAGCCGATGTCCTGGTGCACGAGCTGGTCGTTCCAAGGCTCGCCGACGCAGAACGCCGCCATGTTGCCGACTTTCATGTTGGCGACCATCTGGGCAGGCGGCACGACGATCGTGGAGACGTCCTTGTCGGGGTCGATGCCGCCTGCCGCCAGCCAGTAGCGGATCCACATGTCGTGGGTGCCGCCAGGAAAGGTCATGGCGCATTTCACTTCCAGGCCGGCAGCCTTCTTCTTGGCGAAGGCCTCCTTGAGCGGTGAGGCGTCGGCCTTGGCGCCGGTCTGCTTGAATTCCTTCGCGACCGAAAGGCCCTGACACTGGTAGTTGAGCCGCGCAAGGATATACATGGGTGTCGGCTTGTTCTCAGACGTCACCGTTCCCATCGAGATGAGGTAGGGCATCGGTGTCAGGATGTGAGCGCCATCGATGCCGCCTGCCGCCGAGCCCAGCACGATGTTGTCGCGTGTCGTGCCCCATGAGGCCTGCTTCGCAACATTCGCATCCGTGATGCCATACTTGTCGAAGATCTTCTTCTCCTTGGCGACGATCAGCGGCGCAGCGTCAGTGAGCGCGATGAAGCCCAGCGTCACCTTGTTGGTCTCGGGACCGGTTGATTGCGCGAAAGCACCGGCAGGCAAGGATGCGCGCGCCGCAGCCAGCAAAGCCGCCGTGCTGCTGGCACCCTTAAGGACCTGGCGGCGTCTCAACTTCGTTCCCCTGTCACCCATTTGCCCTCTCCTGAAATGAAGTCCCCAATGATTGTTTGTCGTCAGTCGGAAAGAGCGGCTCGCCATGGCTCCCGGGCGGCAGCCGGTCGACGTCGGGGCACTCGATGCCCATCTCGCGTGCGGCGGCGCGATAGATGTCCGTGCGATAGACGCGATCCGCCATGGCTTTGACGTCGATGTCAGGCGGCGCCTGCTTCCAGCGCACCATCTGCGCCAGGAACCAATCGGCATGGCTGCGCCACGGAAAGTTTGCGGCGTCCTTGTGGAAGACATGGAAGCCGGGCCGATCGAGTGTGCGCGACATCACTTCGGCCGGCATGTTCAGGTAGCGCGGGCTCGACAAGATGCGCGAGGCTTCGGCGCGGTTGGACGGCTCGTCGAGCCACAGGGAAGCCTCGAGCAACGCCTTGATCAAGGCCTTCAAGGTTTCGGGATGTCGCTCAGCCCAGGCCTCGGTTGTGCCCAACACCTTTTCGGGCATGCCGCGCCAGATGTCCAAGCCGGTGAGCGCGACACGACCGATGCCGAGCGCCGCGGACTGCTGGTTCCATGGCTCGCCGACGCAGTAGCCGTCGATCACGCCGCCCGACAGATGGGCCACGGTGTGCGGCGGCGGCACGACCGTAAGACGAACGTCTCGATCCGGATCGATGCCGCCCGAGGACAGCCACAGGCGCAGCATGTAGTTCTGCACCGAGTAGGGAAACACCGACGCCAGGACCAAGGGAGGCGCGCCCTTTACCCGACGCTTGGCGACCACTGCGGCGATGGCGCGCGCATCGAGGGGCGTGCGGCCGACATGTCCAGGGGCCGCCCCCTCGATCTCCTGCCACAGGCTTTGCGAGAGCGTGATGGCGTTGCCGTTCACCTCGAGGGTCATGGCGTTGATCATCGGCACGCTGACGCTGTCGATGCCGAGCGTGAGGGCGAGCGGCAGGGGCGACAGGATGTGCGAGGCGTCGAGCACGCCCAGCGCCAGCTTGTCGCGCACGTTCGCCCACGAGACCTCGCGCCGGATCTCGACCTCGAGCCCTTGGCGCTCGTAGGCACCCAGCTCTTCCGCCATCACGATCGCGGCGCAGTCGATGATCGGAATGAACCCGACCTTCAATCTCGGTTGCTCGAGCTCGGCCATACTCTACGCACCTCCACAAACAAAAGGCGTCCCGTTCACTCGGCAGGATGCCGAGCGCTCAGGACGCCGTTGTCCGACAGCGAACCGACCTTGGCTCGCCTTCTAAATCAGGAGAGAACCCGCCATTGGGTTCGCACGGATAAAGGCAGCAGGAAGCATGCCAAGCTGTGGATTCTCGCTAGATCCCTGATCAACAACGATTCCTGCGAAGAGAGGGTGTTGGGGCCGCTGCAGCTTCAGTGATGCCCACCTAAGCAGCATGGTCGTTCTGGAGGCATTCCGTAGATCATCACTGCTTCAGCACCTTGGCGTAGGTGACGATCTCGCGCGCGACGTCGCCCATACGCTTGTTCTGGTCCATGGCCAGCTTGCGCAGCAGCTTGTAGGCGGCGTCTTCGCTCAGGCCCCGCTGCTCCATCAACAGACCTTTGGCGCGATCGATCGTCTTGCGTTCGACGAGCGACAGGCGCGCACGATCGAGCTCCTCGCGCATCGCGTGATAACGATTGAAGTGCGCCACGGCGACATCGACCACCGGGCGCACGCGCTCCTGCGCCAAGCCTTTGACAACATAGGCCGATACGCCCGCCTCCATGGCGGCAGCGATGGTGGCCGGATCGGACTGGTCGACGAACAAGGCGATCGGCCGCGGCATGACGTCGGTGGTGCGCCGCATGTCTTCGATCGTATCGCGTCCCGGGCTGTCGATGCTGACGACGACGACGTCCGGCTGCAGCTCTTGCACACGGCCCACCAGATCCTGGGTTCCTTCGAGGCGCGCCAGCAAGCGATAGCCTGCGGCCGCCAGTCCCGCCTGCACGATGTCGGCACGGGCAGGATTGTCGTCGATCAGGAGAACGGAGAGGGCCTTGGTCACGGGTGAGGGCGGAGCGTCACTTGCACCGCTCCGTCCGCAACATCCATGCCACCGGAATTAAGGCGTTGTTTCGACGGGCTTTCCGTCCACCCAACGGCCAGATTGCACCCTGCCGTCGGGCGCGGTGACCTGGCCGTAGCCATTGCGCCTGCCCGCGCGGAAGCCGCCCTCATAGCGTTGCGCACCCACCGTCTCGACGCCTGGGCCTTCGAGGAGATCGGCACGGAACTCGCCAGACTGCACAGTGGCGGGATCGCCGAGCAAACGGCGCACACCAAGCCCCTGGAGCCGACCTGCGACGAAATTGCCTTCGGCGCGCTCGACGTTCGGCTTCTCGCGGACGCCCAGTCCTGTCGGCAATCCATCGCGCCATTGACCGGCATAGCGAGCGTCGTCGGCAAACCGCACTGTCCCCAAGCCGCTCAGCTGATCGGCTTGCCAGTCTCCAGCCTGCCGTTCGCCATTCGCCAACTCGGCGACGCCAAGGCCCTGCCGTTTGCCGTCGACCAACTGCCCGATGTAGTTGGCACCGGCGTCGTAGGTGCGGCGCTCGGCATTCTCGAGGTCCGGGCGGGCGGCACGGGCGGCCACAATGCGCGCTTCGCCAGCCATCGAGCGCGCGGCACGCGAGGCTTCATCCGCCCGCTCAGCCACGGCCCGTGCCTCCGCGGCGGCGCGTCGCGCCTGGTCGATCATCGCCTGTTGCGACGATGTCTCCGGCCTGGGCGGGGGCGCCGGTTGTGGTGGCGACGGCTGTGGTGTGGGAGCTGGCGATGGTTTCTCGGCAACAACCGGCGTTGGCGCCGGCGAGCCGGCAAGCAGCGCGCGGAGCTCAGGCTGGAAGCGCCAAAGACCACCCAACAAGATCACGATCAGAGCAGCAGCGATCCAAAGCCTGGGACGCGATGATCGACCCGGGGTCGGCGTGGTGCTGGGCTCATCCACGGGACGACTGACCCCACCCAGGCGGGGCACCGCGTCATCCGGCCTCGTCGTCATGCGTTGCGTTGGTGCATCCTCGACGCGACGCAGCGAGCTGCCAAAGGCGCCTTTCCACTGCTCGACACTTTGCGGGCGCTCGGTGGGCGCGAAGGCGAGCGCACGATCGACGGCGGCGAGAAAGCTGCGCTCGTAACGATCCTGTTCGGTGTCGGCCAAGGGCAGATAGGGATCGACGCCGACACGCGCGGCGGCATCGGGCGGCGCCTTGCCGATGATCGCATGATAGAGCACCGCCGCGGCCGAATAGATGTCGCTCCAGGGTCCCTGCTTGCCGTCGAGCGCATATTGCTCGATTGGCGCATATTGCGGTGTGAGGACGCCGGTCAGGGTCCGCGTCCGCTCGCCAACCGCCAGGCGCGCCGCGCCGAAGTCGATCAGGATGGGCACGCCGTCGCGCCGGATGATGATGTTCGACGGCTTGATGTCGCGGTGAAGGAAGTTTTGCGCATGCACCGCCCCCAGGCCGCTCAGAAGGCCGCTGGCCAGGCGTTGCACGTCATCAGGTGGCAAAGGACGGCCCGTCGCCCGCAAGATTTCAGCCAGGCTCTTGCCGTCCTCGAACTCCATCACGGTGTACGCGGTGCCGTTGGCTTCGAAGTAGCGCAGCACCGGCACGATGTGCGGATGACGGAAACGCGCGAGCGCGCGGGCTTCGTCCAGAAACCGGTCGCGCCCCCAGGTGAAGTCCTCGGCGTAACGCGCGCCGCGTGGCACGACCTCCCGATCGGCATGGCGCACGGCAAACTCGACCGGCAGGTACTCCTTGATGGCCACGAACTTGGCGAGCTGCGTGTCGAACGCGCGGTAGGTGATGCCGAAGCCGCCATGGCCGATCGTGGCATCGACACGGTAGTCGCCAAGCTGCGTGCCGGCCGGCAGAGCGTGAACATTGTCCGAGGACATAAGGGTCCGGTACCTCGCAAAAGGTTCGATAACAACCACTTAGGCGCCAAGGCGCCGATTTTGCCCAGACCGCAGGGCGCCGCCGGCCCACTCGCCCAGCCTACTCGCCTAGTCTATCGACTCTGCCTATATCGGTCGCGATACTGACAACAAGATATTGACGGCAAGGCGGAGTAGGATCGCTTTCGATGAAATCAGCAACCCTGCACGACAATGTCCGTACCCTGGTGCTGACCGGCGCAAGCCGTGGGATTGGTCACGCCACGGTCAAAAAGTTCAGCGCCGGCGGCTGGCGGGTGATCACCGTCTCGCGCCAGCCTTTCAGCGCGCTCTGCCCCTGGCCGAGCGGCGGCGAGAACCATGTCCAGCTCGACCTGGCCACGCCGGCCGACGTCGACCGCGGCATCGAGCAGATCCGCGCCAGGCTTGCCGGTGGGAAGCTTGACGCGCTCGTCAACAACGCGGCCATCTCACCCAAGAGCCCCGGCGGCCAGAGGCTGGGCGCCATCGACACGCCGTTCGATCTGTGGCGCGAGGTCTTCAACGTGAACTTCTTCGCCCCCGTCGCCCTGGCGCGCGGCCTGATCGAGGAGCTGTCGGCAGCGCGCGGCGCGGTGGTCAACGTGACCTCGATCGCCGGCAGCCGCGTGCATCCCTTCGCCGGCTCGGCTTACGCCACCTCCAAGGCAGCGCTTGCCGCCCTGACGCGCGAGATGGCGCACGATTTCGGCCCGCTCGGCATTCGCGTCAACGCGATCGCGCCGGGCGAGATCGACACCTCGATCCTCTCGCCTGGCACCGAGAAGATCGTCGAGAACCAGATCCCCATGCGCCGGCTGGGCACGCCCGACGAAGTCGCTGATGTGATCCACTTCCTGTGCGAGAAGGGCGCGAGCTACGTCAGCGGCGCGGAAATCCAGATCAACGGCGGCCAGCACGTGTAGGAGTGTAACGATGGACACCACGATAACGGAGCCCAGAGGCACGATCTTCAAAGGCGAAACCGGCCGAGAAGCGCGGCGCCGTATCCGGGCGGGCGGTCATCGCGTGCCCACCGCCTACGCGGCGCCGGGCTACGTGCAAGGCAATCTCGCCATCCTGCCCAAGGAGTTCGCGGCCGATTTCGCGCGCTTTTGCGCCCTCAATCCCAAGCCTTGCCCCCTGCTCGCTCAGTCGGAGCCGGGCGACTGGCGCCTCCCGACGCTGGGCGAGGATCTCGACATCCGCACCGACATCCCGCTCTACCGCGTCTGGAAGAAGGGCGAGCTGATCGAGGAGGTGACCGACCTCAGGAAAGTTTGGCGCGACGATCTCGTCTCCTTCGTACTGGGCTGCTCCTTCTCTTTCGAGGAAGCGCTGATGGAGAATGGGCTCGAGCTCAGGCACATGACCTGCGACAGCAACGTGCCGATGTTCCGCACCAGCATTGAATGCAAGCCGGCCGGGCCGTTCCATGGACCGATGGTGGTGTCGATGCGGCCGTTCAAGCCGGCGGATGCGATTCGGGCGGTGCAGGTGACGACGCGCTTCCCGTCGGTGCACGGTGCACCCGTCCATCTCGGCAAGCCCGAGCTGATCGGCATCAAGGACATCGCCAAGCCCGACTACGGCGATCCCGTGCCGGTGCATGACGACGAGCTGCCGGTGTTCTGGGCCTGCGGCGTGACCCCGCAATCGGTCGTGGCGACGGTGAAGCCCGAGTTCTGCATCACCCATGCGCCGGGCTACATGCTGGTGACCGATCTGTTGAATGCCCAGCTCGCCGTGCTCTGACGATGACGCGCCTGGCCTTCGATTGGCGCGACGTCGATATCGAGGAGCTGGTGATCGCGGGTTGGACGGCGCGTGATGTCAGCGCGCTCAACCGCCACATCGAGGAGCTGAAGGCGATCGGTGTCCAACCGCCGTCGAAGGTGCCGGTCTACTATCGCGTCGCCGCCTGCCTGCTGACCCAGGCCGAGAGCATCCAGGTGCTGGGCGACGACACGTCGGGCGAAGTTGAGCCCGTGCTGATGGGCGCACCCGACCGGCTCTGGGTCACGGTGGGCTCCGATCATACCGACCGCAAGCTGGAGAGCTACGGCGTCGCCGCCTCCAAGCAGGCCTGTCCCAAGGTCTTCGCCCGCACGGCCTGGCGCTTCGAGGAGGTCGAGCCACACTGGGACCAGCTCGTGCTGCGCAGCTTCATCGAGGAAGAGGGCCGCAAGGTTCTCTACCAGGAAGGCACGCTGGCCCAGATTCGCCCACCGCGCGAGTTGATCGCCGGCTGGCGCAACGGTGACACCAGGCTGCCGCCCCATGTCGCGATGTTCTGCGGCACCATGCCGACGATCGGCGCGGTCCGGTCCTCGCCGCGCTTTGCGATGGAGATCGAGGATCCCGTGCTGGGCCGCAAGCTTTCCCACGCTTACCGGGTGCAGGCACTGCCGACCGTTTCCTGAAGCATGCCTTCTCTGCGCCACTGCGCTTGCACGCTTGCCGTCGCTGAACGTACGTTCACCCGCTCGGGGAAAGCGGACGCAGGAGGAGCGGGTTCATGACGAAGGGCGCGTATGACGGCATCACGGTGCTCGACTTCACGCAGGGTGTTGCGGGGCCGCACGCCTCGATGCTGCTCGCCCTGCATGGCGCCGACGTCATCAAGATCGAGCCCCTGGAGGGCGACTGGGGCCGCGCCCTGGGCGAGCTGAGGGGCGATCACTGCGCCCATTCCGTCGCCTTCAACCGCGGCAAGCGCTCGATTGCGCTCGACCTGAAGTCACCCGACGGCATCGCAGTCGTGAACAAGATCGCGGCCAAGGCCCATGTCGTGATGGAAAGCTTCCGGCCCGGCGTGATCGCGCGGTTGGGCTTCGGCTATGACGCCATCAAGAAGATCAATCCCAAGGTTGTCTACTGCTCGGTATCGGGCTTCGGCCAGACCGGGCCCTACAGCAAGCGACCCACCGTGGACGGCCTGATCCAGGCCTTCAGCGGCATGATGGTGATGAACCGCATGCCCGACGGCACGCCATGGCGGCAGGGCATGATCGCTGTCGACGTCACCACTGGCCTCTACACCTTCCAGGCCCTGGCGCCCGCCTTGATGCGCCAGTTCCGCTTCGGCGAAGGCAGCTACATCGACTCCAGCCTGATGCGCTCGGCGGCGGCCTACCAGGGCGCCAAGCTGATGGAATGGGTGTTCTCCAAAGGCACGCCGCCGCCGCTCTACATGCCGGCCGGCAGCTTCAAGACGGCCAACGGCTACATCATGCTGAGCGCCATGCGTCCGCACCATTTCCGCGCCCTGTTCGAGCTGATCGGCCGGCACGACATTGCCAACGATCCCGACCTGCAGAGCCACGACAGCCGCATCAAGAATGCTCCCAAGATCATCAAGGCGCTGAACGAGACCATGCCACAGAAGACCACCGAGGAGTGGATCGCGTTGCTGCAGCCGAACGAGGTGTTCTGCGAGCGAGTCAACAATTACCAGGACTATCTCGATCATCCGCACGTGAAGGAAACCGGCGCGATCGATTGGATCGAGCAGGACGGGTTCGGCCGCATGCCCGTCGCCAACGTTCCCGGCCTGCCGCCGGCTTCGACCCACGAGCCGCAACAGCATGCGCCGCACATCGGCGAGGACGGACCGGACATCCTGCGCGAGCTGGGCTACAGCCCGGCTGAGGTCGACGCCATGGTCGCGCGTGGCGGTGTTGGTGCGCCGGCGGTAGTGGCAAAGGCAGCGGAGTAATAGCTTTTACTCCACGCGCTTCGCGCAGGGAGGAAGGCTATGCCACCTGAAACCCGTGTGCGAAGGGATCGCGCTCGTCGACGAAGATGGTGCTGATGCCGTGCTGGCGAGCCCAGCCGGAGATCGAGGGCACAATGGCGTCGTGGTTGCCGACGCGTGCAGGCGCTTCGACGCGGCCGTCGAACAGCGAGCCGATGATGCTTTCGTGCACGAAGTCGTCGCCGACCTTGAGCTTGCCGCGGGCGGCGAGCTGGGCCATGCGCGCCGACGTCCCGGTGCCGCAGGGGGAGCGGTCGATCGCCTTGTCGCCGTAGAACACGGCGTTGCGCGCATGCGCCCGCGGGTCGCGCGGCTTGCCGGTCCACATGACGTGGCTGACGCCTTTGATCGTGGGGTTCTCCGGATGCACCGGCTGGATCTTCTCGTTCAGCAGACGGCGGGCGATCGGCGACAGCCGCAGCACGTCGCCGGCTGACATCGTCTCCAGGCCGCCGAAGTTCTTCTGCGGCTCGAGGATGGCGTAGAAGTTGCCGCCATAGGCGATGTCGAACACCAGCTCGCCGATGCCCGGCAGGTCGATGGCGACCTCACTGGCGGCCAGATACGAGGCGACGTTGGTGAGTCGAACGCTTTCGACGAAGCGGCCTTCCTGCTCATAGCGCGCGACGACGCGGCCCGCTGGCGCATCGAGATTGAGGACGCCCGGCGTCGCGGGCGCCACCAAGCCATTCTCGATCGCCATGGTGACGGTGCCGATCGTGCCGTGTCCGCACATCGGCAGGCAGCCGCTCACCTCGATGAACAGGATCGCGATGTCGCAGTCGTCCCGGGTCGGCGGATAGAGCATCGAGCCCGACATGACGTCGTGACCGCGCGGCTCGAACATCAACGCCTTGCGGATCCAGTCGTAACGCTCGAGGAAATCGAGTCGCCGCTCACTCATGGTGGCGCCCTTGAGCAGGGGCGCGCCGCCGGTCACCAGCCGGACCGGGTTGCCGCAGGTGTGGCCGTCGAGGCAGGCGAAGGTGTGGACCGACATGCCGCCTGCTTACGCTGCAGCCATGAAGCGCTCAACCTCGCGTAGGGTCGTCAGGCGCACCACGCGCTTCTCCTGGGCCATCGACTCGCATTCGCGTGCAAATTTCTGTCGATTGCGCCGATGGGTTTTCCACGCCCACAGCAGGATCGACTGCTGGCTGAAGAAAGCGTTCCTCCAGGTTTCGTGATTGCCGGTGCCCCACAGCTCTTCCTTGCTGGAGACGCGGCGCAGCGTGCGCCAGAAGAGGCGCCACATCACCACCCGCAGGGGCAGGTCGAGCCAGATCAAGGTGTCGGCCGGCCGCCAGACCAGGTCGCGCACCTGGCCGTAGTTGCCAACGACGATCCAGCCCTCTTCGTTGATCTCGCATTCGACCCGGAAGCGGAACAGATCGACCGGCGCCGGCTGCCAGTCGCGGCCCCAGAACAGCGCATCGAGCTCGACCACGCGCAGGCCGGTCTGCTGAGCCAGCCGGTTCGCGAGCGTGCTCTTGCCCGATCCCGTCGTTCCGAAAACGACGACCCGTCTCATGCGTCGATGAGAGCCGGTGCCATCGACCCCCTCCAAGTCCGCCGCGACTGTAGCGCCAAATCGGCAGCCATCGTAGGGTGCCGCCGCCGTTTAGGGGAGCAATGATGCCGCAGATCCTTTTCAAGAACCTGAACCTTCTGGACCCGCGCTGGAATGAAGCGCGCGGCGGCTATGAGGTGCTGGTCGAGGATGACCTGATCAAAGAAGTGGCGTCGAAGCCGATCAAGGCGGCCGATGCGCACGTGGTCGATTGCGGCAAGCGCACCCTGATGCCCGGCCTGATCGACTGCCACGTCCATGTCTTCCTGAGCGAGGTCAATATCCGCAACCTCGAGAACGTGCCGCTGACACTGATGACGGCGCGCGCAGCGGACCTGATGAAGGGCATGATCGACCGCGGCTTCACGACGGTACGCGACACCGGCGGTGCCGACTGGGGCATCAAGACCGCCGTCGAGGCCGGACTGATCCCCGGCCCCCGCCTGTTCATCTCCGGCCGCGCCATCGGGCCGACGGGCGGCCATAGCGATTCGCGCCGCCGTACCGACATCGGCGCGCCCTGCGGCTGCTGCAACGCCATGGTCTATTGCATGGCCGTGGCCGACGGGCCCGACGACGTGCGTCGCACGGTCCGGGAACAGATGCGACAAGGGGCGGATCAGGTGAAGATCATGTGCTCGGGCGGCGTGGCGTCGCCGTACGATCCGCTTGATTCGCTGCAATTCTCCGAAGCCGAGATCGCCGCTGCGACCGACGAAGCCAGGAACTTCGGCCGCTATGTGCTGGCCCACGCCTATACGCCCGAGGCCATCACCCGAGCCGTCACCAACGGCGTCCGCACCATCGAGCACGGCAACCTGATCGACGCCAAGTCGGCCAAGCTCCTCAAATCGAGTGGCGGCTACATGATCGCCAATCTCGTCACCTACTTCGTCATGAAGGAGCGGGCCGCCCAGTTCGGTATGACGGCCGACATGCTGGCCAAGAACGACATCGTCCTCGAAGGCGCCCTGCGCTCGCTCGAAATTTGCAAGGCGGCCGGCGTGAAGGTGGGATATGGCAGCGATCTTCTGGGCCAGCTGCAGGTCGAGCAGAGCCGGGAATTCATGTTCCGTGCGAAAGTGCTGAAGCCGTTGGAGATCATCCGGCAGGCCACGGTCGTGGGCGCCGAGATCCTTCGCCAGGAAGGCAAGCTCGGCATCGTCGAGCCCGATGCCTTTGCCGACCTGATCGTGGTCGACGGCGATCCGCTGAAGAAGCTGGACCTGTTCCTCGACCAGGGAGCCCACCTGCCCGCGATCATGAAGGCCGGGAAGTTTCATAAGAATGCGCTGAAGTAGGCTTGCGATGTCCTTTCTGTTCAAGAATCTGACTCTGCTCGATCCGCGCTGGAAAGAATCGCGCGCCGGCTACGAGGTGCTGGTCGAAGGCGACCTCATCAAGGAAGTCTCGGCCAAGCCGATCAGGGCCGCCAAAGCCGACGTTATCGATTGCGGCAAGCGTACGCTGATGCCCGGTCTGATCGATTGCCACGTGCACACGCATCACAGCGAGGTCTACATCAACCGCATGGAGGCGGTGCCGCTGACGCTGATGATGGCGCGCTCCGCCGGCCGCCTGAAGCGCATGCTCGATCGCGGCTTCACCACAGTGCGCGATGCCGGCGGTGCGGATTGGGGCACCAAGACCGCCGTCGAGTCGGGCCTGATTCCCGGGCCACGCCTCTTCATCTCCTGCCGCTCGATTGGTCCCACTGGCGGGCACAACGACCGCAACCGCCGCACCGACCAGGGACCACCTTGCCTTTGCTGCAACGGAATGGTGTTCATCCGCTGCATCGCTGACGGACCCGACGCCGTGCGCAAGGCGGCGCGCGAGCAGATGCGCCAGGGCGCCGATCAGGTGAAGCTGATGGTCTCGGGTGGCGTCGCTTCGCCCTACGATCCCCTGGAATCGCTGCAGTTCACCGAGGAGGAGATCACCGCCGCGGTCGAGGAGGCGCACGCTTTCGGCCGCTATGCGCTGACGCACGCCTACACGCCCGAAGCCATCACCCGCGCGGTCAAATGCGGCGTGCGCACGATCGAGCACGGCAACCTGGTCGATGCCCCAACCGCCAAGCTGATGGCGCAAAAGGGCGTCTACATGGTGCCCAACCTCATCGCCTACGACGCCATGAAGCGACGCGCTGCGGAGTTCGGCATGCCCAAGGAGATGCTCGACAAGAATGACGAGGTGCTGAAGTACGGCTATGCCGAGCTGGAGCACTGCCGCAAGGCCGGAGTACGCATGGCCTACGGCTCCGATCTTTTGGGCGCGCTCGAGGACGAGCAGACCGGCGAGTTCCAGATCCGCGGCCGCGTCATGCCGGCGATCGACGTCATCCGCTCGGCCACCTTGACCGGCGCCGAGGTGGTGCGCCAGGAAGGCAAGCTCGGCACGATCGCCAAGGACGCCTTTGCCGACCTGCTGGTCGTCGACGGCGATCCTTTGAAGGATCTCGGCCTGTTCAAGGACGGCGGGCCACACCTCTCAGCCATCATGAAAGGTGGCCGTTTCCATAAGAACACGCTGTGATGAAACGACTCATTCGGAGCG
>Ga0081455_10001230_pt1 | contig 32010 bp, 28 predicted proteins | sample TabmetS3T2R1_FD_70207 | JGI IMG/M metagenome (GOLD analysis project Ga0081455, IMG submission 70207) | Tabebuia heterophylla rhizosphere microbial communities from the University of Puerto Rico - S3T2R1 | ecosystem: Host-associated > Plants > Roots > Rhizosphere ...
CTTCCTGCAATCGCGGTTCTTCGCCCGGCGTCCATGGCTCGATCGCGCCGAGCTTTTGCCCCATTGGATCGACGTTGAAATAGAGCCGCGCCGCGGGCAGCGATGGATTCACGTCCGCGGCGGCAAAGGCGAGGCTGCCGACCGATCGGACGGCGGCCGCGCCGTCAGCGCTCTTGTCGGCTGGCGTGCCCTCGGCCGGCCGTGGCAACGCCGGCTGTTCCGCCGGGTCGCCTGCGGGCGCTGCGACCTCGATCGGCGGATCGAGCGCGAGCGGCTCTCCGGGTTGCTGCTGCGTAAGCGATGGGCCCTGCTGTGTCTCATCCGGGATGACCGCAGCGGGCGGCGCCGACTTGAGCCGGTCGCCCTTGAGCGCAATCAGGCGGTCGCCGTTGCCCGCGACGCCGTAGTCGCCCTTGCGGCTGCGATCCACCATCGGACCTGCATAAGGGCTCGCGAAAAAGGCCTCTTCACCCAGGAACCGTTCGCGGATCGACCCGGTGACGCCCGGGTCGTTCGGATCGAAGCCGATCAACTTGAAGTCCAACGGCACCGGGATGGAATCGCCGATCGCCGCCACGCTGAACTTGGCCTCGTGGATGGTGCCGAACGGGGAGGCAAACGCTGCCTTCTGGGAGCGGTCGACGACCGGTTGACGCGCGATCAACGCAGCGAGGTCCTGGTGTCCGACCTCGCCCGACAACAGCACCAACATCAGGACGGCGAGGCCGAAGGGGGTTCCCAGACCGCCCTCCGGCCTGTTGCGCGATGCAACCATCAGTAGGCTTGCCCCCGCCCCTGCAAAACGCAAACAACATCCTCCCGCTGGCACAAGGCGGCGTGATGGCGCAAATGCGTCGGATTTTCTATTGCCGCATCAACCTTGCGATCCTGTTAATTGGCCGACACATCGCCACAATGTCGCCGCAAGCGGCGCACCGCCGCGAACGATGCGCGAGACCGCCGCTCGATGCGATCAGGATGGGGGACGGGCGAAGTCAGACGCAGCCGCGCACGGCATGCTGGCCGCGAACGCAAGTGCGATCGGCAACGCGATCGCCAACTGGAGTTTGGTCGGCATCAACTTCCATCGCTGCAACCGCGGCGGGAGCGTCGACGCGAAGCCGGCGAGCTCGGCTACAGCCCTGATGACGGGGTGGAACTCGGGGGCGAGTATCGAGCGCCGCAAGTGGGATAACCCGACTTGCGGCGTCAAGCCCGACCGATGCGGGCGGAGGGATCGGCCCAGCCCGCCGCCATGATCACATCTTCACGCCCTGTTCGGCAAAATATTTCAGCGCGCCCGGATGCCATGGGATCGGCGAGTTCTTCAGCGACTGGTTCTCGAGCGTGATGTTCTTTGCCTCGGCGTGCACGGCCGCGAGCTCGTCGCGCTTCTCGATGAAGGTCTTGACGATGTCGTAGGCGACCTTGTCGGTCATCTTGGCATTGGCGACCAGAATGTTCTGCACCACGGCGATGGGATTGTCCTTGTCCTGACCCGGATAAGTCTTCGCCGGGATCACGCCGCCGGTATAGAGGTTGTTGTACTTGGTGTTCATCTTGTCGACCAGGTCGGCGTGGTCGATGAGCTTGATCTTCACGTTCGGCGTGGCGCCGAGATCAGTCACCGCGGCTGTCGGCAGCCCGCCGACCCAGAAGAACGCATCGATCTTGCGGTCCTTGAGCGCGTTGACGGATTCGGCAACGCCGAGCCGCTCGCGCTTCATGTCTTTGTCCTTGTCGAGGCCGGCGGCCTCGATGACGCGGAACGCCATGACCTCGGTCGCGCTGCCGGGCGAGCCGGTGGACACGCGCTTGCCCTTGAGATCGGCCATTTTCTCGACGCCGGTCCCTTCGATGCTCACCACGTGCATGCGGTTGGGATAGAGCACCATCAGGGTGCGCACCTCGACGGGGGCACCCTTGAACTTGTCCTCGCCCTTGAGCGCATCGAGCGCGGCGTCGACCATCACCAGCGCGACCTCGCTTTGTTGCGAACCGATCAGCTTGAGGTTGTCGACCGAGCCGCCGGTCACGCGAGCACTCGCCTGTACGCCCGGCACGTATTTGGACAGAACGTTCGCCATTCCGCCGCCGAGGGGATAGTAAACGCCGCCGGTGCCGCCGGTCGCGATGGCGATATTGAGCCCCTGATCGGCGGTTTGGCCGAAGGCGCCCCCGGCAAGCGCCGCTGCGCTCATTGCGAGCGCGCAGATCACAAGTCCTTTGCGTTGCATGTTGCTCATCCTCTCCTAGTGCGGGCCTGTCGCAGATACGCGCGGCGTGGTCATGTATTGTCTTAGCAGGACCGCGGCGGCAATCGCCAAGCCAAATGTCGCGGTGTAACTGATGTCCCGGCCGATCATAACCTCCATCAGCGCCTCGAGCAGGCTGGGAAATACCAGAAAAAGCCCCGCCAGCACCAACAGCAAGCGTTCCGGCAAGGTCGCCTTGCGCAGCGCCCAGCCTTGAGCCGCCGCCGCCAACGCCGCCAGCCCAAGGAGCGCCTTGGCCGTGATCAACACGATATCGATCCAGGAGCCGCCCTTCGGCAATTGGAGCAACAAGCCGACCCCTTGCGGATCGAGCACGAACACGAACGGAACCAGGAAGGCGGGCAGCGTGTATTTCCACGCCTGCAGCGTGGTCTTGTAAGGATCGCCGCCGGTGATCGCGGCGGCCGCGAACGGCGACAAGGCCGTCGGCGGCGATACCTCCGACAATACCGAGTAGTAGAAGATGAACATGTGCGCGGCATAGTCGGGCACGCCGAGCTTCATCAAGGCTGGCGCCGCGATCACCGCACAGATGATGTAGGAGGCGGTTACCGGCACTGCCAAGCCGACGATCCAGACGATCAGCGCGGTGTAGATGGCGGTCAGCAGCAGGCTGCCGCCTGCATAGGCGATGACGATCGAGGAGAATTTCAGCCCCAGCCCGGTCAGGGTGACGACGCCGACGATGATGCCCGCGGTGGCGCACGTGGTTGCGGCGGTAAGCACGCTCACCGAGCCATCGGACAAGGCGCGCACCAGCTTCTTCGGCACGAGTGCGGTCTCGCGCGTGAGAAAGCTCAGCGAGTAGGTGAGCACTGTCGACCAGAAGACCGCGAGCGTCGGCGAATAACCCCACAACATGAAGATGATGATCGAAACAAGCGAGATGAAGTGAAAGCCGTAGCGCCGCGTCATCTGCGCGAGCGTCAATTCCTGCCGGAAATCCACGGCGTGCGCGCCGAACCGCTTGGCGTCGAGCTCCACCATGAACAGAAGCGACAGGTAATAGAGGCAGGTCGGGATGACCGCCATCCAGATCACGTCGAGGTAGCTGATCTTGAGAAACTCGGCGATGAGAAAGGCGGCGGCGCCGAGCACGGGCGGCGAGATGATGGCGCCGAGCCCGCCCGCCGCGAGTAACCCGCCGGCTGCGTTCTTCTCGAATCCCGCCCGCTGCATCAGCGGGTAGGCGACGGCGCCGATCGTCACGGTGGTCGCCACCCCGGAACCGGACGGTCCTCCCAGCAGAAAGGACGACAGCACCACGGTGCGTCCAGCGCTGTTGGGCTTGTGGCCCATGAGCGCCATGGAAAAATCGATGAAGAATTTGCCCGCACCGGAATGCTGCAGGAAGGCGCCGTAGATGGTGAACAGGATGATGAGCGACGACGACACGTCGACGGGGATGCCGAAAATACCCTCGAGCGTGATGAACAAATGACCAACGAGCTGCGAAACATCATAGCCGCGGTGCGTCCACGGCGGTGGCAGGTAGGGACCAGCCATGGCATAGGCGATGAACATCAGCGCAACGAAGGGGACGATCCAGCCGGTCGTTCGCCGCGTGGCCTCGAGCAGCAGCACGATGAAGATAACCCCGAGCACGACGTCGAGCTGCGTCGGCATGGTTGCGCGGTCGGTGAATTCCTCGCCGCCTTCGATGGCGTAAACGAGGATCGCCGCGCCGATAACGCCGCCGGCGATGTCCCACCAGCGGATCCGATTGCGAAAACGCGCCGAGAGCGGAAATAAGAGGAAGCTCAGCATCAGCACGAAAGCGACGTGCGCATAACGCAAGGGCTGGGTCGGGATGATGGGAAAGTCGGTGAACGGCCAAGCGCCGGCGATGGCCGCATAGAGGTGAAACAGCGACATTGCCACCGCAATCGAGGTGACCAGTCTGCCGGCCCAGCCGACGAGGCGATTGACCACGCCCTCCTCGGCCTCGATGTAGGCCTCGGCCTTTTGCAGTCGCTCCTGGGAAACGACGGGCGCAGCCGCCTGCGCTCCGGTGTCCTCGGACATGTCGCTGCCTGCTGCCTTGCGCTCCGCCCTCACGCCTCTCCCGCCGCGGTTTTGCCGAGCGCGGCCTGCGCGGCGGCAAGGCGGGCGATCGGCACGCGGAACGGCGAGCATGACACATAGTCGAGGGCGATGTCGTGGCAGAATGCGACCGAGGCAGGGTCTCCCCCGTGCTCCCCGCAAATCCCGACTTTGAGCTTCGGCCGCCGCTTGCGACCCCGCTCCACGCCGATGCGCATGAGTTCGCCCACGCCGTCGCGGTCGATGGAGACGAAGGGATCACTGGGGAGAACGCCGCGCGCCACGTAAGTGCCGAGAAAGCTCGCGGCATCGTCTCGGCTGATCCCGTAGGCGGTCTGGGTCAGATCGTTGGTGCCGAAGGAAAAGAACTGCGCGCTTTCCGCAATCTCACCGGCTCGCAGCGAGGCTCGCGGCAACTCGATCATGGTGCCGACCTGATAGTCGACTTTCGTCTTGCGCTCGCGGGCGACCGCTTCCGCCATGGCATCGATGCCGGCCTTGATGATGTCGAACTCGGCTTTGGTGGCGATGAGCGGGACCATCACCTCCGGCACGACCGGCTTGCCGGTGAGCTCGGCGGCCTCGGTTGCCGCTTCGAAAATCGCGCGCGCCTGCATCTCGGCGATCTCGGGATAGGCGAGCGCCAGCCGGCAGCCGCGAAAGCCGAGCATCGGATTGAACTCGCTGAGCTCGCGGGCGCGCTCGGCGAGCTTCTTGGCATCGGCTCCCATGGCGGCGGCGACTTCGGCAATCTCTTTGTCGCTGTGGGGTAGAAACTCATGCAGCGGCGGATCGAGCAGCCTGATCGTTACCGGCAGTCCCTGCATGATCTCGAACAGCTCGACGAAATCCGCGCGCTGCATGGGCAAGAGCTTGGCGAGTGCGGCGCGGCGCGATTTCTCGTCATCGGCGAGGATCATCTCACGCACGGCGCGGATGCGATCCTCTTCGAAGAACATGTGCTCGGTGCGGCACAGCCCGATCCCCTCGGCGCCGAATTTCAAGGCGACGCGCGCGTCGTTGGGCGTATCCGCGTTGGCGCGTACGCCGAGTCTGCGCACCGCGTCGGCCCAACCCATGAGGGTCGCGAACTCGCCGGAGAGTTCCGGCTCGACCATGGGAACGCGGCCGGCGAGCACCTCTCCGGTCGAGCCGTCGATGGTGATGACGTCGCCCGCCTTGAACGTCTGTCCGGCAACGCTCATGGTCCCAGCCTCATAGTCGATGCGCAGCGCGCCGGCGCCGGATACGCACGGCGTGCCCATCCCGCGCGCCACCACCGCGGCGTGCGAGGTCATGCCGCCGCGCGTGGTGAGGATGCCTTCGGCCGCATGCATGCCGTGGATGTCCTCCGGCGAGGTCTCGACCCGCACGAGAATGACGCGCTTGTCCTTGCTCTTGAGCGTCTCCGCCTCGTCTGCCGAGAACACGATCTCGCCGGAAGCGGCGCCGGGCGACGCAGGAAGCCCGGTTGCGATGAGCTTGCGCTCGGCCTTGGGATCGATGGTCGGATGCAGCAGCTGGTCGAGCGATGCCGGTTCGATGCGCGCAACCGCCTCTTTGCGTGAAATCAGTTCCTCGTTCGCAAGCTCCACCGCGATCTTCAGCGCCGCCTTCGCCGTGCGTTTGCCCGCGCGCGTCTGCAGCATCCAAAGTTTGCCTTGCTCGACGGTGAATTCGAGATCTTGCATGTCGCGGTAATGCCGCTCGAGCACACCGTAGATGCGTTTGAGCTCCTTGAACGCCTGGGGCAGCGCCTGCTCCATAGACGCATTCTCCGAGCCCGCCTGCCGGCGCGCCGCTTCCGTGATCTCCTGCGGGGTACGGATGCCGGCGACCACGTCCTCGCCCTGGGCGTTGATCAAGAACTCGCCGTAGAGCTCTTTCTCGCCGGTCGAGGGATTGCGCGTGAACGCGACGCCGGTGGCCGAGGTCTCGCCCATATTGCCGAAGACCATGGCTTGGACATTGACCGCGGTGCCCCAGCTCTCCGGAATATGGTGCAGGCGCCGATAGGTGATGGCGCGCTGATTCATCCAGGAGCCGAAGACGGCGCCGATGGCGCCCCACAGCTGCTGCTCCGGATCCTGCGGGAACGGCTCGCCGTGCTCTTCCTCGACTCGCCGTCGAAAGCGCCCGACCAGTTCGACCCAGTCGTCGGCCGACAGATCGGTGTCGAGCGTGTAGCCGTGCTTGTCCTTGTAGTCGTCGAGGATTTCTTCGAAATGGTGATGCCCGATGCCCAGCACCACGTCGGAATACATGGTGATGAAGCGGCGATACGAATCATAGGCGAAGCGCCGATCGCCGGATTTTTTCGCCAGCGCCTCGGCGGTTGCATCGTTAAGGCCGAGGTTGAGGACAGTATCCATCATACCCGGCATCGAGGCGCGCGCCCCCGAGCGCACCGAAACCAGCAAAGGATTGCTGCTGTCGCCGAAGGTCTTGCCGGTGATGCGGCCGACCGCGGCGAGGGCGGCGGCGACCTGTTGGCGTAGCCCCTTCGGATAGCTCTTGCCGTTCTCATAATAGTAGGTGCAGACCGCGGTGGTGATGGTGAAACCCGGCGGCACCGGCAATCCGAGATTCGCCATTTCGGCAAGGCCGGCGCCCTTACCGCCAAGGAGGTTGCGCATACCGGCCCGGCCCTCGGCCTTGCCATTGCCGAAGCGATAGACCCATTTGCTTTCGCCGGACGCCGCCTTCGGCGCACTCGCGCGGCCACGCGCTGCGGACTTGCGGCCGGACGCGGGGCGGGCGGACTTTGTGTTCAGTCGACGACGCGACGTCGATTTCACCATGGAACCACGACTTGGATACGCCCGCCCTTAATGAGCACCGTCGCCCGCGTCGGCGCAAGGGCGCAGATGCGGGTCGGCGGCGGCCACTCTATCAGCGGATGAAATGATAAATGCCATTGAGTCCCGTGATGCCGACGATGATCAGGTAGATCGCCACCACGTAGTTCAACAGCCGCGGGACCAGCAGGATCAGAATTCCGGCAATGAGGGCGACAAGCGGCGTGATATGCGCAACCGTGATGGTCATAAGGATCTCCTGGGATGGCAGTCGACGATAGGTGTGGGATCAGCGAGAGGTTCCACGACGCTTCTATTTTACTCGACGTCATCGTCCGCGAAAGCAGATGATGCAGTAATCAAGCACGATCGTTTGCTATTCATGTGGACTGTCGCTGAGCCAATGATGGGGACGCACGCCTTCGCAGCCATGATGGCGCATGCCTTTATCCCTCGATGCGCGAGAAATCGGCGACCGTGCGGGTCGCCTCGCGGATTTCGTTGAGCACCTTGAGCCGGTTCTCCCGCAATTGGCTGTCCTCGACATTGACCGTGACTTTATCGAAGAAAGTATCGACGTATGGGCGAAGCTTCGCGATCGCCCGCATGGCGGCTTCGAAGTCCTCGCCCGCGACCGCGGCGGACGCTTCCGTCTTGGCAGCTTCGATCGCGCCCGCCAACGCACGCTCCTCGCTCTGGCGATAAAGGGAGGGATTCGGCCTCCCGACATATTCGCGCGCGTCGCGCTTCTCCTCGATGCGGATGATATTGGTCGCGCGCTTGTAGCCGGCGAGCAGATTTTTGCCGTCCTCGGTGTCGAGGAATGCTCCCAGCGCCTCGACGCGCCGGACAATGAGGAGAAGATCATCCTGTCTCTCGAGGGCAAAGACCGCATCGACGAGATCGTGTCGAGCCCCCTGCTCGCGCAGCTGAATCTTGAGGCGGTCGGCAAAAAACGAGAGGAGTTCAGGAATTAGGACTTCCATTTTGGAAGCCGGCTTGACTTCCGTTGCGCGCTGGGCGTGTTGGTGCCAGCTCGATTTAATCAACCGCTCAAGGCCCAAGCGGAGATTGTTTGAAAGAACGAGCCGAATGACCCCCAAGGCAGCTCGACGGAGCGCAAAGGGATCTTTTGAGCCGGTAGGCTTTTCTTCTTCGAACCAGAAACCGACCAAAGAGTCGATCTTGTCGGCGAGCGCGACGCCTATTGAGACCGGATCGGTTGGCACGCGGTCGTTGGGACCGAGCGGCTTGTAATGCTCCTCGCATGCCGCCGCGACGCTGGCGTCCTCACCCTGCGCCAGCGCATAATATTTGCCCATCAATCCCTGCAGCTCCGGAAATTCGCCGACCACCTCGGTGAGCAAGTCCGCTTTGGCGAGACGCGCGGCCCGTTTCACTTTCTCCACATCGGCGCCGACGATGGGCGCCAACTCGCTGGCGAGCCGTTCGATGCGTTCGATACGCTCCCACTGCGTGCCGAGCTTCTCGTGAAAAACGATGTCCTTGAACTTCGGTAGCCGGTCCTTTAGCCGCGTCTTGAGGTCGCTGTCGTAGAAGAATTTGGCGTCGCTCAGTCGCGCGCGGATGACCCGCTCATTGCCGGCGATGATCGCTTTGCCGCCGTCTTCGGCCTCGATGTTGGCGACGAGAATGAACTTGTCGGCGAGTTGCGACGTGCGCGGGTCGCGCAGCACGAAGCACTTCTGATTGTTGCGGATGGTGGCGCGGACGATCTCGGACGGCATGCCGAGGAACGCTTCGTCGAACGACCCCATCAGCACGACCGGCCATTCGACCAGGCCGGCCACCTCCGCCAGCAGGCCGGCATCCTCCACGAGCTCGTAGGCCTGCGCGAAGGCAAGGTTTCTGGCATCGGCGAGGATCATTTCCTTGCGCCGCTCGGGATCGAGCACGACTTTGGCCCTTTCGAGCTTTGCCGCGTAATCCTCGAACCGGCGCACCTTGAAGGGTTGCGGTGCCATGAAGCGGTGGCCGCGCGTCTCGTCGCTCGCCTTGATCCCGTCGATCGCAAACGGCACGACGTCCGGCTCCTCGGTTTCCGGACCGAACGTTGCGACAATGGAATGCAATGGCCGCACCCAACCGAGCGAGCCCGGTCGCGCCGACTGCTCGCCCCAGCGCATCGACTTCGGCCACGGAAACGTCTTCACCACATCGGGTACGATCTCGGCGATCACGTCGATCGCAGGCCGGCCCGGCTTCTCGATCACCGCGACGTAAAAGTCGCCCTTCTTGTCGGGCGCGACCTTGGCCTGGTCGATGGATCTGAGCCCGGCGGCGCGCAGGAAGCCTTGGATCGCGCCCTCGGGCGCGCCGACGCGCGGACCTTTTTTCTCTTCCTTCACATCCGGCTGGCGGACCGGCAGGCCCTTGACCGCGAGCGCAAGCCGGCGCGGGGTGACGAAGGCCTTCGCGCCCTCGTAGAGGAGCCCTTGGCCGACGAGCGCTTCAGTGACGAGCTTGCGCAAATCCTCGGCCGCGCGCGCTTGCATGCGCGCCGGTATCTCCTCGGAGAAGAGTTCGAGCAGAAAATCGGGCACCGTGAGCAGGTAGCAGGCGCCGTCGCCATTGTTAAGCCGAAAAGCGGGCGTTGTTCGCGCGAGGCGGCTCTCTGCTCACCTCCATGGGCTCGCCGCCATGCCATACACTTGCAATGACGTCGTTCGCCAGCGATCGGCATGTCTGGATGAAGATTCTCCACCGCACGTTTTCCACCCTCGCCATCCTCTTGGGCGCAGTCGCGCTCACGGCCGCCTCTCCCGTTGCGGCTGGCGCGACCGCCTATCTGATGTACATCAAGGGAAGCGAAGGCCCGCCTGCGGTGCCGATGCGCGTCGTCTGGGAGCCGCGCGACGCCAACCCACACGTCACCATCGATCTCGGCGCCAAATATGAGCCGGCGCTGACGAAGCTCGGGCTGCCGCGCGTGCTCGAATACGACGCCATTCCCGAGAAATCACAATTCGTGGTGCGCGACCCCGAATTCGCGCGCTTCGTCAAGACCGTTGCCGCGTCGATCGTGCAGGCCTTCTTGAGCGCGAGCCCCGTTCCCGGCGCGTGGGCGCAACCCGCCGAGGTCAAGGTTCACACCGCGGCGCTCCTCATCACGCCCGCGCCCGCCCGACTGGAGTTGGTTGCACGGCTCCACGTCACCTATCTCGACCCGCAAAAGTCGGGACCGCCGAAGGTTCAGGAATTGATCAAGGGCGACATCATTTTCGTCGGTCAGCCGGAGCCCGCGGGACCACCCGCTGACGCAACATCAACGGGCAAGCAGTAATTGTGCTGGGGCCACACGCTCGATCACCCTCCCCCTCCAGGGGAGGGGAAGGGCGCCTCTAGCAACAGTTTGACTGCGCTTCACGAGGTTTGCCCCTCAAGCTTCTTATGGCTGCCGTCGCACATCGGCCGATTGCCGGTGCGCTTGCAGGCGCAGAACCAGGTCCGGACCGCCTGGTCCGCCTTCCATTCGAACGGCGAAAATAGCGTGCCTTTGTGCGAGCCATCGCAGAACGGCTGCCTCTTCGAGCGCCCGCAGGCGCACCACCAATAGCTCTTGCCGGCCTCGACATCGACCGCAAGCGGCGCGCGTCCGCCGATTTCAGGCTCGGAATTCATGCCGACGCGCCTCCCGCTTCGGTGGCGAGCCACGCCTCGCCGCAGGCTTTGGCGAGTTCGCGCACGCGCAGAATGTAGCTCTGTCGCTCGGTCACGGAAATCACGCCGCGCGCGTCGAGCAGATTGAACACGTGGCTCGCCTTGATGCATTGGTCATAGGCAGGCAGCGCCATCAAGTGGCGCTTCTGGTTGCCGACCGTGGTCCAACCGGCGTCGATGTAGTTGCGGCAGGCGGCCTCCGCCATTCTGAACTGCTCGAACAGCATCTCGGTTTCGGCGAATTCGAAATTGTGGCGGGAGTACTCCTGCTCAGCCTGCAGGAACACGTCGCCGTAGGTCACCTTCTTGTTTCCCTCGCGGCCGTTGAAATTGAGATCGAAGACGCGGTCGACGCCCTGCACGTACATCGCGAGCCGCTCCAGCCCGTAGGTCAACTCGCCGGAGACGGGCGCGCACTCGAAGCCTGCGACCTGCTGAAAATAGGTGAATTGCGACACCTCCATGCCGTCGCACCAGCACTCCCAGCCGAGCCCCCAAGCACCGAGCGTGGGGCTTTCCCAGTCGTCCTCCACGAAACGGATATCGTGAAGCTTGGGATCGATGCCGATCGCGACGAGCGATTTGAGATAGAGCTCCTGGATATCCTCCGGCGACGGCTTCAGGATCACCTGAAATTGGTAATAGTGCTGCAGGCGGTTGGGATTCTCGCCGTAGCGGCCGTCCTTCGGCCGACGTGAAGGTTGCACGTAGGCCGCGTTCCACGGCTTTGGCCCGAGCGCGCGCAAGGTGGTTGCCGGGTGAAAGGTGCCGGCGCCGACCTCCATATCGTAGGGCTGCAGGATCACGCAGCCGTAGTCCGCCCAATAGCGCTGCAACGCCAGAATGAGTCCCTGGAAGGAGCGAGCAGGACGCAGATGGGCGGGAAGATCGTCGTTCATGTGCTCGGTAAAGGTGCTCGCCACCGCAAACCGAGTCCGGCACACATGGGCGGCAGCCGAGAGGCCGGGCTAGACCTACTGGTGGGCCTATGGAGGGTCAAGGTGCGATGCAATGACGGTCGGACATTCCGTCGTTATGCTTGGTGCCATGATCGTCATGCGTCGCTTCGTTGTCGCGCTTCTCGGCGCCGTGCTCGTCCTGCAGGCAGCGGATGGCGCGCAGGCGCAGGATTATCCCAACCGACCGATCCGGCTGGCGGTGGCTTTCACCGCTGGCGGCACCACTGATTTCGTCGCGCGGCTGCTCTCCGAACCATTGCGGAGCTTTCTCGGGCAAAGCGTGGTGGTCGACAACCGGCCAGGCGCCAACGGCGCGATCGGGGCCGAATACGTGGCCAAGTCAGACCCGGACGGCTACACGCTGTTCTTCACCACCGTGGGTGCGGTCGCGATCAACCCGGCTTTGCGTAGCAATCTTCCTTACGATCCGGTGAAGGATTTCGCGCCGGTCGGCATGGCCGTGTTCAACTCGACCATGTTGGTGGTCAACGCTTCGATGCCGGTCAATTCGGCGCGCGAACTCGCCGCGCTGGCGCGCGAGCGGCCGGGCGCCATCACCATCGGCGTCACCGGAATCGGCGCCGTCTCGCATCTGGGGCTCGAACTCTTCCAGGCCGCTGCCGGCGTGAAGTTCCAGGCCGTGCCCTATCGCGGCGCCGCGCAAGCGATGACCGATCTGCTCGGCGGCCAACTCGACGGCTTGTTCGGCGACACGCCGACCGTCATGCAGCAAGTCAAGGCGGGCAAGCTCAAGGCGCTCGCGGCAACCTCGCAAGATCGCTCCGACATCTTCCCGGACGTGCCGACCTTTGTCGAGCAAGGCTTCACCGATGCCGTCGCCAACCAATGGGCGGGCATCTTGGCGCCGGCAGGCACGCCGCCCGCCCTCATCGCCAAACTCAATGCGGCCCTCAATACCGCGCTCGGCGATGGGGACGTCCGCCGCAAGCTCGCCCAGGCCGGCGTCACGCCGTCTCCGAGCACGCCGGAGGAGTCAAGCAGGAGATCGCCCGCTGGGGGAAGCTCATCCGCGAGAAGGGGATCAAAGGCGAATAGCTGCGGAACTCCAATCGATCACAATAAAGACGCCCGAGAGCAGCTCAGCTCACACCTGAACCCGCGCCGAGGCAGGGGCGACCAACCGTCAGGACATCAATTGGAGGGCTGCCATGATCATCCAATTGCTCGCAATGGCTTTCATTCTCGCCTTCGGCGCAATCGCGATCTTGGGCCACGTGCTACTCGTGCTGGCAGTATTTACGCCCGTGCGTGCCGGTGAGTCGGAAACCGCTGATGCCGACGGCCTACATCAAGCGGAACTCACCGGTGCGCGGATCGCGGCGTAGGGTCGGTAGCGATCTCCGGTCGACGGCGGCCGCGTCTTTCACCCGCTCGAGTTCTTCGTTGATGCGCCGAACTTCCTTCGCGACCCAACGAATGACGGCGCCCCCGGCCAGCGCGCCGAGGGCCAGCCTGACCAAAGGCGAAACAACGAAGGGCGGCATGGACGGTCTCCTTCTCCAATCTTCTTATAATCCGTAACGCGCCCAGAGCGCGCGTGCTTCCAGCGCCGAGATCGCCTCCTCGGCGAAGTCGGCGGCGCGCGGCAGGCCGGCGAGAAGCATCGTATCCACACCCGGCTGCACGCGCCCGAACCAGCCGCGCACGGGAGCCATGAGCGGGGTGACGACGTCCTCGCCGAAACGCGCGCGCAGCGTCGCCCGCAGGTCGCCGATGCCGTCGGCAAGGCCGAGCTCGATCGCCTTGCCGCCGGTCCAGTATTCGCCGGAGAACAGAGTTTTTTCGGGGCCCTTGAGCCGCGCACCTCGGCTGCGCTTCACGAGATCGATGAAGTCTTGGTGGATGTCCCGCTGCAGCGCCTTGAGCCGCTCGACGTCCTCCGGATTCTCGGGAAGGAATGGATCGAGCATGGCCTTGTGCTCGCCGGAAATATAAAGTCGCCGTTCGACGCCGAGCTTCTCCATCAGCTTGGGAAAGCCGAACGAGCCGCCGATGACTCCGATCGAGCCGAGGATGGAGGACGGATCACAGAAGATCTCGTCACCGGCACACGCGATCATGTAGCCCCCGGAGGCGGCCACGTCCTCGGCAAAGACAATCACCGCGCGCGCGTTCTCGTTTGCCAGCTGGCGGATGCGCGTATAGATCAGGTGCGACTGCACCGGCGAGCCGCCGGGAGAATTGATCAGCAGCGCGACCGCCCGCGCGTTCCGCATGTTGAAGGCGCGCTCGAGCGGACGGGCGATGGTGGCGAGCGTGAGGCCGGGTTTCAGGGGTGTCGAAAATCCGATGACGCCCGCGAGACGTACCACCGGCACCACCGGCACGCCGCGCAGCCGCTTCGGCAATATCGGCCGTAGCGCGTTCCGCGCGCTAGCGAGCAGCTGCTGCCAATGGTCGGACCTGTTTTGATCGGACATGAGGTTACGATCTTCGCTTAGCACATGCCGGCCGGACTTTCCTCCGGCGTGGCGCGATGTCACGTCTTAGGCTGCCTGCGTGCCACCCTCAAGGGAACTCGCGCGAGGGAGAACGCAAACAGCAAATTCACATTTCACCCAGCGGCAGCACTTTATCGCCGCGCAGCACCGCTTCGGCTTGCGCCGTCGGCCGTCCCGACGCATCGTTGAGAACGAAGCCCGGCAGCAGCACGAGCGGTGCGCGGCTCGCCTTCGTCGCCCGCACCAGAATTCGGACTGCCGCCTCCCCCGCGCCGGGATGCACCGGCAGCACGGTCGCCGCGCCGAAGGCGCGAGCAAGCGCCTGCAACACCTCAGCGAGACCGTCAGCCCGCCAGATCATGGTCAGCGTCCCGCGCGGACGCAGCAGCCGGGCCGCCGTTTTGATCCAGGCCGGGAGCGTCTCGCCGGAACCGGCGTGGGCGAGGCGGCGCTGAGGGTCAGCAGAGATTCTTTGCCGCGCCGGATCGTTGAATGGCGGGTTCATCAGGACCCTCGCCGCCGTTTCAGGCAGCAAGCGCGCGGCTGCGAATGCGCGTACCGGCGCCGTGACGTCAAGGACGATCGAGCTCACTCGCGCATCGAGTCCGTTGAGCTGTGCGTTCTCCGCTGCAAGCTCGGCGAGAAACGGATCGACTTCGACCAGAACAACGTCGGTGCCCTCGACCCGATGCGCGAGCGACAGTCCCGCCGCGCCCACGCCGGCGCCCAGCTCGACGACGCGTTCTCCGGCGCGCGCCGGGCACGCCGCCGCCAAGAGAATTGCGTCATGGCCGACCCGGTGTCCGCTTCGCGGCTGCTTGAGCCGCAGCTTGCCGCCGAGCACGGCATCCTCGGCGACCTCAGCGCGCATCCGGACGGAGCTCGTGTCCGAGACCGGCATCCTTCAGCAATTTACGCGCCTCATGGTTGCAACATTGGCTGACCAGGATACGGCGCGGGAGGATGCCGATCGAGCCTTCGAGCACGCTCATGTTCTGATCGAGCACGACGTGGGGGATGTAAGCGGCGTTGAGCAAAGCCGCCACCGCCGAAACCAGGACGGCATCATTGGTGCGTACGAGCTCGCACCAATCATCTTGGTCGGGCTTGTTATCTGGCTTCTGCAACGCCTCTCCTCCTCAACGCTCGCGCCGACCGCGCTCCTCGCCGGGCGGCGCCTGCTCCAGATAGGCGATCAGCTTTGTCTCCCGGCGGCCGCGGGTCACCGTATCAAGGATCAGGCCTGCGACGATCGAGAGCGACGCCAACAGCATCAGACCGGTGGACAAAATCGCAGTCGGAATGCGCGGCACGATGCCTTGCTCGAAGTAAGTCACGAAGATGGGAATGGCGAGGCCCACAGAGACGATCGCGAGCACGACACCGAGCCCGGAAAAGAAGGCCAGCGGCCGCTCCGAACGGTAAAGGCCGACGATCGTGAGCAGAATTCGCAAGCCATCGCGCCAGGTGCTGAGTTTGGAAGTCGATCCCTTGGGGCGCGCGTAGTAGGGCGTCGGGACCTCTGCCACAGCCAACTCCAACTCTAGCGCGTGCATGGAAAATTCGGTCTCGATCTCGAAGCCCCTCGACAGCACGGGGAACGACTTCACGAACCGGCGCGAGAACACGCGATATCCCGAGAGAATATCGCTGAAGGTGGCGTGGAAGGCGAACGCGAAAAACCTCGTCAGGAGTCGATTTCCGGTGCGGTGGCCGGGGCGGTAGGCGGCCTCGTGTTGATCGAGCCGCGCGCCGACGACCATGTCCAGGCGTTCCTCAACGAGACGCGCGATCATGGTTCGGGCACTTGCCGCATCGTATGTTGCGTCGCCGTCGACCAGAACGTAGATGTCGGCATCGACGTCGGCAAACATTCGCCGCACGACGTTGCCCTTGCCCTGATGCATCTCGCGCCGCACCAGCGCGCCGGCGCCGCGCGCGGCATCGACCGTGCCGTCCGCGGAATTGTTGTCGTACACGTAGATCGCGGCCTCGGGCAGCGCAGCGCGGAAATCAGCGACAACCTTGGCAATGGTCGCCTCTTCGTTGAAGCAGGGCACCAGCACGGCCACCCGCTCCCCGGTCCGCTGCTGCCGTTCCTCGGCGCGCGCCGCGATCGCTTGGGACATCGATCCCCTCGTTCGAAGCCACTCGCTAGTGTCCCGACCCCGAAGCTCGCACGCCGTTGGCAGCACATCCTGGTGCGAACTTCGGAAGCAAAGGGACACTAGCAAACTTATGACTCTAGTATGGTTTTTGATTTGAAGCTGCAGGCGAAGCGCGCTGCAAATCCGTAGGCGCTCAAATCTACCACACTAGCGAAGATGTGCGCTTTGACGCACTTGCCGCTTCACCATAGCGTTTCTATGCTGCCGTGTCCTTCCACTCGGGGCCGTCCGGAGCAGTTGTTTGGCCGTCGTCGTCCCATTTGAAAACCGTTCGCCCGCCACCATCGACCGCCTGAGCGACCTAGTGGCCGGCGACATGGAACGGGTCAATACGACCATACTCTCGCGGACCGGATCGCAAGTGGCGATGATTCCCGAGGTCGCCAATCACCTGATCTCGTCGGGCGGCAAGCGATTGCGCCCGATCCTCACCCTCGCGATGGCGAAGCTCGCCGGATATACCGATACCGGCCACGTCAAGCTCGCGGCCGCCGTCGAATTCATGCACACCGCCACGCTGCTGCACGACGACGTCGTGGACGAAAGCGAGATGCGGCGCGGCAAGCTCGCTGCCCGGATGCTCTGGGGCAACGAAGCGAGCGTGCTGGTCGGCGATTTCTTGCTGGGCCAGGCCTTCAAAATGATGGTCGAGGTCGGCTCTCTCAAGGCGCTCGAAATCCTGTCCTCGGCTGCCGCGGTTATCGCGGAAGGCGAGGTGATGCAGCTTGGTGCCGCCAAGAATACCGCCACCACCGAGGACGAGTATCTCGCGGTCATCCGCGCCAAGACCGCAGAGCTGTTCGCCGCCGCCTGCGAAGTTGGGCCGGCGCTCGCCTCGCGGCCCAAAGACGAGCAAAGCGCCTGCCGTTCGTTCGGTATGAATCTGGGTATTGCCTTCCAACTCGTCGATGACGCGCTCGACTACGGAGGAACGGCGGCCAAGCTCGGCAAGAACGTCGGCGACGATTTTCGCGAAGGCAAAGTGACGCTGCCGGTGGTGCTGGCGTTTCGGCGGGGATCGGAAGGCGAACGGGCGTTCTGGCGTCGCACGCTCGAAGAGGGGAATGCAACCGATGCCGACCTCGAGCACGCGATCAGTTTGATGACGAAGCACCGCGCGCTCGAAGATACGATCAAGCGCGCACGGCACTACGGCGCGATCGCCACGGATGCGCTCGCTTTGTTTCCGACCTCGCCGATGAAGGAAGCGCTCGAAGAAGCGGTCGAGTTCTGCATCTGCCGCTCGAACTAACGTACGAAAGACATTTCGCCGGACGTGGGTGGGGTGTGTGTTCGTGCATGGAACGAACGGATCGAGCCCGCAGCGCTCGTCTCAACCGCCGAGCACCGTCGCGCGCACCCACCAGGCCGGATAACCGACCCGCAGCGTGCGGGCGGCTGCGCTCGCCGCGCGGCTCGAATCGAACAGACCGAAACACGTCGGGCCCGACCCCGACATGCGCGCGAGGCGGCAGCCCGGCAGCTTGTGTAGGACGGCCAGGACATCCGCGATCGCGGGTTCAAGCTCGATCGCCGGCGCCTCGAGGTCGTTGCGGCCGCCGGCAATTTCAGCAAGCAGCGCCGCGGGCCCAAGGGGCTCCGCGGTGGGCGCGCTTTGCCCTGCCGGCGGGGCGGCAAGTGCCGCAAACACGTCGGCGGTCGCGACCGCGACACCGGGATTGACCAGCACTGCAAACAGCCGCGGCAAATCGAGCGGATCCGACAAGATGTCGCCGAGGCCGCGCATGCGGCGCGGGCGCGGGTCGAGGCATACCGGCACGTCAGCGCCGGTCGCGCGGGCCGCCTGCATGAGACGGGGATCATCCGGGGCAAGCGCGTTGGCCCGCGCCAGCAGGCGCAACGCCGCAGCCGCATCCGCCGAGCCGCCGCCGAGCCCGGCGGCGACCGGCAAACGCTTTGACAAGGTGAAGCGTCCGAGCCTCACGCCCGCGACCCGCTCGGCGAGCGCGCGGGACGCCTTGAGCACAAGGTTATCGGCAACATCGCCTGCGGCGTCGCCGGTCGGCCCGCCCACGGTGAGCGCCAAGTCGTCCCCCGGCTTGAACGTCAAAGCATCGCCCACGCCGGCGAAGGCGACCAAGCTCTCGATGTCGTGGTACCCGTCAGCCCGGCGGCCGAGCACGCGCAGCGTCAAGTTGACCTTGGCGGGCGCTTTCTCCGCGCCCGCGGCTACCGCCATGAGCCTCAGCCGCCGCCAGGCTTCTTGTTCTCGGCCTGGGCCGCAGAAGACGTCTCGTCGGGAAGTCCCGTTTTCAGCTTCTGTTCGATCTTAACGAGATCCTCGGGCTCGGGCTTGAGGTCACGCGCATGCGACCACTGGAAACGCGCCTCGAGCTCGCGTCCGACCCGCCAGTACGCATCGCCGAGGTGATCGTTGATGGTCGGATCCTCGGGCTTGAGTTCGATGGCACGCTCGAGATGCTTGACCGCCTCCTCGATGTTGCCAAGCCGATAGTAGGCCCACCCCAGCGAATCGACGATGTAACCATCATCGGCGCGCTGCTCGACCGCGCGCTTGATCATGCGCATGCCTTCATCGAGGTTGATGCCCTGGTCGATCCACGAGTAGCCGAGATAGTTGAGCACGTGCGGCTGGTCGGGAAAAAGCTGCAGCGACTTCTTGAGATCGGCCTCGGCCTTCGGCCACTGCTTGGCGCGTTCGAAGCAGATCCCCCGGAAGTAGTAGATCATCCAGTTCGACTTCTCGGGCTTGCTGATCGTGTCGATGCCTTTGGAGTAGACGTCCGCGCATTCGGCGAACTGCTTGCGTCCACGCAGCACGTTGCCGAGCGCCATGATCGCTTCCAGATCGTTGGGATTGGCGGCGATCAGCTTTTCCAGGCTCGCTTTCGCCTCGTCCGCGCGATCAAGCGTGTCCAGGTTGAGCGCGAGCTGGATCTGCGCATTGCGGTGAAGCGGTGAACTCAGCGGCAGCCGCTCGTAGATTTTGTTGGCGAGGTCGGGCTTCTTCATCGCCTCGTAGAGGTCGCCAAGCGAAAGCAGCGCGAGGGGATGCGAGGGCGCGAGATAGAGCGACAGTTGCAGGTAAATGAGCCCGAGATCCTCTCCACCGCGGCGGCCGAGCGCGGCGCCGAGCCCATAGAGCACCTCAGCGGCGCCCGCCTGCGGCGTATCGACCATCAGGGGCAGCTTCTTTCCAGCCTTGAGTTCATTGACGGCCTCGACGATCAGCGGATGGCGCGGCAGGGCTTCGTCGAACGCGGCAAATACCTTCAGCGCGTCAGCTGTGTTTCCCTGTCGCGCGAGAAAACTCCCGTAAGCCTGCACCACGCGCAGCGCCGTTGGATCAAGCTTGTAGGCGCGCTCGAAGTGCTTCGCCGCATCCTTCTTTTGGCCGGCAACGTCGAAAATCAATGCGGCGTGCAGCTCCTTGAAGATTGCATACCATTCGGCGCCTGCGAGCTTGTCGATCGAGTCGACCGCTTGCTTGGCCTCGGTCGGGTTTGCCATCGTCCAGGCGGACAACAGTGTGGCAGCAAGATCGGTAATCGGGCCACGGATTGATTGAGCGAGTTCCTTGCGGGCGAGCGGATACTGCTTCTGCTTGATCGCGCGCACCCCGAGGACAAGCCGTGCGATGCGATCGTTTTTGTCGACCTGCAGAATGCGTTCAGCGAGCTTGACGCTCTCCTCGACTTCGCCATTGGCAAGCACCGCCAGGAAGGTGCGGCCAAGCAGCTCGTTGTTGCGAGGGTCACCGCGCAGGGCGGCGCGGTAATAGGAGGCCGCGGCGGCGGCATCGCGCTGACCGCCGGCGTGGCGGGCGGCGAGATAGCTGCCGGAAGGAGAGGTGCGGGAAAAGCCCTCGCGCGGCTGCTGCGCCCGAGCGCAGAGCACGGCTGGCCAAGTTATGGCGAGTGCGGCCAGTGCGGCCACAGCCGCACGCCGCAAAGCTGGCGAAAGGATCACGGCTCGTCGACTCCATCTGGCGGACGAACGCCCTTGGCGCGGCCGCGTGAGCAGAATGGACTGTTTGGGCCCGGCCCGCAATAACTGCCCCGATCGGGCGTGTCCCCCGCCTTTGAATGCCTCGATAAGGGCAGCATCGTGACGCCCGGACCGATAACGGATCATTAATTCGGATCGTTCCTTCGTCCTCCCGTGTGATGCTTCGGCCTCAGCCGATCGCAGCGAAACGGCTGACGACCCGCTCACATATTCGGATAGTTCGGCCCACCGCCGCCTTCGGGGGGAACCCAGGTGATGTTCTGATTGGGATCCTTGATGTCGCAGGTTTTACAGTGGACGCAATTCTGTGCGTTGATCACGAAACGAGGTTCGCCGCCCTCCTCCACCCACTCGTAAACGCCAGCCGGGCAGTAGCGCGCCGAAGGCCCAGCGTAGCGGTCATGCTCCGATGCCTTCTGCAGAGCGAGATCGGCGACCTTGAGGTGTACGGGCTGATCCTCTTCGTGATTGGTGTTGGAAATAAACACCGAGGAGAGACGGTCGAAGGTGAGGTTGCCGTCTACCTTGGGATAGGCGATCGGCGCGCATTGCGCCGCCGGCTTGAGCGTTGCCCAATCGGGCTTGCCATGGCCAAGCGTGCCGAACAGCGAGAAGCCCGCCGTATTGGTCCACATATCCAAGCCGCCGAGCGGTATGCCAAGAGCGGTACCGAAGCGCGACCACAGCGGTTTGGCATTGCGAACCTTCCACAGATCGGCACCGACCGGGGAGGAGCGCCACGCTGCATCGTAGTCCGCGAGCTCATCGTTGCGGCGCCCAGCCTTGAGCGCCGCGTCCACATATTCGGCCGCAAGCATGCCGGACAGCATCGCGTTGTGGCTGCCCTTGATGCGCGGCACGTTCATGAAGCCGGCGGCGCAGCCGATGAGCGCTCCGCCGGGAAATGCAAGTTTCGGCACCGACTGCCATCCGCCCTCGGTCAACGCGCGCGCGCCATAAGCGAGGCGCTTGCCACCTTCAAACGTTGGCCGCACCAGCGAATGCGTCTTGAAGCGCTGGAATTCCTCGTAGGGCGAGAGGTACGGATTTTCGTAGTTGAGATGCACCACGAAGCCGACCGAAACGAGCCGGTCGCCGAAATGATAGAGAAACGAGCCTCCGCCCGTGCGGTTGTCGAGCGGCCAACCAAGCGTATGCTGCACCAGGCCGGGGTGGTGCTTGTCCGGGGCGACGTGCCAGAGCTCCTTCAGCCCAAGGCCGAATTTCTGCGGTTCGCGGCCTTCCTTCAGATCGAAGCGCTGCTCGAGAGCCTTGGTGAGACTGCCGCGAGCGCCCTCGCCGAACAGCGTGTACTTTGCACGCAGCTCCATGCCGCGGGTGAAGCTCTCCTTGTGATGGCCGTCCCTGGCGACGCCCATGTCGCCGGTGGCCACGCCGGTCACCGCGCCGCTCTCGTCGAACAGCACCTCGACGGCGGCAAAGCCCGGATAGATTTCAACGCCAGCAGCTTCCGCCTTGGTCGCAAGCCAGCGGCAGACGTCACCAAGTGAGACGACATAACTGCCGTGGTTGTTCATCAGCGGCGGCAGCATGAAATTCGGCAGACGCAGGGCGCGCGAGGCCGAGAGCCAATAGAAGCGATCGTCGCTCACCTTCGTCTTGATCGGCGTGTCCTCGTTGCGCCAGTCCGGAAGCAAGCGGTCGAGGCCGATGGGATCGATGACCGCTCCCGACAGGATATGCGCGCCGACTTCGGAACCCTTCTCGACCACGACAACGGTGACATCGGGCGCAAGCTGCTTGAGCCGAATCGCCGCCGCGAGTCCGGCGGGCCCCGCGCCGACGATCACCACGTCGAACTCCATCGCCTCGCGGGCGGACAGGTCATCGCCATTCATGGGCTTCTCCAAGCGAGACGGCTCGCGCGCGCTCGCTACAACCACGGCGCGACTGTAACAACGAACCGGGTCTGGTCCACCCCTTTTACTCCCGCGGAACAGGAGGCATTGTTGCAGGCGTTCCGTTCCTGACTTGGACTGCCGGCACGAGGAGCAGCGATGACCATAGCCCGCGACCAAGCCCGCGAGCTTCTCGCCTTTTATCGGGAGGCGGGGGTCGATGCGCTGCTTGAGGAGACGCCCGCCGATCGCTTCGCCGGCGATGAAGCAGCCCCGCGCGCAGAAACCGCCCGCGCGAGGGTGGAGGCGCCCACCAGCGCAGCACCGCGTGCGCTCCCGGTTCGCGCGCCTGGGGTTGCGAGCCGCATCGCTCCTCCGCCACCGCCCGAGGCGGCCGTGATGGCGGCGCGCGAGGCGGCGAAAAACGCCGCGACGCTCGAGGAGCTGCAGGCGATGCTCGAGCGTTTCGAAGGCTGCGCGTTGCGGACGACCGCGACCCAGCTCGTCTTCGCCGACGGCAATCCGAAAGCGCGCGTGATGTTCGTGGGCGAGGCGCCGGGACGCGACGAGGACATCGAGGGCCTGCCGTTCGTCGGCCGCTCGGGCAAGCTGCTCGACCGCATGATGGCAGCGATCGGGCTTGACCGCCGCTCGGCCTATATCGCCAACGTCGTGCCGTGGCGGCCGCCGGGCAATCGGACGCCGACGCCGCAGGAATCCGCGGTTTGTCTGCCTTTCACGTTGCGCCAGATCGAACTCGCCGATCCCGACATACTGGTGTGCCTCGGCACTCCTTCGGCCCAGACGCTGCTCAACAGCAAAGATGGCATCCTCAAGACCCGCGGGCGTTGGTTTGCCTTCCACACCGGCACGCGCGAGATCCGCGCGATCGCAACTCTGCATCCCGCCTATCTCCTACGTCAGCCGCTGCAGAAGCGGTTTGCCTGGCGGGATTTTCTGGCGATCAAGAAGGCGCTGACGAACTAGCGGCCTGTCCAACAGCGATGGGAGGCGCAGCATGGCAAAGACGATCGAGCACGTGCACTGGCCCGACGCACCCGACATGTGGATGCCGTATGCGCCGGCGATCAAGGTGAAGGGCGGCACGACGGTCTATCTCGCTGGCGTCACCGCGGCACCGGTCTATCACCACCACCCGCACCGGCCCGAAGAATTCGATGCCATGCCGCGCGACATGGAAGGCCAGGCCCGCGCCGCGCTCGAGAATTTGCGGCGCGGCCTCGAAGCGGTGGGGGCATCCTTCGCCGACGTGGTCACTGCCGACCGCTTCGTCACCGACTTGTCGGATCAAGACGCGCTCAATCGGGTCTGGGGGGAATACTTCCGCGATGCCAAGCCCGCGACAACGACCGTGCAGGTGGTGCGGCTTGCGACCGATCCCCGTTGCCTGGTCGAAATCAACGCGGTGGCGGTGATCGACTGATCCTATCCCGGCAACGCGAACTTGATGGCGAAGATCACGGCCAGGATCACCACCGCCGGTTTCGCCTCATCGAATTTGCCGGCGATCAGCTTGGCCAAAGCATAGGTGATGAAGCCCAGCCCGATGCCGGTGGCGATCGAATAGGTGAGCGGCATGGTGACCGCGGCCACCACCGCGGGCGCGTATTCCGTGATGTCCTCCCACGCGATCTCGGCAAGCCCGCGCGTCATCACGCAGGCCACGTAAAGCAGCGCCGCCGCCGAGGCGTAGGCAGGGATCATTCCGGCCAGCGGGGAAAAGAACAGCGCCAGGAGAAAGAACAGCGCGACGAAGACGGCGGTCAGCCCGGTGCGGCCGCCGGCGGAAACGCCGGCTGCGCTTTCGATGTAGCTGGTGGTGGTCGATGTGCCGATCGCGGCGCCGAACATGGCGGCGAAACTATCGGCAAGCAGCGCCTGCTTCATACGCGGCAGGTTGCCTTGCGCATCGAGGAGCCCGGCGCGGTGGGCGACGCCGATCAGCGTGCCGGCATTGTCGAATATGTCGACCATCAGAAAACTAAACACGATGATGATGAAGGTCAGCTCTGCGGCGCGGGAGAAGTCGAGCTGCAGAAACGTCGGCGCCAGCGAGGGCGGCAGCGACACGACACCCGTGAACTCGGCAAGCCCAAGCGGTATGCCGACCAGCGCCGCGGCGAGGATGCCGATCAGCGTGGCGCCAGCGACATTGCGGTAATTGAGCGCAATGATCACGATGAAGCCAGCGAGGCAGAGGATCGCCGGCCACTGCTTGAGGTCGCCGAGCGTGACCAGTGTGGTCGGATTTGCGACGACGATCTTGGCTTCTTCGAGCGCGATGATGCCGAGAAAGAGGCCGACGCCGGCGGAGATCGCCAATTTGAGGTTCTTCGGGATCGAGTTGATGATGTACTCACGGATCCGCAAGATCGAAATCAGGAAGAAGATGACCCCGGAGCAGAACACGGCGGCGAGCGCCTGCTGCCAGCTGTATTTGTGGGCGAGCACCACCGTAAAGGCGAAGAAGGCATTGAGCCCCATGCCCGGCGCGAGCGCGATGGGATAATTGGCATAGAACGCCATCACCAGCGTCGAGACCGCGGCGGCGATGCAGGTCGCGACGAACACCGCGCCCTTGTCCATGCCGGCATTGCCGAGGATTTGGGGATTAACGAACACGATATAGACCATGGTGAGGAACGTCGTGACGCCGGCGATGAACTCGGTGCGGACATCGGTGCCGCTCTCCCGCAGGCCGAAATAGCGATCGAGAAACGCCCGCTCGTGCGCAGGCTTTATTGCGTCGCTCATGTCAGGTCCCCCTACGATCTACCGCTCCACGACCCGATTCGCATGTAAAGGCAGGCGCGTAGCCGCATCACAGTACCGGCGAAGCGGCCGCAAACCCAGTCTATTCGGTGTTCCGCGGCGAGGTGGATGAAGGCAAGGCTATCACTGATCGCACGGCGTGCCCGCTGCCCCGTAGCCGCCTGCCGTCGAAAACCGGCGCGGGGCCATCCCGCCACAGCACCTCCCCGATCGAAATCCGCGCGGGGGCTTCTGTTTCGCGCGAATGTGACGCCCCTCACGCATCTCCCGCGCGCCTGCCCCTAGAGTCCCGATAGCGACGTCTGACTCCAGGAGGCAGACATGGCACGCAAAACGGATGGCCTCGCATTTGTCTTCGCAGTGGTTCTCGCGATGGCAATGACCGTGCTGGCGATCACCACGTGGGCGCATCTCCCGGATCCCGAGGACGAGTCGGCCGCGCCGCTCGCGCCGAGGCAAACGATTTACCGCCCGCAAAACTGGACGGTGTACTGACCGCTCGCCAAGCAGCCCGCGCCGCTCACGGCTTCTGCTCGCCCGCCGCGGCCGCGGGCGCCGCCTGCCCCTGCGGGCGGATGACCGCCCAGCCGATGCGCAGAAGCGGCAGCCTGCCCTGCACCGAACGCTCGAATGCGCGCGGCAGCTCGGGCACGAGATCCGGAAACTTCTCCTTGATCTCGGCCGGGGGCGTTCCCGCCGTATCGGTCGTCGGCCAAACCACGATGGCACCCTTGGTCTTCACCACGTCGGGCGTCACCCACGGTGAACGCTCGGGCGTGGCACTGAGAAAGAGACTGGGACGGCTCGGCGCTCCAAGCGCGATAAGCGCTGCCGTGCGGGGATCGCCGGTGACGATCTGAAGCGGCGCGTTGGTGCGCCGTTCGAAGCTCTCGGCGAAGAAGCGTGCCATCGCCTGAGCGGGATACGTCACTTTGAGATCGATGTTGAGCCACGGCAGAATCGCAAGCGCGGCAATCGTCATGATCGGCGGGATGATCAACAATCCGAACCAGGCCGCGATGACGACGTGCTGGCGGCTGAACACAATGCCGTCGCCTGCGGCGACGATGACGAGCAGCCCCGATAGGATCACGAGCGGCGCGATGCCGCCGACCGGGCCCGACCATCCGATGAGCACGGCCACCAGCGTGCCGACAAACGCCGGCGCCAGCGCGAAGAAGTAAACGAACTGCCGGGCAAAGGGATCGAGCTTCGGCCGCACGATGACGGGCGCGGGATCGTTCCGCGGCCAGGGCCATCCGGCGACGAGCGCAACCAGCACGATGAGCCCCGCATGCGCCGCGACGATCAGTGCGATCTGCCGCGACCAAGCAATGAAGTTGCCGAACACCGCCTCCGGCGTGCGCAGGCGCAAGAGCATCGGGCTCAAGCCGTCGCCCCAATCCGCAACCCAGAGGAGGTGCGGGCCTGCGACGATGCCCGCAACAAGCGCGGCGATTAGCGGATCGTAGGACTTGAGCGCCTCGCGCGCCTGCCGGTTCACCAAGGTGAACAGTACAAGCAGGCCGATCAGAATTAGGCCCACGTAGGTCGTGAGCAGCAAGAGCCCGATCTCGATCGCGAGCGGCAGCCAATAAGCGCGGCGCAATTCGCCCACCGTCCGCCAATAATGCAGGAGGATGAGCGCCCATAGAGGCATGGTGAGGATCACCGGCCCGAAGTCCGGCGTCGGCACCGTGAAGGCGGCAACGCCCACCATCAGCAACACCGCGAGCGCCGCGTGCTGCGCGCCGACGATCGAGCGCCCCAGCGCGAACACCGCCCAGTAGGTGACGACCACACACGCCTGCGACAGCAGATAGACGCCGATTAGGCTGTGCCCGGCGAGATCGAAGGCGATTTCGGCGACCCAAAAGGCGAGCGGGGGGCCGAGATATGTCCCCAGCTGGAATTCGTGCCCGACCGCCAGCACGTCCGGCAGGTCGCCGGGGGGGCCCGCGTAGAACAGGGACGGGACCAGCAGCCAGAGCAGCCCCTGCGCCAGCGCCGCCAGCCAGACCGCCAGCACCGGACGCGAGCGCAAGAGTTCGACGAAGATGGAGACGTAGAGCATCGGCCGGACTTACTACTGGACGCGGCCGGCAGAGATAAGGCCCCAAACCTAGAGAGGCAACGCACCCGGTTCGATCTCGCCCGTTTCCATGTCTTCGGTGACGACGTCGCCATAAGCCGCCGCAACCGGGGCGAAGGAGCGCCGGTGGTGGATCGTGGGGCCGAGCCGCGCGAGCGCTGCGAAATGCTCGGGCACGCTGTAGCCCTTATGCTGCTCGAACCCGTAGCCGGGATAGAGCAATCCCAATCGCGTCATCAGCCGGTCGCGCGTGACCTTGGCGACAATCGAAGCCGCGGCGATCGAGGCGAGGATCGCGTCGCCGCTGACCACGGCTTGGCAGTCGCAGCCGACATCGATGCGGTCGCGGCCATCGACGAACACCAGCTGCGGCCTGACCGGCAGGCCTGCGACGGCGCGGGCGAGCGCCCATAGCGACGCCCGCAGAATATTGTCGCGGTCGATGCGCCATGGCGGCGCGATGGCAACCGATACCTCGGCGCTGGCGCAAATCTTGGCGTGCAGCTTCTGGCGGGTTTCCGGGTCGAGCTTTTTCGAATCATTGAGCCCGCGCGGCACGCGCTTGGGGTCGAGCACGACCGCCGCGGCAACCACCGGGCCGGCAAGCGGCCCCCTGCCCGCTTCATCGCAGCCCGCGATCGGCCACACCCCGCGCTTGATGGCGGCGCGCTCGCGACGGAAGGTCGGGCGGATGACCTCGTCGCCCAGCGGCAGACGCACGATGCGGATTTTCTCAGCGCGAACGGAGACTGCGGACGTCGGGCGATTCATGGCGCGATGGTGCGCGCCATGGCGCATAAGTCAACCGGTGGCAAATTCCTGCTGTGGAGGACGGGGAAAGATCCTCGACGGGTCGTCCCCGCGAAAGCGGGGACCCATATTCCAGAGGCCGACGTCCTGGGATTAGACCGAAGGGACGCGCCTAAAGGCCAGCCAAAAATATCAAACAATCAAATCCGATAAATCACGCCACTGGAGATTGTCTTTTTCGATAAGCTGAATTTTCCAATCTCTTCTCCATTTCTTCAGTTGTTTCTCACGCCGAATAGCATCTTCGGGAGTATGAAAACACTCAACGTAGACAAGTCGATAGACGCCATACTTGCGGACAAATTCCGAACCGAATCCGACCTTGTGCTGTCCAAGTCTGTTTCCGACGCTATTCGTGACGCCGATGTACAACGTGCCGTATCTTCGGCTCGCCAAGATGTACACGTAATAAGGCCTGTGATCATGGGTCCCCGCTTGCGCGGGGACGACGATCGAGAATCAGAGCAAGCTCAGCTGCTCGGCGGCGGGCGGCGGCGGATTGAAGTGCTCGGTCGTCAGCCGCGTGCGCGTCTTGTTGAAGCCGAGCTTTTCGCACGCGAGTTCGAAACGGCGGCCGATCATCCAGGCGACCGGCCCGGCTCCGGTCATGCGTGTGTTCCAACTCGAGTCGTAGTCCTTGCCGCCTCGGGTCTCCCGGATGAGCTTGAACACGTGGCGGTAGCGATCGGGAAAATTGGCCATCAGCCATTCCCGGAAAAGGTCGCGCACCTCAAGCGGAAGCCGCAGCAACACGTAGCCCGCCTCGCGCACGCCCACGGCGGCGGCGGCATCCAGAATCCGCTCGATCTCGGCATCGTTGAGCGCGGGGATCACCGGCGCAACCATTACCGAGGCCGGCACGCCGGCCGCAGTCAACTGGCGCAGCGCTTGGAGCCGCCGCGCTGGCGTTGCCGCACGGGGCTCCATCACGCGCGCAAGGCGCGGGTCGAGGGTCGTCACCGACAAGGCAACTTTGACGAGATCGCGCTGCGCCATGCGAGCAAGAACGTCGAGATCGCGCAGCACGAGTGCCGATTTCGTCACGATGCCGACAGGATGACCGCAGCGCTCCAGTACTTCGAGGATGCGCCGCATGATTTGATGCTCGCGCTCGATCGGCTGATACGGGTCGGTGTTGGTGCCGATGGCGATGGTGCGCGGCACATAACCGGCGGCCGACAACTCGCGCTCGAGCAGCTTCGCCGCGTCGGGCTTGGCGAACAGCTTGGTTTCGAAATCGAGCCCCGGCGACAGGCCGAGATAGGCGTGGGTCGGCCGCGCGAAGCAGTAGATGCAGCCGTGTTCGCAGCCGCGATACGGATTGATGGAGCGGTCGAAAGAAATATCGGGCGAATCGTTGCGGGTGATGATCTTGCGCGTGGAATCGAGGGTCACCGTCGTTTTGAACGGCGGCAGCTCCTCGAAACTTTGCCAGCCATCGTCGAAAGCGATGCGGGCGAGCGGCTCGTAGCGGCCCGAGGCGTTCGACTGCGCGCCGCGGCCACGCCGGCGAGCGGCCTCGACCGCCACGTCTTGCTCGGTTGGCGCCTCGAGATTAACGGCAGCGGGACGCCGCGGCGTCGGTCCGCCGCGGCGAGCAAAACCGCCCGCCGGCGCTGGGGGCTGGGGCCAGGAGGGGGTGAGCGCCGGCGGGCGTCTGACAGCTGCGTCTGAACGAGCCATGGAATAATAGTAGTCTCGCCTCTCGAACAAAACAAGAACATAATCGCTGGCGCGGCGCAAAGTTCCCTCTGACCCCACGTGGATGTGGCTCGCGTTTTCGTTCAGTCCGGCAGCGGATAGAAGGAGTGGTCACGGGGAAAACGGCCATGCTGAGCGTGGTGATCGCCACGCAAGACAGCGAGCGCACGCTCTTGCCGACGCTTGCCGCGTTGGTCGCCGGGGCCGCGGCCGGCCTCGTGCGCGAGGTGATTGTTGCCGACGCGGGTTCGCGCGACGCAACCCTTGCCATCGCCGACGCCGCCGGCTGCCGGGTGGTGGCCTCGACGCAGGCGCGCGGGGCGCGCCTGAAGGCCGCCGCCGCAACGGCGCGCGCATCCTGGCTGCTCTTCCTGCGGCCCGGGGTCGTACTCGAGGCGAGCTGGGTCGATGAAATCCAGCGTCTCATCGACGACGCCGAACTTCGCAAGGACGCCTATGCCGTGTTTCGGGCCGGGCCGTTGCGTCCGACCGTGCTTGAGGCATTGGCGCTGCTACGCGCCGCGCTCGGGGAGCCCATGCCAAGCCAGGGGCTGCTCATCGGCAGATCGCTTTACGACGCACTGGGCGGCCACCGTGACGTCGAGGAGCCGGAGCGCGAACTCTACCGGCGCCTCGGCCGACGCCGGCTCGTGCGGCTGCGAACTGGTGCCATCGCGACAGTTACTTGACATCGTCAACAAACTGGTTGACGATATCACGGTTCTTGGAACCCGGCAGCCTTCCCATGGCAGCCACAGCCGCCAGCGATTTCGAGCAGCGCATCGGCGCCGTGAGGCGTTTCAATCGCCTCTACACGCGGCGGATCGGCGTGCTCCAGGACGGCTTCTTGAAGACCCCCTATTCGCTCGCCGAAGCGCGCGTGCTTTACGAACTCGCTCGCCGGGACAAGGCGACCGCGACCGAAATCGCCGCGGAGCTCGGCCTCGATCACGGCTATCTCAGTCGCATCTTGCGCGGCTTTGGGGAGCGCGGGCTCGTCGTCAAAACCGCCTCGCCCAACGACCGGCGGCAAAGCCTGTTGTCTCTGACGGCAAAGGGCCGCATGGCCTTCGCGCCCCTTGACGAGCGTTCACAGAACGAAGTCGCCGCGATGATCGGCGCGCTGTCGGTCGCCGATCAGGAACGCGTGGTCGCTGCGATGCGCACCATCGAGCATTCGCTGTGCGACGCGCCGGCCCCACAAGTGCCGTACGTCCTGCGGCCGCCGCGGCCCGGCGACATGGGATGGGTCGTTGCACGACACGGCGTGCTCTACGGCGAAGAATACGGGTGGGACGAGCGGCTCGAAGCGCTGACCGCGGAAATTGTCGCGGCGTTCGTCCGCAACCACGATCCCAAGCGCGAGCGCTGCTGGATCGCGGAACGGAACGGCGAGAACGTCGGATCGGTCTTCCTGGTGCGGGAAACGGACGACGTCGCGCGGCTGCGCCTCCTGCTCGTCGAGCCCAAGGCGCGCGGGCTCGGCATCGGCGCGCGACTGGTCGAGGAGACCTTGCGCTTTGCGCGCGACGCGCGCTACCGCAAGATCACGCTCTGGACCCATGCCGTGCTGGTCGCCGCGCGCCGCATCTACGAGGGAGCAGGTTTCAAGCTCACTCGTCAATGGAAGCACGACATGTTCGGCAAGGAGCTCGTCGCCGAAACATGGGAGCTCGAGCTGCGCCAGTCGTAATCTCTGATGTCGTTGTCGCGAAAGCGGGGGACGTTAAACGGTTGCGCCCTTGGCCTTGGCGCGACGCAAATGCTCATCGAGCCGCGGCATGATCTCGACGAAATTGCAAGGGCGGTAGCGGTAGTCGAGCTGGTGCACAAGGATCTCGTCCCAGGCGTCGCGGCAGGCGCCGGGCGAGCCCGGCAGACAGAACACGTAGGTGCCGCCGGCAACTCCCGCGGTCGCGCGGGTCTGGATCGCCGAGGTGCCGATTTTGGCTTGGCTCACCAGCAGAAACATCGTTGCGAAGGCGTCCATGCGCTTCTCGAATAAAGGCTCGAGCGCCTCGGGCGTCACATCGCGTCCGGTAAAACCAGTGCCGCCAGTGGTGATGACCACGTCGATGGACGGATCGGCGATCCATTGTTTGACCTGCGCGCGGATTTTTTCGACGTCGTCCGGCACAATGGCGCGGCCGGCGACCGTATGACCGGCCTTGGCGATGCGCTCGACCAATGTCGCGCCGGACTTGTCGTCCTCGAGCGCGCGCGTGTCGGACATCGTGAGCACCGCGATCTTCAGCGGTACGAATTGTCTACCGGTGTCGACGCCAGGCATGTTGGATTACAACTCGCGTCTCCCGGGCGCGTAGCCCGCATTGAGCATAGCGAAATGCGGGAAGTTTCGCGCTTGCCGCCCCGGATTT